>ENA-UONQ01000596-UONQ01000596.1-human-gut-metagenome-genome-assembly--contig:-CS26-NODE-596-length-44045-cov-15.678291_pt1 | contig 44045 bp, 60 predicted proteins | sample MGYA00242460_ERZ724007 | MGnify/ENA metagenome assembly ERZ724007
ACGAGAAAGAAGTAAGGGCTTGGCTGGAAAGAGTAACAGAGAATTTGATTGTAAATGGAGCTGAAACGTTTTACCTTGGCGGATACGGCGCATTTGACAGACTGGCAGCTTCTGTATTGGCGGAACAAAAAAAGTGATATCCTCATATCGAACTAGTTTTGATTTTGCCCTATCTGAACAGGCGAAAAGACATATCGCCTTGTGATAGTTCCCTGTATCCGCCGCTGGAATCAGTTCCAAAGAAATTAGCAATCGTCAAAAGAAATCAGTGGATGGTTGATCAGGCGAATATTGTAATAAGCTATGTTCTGCATAGCTGGGGTGGAGCTGCTAAAACGCTGGAATATGCCCAGCGAAAGAATAAAAAAATTATTTTTTTCAAATAAAGAGAACGATTTCAAATAAAATAATTGGTAGAATTAAGATATCTTATACTGTTGATTTGCTTGTAATTTTGAGGTTTTTCTTTTATAATTTTTATAAGCTAATTTTGTGCATATTTATTAAAAAATATAGAAAAAAAGTAAGAAGTTTACACTATTTTTGATGAGGTAACATCGTATGAAGCAGAAGCACTATTATCATCGAAAAGAAAAGAATCACTTAGTGATGACATGGAAAGAAATTGTATCTGATAAAAAGTATGATTTTTCTCCTGATTTTTTCATGCCTTGCATTATGCTGTCCTTTTGACAGTATGGATGTAGGGCTTTTTTTGTATTGATGGAAAGGAGCGGGGAGTATGAGTTTGAAATATCGTTGTCCTGGTTGCGGAACTTCTTTAGGTTATGAAGGTTTATGCTGGAAATGTCAAATGGAAAAAGAACGTCAGGATGCGCTTGCATGGACACCGGAACAGATTGCACAAAAGCAGCAAAACCTGATGGAGAATATAAAAGGTCTGGAAGATTATCAGGAACCAGCATTTACAAATTTCTGGAAATTGCTTAGCTATTTGGATGCCATTACACCAGAAATCCAGAGAGCCGCTTTGGAGGCAAAAGTATTCTATCCCTGTGAGATCTACTACCATGCGCCAGGAGATGTGAGAGATGGACTGAGAACCGCACTATTGGAGACAAAAGATGCCAATAAAGCATCCAATCTGATGAGCTGCCTTGCCATGCAAGGGGATGATCAGGCGCTGGAAACGCTGTTTGAACTGGAACGTAATCCTCGTCCATGGAGAAAGCGTCTATATGTTGATCCATCCATTTATGCCCAGTGTGGCGGGTGGACTTTTGATAAAGATGGTCATCGCATCCAGCTCAATTTTGATACTTGTTATCCCATGGTAAAGGGGACAGCAGATGAAGAAACACCAGTCAAAATCGGTCGCATACGAGAAGATTCCTGCCCGCACTGCGGTGGAAAAATGGTAGATATTTTTGTACTGGATGGCAGAGATGAGCGACTGAAGTTTTTAGGCATAGATGGAATTTTGACCGCTACTTGCTGTCCAAACTGTGTCGGATTTTTGGAAGGTCCTGCCTACAATCGTTTTACTTTGGATGGTGGTACAGAAGTTTTTCCTTCCAAACTTTATGATGACGAAGAGGAGATGGAATGCTACATGAGACCGGAAGATTATAGAGCTATGGCAGAAAATCCATTTGTGCTGGCAAAAAATCCGGTTCCTTTGTTTTATGGAGCTTTCTGTGAGGATGTCAATACGGTTGGTGGTTTTGCCAATTGGGTACAGGACTGGGAATATACCACTTGTCCTGTATGCGGAAAACCTATGAAATATTTGGCGCAAATCCAATGGGATACCATTATGGATGGAACGGAAGGAACACTTTATATTGAAGTTTGTTCGGATTGTAAAGTGGTTTCTATGCAGCACCAGCAGACTTGAGAGGTGATACACATGCGTTTGCCAAAAAGAGATGGCGTAAAGGGGCGTTATTATCTAATACATAAACCGGATACGGATGCAGAGGTTCTGGAACATGCAGATCAGTGCATCCAGGATGTGCTGAATGGTACCGCAAGAGAAAACCATGCGGATTATCCCGTTGTTATAAGAAATGAAAAGGGGACACCTTTTCTTCCAAACCAGATTTTAGAGCGTTATTTATATCAATTGCCGCTAAAAGAATTTCCGTATGAGGATGCGGTTGTTTTCTGCGATGCGATGCGTCAGTTGGTAGGGTGGGTAGAAGTTCGTTATGAGCTGGAGAAGTATATAGAAAAGCAGGTTCAGGAACGGTACTTTATCGTTGGAGAGCGAGAAGATGGCTTTACCGTCTTTCCACCCTGTACATTGTGTCCGGAGCTGCGAGTAGAAGATGTGGACGATAACCTGCTTCGATTTGCCTGCTATGTAGCCGTCTGCCATACCGTGTATGGACAAAGTTTTGAATCTCTTACCACCGAGCACATTTTCGGCTTAGTTTCCCAGATCCGCCCCGATATGGTAAAGGAGTTGAAAGCCAATGGCAGCGGAAAACTGCCACCTGAGATTCGGAAGCGAAAAACAGAAAGAATGACTGCATCTGCAAATGATGCTTTTGCTACCATACACATTACAGCCAAAGAAGATACACAGGAATGTTATGAGGAAGTGCTGGACTATCTATGTGAGGTACTGGAACAAGAAGCATTCCCTGACAGCTATTCTGTGGAATTTCGTGGAGTGGAAAAGATATATTTGCCCATTCCCGGTTTGCCGAAAAAAGGAATCAACCAGTTATTTGCCTGTGCGGTGCGGTATCCAAAGCTGCATACGAAGATAGAACGCTATGCAAGATTGGCAATGAAAGAATTCGAATTTTATAACAATATCAGTGATGAAAAGTGTGCTATGCCAGGTACTTTTGCTGTATTTGCACTTGGATTGGAAGGATTGGAATGGCAGCAGCTTGTGTGTGATTATCTGGACCTGTGTGATGATGAACATTCTTCAGTGCAGGAGAAATTTCTCCATGTATTTTTCAAAAAGTTTGGATTTACTGACCAGACAATGCCTGTGTTGGTCAATGGAGTGCAGTCCATGCAGGGATTTAAGCCAGCCAAGGAGTTCCATACCTTGATTGCAAACGAAGAGAGTCTGAATGCTTTGTTGAAAATCAAAGAACATTTGAAGGATTATCTGCCTGAGGAAGCCAAGAGGAGTAAAAATGCAACTGTCTATCTTTGGCGTGATGTGATATGGGGGATCTGGGGAAAGGATTCCGTCAATGGCGGCAAAAAGATCATGAAAGCAGCTCCTGCACATTTGCGAGATATATATAAACAGATCTTTCACTAAGGGGGTTACCATATGAAAAAAAGAACGGTGAAGGACTTTATTGCCCTCTATCATGCAGAAGATGAGGAAAAGCTGGTACTGATTCAAAGTGGTACTAGTGCAGATAAAACATTTATGGATAATTTCTGGACAGCTCATACCTATGCTCTAGCTATGGCTGACGTGCAGACTGGTCAAGTGATTTCTGACCGCTGCTGCCTAAATTCTCCATTGACAGAGAAAGAGAGAGAAGCAGGTGAGTATTCCAAACGATTTGCAAAAGGGTTGATTTATCGGATCAAGGTTCGAGAATGGAAAGGCACAGCACTTAGTGAAACACAGTGGTATGTCACCGGAATCGTAGAGGAGAATGTTTCTTGTCCGGCTCTGGAAGAAATCTGGGCAGAGTACATCAAACCCATTGTGATGGAAGATGAGCTGTTGGGAACGCTGACTTTAGATAGGGAAATGAGTTTTTTCGCTGGAATCTGTCGCTGGATGGGAAAAGAAGTCCACATTTCTCTGGATGTTGATATGGAAAAGAAAGCATCTTGGACACGCGTTCGAAATGTGATGAAGAAGCTAATAGAGGATCAGGAAACTTGGGATAAATCTTTGCGAGATTTTGCAGCCAAAAAGCTTACAAGTCTCGCCAATGACTGGCTGGCGGACAACGATCAAACAGACCGAAATCCTGAAAAAGAACCTATTACGGAAGATGAGTTTGGAAAGCGCTTAATCTTAACAGAATTTTCTGTTTCTCCAGGTGGTCGCTTTACCGCTTGGTACGAGGATGACGATATGTTCTGGGGTCATGTGGTTATTGTAGAAGCCACACTGAAAAAAGGTCCCATATCTGCTGATATACAGGGATAACAAGGGGGGGATGTGCTCATGATGTGCGAACATTGTCGAAACATTCAAACATGGAGAAAATTTGACGCTCCAAATGACTATCTGGCTTGTATTGCTTATATTCAGCAACTGGTGGAGAAAAATGAGTTTGAATTCATTGCGGAGGAATCCACCTGTCCATTAGAAAGGGTAAAGACAGAAGATGGCTGGGCGGACGAGATCATGGTTCACATGATACAATGCAAACACTGCGGACAGTCCTTCACCTGTGTGGTCAATACTTATCGAGGAAGTGGTCACTTCAAAAAAGGTAAAGGCTAAAATGCAAATGAACGTGAGAATATCTTCTGTCAGCAAATTCCTAATGAAAGGAAGGAGGGAATGTAAATGAACGCCGAAAAAATAACTGCTTTTTTGCAGAGAAATCATAATGCTGTCACACTGATTATAGGCATTGTCTTGCTGATTGGGGCAATTATGAATTGGAATTGGCTCTGTGATCCAACCGGTAAACCAGATTCCCATCGTTATGGTCGTGGCTCAAGGAGAGTCATTTTCTTCCTGCTGGGGATTGTATTGATTGTTGTTAGTATTATGTCTTGGTTATTGTAAGGAGGCGACAAAATGTCACTTCAATTTATATTTCGGGAAATTTCTTCGGCAGATACAGATATTTTACATATGATTGAGTTACGGAAGGCGAATGTGGAAGATTACCTTTGCTGTGAAGTTACAAATGAGGACGGCATAACGAATACTACTTGGTACAGCAAAGAAGATGTTGCTCTCTGGGGTGAAGATTACATTCGTGCAAACACTACAATGGAATACAGCGACTTTACCGGCTGGATTATCAGTTTGGACCTGGAGCCGTGGAATGATATGCAAGAGGCATCCAAAAAGAAGAAACAAGCACCATGTTTTCAAGCTCCCAGTTGGTTGGAAGGACATATTAAGGAGTGGAAACAGAAACGTCTGACCACTGTGACATTGTGTTCTACCAGTGGTAACGAATGGTTGGAAGTGTGGTACTACGGTGACTTGTTGACCATAAACGGAGAACCACAGCTATATATTGTTCCCAGTTATTTTGCTCCAGAACTTGTGACAGCACGTGATCCGGAGAGCGGAGAGGAGTTCGTTGTTTTTGACGGTGGGCGGCATGGTTATGATAATATGTTCTGCGATAAACATGATTTGGATGAATTGGAACGCCGCACCCTCAAGCGGTATGAAATTCCTGCTTCAAAGCTGATACTGGAATTAGGTTATAGTATTGACTATGAAGATGAAAAAGAAGATTTTCAGGTAAATGAAGATGGTATGGTTGCGTTGATAAATGGTGAGCGTATGCCATGGGAGCAAGTTAAGAGAGACGGTATTGACTACATTGCGCTTTACTATGTGAACGAGGAAGGAAAACAAGTCCAAATTTTGGATAATGAATTAGCATGAGTCTGCCATTGTATTACCAGACAATCCAGGGAGGTACTCTATGACCGAAGAAGAAAAAATCCGCCTTTACCGACTTATGGAAAAGCTAAACTGGTTTTTCCACCAAGAGATGCACTACTTGGACAGAGAGATTGCAGAACAGACAGCACGAGAGTGTTATCCAGAGATTCGCGAGTTTACATACGATATTTTGTGGAATGAACTGCCGAAAGAAGTGCAGGAACAACTGATAGACGAGGAGGAATCCCTGTGAATACGTTAATTTGTTCTTTTGATTGTCTGCATGACAACAGAATTCTGCGTTACTGTGCAGACTTTGCATCCAATACCATGCATATAGATACGCAGAATGAGGATGGAGAAAAGGTATCTATTTGCTTTTCGGGTTTGTTTGCACACTGGTTTGAGAATATGATTCAGGACAATATTCTTTTTGGAATGGATGAAATCAGTGTGGACGGATTTTTTGAATTGTATAAAGAACTGTTGGATAGAACCATTTCTTATGGTTTTCCTGCTTGTTGTAGCCTCCAAGAATTAAATGAGCGAATGAACCAGGAGAAGATTCGTGTGTTCGTTATTGACGCCTCACTTGGATTATGTGGATTTGTACTGGCACAGGAGGTGGAAATACAATGTCAATCACTGCTTTTAAAGTAGAAGCCAACGGACATGACAGAGCGGGCAAGGACTTTGGCTATGTGAATATTATGTACCGCTATGGCAATAAGAAAACTTGTCCCAGACCAGATCAGTGTGAAAAAATGGAGGTTATGTGGGCAGATGAAAGCGTCTATGGACCACCTGCTCCAGGCAGTAAAGTGGGCGATTTCATCATGACATGGCTGATGGGGTCTTGGAATTGTGGTGTATTTACTCACCGTAAGATTGCCCAGAAACTCATGAATATTTTCATTGGTCTGAAAATCAAAGAGCTGGAATGGTTTGAGAACCCTAGAGAAAAGACACTGAAAAATGGAAAGCCGCGTGTACGCCGTGCCAAGTGGCTGCCAGATTGTGAAGTAGATTTGGTATATCTCTATTCTGATTATTATATTGATGCAAGAAATCCTATGCCACCTGAAACGGATTTCTTTACTGTAACAAGGAGGGACTCTTGGGGGATAAGCACTTGGTTCATGTGTACCTCGGAAGCTGCTAAAAAGCTAATGGCTATGGATTTTGAAAATTTGATTGTGGAGGAAACCACAATTGTAGGATAGGAGAAAAGTATTAGGACGATGTAGCAGCTGTTGGAGAAGGTTTGGTATTGGGAAGAATTATTCCTCATCCCGTAAAACAAAAAAAGAAAGTAGGTGTGATATGTACGAAATAGGCACACTTGGTCGCTGGGAACATATTCCAGAAGAAGCAGCGGCAGTTTATGATAAAGATATACCGAAATTGAAAAAATTGCTCCAGAATGGTTGGAACATCAATGATCCCATTGCGTTGAGTCAATACATTAAAGCAGTCCCTTTAGAAATAGCTGTATATCAAAACGATTTGTCTATGATTCAGTTTTTGCTGGAACATGGTGCAAACCCAGATGCTGCTGAAAACTTGATTTTACATACAGCTGTGAGAATGTGTGGACCTGAAATTGTAGAACTTTTTCTTGGACAGGCGAAGAAAATGAATCAAAAAGAGAAGTCTCGTTTGTTTCAGGAAATTCGATGGGGAAAACGATTAGAAAATATCTCTGTTTTAGAAAATGCAGGTATTCTAGCTGCACAGTACGGTGGAGAAGCTTTTCGTGCTGCTGTGTCAGATGGTGATCGAAAACTGGCAGAGCTGCTTTTGAAAAAAGGAGCGGACATCAATTACCACAAGCCAGATATGGTATTTCCTTATGCTTCCACAGCGGTAACAGAAGCTGCCAGAAACGACGATTTTCCCATGGTGTGCTATCTTGTGGAGCAGGGAGCGGATATCACAATAATAGACAAATATGGAGATCGTCCCTATACATTGGCAATACAAAACAATAATCAGGGAATGGCAGACTATTTAAAATCATTGGAACCGAAAGACTGGCACAATGAACAGGAAAAAGTACGACAATTATCTCCCTATAAGCTTCCAGCAAAGATGGTGGAATACTTCAAGACAGGTCCGTTTCGCTTGGAATTTCCAGAACAGGAACTAGTCAAATGGGCGGAACTATACCAATACATGGATGTGCAAGAGATAACCTGGAAACGGAAGAAGCTACTCTCCCTGATGGTGCAGATGGATAACTACAGCGACTATCTCCTACTGTGGAACCCAAGGGACAAAAAGCTGTGGTATCTGGACATCGAACACGAAGAATTTCATCCTCTGGCAAAATGGGATGACTTCATTACCACTCCCGGTAGGTATTTGAATGGAATGATCGAGGGTGAGTTTGAAGAGTAAGGAGAATTGATATGACATCGATAGACTTTCTGAACAAGGTACATAAAAGCCTGGATTCTCAGGAATATCGTCTTTCCTATTCTCCGGCAAAGTCAAAGAACTATATGCTGTACTGCAACGGCAACTTTATCGGTGGTCTGTTCGATGAGGAGCTGTGCTTCGTCTACGCCGACAGTGTGAGTGAACTGCTGGGGAAGCCAGAACCTGTCTATCGGGGATACTCCAGTACCGCGCAGCACAGAATGCTGGTAATCCCGGAGGAACACTGGAAGCAGGCACTGAAATTGCTCTATGCCGAGAAATTTGACTGGAGCCGTTTGGTGTACGACATCACATACACCAGCATTGGCGCAGCAGTGGTGGAGGATTTCTATGATGAGAATGTAGTATTCCTGCGCTTCTGCTTTGAAAAAGGATTGCTGAAAAAGAACCCGCTGGACCGGCAGGGCCGTATCCTTCGGATGATCTATCTCAATCAGGACCTGACAGAAGCGGGCAAATATCTGTTTCCCAGACTGATGCAGAAGTTCCTTGTTTTTACAGATCGTAAGGGTAAAACCAGTCTGGAAACCATGCTGAAACGGTGGTACGTCGCACTGGAGAAGGAATACCAGAGTGATAAAGGGATAAGGAGAAAGGCATGATGAAAAAAGAAAACAAAGCATATATTACCGGTTTAGATGTCCGTGATGTTCCGTGGCACCGGCTTACCACCGCCTATGGCAGAGGAACAGATTTTCCTGTATATTTTGAAACTCTTTCCAAGATGGACGATTTAAAAGCAGTTAAAAACGCTCTTTATGAGCTTACCACGAATATGGAGCATCAAAGCACTTTATGGCATGCAACACCTTTTGGAATGATATTTATGAGCCGTATTTTAGTAGAGGCTTTGAATAAAAGTAAAGAGAACCCTATTGCCAATTTCCTTGCAGGCGAGCTTTTAGACTTTTTCCTCTGTATTCTCCAGTGCTATCACGATGGAGATGAGATGGAACACGCTGCTCCTCTCCTCTGCTTTTCCGATATGTTGAAGGAAGAATACCTTTGGTCGGAAGAATACGACGAGGAAGAAGATGAAATGCGGTACGAGGAAGACGAAATATTCCCCGATGACTTGTTCTACAGCTTCTATTACTATTCTTGGCAGGCGGTGTTGGCTTACCGAGGTGTACTGGAGCAGGAAGTCTCCACGGAGTTTGGCCCCAAGATCGCAGTAGTTCTGGAAATGCTGTAAAGGAGGATACGCAATGTTTGAAGAATTCTATGAGATGTACGAGCCCGAGGAGCAGGAAGTGGTCGCTCTGATCAATCGCTGCATTGGGGGCGGATATAACTGGAAAGGCAAATTTTGGGAAATGACTGTTGTGACGCTGGGGATAGTGTTCTGTGACACCGGCAAGGTCACCACCAAAGAGACGCACTTGGATTGGCCGGTCACCGACGAGGAACGCAATAGCGACAAGGGCTGGGGACGCTTTCAAAACGAGCAGATCTGCCGCCTGAAGATTCGACGGATGAAAGAAGAATGGGCAAAAGATCTGGTGGCATGGCCCTGGTGTATCTCCGAGGTGGTCAAAACCAATGAGGACTGTCCGGAGCTTCAGGATGTTCTGGATGAGTATCATAAACCTGTGGTGATTCAGGATGAAGTGCTGGGTGAGCTCACTCTGGATAAAAACTACGGTGTCTTTGAGGGAGAAATCAAGTGGTGCGGAAACGATGTGCTCCTTTCTATGGAAGTCAATGCCGAAAGCAAGCCCTCCTGGACCCGTGCCCGCAGTGCCGCCAAGAAGATGTTGGCTGATTGCGAAAACTGGGACAAAGCCATGCGGGAGCTTGCAGCAAAGGACCTGACCGAGTTGGCCAACAACTGGCTTTCTCAGGACGAGGAAAACGCCCGTAACCCGGAAACTGATCCCATCACAGAGGAAGAACTTGCCCGACGAATCAGCATGACGAGCCTGTCCGTCACCTCTGGCGGCAGCTTCACCGCCTGGTTTGACTGTGACGAGATGTTCACCGACCATGCCGTAACGGTCTACGGTTCCTTGAAAAAGGGTCTCAAAGCTGCCAATATTGAGGGATAAGGAGGATAACATTATGAAACTGAACTGTAAACGCATTGATTTTACATATACACCCGGTGAGGAGATCTTCAATTTTCCCGAGGAATCGGGACTGCCCTTTCTCTTCGATGTAGATGAGGAACTGACCGACAATCCTGCTGCCATGGATGCGGTGGGAGAGATGCTGGATGAGGCAGAGAAATTGGCGGAAAAGGCCAAAGCCGCCATCCAAGCGGCGCTGAAGGATGAAAACAGCCCTTACCACGATGTTGTGACATTTTTCATGGAGTTCCACCGAGACGATGTAGGCCCGGATATTGCGGCGGAACTTTTTCCGGGAACCGACCCATCCAAGCTGTCCTTTGCCGAGATGGTGGACTTTTTGAAGCTCAAGCGGTTCGGCAGCCTGGTGGATAGTGAAACCGAACAGCAAGCATTTATTCTGGACCTTTCCTTTAATCCGGAAATCACCGACGAGCTGATGGTGATTTACTTTGATTTGAATAAGGAGATTTTCTGTATCACCCATGAGAGCTGAGGAAAGAGAGTTATCTATGGACAAAGCAACTGCTGTCAACACTTGTTTAGGTGTTTTGAAAGGACGAGACTGTATCTATCTGGATAAAGTGGAACGGGATGGTCTGAACAATCTGACTTTTACGGGGGACATCAATGGCCATCTGATCTCCCAGCACAGGGACGAAAAAGACTGGGTTCCCTACACACTCACCTTCCGGCAAGTATTGGCCTATTTTGCCTGTGAATTGGACACCTATGAAAATCTGGCTGAAACGGGACATCTGAACCGCAGCTCCTTTGATTTGATCGAGGACAGCACCTGGCTGAAGTCTTTGCCGGTGCGGGAGGATTTTAACAAAGACATCTATCGGCACTACCGGCTGTTTACTTACGATGATGTTTACAACATCATTGCAGTTTCCTATGAGTTTGCAGCAGAGTTGTAAATTTCTGAAACATGGAAGATCATTGGAAGGATCTATCAAGGAAGGAGGTATGGTGATGAAACAGAATAAGCATCAGTTGGAGCATCTGCCCACACTTCTGGTTCAGCAGATCCGCCTGCAATGGTATAAAGACTGCCGGGGCGGAAATGCAGCCGCACAGCGGAACCAGTATCCCAGAGCCATGCGGCTGCCTAAAGACTTCTTCTCCTATTATCCTTTTGGTCTACCTACACACTTTGTATCTATCTTACAGAGACCCGATGGATTTCAGATTGATAAGGACTGTCGTAGGCTGATGGAATGGAAGCCTAATAGCACAATGCGGCTTCACCCTTTTGAACTTATTCAGCAGGAGCCCGGAATCCAAGTGCGATACCGATATGATTGGCACATCGGTGCGATGCCGGAACGATATACCTACGATAAGACCGGGCAGAAACAGCCTCTCAATGAGCTGACATTGGATTTGGCTCCCGGTGAGTACGGGCAAGCTGTCTGTAATGGGCGGTTCCGGGACTGGGATACAGGAATCTGGTATTATGTGCTGGACATTTTGAATGTGATGCTGCTTGCGGAACCTACCGACTCATTGACCAGTTTTACAGACAGAGAACCTAATAAGATATATACCCAGATCGACCGGCTGTGGTGACGAAAGACAGGAGGATAATATTATGATTTCAACAAAAGATTTATCTGGCCTACCCAATGTGGAGTGCCTGAAGAACTTCTGCAAAGGGCTGGCAGCTCTGGACATCATCATGGTGGAGGAGGAATGGAGCTTCATCCGCCACTATACATACAGCCCCGCATGGCGAAAAGGCAAAGAGGCATTCTTTGCCACTGATGGCAGTGACCAGAGCATGATCGTCATGTTTGCGCCGGAAGGCTGTGTAATCAACGGTGTGGATTCCGAACTCTACGACTGGGAGGAAAAACTTCCCCATATTGAAGACCTGACAGAGGGAATGCCCCCTGCTTTGCAAAAGCTCATGAGCAGCCGTGAAGTCAAAAAGATGAAAAGCACCTTCTGTGTTTGGACGGAAGATGGCACCACTTGGCACTGCAATCCAATGGACGGCGAGGACGCATCTAAGGATCTGCTCTCCACGATTGATGGCAATCCACAGACCTATGTGGAGTATGGAAAGTGGTATCCCGCTGACCTGCCTTTGGATATTATGCGCCAGCTTGCTGATGGGGTGCCAGTGACAAAAGAACTGGTCGCTACGTTAAACCCGAAGCGCAATGAATGGGAAGAAATCAAGGCGGGTCTGGATAAGATCGGGTATCCAAATGAACTTTGATTCGCAGCAGACAGGAGATGAACTGAATGATCAAAGAACGCATCCCCATCTCAGGCGATCTGGGAAGCAAGGTCAAACAGCTGATGGAGTACGCCGGATGGTATGAAGGACGAAAAGTGGACATCTCCATTGCGGAGCAGTATTACACCGAACATGGCGTCCCAATGATGAAGACCACTCAGCGATTTTACCGCAAGTATTTCGGTCTGTGCTGTGAGTGGTACTTGGAACAGAAAAAGATGAACTGGGCAGCGGACTTTCAATTTGCTTTGTTTCCCTACCTTGTCAACGGAATCAAAAATCATTTGGAAGAAGCCTATTTTAGGGATATGTCCGGCTGTGAACTGGCAGAGATTGAACAGGCAGCCGGTGAAAAATGCCAGCCCATCGGACATATCGGCTACTATTATCCTGCAGAAGTCTGGATTTCGGAGCATGGAAAGCTATATGCGAAATATGAGTATCAGGATGAAATTGAGTGTTTTCCTGATGTATTTGCTTTGATTGAGAGAGAACTGCGACAGTGTAAATTTGATTCCGCTGCCATGAAAACGGTTGAGGCATTGGATGGAAAGATTTGAAAAAGAAGGGGGAACGAATATGAATATCAAAGAAAAATTAGAGTCAATGGCAAAAAACAGCATTGAACTAAAAATACAAGACAATGCGGTATATCAATTGGGCGCAACTCGCTTTGGAGGTCAGCCTGATGTACCGTCAGATTTCATTTGGCCTACCTACATGGGAGAGAGTTACGATCATGTAGTAAAAGAGCGTCCGCTTTCTTTTCTGGCTCAGTTTAACTGTGCGGATTTCGCAAAATATGATACAGAACACCTTCTGCCGGATTATGGATTACTTTCTTTTTTCTATGAATTGGATTCCATGTGCTGGGGATTTGATCCAAAAGATAAGGGTTGTGCTCGTGTGTATTGGTTTGAAGATATTTCTGCACTGTCAGCAGCAGAGTTTCCGGCAGATATGGAGGAGGATTTTATCATGCCTATGGTAAAAATAGCATTATCACAAAAACCTTCTTATCCATCTTGGCAGGATTTCACAGAAGCGTTTCCAGATGATGACGATGATGAAGCTTTCAATACTGCGTGGGAAGAATTGACGGGAGAAGATGAGGAGGATTTGCCGGATCGTTCTCAGTTATTGGGCTGGCCAGATGTCATCCAGAACAGTATGTTTGAAGAATGTGATATTGCCGCAAAAGGGTACTATCTGGGCAATCCGGAAGGATGGAGAAAAATTCCAAAGGACATTCGTCAGGAAGCAGAGCAAACCGCCAAAGATCGTTGGATGCTTTTGCTTCAATTGGACACAGTGGAGTGTGATGATTTTGAATTGATGTTTGGAGATTGCGGTCACATCTATTTCTATATCACCAAAGAAGATTTAAAAGCACGCCGTTTTGATAACATTTGGCTGATTCTTCAGTGTTGTTAAGGGGGAATCAAAATGATGCAGCCTATTGTGAACACAGAACCGATTGAAAACGAGTTCTTTCTTCGGGATGGATATGTTTATTTTTCAGGTCTATACGAAAACACGATTTTGAAAGGTATAGCACCCAAAGATTTCCACTGCTGGCATTACTGGGGTAAATCCTATACAGCCTGTTTTATGGGAGGAGTTCGTCTGCGTGGAGCAGATCCCGTATCTTTTCGAGTGTTAAACTATGCTTATGCAATAGATAAAACGGCAGTCTATACCACTAGCGGAAGAATTTTCGGTGTAAATTTAGAAACCTTTCAGGTGTTGGACAACGGTCAGTGTGAATCAGGTGCGCCGCAGGGATATGCAAAGGACAGCCAGCAGGTCTACTTTCACAACGGAGATGGCAAGGTGAAAATGATCAAGGGAGCAGAAGTTTCCACTTTTCGCTCATTAGGAGATACCTTTTTTGCCGTAGATAGCAAACGGATTTATGCTTACGGAAAACAGCTTCCCAAAGCAGATTTGACTTCATGGAAATTGCTTCCTCATTGGTATTCTTACGATGACAAGCGTGTGTATTACCTCAATCGAGAGATGAAAGGGGCTGACAGAGAAAGCTTCACTGTATGTACCCCGTTGGAAGCTGCTCCCCTTGCTGACCATCTGGCACGTGATAAATACCATTTTTACCAGAATGATGAGATCATAGAAGAAACCATATGGCTGGAAAGGCTGCATAAAATAATGCAAGGACAATAAAAAGGAGGAAATACAATGCCTACAAAAGAGTGGATGGAAAAATATGAAGCAGTGAAAGAAAAATTGACCTGTAAAATAGATTTGGATGCATATTTCACAGAAAACAAAATCGGAAAAACTACCGTTGATGTACTGGAAATTGGGGATGTATCTTTTCCTACAGGTACCATATTTGCCTGTGATCCATTGATTGAGCTGGAGGATATGGAACCTTTTATGCAGACCATTCCAACGGGGACTTATCCAGTAAAAATCTGTGTGGTACCAAGTGAAAAATATGGGGATCGCTATGCTTGTGTAAAAGTAGAAATCAGTCAGCAGAAACCCGTACGTTATGAATTGGGAATGATGGGAACTGAAAATTTGGATGAAGAACTGGAAGAAGATTCCTTTTTTGGTTTTGGCGTGGATGCAGGAATGGGATGTATTGCGGATGTGAAAGCACAAGAAGCATTCAAGTCATATTGGGAACAACGTCTGAAAGAAGATCCAGACATTGACCCTTACAACGATTTGTTTTGTGATTTGTTAGAGGAAAATGCAGAAAAATATCCGAAGTATCAAAGAGAATATGGGGACTGGCTAAACTGGAACATCCCAAATACAGACTGTAATCTGCCTATTTTTGCATCAGGTTGGGGAGATGGCGTATACCCGTCCTATTTTGGCTATGATGCGGAAGGAAATGTTTGCGGTGTGTATATTCATTTTATTGATGTTGCGGAAGAATACGATGAATAAATTGTGCAAGAAACAAGTTTTTTATTTTGTTTGAAGATACATCAATGCTGTGAATAGAGGTGCATCTTATGGATTATTTGAAAATACTGCATGAAGATCCTGATTTGGCAGAAAAATTTGACTCTCTTTTTGATTTTTTCCTACTGGATGAGTTGTCCCAAAGGGATGATGCAGACGGTCGAGTAACCTTCAACCTGCCCGGTATGGCTTTTGCCAGAGATGGCTCTGGTGGAGAATATCACCTGTTGGAGGATGGTTCCATTGGCTATTACAGTAGTGAAGGGGAGGCAGGGCGCCTGGCTGAGAACATGGATGATTTCTTTTCTCTGCTAGTGAGCTGTATTTGCTGGAAGGATTACTGTGATGCAAACCAGTATGTGGATTCCAAAACATTGGAAGGATATGGGCAGAAGCAGCGCAGCGTTAATTTAGAAGACATTGATGTAGATAGTTTGCAACAGATTTCTGATGCGTTTGGCATTGCTACGGATAAGGAACTGGTTCCCATTTTGGAAAAGTTCCGCAAAGCGACACAGCGACAACCCTTGTACCAGTGTGTTTTCCATGAGGATGATGGAAGTCTTACTGAGTCATACGGTCTGATGTTTGAATAGAAAAGGAGTTCCCGTTGGCAAAGGAAAAACAAGAAAAAAATAAATATATGGCGGAATCAAATATTGCAGAATTCGCAAGATATCACACCACTAAAATTCAAAATGTCGCAGGATGAGGTTATGGATATATTTGGTGAACCAGATGATGTTTCAACCATGAAAAGTGGCGGAAAACCTTTGATCCTCAAATATCGAGATATTGAACTGCATTTTGATGGGAAAAACCATCATGGACTCTATTTGATTTACAGCGATGAAGAAATTGATTTGAGTATAACGCCAGATGATAAAGAAGGAGGAACGCAAAATGAAAGCATTTGACACCAATTATAAACTTTTGGACGAGATGTACAATGATGATTACTATCCCACTTTTTTGGTAGATAAAGTAAAAGACGAACTCCAGAAAGTCATTGATTTGCTGGAAAGCGGTGAAACAGATGTAGAAGTTGTACAGGAAAAACTGGACGAAGCAGTTTGCGGCATCAATGATTTACAGGAGGAATTTGACGAGAATGACAGTGAGATTGAAACAGTAGCACGAGACTGTATTGGAGTAACTGTGGCTTATATTTTGGAATGGTTTGATATTCCCATTGATATAGAGGAGGCTATCCGAGAAAGGGACTGGTAATGGAAATTCAGAAAAAGGAATTTGCCGTTTGTAATGAGTGTGGGAGCTTGTTTTTCAAAGGAAGTTCTCAAATAATGGCGCTTTGTCCAGAATGTGCTCATATTCTCTATGGTTATCCAAACTGCCCTCATCATTTTCAAAATGGCAGATGTATCCATTGCTATTGGGACGGCTCCGAAAGTGACTACATAACACACTTAAAAAATATGAGAGAAAACGAACCGTGAAAGGGATTGGTGAGAACGATGACCATAGAAGACATGTTCGGTGATTTAAAAAAAATCGACATTTTGGCGGAGAAGAGCGAAACCAATGAAGTTTTAATGGTTTTGGTCTGCAATGGCTTTATTGATGGTTCTCCTCAAACGCAAAAAGCGCTGCTGGATAAGATGGAGGGATACCTGAATCACACACAAAGTGAAGTATTCCAAGTAGAATATGCAGATTGGTCTGTAATTTTGCGAGTGACTTTTGATGAAGAACCAGACCAACTCATTTTAGCACTGCTCAACAAGTGTTACCCTTGGGCAGATGATTATGCAGTAAAGCTGGAGTTTGAAATTGGAGGAAAACAGGTGTGCTTTGTGGAGCAAAGCTGACCTCTCTATGAAAGGAAGAATCATAATGACACAATTTCCAAAGCGTGCACGAACCATACGGTGGGAAAATGGTATTTTAACATTCGATGGAGAAAAAACCATGGAACTTCCGGAACTGACCACGGAAATCATGGAAAAATTGGCAGAGTATAAGCCAGTAGGATTTTATGTGAAAAACAATCCTGTAACGGACAAATTGCTGATGTCTTTTACTGGCTCTAAAAATATGGTGAATTTCGGTGTGGAATATGGTCAATTAACAGATGCCTGTTTTTCCGTATTTGCAACTATGCCAAAGCTGCGTTATTTACTCCTTGATGGCAACAGTCAAATCACTGGAAGCGGATTATCTGTGATGGGGGAATGTAAAATTGATTTGCTGACACTCAATCACACAGGACTGAATGACGATGGCTTGATGCAGGCGGCTTCTATTTCGAAACTTACACATATCCAGATTGACCACACGGCAGTTACTTATGAGGGACTTATTAATATTGCGGAGCATACAAGGATAGAACCAGTTTCTAAGGAACAGTTTACCCAGGAACAAATGGAAACTTTCTCAAATTTACAGAGAGAAAAGGCGAAAAAATCGGTGAAGTTGGATCAGCAGGCTGCGGAAGAATGTCAGAAAATATTGAAAGACTTTTTTGAAGCCATGACTGCGTGGGAAAAATATGTATCCGAAAAAGGATTCGAGGATGAAGAAGTAAACTCAAGTCTGCTGAATATTTGGAAACAGTACGTCAGCGAAAAGCCACGACTGGGATATCGTCCTTTGGCACTTTCTTACAGCCCCACAGGGACTTACAGCCAAGAAGTGTTTATAGATGCGGAACAGCTGACAAAGAATAAGATTTATATTTACACAAAAACGAAAAACACAGGGTTTGAACGTCGTTTCCTCATGAAACGAGTGGATGAAAGATGGAAAATCGATGCTTTGCAGGAACGGTTGGATGGCTGGCAGCGGAGCGGATTGTGAGGAAATAAAATGTCTTGGAAATTTGAAACATCAGGTCTGGATGGACAATGTAAATTGTTTGATGTGAACATATTTGATTATGATTGGAAAAGTACCGGCAAGCGGGTAAAAGTACAAGATCCTATTTATGGTCAGGATCATATCTTTGAGATTTGGCAGACAGAAATTGGGGGACAGATTCGATGTTTTGCCGCTGGTGAGTTTTCCAACTGCGTGTGGGGATTCTATTTGGAAAATTGCATGAGGAAGGATTCGATAGAATGAAAGCAAAAATTGGCGACATCTATACCATGTATCAAAAAGGCTAAAACGATATACTGCCTGTCAGATGATTAAAGTGGATGATGAAAAGATTTTGTGCCTGGGACTTGATTGGACAGGGGAAGAACCTTTACGGGCAGACCAGATAGATGGCCTTGCGCCGTTATATAAGGATTTTATGTACTGGGAGCGCAGGATCTGTTCTATGTATGTGGAAGCAGAGGTGCCAGACAATTACCAATATGTCGGAAACATTCCACCACTATCAAATGAAGATAGTCATACTTATGGCTCATGGTATTATGGTGATGATATTTATTATCAATTGCTATGGCAGAAGATCCCGGAAAAACGGCGACGAGCATTTAAGGAAGCGATGGAAAGTGAAGAGGAAACGGAAATTGCTGGTGTGAAGGTAAAGGTATGCAGTCATGCTATATGGGATACGAATATACCCTTTGATTCTGCCTTTGCATTGCATAGACTTCCGTGTCTTTCGTCTATTGTTTGCGAAAACTGGCACCCGGATTTGCTGGAATTTTTGCGGAGCAATCCTTTCATTTATGAGCTGACATTGCTGAACCATGGTCAAAAATCTTTGGATTTTCGTGGAACCAGTGTTCAGAGATTGATGCTGGACATGACAGGTCTGGAGGAACTATGGTTGGGAGAGGAAATAGAACAGCTCTTGTTTCAGAACGAAGGGGTGGATAACTGCGCCATTCATGCTCCAGAAGGCGGAAATCTTTTGACACTTCAATTCGTTGGGGAATACTGCTCACACGCAGAATTGCCTGATCTATGGGGACTTCATGGCATTCGTATCAAAGACTTTGATTTACATTGTCTTTCTGAGGTGCATCCTCATTTGAAAGAACTGCATCTTTCGGGTGCACCGGGAAATCTGAGGAACTTTTCCGCCGTGCAAGAGTTTCGGGAACTGACAGATTTTTCAACATATGATCTGTTTGGCTTTACAGCAGATGATATTCCTACTCCGGAACAGATGCCTGCACTTATATGGTTTTGGATGACCAGTTTGCCGGAGGATGCAGCGAAAATGGCAAAAAAACTTTGGAAAGGCAAAAAAGGAATGAGTCTGAGGATTACAAAAGCTCGAAAACCAGAATGGCTGGCACAAAATTTGGATAACCCTTTCCGAAACTGGGATGGTGCGGAACATATCCCTGCATCTGCTGCAAAAAAGGCAGCAAATCAGTACCGTAAGACTCGTTCTGAGTTCTTGAAACTGGCTGCTGCGTCTGACCCAAATGCACAGAAACAGGCGTTGGAGGCGGTGACTTCTTATACACAGACTTTTAATAAGATGGGTTTTATCGAAACAGAAGAACGAGATGAAATTTATATGGCTTTGTGTGGCATTTTGGATGCGTTGCCGAAGTGTGATATCAGCAAGGATGTGCTGCTTGATAAGTTTGAGGAATTGAGAGATTTTTGAGGTGGAAGAAAAGTGAGTTATACAAAATTCAGCAAAGAAGTGACAAAATGGCTGAAGGAAAATAATCTCCCCTGTTATGGAACAGCCTATGACAGTCCTGAAGAAACGAAAGCAAGATTAGATGCTTGGATGCTAGGTATGAAACACATGCTGCGGAAGTGGATTGCAGAAAAACGGTATCAAGAACTCATTTCCTGTGCTCATGGTGGCTGGTATACAGACGATGTGATTTTTGAACCTTTGGCAGAGCATTTTGTTGAAAATCACTTGTTTGATGAACTGCGTTTTCTTTGTGAACGTGGCATACGGTTTTCCGTAGAGGATATGCTCTTTTGCATCAAAACAGAAAAAGAAGAACATAGTGCTTTGGATGTGAAAACCGTACAAAAGATAAATGTAAATGATTATATGGCAGGTCAAGATTATTGGCAGCTTGGTGAAATTGCAAAGTACAGAACCCGAGCATTAAGTCAGTTGGATCGATACCTGAAATATCTTACACGGATACAAGCATCGCAAGAGTATATCAACACCATATCAGAAATAGAAAAAAGAGTTTTTGATCTCACAATCAAAGCAAAGGATTTGAAACAGATTAAGTTCAAGTTATAACATATACGAAAAACAGAGAGGGGGTGCAAGAACCCATGAAACGAATCAAAGACGAACCTTATTTTACCCATAGCGTATATAGTGCTTTTACTACAGGTATACAGGTAAAGTGTCCAAAATGTCATGGTATGGGTATCGTAACTGCTGACGAGGGAAGTGCTTATTTTAAATGTACCAACTGTGGTTATCAAGCAGAGAAAGAACGAACAGTATATCGTTATGATGTCCATAACCGATGCAAGAACTGTGGGCGATACTATCGGGTGGATATTGAAGAAACAGCAAAGCAGCACTTTTCTGCTCTTCATGTGAAATGTCCTTATTGTGGAACAATGATGTCAGGGGAAGTACATAAGACGGCGGAAGCATTTTCTTATGCTGCTGAAATTAATAAGGGAAAAGAACCGTGGTTTGGTTTGGAATTGTGGTTTCTGACATCTTTTCAAGGAAAGCCAATCTGGGCAATTAACCGAGAGCATCTTACCTATCTGATTGATTATCTTAGCGCCGACCTGCGGGAAAAGCCGATGGGAAGAAGGAAAAAGACCCAGTCTGACCATCTTCCTACCTTCATGAAAACCGCAAAGAATCGAGAACGTATTGTAAAGCTGCTGGAAAAGATGCAGGAGGAATAAGGATGGAACAGAAAGTTCTTTACAAAGGTCAGGTGCTTATACTGACACGATTTTGGGCAACAGGAGATCCTTGTCTATGGATTACTGATCCTCAGCAAATTGGAATGCCCAAAATGGAGTTTGTTGGCGGATATCCAGATGAATACTGCATTTTCCTAAAAAATTTGACTGAAACAGAATTGGCACAAATCACATCCATGGATGGATTTCCTTTGGATGTGATGAAAGAACTGGACAATATCTAACTGGAAGGGATGAAGTGTCATGTTATGGAAAGATAAGAAAATAATGCCTCCTCCCTGGCTGGCATTTCCAGAAATAGAGAGATATTCTATCGGCTGGCGTATGGGGTATGGGGAGGATTACATATATCGATTTGGTAATTGGCTAGATACTCTTTCTTCTGAAGAATTGAAAGAATATAAAACATTGTTTCCTGAACCTATTACATGGAAAGGCTGGTGGGATAACGAGGATAGCAGTGAGGTGCTGGAACATGGAGATTTCTTTGTAGAGGTATGGCAACCGAAAGGACAGCCAAAATACACAAAGCAATGGCTCCAGCAGGAGGTCGCAGATGGAAGAAAGCGAGAGTTCTGTTTGTTTTGGGGGCACCAGCCTTCGAAGGATGGCAGCATTACAAAGAGCTGCCTCAGTCAGTGGTGGATGGAGGACTTCTATACTATGGTTGATTCTTACCTCTACATGGAACAATATATGATGGCGGGCAAAGCCCAGCTTTTTGGCGACGAGGAGAGGCGCAAGGATATCCTAGCGTGTAGCGATCCTAAGCAAATTAAAGCACTAGGACGTAAGGTGCAAGGCTTCGACCAAGCCGTATGGGATAAGTTTAAATACTCCATTGTGCTGAATGGGAACTGGTGTAAGTTCAGCCAGAATCGAGAATTACGAGAGTTTCTTCTTTCTACAGGGGATAGCGTTTTGGTGGAAGCAAGTCCTTATGATCGTATCTGGGGGATTCAGCTGTCTGCGGATGCGCCAGAGGCACAAAATCCTTTTAGGTGGCGTGGTGAAAATCTTCTGGGATTTGCGCTGATGGAAGTACGAGATGAACTGCACAGAGTTAGAAAAAATGAGATGTTATGTGATTGGGGGACAGTATGGGAAAGATGAAATTATATGAATTAGCCAATCAATATCATATTGGTACAGAGCTAACCTGTGCCGAAGCAATGTTCAAAGCATGTAATGAGTATTACGGTCTGAATCTTAGTGAAGAAACCAGACGAATGTTTTCTGTGATGGGACTGGGTATGCAGACAGAACAGTCTTGTTGCGGTGCGTTTACGGTAGCTGTTGGAATCATTGGGTTGATGACTGCAAAAGATGGAGAAACAGATGTAGATAATATGGAAGGCTATCAGATGATCTGTGCATTAACGGATTATGTTTTGACATCCTTTGGAACACTGCATTGCGTAGAACTGCAGGGATTGGAAGTGCAGAGGTATGAAAATCCTTGTCACTACATCGTGGAGGGAATCGCAAAGAAACTGGAAGAGATTCTGTCAGGAGGTCATGGCTATTCCCAGATGCTTGTGAATTGATGAAAATTGCTAGAAATCTATCCATTCGGGCTTTCATGAGGTTGTTTTTATGGAGAGAGGTAGATATGAAAATCGAGATGCTTTCTATCAGTAGGAACTGATTTCCGCCCTTACACCAAAGCAATTCTTTGCCTTAATGTCTCACGACTATGATACCGGTCTTGTTGCTGGCAAGCCTTCTGCCCAGAGGGAGATTCTCTGTATGATGGCAGCGAATGGGATGTTCATTGAGAAGATTGCTTTATTACTTCATATCGATGTGGAAATGGTTCGAGAGATTATTGCTGCCAAACAATCACATATTGAGAAATGCAGAAAGAAACTTGAACAGGTGGTGAAACCATGAAAGATCTTAACCAATATGGAAATCGTCGAAATGAAGAATGGGAAATTTTGCCCTGGATACCTGATCCACGCCCACCTTTCAAAATATGGGTGAAGCCAGAGCAGATTGAGCCATTCTTTCTCATACCTCATCACCCTTATGCGATTTCTCTTCTTCTAAAAATCAGTGATAAATTTAGGATAGAACAGTTCAGTCGGTTGGGATTGACAGGTAGTAGCAAGGACTGGGAACAGCTTGTCAGAGGTGTGATTCGAGAGTTTGAGGAAAACAATAGTGGTGTAGATTTGTTTCACTTCGATTCCGACGAAGATGTGTTTTGCGTGTATTCCCAATATATCGACGATTTAATGATGCTGGCTAAAATGATTCGAGCTGCCTGCGATGATGAAAGAACTATGAAGATATATCTTGGTATAAATGAGGTAAAGGAACTAGTCACGCAAACTGGGATTATAATAAAATGCTGCAAAACAGAAATTATATTTTTAGATATGCAATCATTGGTTCCTTTTTCTGTATTGAAGATTCCATCCGAATTTTCTTCTACTGCAGTCGCATTCTATGATTTGATTGTGGAATATGACCAGCCCGTAGCCTTACTTGGGTGCCAGGGGAATTATGATATTGCTATACAGTTGGATGAAAAAAGTGGTACCATGACTGGATGGCATTGGTTTAAATGAGGGAAATACTATGACAGAGTATATAAAACTATTTTGGAAGGATGCACCAGAGGGAGAACCACCTATCATTCTCTATGAAGTTGACACAGAAAATGAGCGTCTGGCACTCCGTTCCATTGATATTTTTGCAGACAGACATACGAAAAATATTGCTGATCTCTATGACGGTGTGATAGAGATCATGCCCATTCCTACCGTGGAAGAATTTAATAGTCATTTCTGGGGTGAAGAGTTCTATGCCTGTATCATAGAGCAGGCTGAATTTGAGGCAATCTGGGAGAGCCACTTTTATGGCGGGGTACTTGCAGAAAGCGGGGAATGACAATGGCTGAGATCAACCGTATCTGGCTCAATGTGAATACAGACAACAACAAAATTACACTATTTGGTCGTCCCCGTGTATCCATCCATGTGGATGAGTACATTTGGAGTTTGATCGAAGAAAATATCGTGAAACCCCATAAGCTTATGCGTAGCGAAAAGCAGAGGTATCTGCTGAAAATTGCTTTTCAACGATTTGATCCTGTGCGGCACAAATATTATCCGCTTTCCCCGTATAACGGGCAGCTTCGGCAAGACGTCACACCGAATAGCACAAATGGATGGTATCTTCGTGAGGATTTTGCAGGCGCTGAGGAACGCACCACCTGGTTCTCTCCCGACAAAATCTGGACAAGCTGCGGCAATAAGGTTCTGGATGTCAATATTGATGCCGCTAATGTGAGCGAGAACATCACCCCCAGAGAATATGCAGATTTGCTGTTCGATGGAATTGGGGCAGCATTGGTATTTAACTTCAAGAGGCTCAAAAGAGAAGAGTTTGATGGGCTGAAATCCAAGATCGACTGGAGCATTGTGGAAAGTTTCCCTTTTCCTGCATCTTTTGATGAGCAGCAATATATTGGGGACGAGGGCAAGATTCATGTATATTCCTGGGATGGCAGACAGGAAACGTCTCTTGTGGGTCCTTATTCAGTACGAGAATTGTACTTGGAGCATTTCAGAGAATAGTGAGGAGGAATCTGATGAAACAGACAGATATTTATACTGAGGCTTTGATTTGTCTGAAGTCAATTCTACAGGCAGACCACCCGGAATTCAAAAACTGGATTGACTGGCTGGAGCGAGATATTCAGGACTGGACACAGTATCGTGAGGTCGCCCATCATCTTCGAGCATATGGAGGAATGGGATCTTTCAATGACCTGCCTAGTATGCGTGGAAATCATGACTACATCTTTCGTTTTCTCAAGTCATTTTGTTATGCCTTTGGTCATCTTTATGGCAAAAGGGAAGGAATTTCTACAGAGATATTGATGAAAGAGTGTCTCCATGATATTGGGCAGGCAGTCTACTACCCCCATAAAGAACTGAATCAAGCTATTATAAATCATTTGCGGCAGGGAGATTTGCAAGAAAATTTGGATAAAATGTGAGGTGAGTATATGCCAAAGGGTGTACGAGAGTGTCTGCTGGAGCAGGCAAAAAAATTTCATAAATGGCAGGAAACTACTTATCCCGGAATAACTACGGAGGAGATTGGCGGCGAGTGGGAAGTCGATTATCCAGACTGGAATGACGCTTACTATGCTTTTTGTCATGTGCTCAATAAAATGGATACAGAAACAGCAGACGACATCCTATTGAATGAGATGCTTTACTTGATCGCAAGGGACAACGAAGGCGAAAGCCTTATATATGAAACCACTCTGCATACGAATTGGTTTGAAAGTCTTTGTCGGTTTGCTGTAACATCCAATGAGAACGAGGCAAAATGGCAATTTGCCGCCTACTTACCTGAATGTCAATGTAGCCAAGAAGTGAAAGACTTCATCTTGGATTTTGCAAATGATCCTCATGAATACGTAAGCAGGCGAGCACTTATGGCAATGCCAGGTTTGCGTCCTGATTGTGTGGAGAAGTTTGCCACGCTGTTCTGGAAACGAGATTGTTATACAGCTGAACTGCAACAATACCAGCGTATTGCAGTTCTCTTCTCATTGGATTCCATTCATTCCAGTTTGCTGCCGCAATATTTAGAATGGGCGAAAAAGGATGGTCGAAGATATCTGATGGAATATGCAAAAGAAATAGAAAGAAGACTTGCTTTGAATGAAAAACTATTTCGCACCAAATTTGATCAAATGGAAACCGCCGAGAAACAGGCGTTGATGGAGAGTCTGGCGGCTCGTTATAATATGACTTTTCTTGGTCTACATACATTTGAACGATGGGGTCAGAGCTGCACCACTGGAATATTCCAGAAAGACAGCCGAGAGTTTGTTTTTGTTCCCGGTGATACTGTCACACTGGGGTGGGAACAGTTTGCCGTAGGACTGAATCAGGATAGCCAAGAGGAACTGGACTATTTGCTTCAGGAGTGGGAGATGGAGTGCGATCCGAATGAGATGATTCGGGAAAGTATGGCTTCTGTTCGGCAAGTAACCATTAGTCCCATGTTGGTTGGACGAAAGCTGGAAGAATTATGCTGGGAGCCAGTCAAAATGGATGATTCCAGATTGACCGCCCATCCTGACTGGCTGAAAAAATTCCGTGATTTTGTATGGAGCGACCTTGACAGTCTTACCATACATCAGTCAGTGCGCATGGAACGAACAGAACAGGACTTCCAGATTTGGCTCTATAACCAAATGGATTATGACTCACTTCTGGAACAAATGGAAAAGCAGGGGCTCTCGCTGCCTACAGCAGATGAATGGGCTTATTTATGTGGTGGTGGATGTCGCACCCTGTTTCCTTGGGGAGATGGGCTGGACTACTCTATGCACTTGCACCATTTTGAAAGCCCGGAAGAGGAGGATAAACCCTTCGATATGGAAGAACCGAACTTCTTTGGACTATCCATTGCATATGATCCATATATGCGGGAAGTGGTGAAAGCTGATGCGTTTACTACCTGTGGCGGTGATGGTGGACGCAATATCTGTGGTGGTTTGGGGATGTTCTTAGGGTTTCTTCCTTGTTCGCCACATTGTAAACCAGAAGTCCATGAGGAACATAGACTGAATGGTGATTACGACTTTTACAGACCTATTGTCCATATAGAGATGGAATGATAATCGGAGCGTGAATAGTGAGGGATAGGGATGAAAGAGAAGAATTATGATTTAACAAAAATCAGCAAATATATCAGTTTGATTTTACGGCATAAGCCAGAGGTCATTGGAATTCAACTTGATACCAATGGCTGGGCAAATGTGGAGGAACTTTTAGCAGGTATTGTCAGGAAATATCCCATTGATTTTGAAGTTTTGGAGAAAATTGTAAGAACCGACAACAAACAGAGATATTCCTTTAACGAAGATAAAACTAAGATTCGAGCAAATCAAGGGCATTCCATACAGGTTGATGTGGAGCTTTCTGTAACAGAGCCACCGGAAATCTTGTATCATGGGACAGCGGAACGGTTTTCTGCTTCCATTGAGGCAAAAGGGTTGCTTCCTCAAAACCGGTTATATGTTCATTTGTCTCCTGATATGGAAACGGCAGAAAAAGTAGGACGCAGACATGGAAAACCGATTATTTATCTGGTCAATGCAGGGCAAATGCGACAAGAGGGATATACTTTTCTTCTATCCGCCAATGGCGTATGGCTGACAAAGATGGTTCCTGCACAATATCTGAAAAGGTTAGGAGAATAAACAATATACGACTCGTATTTCAAGTTGATCTATGTCTGGAGATTGAAAAATTTAATTATGATAGAAGGCAACTTTTGAAAATACAAAATCGAAATAAATTCTTAAAGATAATGGTAAAACGAGGAAGATTCGTATGGGCAAAGAATTAGAATTATATAAAGCATTTATTGATGGTCTTGTGGAACAAAAGGATAGTGTTACAGCAAAATGGGTTTTAGAAGGCGGTTTCCCTCATACAGAGGACAATCAGGCAAAAAATGAATTCCTTTCTTCTTTGACACTTGCACAAAAAAGTGTGTTGGCAGAGATGCTTCAGGAAGAACATATTGCTGGAATCCATGATACGCTGGCGTATATCAATGAAATGATGGATTTGGATGGGTTGGAACTTCATCAGGATGGAGCATCTTATCCCAATGATGCTTTTGAAAGCTTGCATTATGATTTTATCAGCAGATGTGAAGGAGACAAATGGTCGGAATAAAAAAGAAGGCTCATGATAAAAGTGACATGACGGGAGGGAAAGATATGGGTGCATGGAGTGTAAGAGCACTAGACAGTGATGAAGGATTGGATGTGATAGGAATTCTTACAAAAGAGTATGTACCGAAACATCCCATTATGGATATGAGTGAAATCATTGAACTAATGAAAGAAGAAGGTATGCTGGGGAATGATTTTTCGGAGATTGATTATCTCTATGATATTACCGCTATGGGACTTTCTGAGTTATATTTCCAGTGGAAAAATGAAAGAACGCTGGACTATGATACAGAAGAATGCGTCTGGGGCAATGTGACAGATTTTACTGCTTCAAAAGAATCTATTGATTTCTTATTGCAGCAGCTTACAGATATTAAAAATGAAGTGCCAGATGAAGATGGTATCCGAGAAATTGTGGATCTTTGGAAGGATGAGGAAAGCGGAGAAGTGAATCAGGCATGGATGGAACATTTAGAATGGTTAATTGGAAGTTTTGTTTCAGAACAGGAGGTGTAGCATATGTATATCAGCAAATACTGGGGCAACTTTATTGGAGGTTCTGACGACAGTCTGAACCTTGTGGCGTTTTTAGAAGACCAAAAGAAAGAGGAGATCCCTCTCAGTGAGATTTTTGCCAAGATTGGTCTGGATAAGCAAAATTGGGATTTCCATAAAACAATTGAATATCTTGAATTTACCCATTCCAACGGCGTGGAAATGGATTTTCATTTTGCCATTGATGTAATCACGGATCTGGCAGCCATTTTGTTGGAATGTTATGTGAATGGCAGCGTAAATCTGCACGATTTGGATGAGTACAATACGCCTTCACGTTGTATACGAATTACTGCTACACCAGAGGAACACAACGCCATGGACAGAACTCTTGCGGACTTTGCCCAAAATCCTCTGTCCTATGACCTTCATGAAATGATGGATGACGAGGAGATTCAAGAAATGGCTCGAGATGTGGAGGCACTGCGTAAAGAACTTTATGAGTCTGCTGGTCGCAATCGCAACTACTATGTGAAGGCAGAGGACATGAAGAGTTTACTCCCTGACTGGGATGGAGCCAATGGATGCATTGCCACTAACCGTATTACAGTGGAAGGCTGTAAGGTTGGTTACTGCTACCGAGAGAAGCCAGATGGCGACTGGGACAGCGGTTGGCGTTTTACTGCCGGTGATGAAAGTGATGCCTATATGGATGATCCAAATAATTCCGGCATTTACGGATTGAATACCATTTGTAATGACGATCCAGACATTATTTCTCTGCTGCAAGCGCCGGTCAACTCTGCTTTTGAGCGAGATGAAAACGGTGTGTTCCAGCAAACCGAAGACTGGAACCCGGATGAGGACGAGGAGGACTCGGATATGGATATTTTAGAACAATGCCAGAAGTGGCATGAAAATGACAAACACCAGAAGATTATTGACACACTGGAGATCATCCCTGCCGAGGAGCGTACGCCGGAAATCGATATGGAGCTGGCACGAGCTTACAACAATTTGGGTGATCCTGATAATCCGGAGGGCAGAAAGCTGCTTCATCAGGCACTGGAACTGATGCAGTCCCACGAGGAGGAACTGGGAGACACTTATTCATGGAACTTCCGCATGGGGTATGCCTATTTTTATCTGGAACAGGAGAGTCGTGCTCTGCGATATTTTGAAAAAGCTCTGGAACTGCATCCAGGTGATGATCCTAAGCTCAACACCCGACAGGACATTGAGGAATTGATCGACTGGTGTCAAAAGCGTATTTCTATGCCTCAGTTTAGTGAGTGCTTCCGAGAGCGAACAGAGATCTGGTGGGAAACCTTTGCCGAAATGGAAGCTCAGTTGCGCCAGATGATAGACGATGATAAGGATCATATCCATGGCGCAGAACTCGTGGCTCAAATGCAGGAAACCCTGAATCTGGTTTTTGACGAAATTTCCTTTGAGATGGGCTTCAATGGCGAAAAACATGAACTAATCCTAACTCCGGAAGGCGACAAGGTAAAACTTTTTGAACTGGTCTACTTCCAGAAACACGCACCAAAAGAGATATTGGAGCATTGGAATATTCTGGTGGGGCGCCAAAGCGTGGAAAACATTGGTCTGCGTGCAGGTGAATGGGATATCTCCGGCGATGATGTGCAGATTTGGTTAGAGGAGCTTGGTGAAAATCGTTTTGCTTTAGAGACCTATTGCGAAAAACTGCTGCCAATGCTTGTGGAAGAAGAAGGTCGTGTATGGTGGATGCTGACTACGTTGACGGATCAGGTGTTGGGTGAAATTCCTCATATGCGATACATAGAAGCTTTTGATGTACTGACGGAACCAAAAGAGGAACCTGCCCAACTGCTTTCTCGTCTGCCGAATATACTGAAAGAAAAAGGCTTAGACCTTTCCACAGACCCGGAAAGCTATTTGGAAACTTATATGGGATACAGCATGGAACCAAATGAAGATCCAGAGGCGGATTGGAGACTAGATACCATTGCCGGCTCTACTTGCTGTGCAGCACTCATCAACAGTTATCTAAACAATGATAACGATTATATGGATGATCTTCATGCTGATGGTGCAGTGGCAGGCTTTTTCTGCTATCCACTGGATACACTTCGTGAGGAAGAAGGCAGTCAGAAGATTTTTGATTTTCGAGATCAGTTGGAGGAAGTATTTACCACCGATGAAGGAAGTGAAGTGCTTACTTTGACTGGCGGCGCTACAGGTATTTACTGCGGTTATGTAGATTTTATTGCGTGGGATATTCGTACCGCACTGCAAATGGCAAAGGAATTTTTTGCGGATACAGATTTGCCTTGGGCAAGTTTCCATACATTCCGCAGAGAGGCATCTACTGTGTATCTGAAACAGACTGAAAATGATGATCCAGATTCCAAGGAGAGAGTTGAAGAATTGGAAGAAACATTGACAGGAATGGATTATATCCCTTATACACCGGAAAATGCGGAAGCATTTTATCAGCAATTGGAGCAGTGGAATGATGATGACGAGTATACTCGCTGCATTCAGGCTTTGAATACCATTCCAGAGGAATGGTGGGATTACCGCATTGCCTATGCCATGGCACGGGCACTGGAAAACTACGCTATCATCGGAGATCACGATGAGGGAACACCAAATTACAAGGGAGACAGGGCTTTGCTGCGTGCCATTGATGTGCTGGAATCTGTTCGAGAAGAAGGTCAGAACAAAGCAGAATGGAATATGCGCATGGCTTATGCTTATCAATATCTTTATGGACAGGAAGAAAAGGCTATCCCTTATGCACAGCGCTGGGCGGAATTAGATCCAGAAGATACAGATGCACCTTTGGTAATACAGGAATGCCAGAAAGAAATTGCCAAACGTGCCGAGGAAGAAGCGGATGAGGAAAACGACGGAGATCATAACGGTGTTTTCACTGGCTTTGTCCTTTTGTCCAAAGGAAAGTGGGACAAACAGCAGTTTATTCAGGACATGAAGGAAAAATGGAACATTACCGTGGATGAACATGACGCAAGCGAGGATAAGAGTGACGATGCCTTGGTGTTTGAAGTGGGGGATATGTTTGCTGCTGTCAGCCTTGGAACTTATCCGATTCCCAACGGCGAAGCGGAAATAAATGCGGAAAACAACTATATGTGGGACGATGCGGTAAAGATAGCAAAAGAACATTGTGCCCATATTATGGTAGCAGTTTTGGGAAAAGAGGAAGATTTGCTGGAAAAAGGCAAGTTGTTCACCAAGCTGGTAGCTGCTTGCTGCCGCCAGAAATACGCAACAGGGGTTTATACCAGCGGTGTTGTGTTTGAACCTCATTTCTATGAAGGTTTTGCTGATATGATGCAAAATGATGAACTGCCAATCTTTAACTGGATTTGGTTTGGACTGTACCGTGATGAAAATGGTATGAACGCTTACACTTATGGAATGGATGTATTTGGCAAGGATGAGATGGAAGTGCTGGGTACTGATGCTGAACCGAGTGATTTGCGAGACTTCCTGGCAAGCCTTGTGTCTTATGTTCTGGAGAATGATGTGGAACTTCACGACGGAGAAACCATTGGTTTTTCTGCTGGGGATAAACGCACCATTAGCCGCAGTCCAGGCGTATCTTTGCCAGAAGAACAGATGACGCTGAAAATCTCCTGGAAATCAACAGATAACGACCCAGATGGCGACGGTGAGGACAATGCAGATAAAGACGTATCCTTTAGTGAACCGGAAGTCTACACTGAGGATGAGATGAAAGTCATCGAAAATCATATCCAGCAGTATTTCGGTCAGTTTGAAAATGTGTTCCATGAGTTGGCTTCACCTGACATACATGTGGATATTTGTGTTGTTCCTCCTTCTGAAGAACGAGATTACTACATACTAGTTACTATGGGTATGGGTGCTCATCGAATGAATGTGCCAGAGGAACTTGCAGAATACAAGCTGGAGCGAGCGGAGCTGGCCATTGCGCTGCCGGAAAACTGGAAGCTTAAGCATGAGGATCTGAAGAACGAGCGGTGGTACTGGCCCATTCGCCTGCTGAAAACCCTGGCCAGACTTCCCATTGCCAGCGATACCTGGCTGGGCTTTGGCCATACCATGGACAATGAGGATGACTTTGCAAAGGACACAAAGCTGTGCGCCGCCATGCTGACCGGTCCCCAGGATACGGAGGACGGCAGTGAGGTCTGCATCCTGCCGAGCGGAGAGGAGGTCAACTTCTATCAGGTTATCCCTCTCTACCGGGATGAATTGGAATATAAGATGGAGCATGACGCGGACGCCCTGCTGGACAAAATGAACGGCATCAGCTTTGTGACTTACAACACCCGTCCTAACGCCATAACTATGGGCAAACTTGGCAGCGTGGAAGACGGCGGTGTGATGGAAATGGATTGCGCTGACTGGCACCTGGAAACCATTCAGGAAAAGAATCTGCCGGTGGATGAGCTGAGCGCCTACAACCACATGGCGATTTACCTGCGTTGGTGCATGGAGCACGACCTGATGGGTGAAGAATTCCTCGCGGAGTATGGAGAGGTGGTAGAAAAGGTCAAGGCTGATCCTGCCGGCGTGGATCTGCGGGAATTTATCCGGGATGAACTGGATGGGCAGCTGGTGGGCCCGATGTTTAACAAGATCGGCCGAGCCTTTGCCTCCTATTACTATGGGGAGCCGGACAGCCCCTATTTCCCCAGCGACATCGACGACTACGCCATTGGTGTCATCGGGCAGGAGCGCAATTACTCCAACGAGATCCAGGACGAAGCCTATCTGTTCATCCCCTTTGACGAGGACTACTATCAGGCCATGGCAAAGGTGATCGAGGAACGCTTCACCAACTGGCAGGGACAGGACTTCGACGAGGACACACTGGAGCCTTCTGAGGTGGCTCAGGCAATCATGGAATATCTTGACTGTGAATGTACCTATTTCCCATCTATGAAAGATGATGACCCTATTACGGCGGCTTACAGTTATGCCAAGCGAGACAGTGTCCACGAAGGCTTTGTGCCGGTGCTCATCAAGGCAGATGACGAAACGCTGTTAGAGTGTCTGGTGATGAATGCCGACCCTGAGAATGATGCGGACTATTACGAATTTGACCTCAAAACCGTAACGGAGTATCGAAAGAAGATACTCTCTACCTCCATCAAAGACGGAAAAGCGATTCTGGAGGAAATGATTGGACTTCGAAAAGAAGAAGCGGACGATGATGATATGGATTGGGAAGAAGAAATACTGGGAAAAATGGAAAATGTATACGAAAATAACCGTTTTTCCAGCTTCTGGGAATATGATACAGACATGACATATCCTATGATTTTGGCTAAAATTCCAGTAAAACATCCTTGGGAAATCTTTGCATACTTGCCTTTTGGGAACTGGAATGAATGCCCAGATACACCAGAACTTATGGCGGTGGCGAAATACTGGTTTGAGCAGTATGGAGCTGTACCTGCCGTTCTGACACATGACGTACTGGAATTTGATCTTCCGGCTGCTATTTCAAAAGAATGTGCAATGGAAGTGGCTTTGGAACAATATGGTTTCTGCCCTGATGTAGTGGATCAAGGGCCGGAAGATGCTTCGGTAGGCTCATTGGCAGATGTATTGCGACAGTCTAAGGTCTGGTATTTCTGGTGGGATTGAAAGGAGATAAAATATGCTGCATATCAATGACATTTTAGACCCTGACTTTGATTGGGATGGAATTGAAATTACAGAAGAAGAATTTGACGAATTAAGCACGGAACTGGTGATTGACTATCTGAAGAAACACAATCCAAAAGAAAGACAAATGCTTGCATTGTGCTGGAATTTTGACAATTCAAAAGAAGTTATTCGATGGATTGTAGATCAACCAGATACAGATAAAGGAACGATTTTGCTTTTATATTGGTATATGGAACCTGGATTCTATAAGAAATTTGCTGACAGAGAGGAATGTGAAGCAGAGGCTTTTTGGGCATTGGATGATTATGATATCATTCAAACCATTGAAAAAAATTACCTTTCTGGCTTTTATGGAAACCAAAAATACGCTTTTGATCCTGCAAACGATGAATATAGTGATCATTATGATTGGACTTCTGAGTACGAGGAAGAAGAAGCAAAAGTAAAAATACCAAAGGAATTATTTTTGGCTCTAGAAGGAGAACGGATTGAAAATCCCCAATGGGAAGAAGGTATTCCAACAGAAATTTCTGATATTATGGACAAGCTTTGTGATGTTTGTGAAGAATAAGTCCTTTGAAATGGGGTGGAAGTATGAATGAGTATCAAGAAAAATATATCGCATTAAAAAAGCAGTTTGAACAATCAAAAGGTGATTCTTTCAGTGTGACTGCTCTTTATGATTTCAAGGAAAGTTTGGAAGAAAGTGAAGCAATTGCTGCAAAAGAAGTTCTGGTAAATGTATATGATCTTTTGAACTATAAAAAAGATGCCTATGATTTATTATCCAGTATTGGTGATCTTTCAGATGTCAAAATCAAAAAACGCTTGGGAAAAATGAAAGAATATGCAGAAAACTGGAGAAACGATTTTGCCATTCCCAAGCCAAAAACAGAAGGAGATATTCAGAAAGAAAAAGAAATGCTGGCAGAATTGGGAATACCAACATTCAAATACCACCCCAATCCATTAAATACTGGAGCATTTGAGATATCAGAAGAAGGTGTTGTCTGTGACTGCTGTGGAGAGGTAACACACATTTATTATGAAGCACCATTCTATGCTGTGGATGACATTGATTATCTGTGTCCAGCTTGTATCGCCAGTGGAAAAGCATCTGAAAAATTTGATGGCAGCTTTCAGGATGATTATTCCGTGGATGATGGTGTGAAGGATGCCGAAAAACTGGACGAACTCATTCATCGTACACCTGGTTATTGTGGCTGGCAGCAGGAATACTGGCGTGCCCATTGTGGGGACTTCTGTGCTTATTTGGGTAGAGTAGGTGCTATGGAATTGCAGGCATTAGATGTCATGGAGGAAGTACTGGATGACCCTATGTGGGATGATGAGCAGAAAGAAATGATCGAGAACTCTGTCAATGGCGGACATTTGCAGTGTTATTTGTTCCAATGCCTGCATTGCGGAAAGCACTTGGTCTGGATGGATTTTGATTAGTCACATATAAATCAATAAACGGTTGGATTTCAAATATGATAGATGTTGAATGGCGAAAAAATTGAATTTGAAATAATCAAGGAAGGTTTTGAGGATGGATAATAGAGAAAGAATCATTAGACTTTGGTTTGAAATGTGGCTTACAAAGAAAGATCTTGGTATATCTGATATTTTCTCGAATAATGCCATCTACATAGAAAGTTGGGGACCAGAGTATCATGGAGTCCAGAAGATTGCGCTTTGGTTTAAAGAATGGAATACGAGGGGAACTGTATTGCAGTGGGATATCAAACAGTTTTTCCATAAAGATAATCAGACAATTGTTGAATGGTATTTTAAAAATCAAATGGATGGTGGGCAGGCAGAAGCCTTTGATGGAATATCACTGATTGAATGGACATCCGATAATAAGATTGCTCTCTTAAAAGAATTTGGCTGCAATGAAAATCGATATGACCCATACAAAGATGGCAATACACCGCAGTTTAAGGATGAAAACGCAAAGTGGTTTTAAAAAGTGAAATTTGGTTACTAGAGGCAATGCTGCACATTGGTATTGCCATTGTGCAGCATTCTACTTTTATTTAGGACATTTACCTTTACCTGAAAGGAGGAAAAGGCAAAGCCATGATTGAGAAAACCTTTATCAACCCTGCCACGACCAAACAGTGGCGAATCGAAATGGACGATCTAACCATACGAACCTGCTTAAATGGTGGAAAGGTCAAAGAAATACTCTGTGATTCCAGCTTTCAGGCAAAAAGTAAAGCAGCAAGTGCCATGATGGGGCAGATGCGGAAAGGATTTATCTATCAAAAGCCAAACGCTGCTTTTGGCGAAGCTAAGTGCCACAGATATATTGGAAAAGACAGCAACGGTTTTATGCCTCTTGCTGCTGCTTCTGCAAGAGATGATTTTTTCCTTACTAGAGTCGTAGGTGATTTTGAAGATGAGCTTCTCTATCATTTTGATGAGAATGGAGATATTCTTGAAACGATTTCACTTGGAGCAAAAAGAATGACTTATGAGCAGATTCTTTGCTCAAATAATACGCTGTTGTTGAATAACAGCTATCTGATCGAGCTGTTCACCCTTGATACACATAAAATCACATCCTTTGCTAATAAGAAAAATAGCATGAAGACGATGTTGGATGTTAGTGGTGGCTTGGCTTTATGGTATACAGGAGAAGAAATCGTTGTCTTTGACTTTGACAGCAATACTGAAGTTTGGCGTGAAGTTGTGAAATGCAAGAAATCGAAAGATCCCAATTTTGTTTATTACTGCTTTGGTATTCTCTCGCCAGAGCAGACGAAGATGGCTTACCGAACCACGGAGGGAGAGTATATCATCGTTGATTTTCAGTCCGGAAAGAAAATCGTGATAAAAAATGATGGATTCCATCCATTCTTTTCTCCTGATGCCCAATATTTTTCTGTAGGTGGCAAATGCTACGTAAGCCAAACAGGAGAAGAAACCGTTAATCCTTTTCCGTTTGTAGTAAGGCAAGGGCTGAGTTATGCTGATACCTGTACTGTACGTATATGTGGTAATTTAATGGCAGTTCAGCAGGAGCATGGCAATTCTGTCATAGAACTTTGGGAGTACAATAGCAGAGATTTGTTGGTATCTATTGATGATCCGTTTGTGGTGAAACACACCAATTTTTATTTTACAAAGAATAATTTGGTTTTGCATACAGATTACGGAGCCATGAGCATTTATCCTTGTGCTATGTAAAATAGAATCAAAACGACTGAATAGGAGGATACGATTATGAATGAAATCAGAAATTTTTTATTGTCACCAGAAGAATATCTGGATACATTCTGGGAAAGTGATGCTTTAATCTGGGTAGATTGGCGTGAATATGATGAATCCATCATTAAATACATCAATGAAAAGCTGCCGGAAGAAGATAAAGTGAAGTTTACCTGTGTGGAAATTGAAAAAGAACGTGACGTAGATATTATTTTAGAAAAAAACGGTATTTCCACAGCAATCCCTTATGCGGAAGAATATACAGATCGTGATACCACATTGAAAAGCTTACAGGAATATGTATCTCCAAAATATCAAATCCGTTGGTTTATGGGTTCTCTTGGCAGTGATACTCTTGCATTTTGTATTTGTCCTTCTGCCCAGTGGGAACAGTTAGAAGAAGAATTCGGTGCAGAAAAAGTAGCATATCATTTTGCACCAATCAAGGAAGACAGTGTTATGTTTCAAATGGGTATGGATGAAGTGTTTGATTTACTGAAACAAAGAGGAGAATCGTAATATTTTTCGGGATATCATGAGTGCGATTATGAATGATGATAGAAAATTAGTTTTAGCACAAAAAAAGGCATGGCTGAAAGAAGAGCAAAAAAGAGCAGAAGTACAGCAATTCAAAGACCATTTTGCGAAAAACATAGAACATTTTTCTCAAAAATATAGATATGCTGATGAATCGGAAGCATTTAAAATAGAAGAATTTATCTCAAAATTAAATTTTATACGACCTGGACAACTGGCAATCAAAAAAGTTTGCACGCATTCCTATGAGAACGTCTACTTGTGTTTTTTGATGGGAACTGAAGCATTATTTCAAATTTATATATTTGGGAAATATGATGACATCATGAGTGATTATGATGAATGGGAAGTTTTCAGTCCGTATCTGTTGCTTGTGGATGAGGACTTTATTCATTATGTATATGTGAATGATTATGGCGAAACTATGGAATCAAAAATTGAGATGTACTTATGAAAGAGAGCAGTGTGCCTATGGACAAAGAAATATTGATAGCAAAACTTCTGAATCTTGCTGAAGGTCGAGAAACCCCAGAAAGCTGGCAAGAATGGTGGAATGAGCATGAGGCAGAACTGGAGTCACTCCTGAATCGTGGAGATTTTCTGAAACTGAAACCATGCAAACACGGTTTTAAATGGGTTCCAGTGTTTACCAGCCAAAAGGGTGCTGTTGCGATTCTTGAAAAGAACAGTGTGAAGTGTAACTCCAGTCATTTTTATCAGGAACAGTATCTGGAGGAATTGGATGCTTTCTGCAAAGAACAAAAACGACAGCAAAGAGAAAAACAAAAAGAATTCAAAGATAGGCATCACGCGTGGTTTAAGCAGTATCCGAAGTTTTCTAAAGCATTGGCAAATGTACTTGGACCTTCAGATGAAATCCTGCCTGCTGCAACTGAGGCACAGATTGACAAACAGGAAGAATTGCTGAAATTTATTTTTCCTGACAAAGTACGAGAATTTTTTCTTTTAAGTGCAGGAATCAATGTATCTACTGGTGTGACCATTATGTTATCAGGGATGTTTCGTATGACCATACATGGAGAGCAATATTGTGTGCTGGGAGAGTTCTGGAAAGAAGCAGATGGAGATCAGCTTTTGTTTCGTATTGGAGATGAAACTATCTGGTACTATGCCCATGAACAGGACAAGGTAAAACCACTTTGTAATGATATGACGGAGCTCTTGGAGAAAAAACTGGCGAGGTATCTGAATGAGAACTGAAAACATTGCAAATGAAAAAAGATATCAGGATTGTCGAACACAGCAACATTACTTATTTTTGCCAGAGAATCGGTTTCCGCAGCAGGATGAGCAGTTTTCGCTGATGAACGGGTATTCTGTTTGTTCAAAAGCTTATTTCCATCATGGTGATTTTCACTTAAATGGCAGTGAAAATGAACTGATAGATTAAAATGGAAAGAAGTTCGAGTATCGACAGAGCAGCTGCGAGCTGCATTGTAAAAGGCTGGAGGAATGTAAAAATATGGAGAAAAAAGATTTCCCCAAGGGAACAAAACCACGAGAAATATTTGTATATACCTGTGAGAGGATTGCAGAACCATTGATCCCGTTGGGTTACAAATACCGCAAGAGCAAAAACGACATTTACAAGAAGGACGGAATATTTGTATTCTCCTTTGATTTTTCGCCCTCCATCCGCTTTGGCTCCACCACTTTTACTGCCAGCTTCCACGTAAGTTCCCCGGTGATTGCCCAGTGGCGCAGTGAGCAGGAAGGTGAGGAGGAGGCTTATGATGGTACCGTGGGCACCTCCATCGCCAGACTGACCCGCCGATACAATGACTTTCCACGCTACGAGGTTGCCACTCTGATAGAGCGGGAACGCTCTATTCAAGAGATTTCAGGGCAGATCCAAGATTATGCCCTGCCGTTCTTCGCTCGGTTTTCTGACTTGCCGAAGCTGCTGGACGATGTGGAACGGGAGGGGTTCTTTCCCCATCGGAAGGGGTTCGATGTCCCAAAGCGGAATCGGGAGTTCATCGAATGCTTCCGGGAGTATCTCCAAAAGCAGCAAGCGAATGGGTTATCCTACTGAGCAATCAATTGGAATCTTTGGAGGTGTATTATGGGACTATTTTTGAAGAAAAGGGTCGAAATGCCGGATAAAATGATTTTGGGAAATACGGAATTTGTATTTGATCGCAAACTCGGCTTCCATGTTGGAGAATGGACCGTATGGGATAGAAAGACTAAAATTCTCCTTGAGTTTCAGAGCACAGAGGGAAATATAGGCGATATCGTTTTGGAAAAGGTAAATTGGGTCAATGACCATAAAGATACCATTATCCGAGCATTTTTGGATGAGAACGATGACTGCATAGACATCGTGAATGAAATGATCGAAGATGGAACGCTGGAAGCGGATGGGAAGATTTCAGAAGATGAGTTTGTAAAAGCACTGTTTGTAAACAATGTAACGGTATTTGTAAATGGAAGCGAAACTGGCTTTTACATCGATTTGGATGCGGAACCCGACTATTTCATGGGACATTTAGTTTGTATCGAGGTCGACTGCAAATATAAAATTGAAGTCGGCGGATTCAACGGATAACACTTCAAACACAAAAGGCAAATTCTGCGGAAAGGGCAACGCCCGCAACGACATCAGAAAGGAAACAAGTACCTATGTCAACCTGGAACGGAATCCGAAACAAACTGGAGAATGACTACCTGTGCCCGGCGCTCCGGGGCCACATCCAGTATTTTGCCACCAGCTACTGGGAAAGCCACGACCAAACAGGCCGGGCAGCCATTCGACTGGACGGCGTGTAGGTGCTGCGAAGTAACTACTATGCCTATGAACAGAACTACTGGAACAGATATCAGGCCCTGCGGCGGGAGGGTGTCGGAGAGGACGACCCGAAGGCCCCCTTCCGGATGGCCCATGAAGGGACGCTGAACGACGGCTGTTTTGACAACATTTTTTTCTATGAGGCATTTCACGAATTTGACAACCAGAGCATCGAGAAAAGCCTTACCAGCGAGAATCCGCTTGGCCGTGTCTTTGCCCTTCTGGACCGCAGGCTGGGAAAGCGCCGCCTGCTGGCTTTGGAGGAATCTATGGAGCAAGAATTGGACTGGGTACGAGCCTTCTATGTGATCCGAATGCAGGCTGAAGGGTTGATGGATAAACAATAATGAGCATTACGAAGAATTGCTCTTTGGAGGAGGAATGTGAAACATGAACTTTTCAGATATCGTCCAAGGCGAAAGTGGATTTCTTGTGGAATTGCGCTGCAATAATGTCTTTCATGAACAATTGTTTGAAAAGATAAAAAACTATCTTAATGAGAAAGAAACGGAGTGGAAGGAGGTGGGGGCTATCCCTATCTCTGATGCAGTTGCCTTATTTAATCTGATTGATCAGTTGGCAGGGGGAAGCCGGTTTTGGAGTGAGGCGACAGAGCTTCGGGTGGAGGATGCGCTTGCCGAATTGCAGGAAATTATTTGTTCTCTGGAGGAAATATAATATAATCAGGAGGAACCGTCATGTCACAGATTGCATCCTTTTATCTGATAAAAAATAACCAACGGCAGGAGTTATCTGATGGCAACTGCTCTGCGGATGTATATATGGCTATTTGGGACTACTGCGAGAGCGAACTGGATATAGATGTCCGTTTTCCTGCTCCCCAGACAGAGGAAACTCTTGACTGTGCTCTGATGGAGGGAAAACTGGCATCCGATTTGTTGGAAGCTCTGCAGAATCAGAATCTCCCGAAACTGGCTGCTGAAATTGCTCCAGACTGGGATTTGACTGTCGAGGCAGTGCAAAGCGGATTGGAAACACTTTGCTCCCATCTGAAGCTGGTACGGGACGATACTGTTTTGCTGTATGAGATGACCTGATAAGCCTATTCCTCTTGTCCAAAGTGACAGCGGTTCAATAGAAAATGTAGCAAAAATCATACATCCAATTTATCATTCGAAAGCCAAAAACAAGGAGAAATCATGGAGGAAAAAACTATGGTGAGAGATGGAATCGTGTTGAAAGATATGGACACTCAGGTTACATTTAATCAGTACAGCTTCTGTGAATTGGTGAAGCACTTGATGGTGGAACTGGTGGGAATCTCTTATGAGGAAGCCTCCAAGCGGGTAGAACTATCCTCTCTGACAGCACCAGTGACGAATGTCATGGAAGCGGCGGTATTCAGCCACGAGTTGCCTTATTACTGGGTAATGTTCTGTTACTATGGGAACGGTTATTGGCTAAAGGGTATTCCAGCACAGCCAGAGGATATGGATGCCCATGAAGCTTTAGAAAAGAGAATTATGGAGAAATATGATTTAAAGGAACCGTTTGAATGGGACTGAGAGGTGAATGACATGCTAGATAATCAAATGTTTGAACTGCTTGATAACTTGAAGAAAGTCAATTACGAAACCATAGATATAGATGATTTTTTAGACCAAAGAGAATGTGACCCCTTTGACAGTGAGTGGGTGAGAGTGTACCAAGCCATAGAAGAACTTAAAAAGGGAAAAGAAATGGTAGATACCAGAGAAATCGAGAAAAAAGCATATATTACAGTTTACGAAAAAACAGAGTGTGATGATTTAGCAGGATACATTGCTGATGACTTTGGGTTGATTGCAGACAGTATTATGCTGCATTACTCTGATGAATGGTTAGAAAAAGTTATTTCCTGCTATAAAGAAGCAATCATACCATGCGGGAGGCTTTAAGAGGAGGCTACTGAAGGTGCGAAAGGAATTTATCATTGATGGTAGACGATTTTCAACTATGAGAGGCTTCTATGATGAGGTGGAGCGTGTGTTTACTTGCGGTCTGCATTGGAGGATCGGACAAAATCTGAACGCTTTTAATGATGTACTTCGAGGAGGATTTGGACAACATTCATATTTAGAACCAATACACATAAAATGGCTGTTTTATGAAAAGAGCCTGCGTGATTTAGGAAGTGAAAATGTAAATGCAATTACAGAAATCATTTTAGATACAAATAATTCTGGGCATGACTGTACTTTGGAGCTGCTTTGATAAGTAGAGAAATAGTTATAAAAGTAGTTTTAATTTTATAAAAGAATTCAAAGCAAGTAAGGAGGGAGCAATATGGGATTAGACATTTATGCAGGGACATTGACCCGATATTATGCGCATAACTGGAAAAGTGCTGTTCAACAATGGGCAGAAGAAAACGGCTATGCCTTTCAAAAAATCACACCAGATGGTGCGGAAGTTGATGATGAGGAAGAAATGAGTCCTGCTGAAGTACAGGAAATTGTAGAGAACTGGCGTGATCAGATTCTAGCAGCAATTACAGCACCGGGACATAAGCCTTATACACCATGGACGGAAGATAACGAAAAGCCTTATTATACTGATAAACCAGACTGGGATGCTTTTGGTGCTATGTTGTTGGTAGCCGCTTGCCATTCATACGAAGAACCTGTACCTGATAAAGTGGAGAAAGATTGGGACTTCATGGAGCATCCCATCATTGCCCGCCTTTCAGAAGACAAGGAACGAATATGGTCTTTGTTTCGAGGTGCAACATTATGGATTCCTATCTCAGATGCTTTTCTATTTCAAGCACCTTTGCCAACAGAAAATGTAGCTGCCATTGGTACTATGGGCGGCTTAAAAAAAGAGCTAGAACGATTGAATGCTCTAGCGTGGCAGGCTGATGAGAACACGATTCTAAGTTGGCTTGATACAGAGGGGTATCCAGTTGATGGTTCGATCGATTTGGATGGTCAATATAGCAAAGCGGATATTCCAGAACATACCCAGTATAGCACGGAATCACTTGCGAAGTTTGCCTTTTCTATGTTCTGGCAAGCAATACAGTTTGCGGAGAAGCATCAGGTACCCATTTTGCTAGATTATTGAAGATTCGTTTGGAGGTGGATAGGGTGGAACAAAAACGTCCGGTAGATATATTTCATGAAGCCTTAGACTACCTGTGGAATGGCCTTGATCTGGAAGAAAAGGGCTGAAAGCGTCTGAAAAAAGGCGACTTCAAAAAGAGGATGAAAAATGGACTGACATATCATATATGGTTTGATCGGAGTCGCTACAACTACATTGACTATGAAATCGGTCATGGAAATGTGGAGGTGGGTTTCACCTGTATCATAAAGCAGGGAGATGATTGGCTCTACTCTTTCAAAATAGAACCAACAACAGGCGGTTCGTTCTTTCGGATGCTGACAGAGGATCTGCGGCTGGACACTGGGCTATTGGACACCTTTCTGCCTCTGATCAAAGCCCACTACCTCGACTTTATTGACCACTTTGAGGTAGACCCCACAGAGGCATTACAGCTGGTCTGCGCTCCCTTCACTGAAGCGGAGGAT
>ENA-UONQ01000646-UONQ01000646.1-human-gut-metagenome-genome-assembly--contig:-CS26-NODE-646-length-41106-cov-5.634552_pt1 | contig 41106 bp, 38 predicted proteins | sample MGYA00242460_ERZ724007 | MGnify/ENA metagenome assembly ERZ724007
AAGAAAAAATTGTAGTTAAAGTAGGTACTACTACTATTACATATGAAGAAACTGGAAATATTAATTTAGATAAATTAGAAAAATTTGTTCGGATTTTGATTAATCTTCGAAATCAGGGAAAACAGGTAATTGTAGTTTCTTCCGGAGCTGTGGGTGTAGGGAGAATGGCTCTGGGACTTGACCATAGACCTGAAACAGAGGCGGAAAAGCAAGCGTGTGCAGCAGTTGGACAAGGCAGATTAATGATGATATACGAGAAATTGTTTAATGAATACAGTCAGTTGACAGCACAGGTGTTGTTGACCAAAGAGTCAATAACCAACATTGAGTGTCGAAAAAATGCCCGTCAGACTTTTGATGCATTATTAAAGATGAATGTAGTTCCGATTGTAAATGAGAATGATGCGATTTCTGTAGATGAGCTGGCGTATGGAAATTTTGGGGATAATGATACTCTGGCGGCAAATGTGGCAGAGCTAGTAGGCGCTGATCTTCTGGTGCTGCTTTCTGATATTGAAGGCATGTATACAGCGGATCCGAAAACGAATCCGAATGCGCGTTTTATCCATACGGTTGTAGAAATTGATGAGTCATTGGAGCGAATGGCAGGCGGTTCAGGCAGCGATTTCGGAACTGGTGGGATGTCAACAAAAGTAAATGCGGCAAAGGTAGTTACGGATGCCGGTGCAGATATGATTATCGCAAATGGAGATAATATTTATACAATAAATGATATTATGGCAGGGAAGAAAGTAGGTACTTTATTTTTGTCCAGACAGCATGGGAAGGAACTGGAAAATGAACTTGCACCGGAACGTGCAAAATTCCGGCGTCAGGTAAAACGTCTAAAAAAGGCAGAAGAAAAGGGACATGTAGAAAACGGCGACAAGGTACAGTGGAATAGTGGCAGTGGATATGGAACAAAGGAGACGGCTGCAGCACATTCATATAAGATGGAGGAAAGTCGATATGGAGAATTATATGGAAATACTTGGTAAACGAGCAAAGGATGCATCTCGAAAAAGTGCAAAACTTGGAACAGATAAAAAGAATAAAGGACTTTTTACAGTAGCGGATGAGCTATGTAAACAGAGTGCATATTTATTAAGCGAAAATGAAAAGGATGTGCAGGCGGCAGAAGAAAAAGGCGTTAAGAAATCACTGATTGATCGTTTGCGTTTGACGGAACAGAGAATTGAGGACATGGCGGAAGGATTGAGACAGATTGCAGGTTTAGAAGATCCGATTGGAGAAGTGTTGGAAATGAAAAATCGTCCAAATGGGCTTCGTATCGGAAAAAAGAGAGTTCCGTTAGGGGTGATTGGGATCATTTATGAATCCAGACCGAATGTAACAGCAGATGCGTTTGGACTTTGTTTTAAAACAGGAAATGCTGTGATTCTTCGTGGAGGGAGTGATGCGATTCACTCTAATCTTGCAATTGTGCATACAATAAAAGAAGCGCTTCGGAAGGAAAAATTGCCGGAGGATTTAATCTTATTGGTAGAGGACACCAGTCGCGAGACAGTGCAACAGATGATGAAATTACATGATTATATCGATGTGTTGATTCCGCGAGGGGGTGCAGGACTGATCTCGACAGTAGTTGAGAATAGTACAGTACCGGTAATTGAAACCGGAACTGGAAATTGTCATATTTTTGTGGACGAGAGCGCCGACATTGAAATGGCAGTGGATATTATTGAAAATGCAAAAACACAGCGTATGGGTGTATGCAATGCCTGTGAGTCTTTGATCGTACATGAAGGAATTGCTAAGAAAGTTGTGCCTGAGATTGTGAAAAGATTGAAATTGCATCAGGTGGAAATTAGAGGAGACAAGAGAGCGCGGGAACTTATGCCTGAGATTGTTCCGGCAACAGAAGAAGATTGGGGAGCGGAGTACCTCGATGCAATCATATCTCTGAAAATTGTAGATTCAATCGAGGATGCAATCCATCATATCAATCAATATAATACCGGACATTCGGAATCTATTATTACCAATGATTATAATCATGCATTAAAGTTTCAGGATGAAGTTGATGCGGCCGCGGTTTATGTAAATGCTTCTACAAGATTTACAGATGGTTTTGAGTTTGGATTTGGAGCGGAGATTGGGATTAGTACGCAGAAACTTCATGCAAGAGGACCGATGGGACTACTTGCTTTGACGACAACAAAGTATGTTATTTTTGGAAATGGACAGATTCGTAAATAAAAGGATACAGTTGGAGCTTTTCGTTTTGGAAACGAGATGCCTGCAACGGTATTTTTTTATAAAAAATAAAAAGAAATACTTGCATAATATGCACTGAAGATGTATAATTATGCAAAAATATTATTACAGAGTGCGCTCTGGTATTGTGTGAGAAGGGAAGGTTAATCAATCATGATCAAAGTAGGAATTATAGGGGCTACAGGTTATGCCGGAGGTGAATTGGTCAGAATATTGACTGCACATAAAGAAACTGAAATTGTATGGTATGGATCCAGAAGTTATATAGATCAGAAATATGCATCTGTATATCAGAATTTCTTTCAGATTGTAGATGCAAAGTGTATGGATGATAATATGAAGGAATTAGCGGATCGGGTGGATGTGATTTTTACAGCAACTCCACAGGGATATTGTGCATCACTTGTAGATGCAGATATTTTGACAAAGACAAAAATTATTGATCTGAGTGCTGATTTTAGAATAAAAGATGTTTCCGTTTATGAAAAATGGTATGGAATTGAGCATAAAAGTCCTCAGTTTATAAAAGAAGCTGTTTATGGATTATGTGAAGTAAACCGCGAACAGATAAAACAGGCCCGTTTGCTAGCGAATCCGGGATGTTATACAACTTGTTCTATTTTGACGGCATATCCGCTGGCAAAAGAAGGTCTGATTGACATGGATACGTTGATTATTGATGCAAAATCAGGAACGTCAGGAGCGGGAAGAGGTGCAAAAGTTGCAAATCTCTTCTGTGAGGTGAATGAGAATATGAAAGCTTATGGGGTGGCGACGCACAGACACACACCGGAGATTGAGGAACAGCTTGGGTATGCGTCAGGGCAGAAAGTGGTACTGAACTTTACACCACATCTGGTGCCAATGAACAGAGGGATTTTGGCAACAGAATATGCAAAACTGACAAAAGGTGTGACTTATGAAGAAATCAAGTCTGTTTATGATGCATATTATGCGAAAGAAAAATTTATTCGGGTGCTTGAAAAAGATGTTTGTCCGGAGACAAAATGGGTGGAAGGCAGCAATTATGTGGATATCAATTTTAAAATTGATGAGAGAACCGGAAGAATTATTATGATGGGGACAATCGATAATCTTGTAAAAGGTGCGGCAGGTCAGGCTGTTCAGAATATGAATCTGATGTTTGGTCTGAAAGAATCTGAGGGGCTTGACATGATCCCGATGTTTCCATAGAAACAAAAAAGAGCAGGAGTATAACAATGAAGATTCGAACAATGACAATAGAAGATTATGATGGTGTGTATGAGCTGTGGATGACGATTAAAGGGTTTGGAATACGTAGCATAGATGATTCCAGAATCGGGGTGGATCGATTTTTAAAAAGAAATCCAACGACAAGCGTTGTGGCCGAGGAAGATGGAAAAGTTGTGGGAAGTATTTTGTGTGGACATGACGGCAGACGAGGCTGTTTATATCATGTCTGTGTGCATGAAAAATATCGAAGACATGGTATCGGAAAAGCAATGGTTGTCCGCGCTATGGAACAATTAAAGGAAGAGAAGATCAGTAAAGTTTCTCTGATTGCTTTTACAGAAAATGATATTGGAAATGCATTTTGGAATACAATTGGCTGGACAGAACGGCTGGATTTGAATTATTACGATTTTGTTTTAAATGAAGCAAATATCACAGCTTTTAATGAGCAATGAGCAAAGCGGAGAGAATGTAGAAAGAAGGGAATTATAAATGAAGATAATAGACGGTGGAGTAACGTCTGCAAAAGGATTTTATGCAGCGGCTGTAGCAGCAGAAATTAAATATAAAGGACGTACGGATATGGCATTGATCTATAGTGAAAAACCATGTAAAACAGCGGGAACTTTTACTACTAATGTGGTGAAAGCAGCGCCGGTGAAATGGGATCAACAGGTAGTAGAGTCGGGCGTAAAATCCCAGGCTGTTATTGTGAATTCAGGGATTGCAAATGCGTGTACCGGACAAGAAGGAATGGAGTATTGCAAAGAAACAGCAGAAAAGGCAGCAGAAGTTCTGGGAGTGGAAAGTGCAGGCGTTCTGGTTGGTTCTACGGGTGTGATTGGAATGCAGCTGCCTATGGAACGCATCAAAAAAGGGGTAGAATTGCTTGCTCAGTCAAAAGAAAAGAGCCGTCAGGTGGGAAATCTGGCTGCGAAGGCAATCATGACTACGGATACTGTAGAAAAAGAAGTGGCTGTACAGTTGGAAATTGGCGGAAAAACAATTACTATAGGAGGAATGGCAAAGGGGTCAGGAATGATTCACCCGAATATGTGCACGATGCTTGCGTATATTACGACAGATGCAGTGATTACAAAAAAAGCGCTTCAGAAAGCCTTGAGAGAAGATGTAGAAGATACATATAATATGATTTCGGTAGATGGAGATACGTCTACCAATGATACGGTATTGCTGCTGGCGAATGGAAAGGCAAAAAATGAAAAAATTCATATAGGTACACCAGAATATCAATTGTTTGTAGAGGCGCTTCACTATGTGAATGAAACACTGGCAAAAAAAATGGCAGGAGATGGAGAGGGGGCTACTGCGCTATTTGAAGTGAGAGTTGTGAATGCAAAAACAAAAAAGCAGGCAAAGACTCTTGCAAAATCCGTAATCTGTTCGAATTTAACGAAGGCTGCCATTGCGGGTCATGATGCAAATTGGGGCAGAATTTTGTGTGCAATGGGGTATTCCGGGGCAACGTTTGATCCGGAAAAAGTGGATCTTTATATTGAAAGCAAGGCAGGAAAGCTGCAGCTGATTCAAAATGGAGTCGCTTTGGATTATAGTGAAACAAAAGCAACAGAGATTCTTTCACAACCGGAAATGACAGCAACGGCAGATGTAAAAGAGGGAACGGAAGATGCAACTGCATGGGGGTGTGATTTGACACATGGATATATAGATATCAATGCAGATTATCGCAGCTAAATCTGAGAGAAGTATTAGGAGAGACAGAAAATAAAGATACATAAATGTAGAACAGGAGGATATTCTTATGAATCAGAATATGCAGCAATATTTAGACAAGGCACAGGTGCTGATTGAGGCGCTTCCTTATATTCAACGTTTTAATCGCAAGATTATCGTAGTGAAATATGGCGGAAGCGCGATGGTTGATGAAGAATTGAAGAAACAAGTAATTGAAGATGTAACATTGTTAAAATTGGTCGGTTTTAAACCCATTATTGTGCATGGAGGAGGAAAAGAAATCAGCCGCTGGGTCAATAAAGTTGGGATGGAGCCGAAATTTATCAACGGTCTGCGTGTGACGGATGAAGAGACTATGGAAGTTGTAGAGATGGTGCTTGGAAAAGTAAATAAGAGTCTGGTGCAGTACGTAGAAGAGCTGGGCGTACGCGCGATTGGAATCAGTGGAAAAGATGGTGGTCTGTTAAAAGTAGATAAAAAGTATTCTGATGGAAAGGATATTGGATATGTAGGAGAAGTGAAAGAAGTAAATGCTCAGATTCTTTATGATCTGCTAGAAAAAGATTTTCTTCCGATTGTATGTCCGGTTGGACTAGATGATGAATACCATACATATAACATCAATGCAGATGATGCGGCTTGTGCAATTGCACGTGCAGTGAAGGCAGAAAAATTAGCATTTTTGACGGATATCGAGGGGGTTTATAAGGATCCGAAAGATCCGGGAACTTTGATTTCTGAGTTATATGTGGAAGAGGCGGAAAAATTGATGGAGGATGGAAATATTGGTGGCGGAATGCTCCCTAAATTACAGAATTGTATTGATGCTATTGAAAATGGTGTGTCCAGAGTTCACATTTTGGATGGACGTATTCCACATTGTCTGTTGTTAGAGATTTTTACTAATAAAGGAATTGGAACCGCTATTTTGAAAGGAGAAGAAGGCAGGGATTATCATGGTGAATGAAAATGTTTTGAAAGCAGAAGAAAATCTGCTGCATATTTATAATCGATTTCCACTTACGTTAGATTATGGTGACGGAGTTTATCTATATGATACCGACGGAAAAAAATATTTAGACTTCGCTGCAGGTATTGCTGTGATGGGATTGGGATATCATAATCGTGAGCTTGAAGATGCACTGAAAGAGCAGATTGAAAAACTTTGTCATACATCAAATCTCTATTACCATGAGAATTGCGGGGAAGCGGCAGATGCACTTAATCGGGCGTCTGGTATGGATCGGGTATTTTTTACAAACAGTGGAACAGAGGCAATCGAGGGAGCGCTGAAAACTGCACGTAAATATGCGTATCTTAAACAATCCGGTCGGTATGAAATTATAGCTATGGAAAACGCATTTCATGGACGTTCCATGGGGGCGGTTTCAGTAACCGGAACCAAAGCGTATCGAGAGCCGTTTGAACCGATGCTCTCCGGAGTTCATTTTGCAGAATATAATAATCTGGAAAGTGTAAAAGCGCTGGTGAATGATAAGACCTGTGCAATTTTATTGGAACCACTACAGGGGGAAGGGGGAATCTATCCGGCAACACAGGAGTTTATGGAAGGAATCCGCAAGATTTGTGATGAGGAGGACATCTTGATGATCTGTGATGAAATTCAATGTGGAATGGGAAGAACAGGATTCATGTTTGCATGGCAGGAGTACGGAGTGCGACCGGATATTCTGACAATGGCAAAAGCAATCGGAAATGGAATTCCGGTGGGGGCCTTTGCGGTAACAGAAAAGGTAGCAGAGAATTCTATGAAACCAGGAGATCATGGTTCTACATATGGAGGGAATCCATTAGCTTGTATGGCGGTAAAAAAAGTTCTGGAGCTGTATGAAAAAAATCAGATTTTGAAACATGTTCAAGAGGTGGCTCCATATCTGATACAGCGATTAGATGCTTTAAAAGAGAAGTATGATTGTATCAAGGAACGACGCGGTAAAGGATTAATCCAGGGGATTGAACTGACCGAAAATTCGTCCGGTGTTGTGAAGAAAGCATTGGAAGAGGGGCTTATTATCATTACAGCAAAGGGGAATACAATTCGTTTTGTGCCTCCGTTGATTATTGATAAAACACATGTGGATGAGATGATCGAGAAGTTGGAGCGGGCATTGGAAGTATAAATTAATGTTATAAAAAACCGGCAGAAGAGCATACTATGATAAAAGACACTAGGAGGTATGTTGAAAATGGCCGGTTTTTTAATTGCATTATTATCTGGGGCGCTGATGAGTGTACAAGGAGTATTTAATACTCAGGTAACGAAAACGACAGGAATGTGGGTTTCCAACGGTTGGGTGCAGTTCAGTGCATTTCTTGTCTGTCTTGCCGCATGGCTGGTGAGCGGGCGAGACAGCATTCTGACGATCGGAAAAGTAGAGCCGCGGTATATGTTGCTTGGAGGGGTGATTGGAGCCGGAATTACATGGACGGTCATTCAAAGTATGTCAGCATTGGGTCCGGCAAAGGCAGCGCTTTTAATCGTAATAGCACAGTTGAGTGTGGCATATCTGATCGAATTATTAGGATTGTTTGGAGTGGAAAAATCTCCGTTTGAATGGAGAAAAATTGGGGGATTGGTGTTAGCGCTAATAGGAATTGCAATATTTCAGTGGGAAAAATGACATAATTGTTACAAAAAAATAAAATTTCTATTGTAATTTAAATGACAATTCGATACAATATGAATGTCTGACATAAAGGGGTGCAGAAATTGCGCTGTAAATATGAATCGAAGGATTAAAAACTGTAAAAGAGCGGTGACAGGATTTTTGTTGCTTGCTCTTGTATTGTCATGTTGTACGTATTGTGGAAAAAAGGAAGAAACAGTAGAATTGCAGAGTTTGTCGTCTGACGAAGAACAGAAAGAAAATCTGGACGAAGAACAGGCAGATTTTGTGGAAACTGATCAAGAAGAGGAAGATACAGATATTTATGTATATGTATGTGGGGCGGTTCATTCTCCGGGAGTTTATGCATTAGCGCGTGGATCCCGCGTGTATGAGGCGGTTGCACTTGCAGGCGGAATCCGGGAGGATGGCGCAGAAGAGTATGTTAATCAAGCGCAGAAGATCAGTGATGGAGAAAAAATTTATATTCCTACAGAAACAGAGGTACAAGAAGGCGGTTTTGAGATAGAAGAAGGTGCGGAACTTTTTTCGGAAGATGAAAAAGACACAGGAAATGACGGAAAAGTGAATCTAAATACGGCTTCGGAAGAAGAGCTACAAACTTTAAGTGGAATCGGAGAAACGAGAGCAAAAAGTATTATCGAATACCGGGAAAACAATGGAGGCTTTCAGTCAATTGAAGATTTGATGAAGGTGGAAGGAATAAAAGAAGGCGTATTTGAAAAAATAAAAGACAGAATAACAGTAAATGCAGGGAGTTAGGAAAAGATTCGAATGAGCAAGAAAAAGATCTTAGTAGTGGATGATGAAAAATTAATTGTGAAAGGGATTCGGTTCAGTCTGGAACAGGATGGCATGGAAGTGGATTGTGCTTACGATGGAGAAGAGGCATTGGCATATGCAAAACAATGTGAATACGATCTGGTTCTTCTGGATGTTATGCTGCCGAAACTGGATGGATTTCAGGTGTGCCAGCAGATTCGGGAATTTTCGGATATGCCGGTAGTGATGCTGACTGCGAAGAGTGAAGATATGGATAAGATTCTGGGTCTGGAGTATGGAGCAGATGATTATATTACAAAGCCGTTTAATATTCTGGAAGTAAAGGCACGCATCAAGGCTATTATGCGAAGAACTGCGAAAAAAGAAGAGGCACAGCCAAGTAGTGTGATTGTAAAGGGAACCATGAAAATCGATTGTGAAAGCAGGCGAGTTTTTATTGAGGAACGGGAAATCAATCTGACGGCAAAAGAGTTTGATGTTTTGGAACTTCTCGCTATGAATCCTAACAAGGTATATAGCAGAGAGAATCTGTTGAATTTGATTTGGGGGGCAGATTATCCAGGTGATGCAAGAACGGTAGATGTACATATCAGAAGACTGAGGGAAAAGATTGAGACAAATCCGAGTGAACCACGGTATGTGCATACGAAGTGGGGAGTTGGTTATTATTTCCAAGGGTAAGTTATTTGTTAAAATACATGAGAAATTTAAAAGTCTGAGAGTCTATGTGATTCTGGTGATTTTAGCGGCAGGGATTGTGCCCGGAGCCTTTGTGTATGGAAGCATCATTCATACGTATGAGGCGCGGGCTGTGTCTTTGCGCACTGCGGAAATACAGAATCAATGCACAATTCTAAGTAATCAGTTACACAGTTATCAATATCTTGAGGATGGATCATCCGATGTCATCGATGCAAGTTTGAATCAATTGACCAATATTTATAATGGAAGAGTTATGATTATTGATCAAAATTTAAAAGTAATTAAAGACACTTATGCATTGGACGAGGGGAAAATCAATGTATCGGAAAATGTAATTCGGTGTATGCAGGGAAAAAGTACAGATTATTATGATAAGAAGAACCGGTATATCGAGGTGACCTCACCAATTAAGGAGCCGGAGACAGGTGACATTCAAGGTGTAATGCTTGCAAGTGTCTCTACAGATACAATTACAGATAGTTTGAATGTGCTCTCTTCTAGAGGAGCTGCAATTTATGCGACTTCGATCGTTTTGGTTCTGGCAGCTGCATTTTTAATTGCTGAGCGGATTGTACGGCCACTTCATACGATTGCATCTGAAATAGAGGGAGTACGCGAAGGATATGTAGATGAAGTTCTGCATGTAGAGCGTTTTAGTGAAACTGGAAAAATATCCAGAGAGTTCAACCAAATGCTGGGAAGATTCAAACGGTTGGATGAGTCTAGAGAAGAGTTTGTATCAAATGTGTCTCATGAACTGAAGACACCTCTGGCATCCATGAAAGTGCTTGCAGATTCGCTACTTACACAGGAAAATGTTCCAATTGAATTGTACCAGGAATTTATGGGGGATATTGCCAGGGAAATTGACAGAGAAAATGATATTATTACGGATCTGCTATCTTTGGTGAAAATGGACAAGACAGGGCAGAATCTGAATCTACATCAGGTTCAGATCAATGATTTGATGGAATTGATCCTGAAACGTTTAAAACCGATTGCGGAAACGAAAAATGTAGAATTGGTTTTGGAAAGTTTCCGTCCGGTTACTGCGGAAATTGATGAAATGAAATTGTCACTTGCAATTTCAAATCTGGTAGAAAATGCAATTAAATATAATCACGAGGGTGGATGGGTACACGTATCCTTAAATGCAGATCATAAGTTTTTCTATGTGAAAGTTGCAGATTCCGGAATTGGAATACCGGAAGAAGATCAGGACCATATTTTTGAACGTTTTTATCGTGTTGATAAATCTCATTCCAGAGAAATCGGCGGAACCGGATTGGGACTGGCGATTACGAGAAATGCGGTTATTATGCATAGAGGTTCTATCAAAGTGCATAGCGAACATGGCGAGGGAACGACATTTATCGTGAGAATTCCGTTGTTGTATGTTAAGGTGTAAAGGAGGAGGCGCAGAGTGATAAAAATCAAAAAACAGGTAGCAGTACTGCTTTGTTGCGTATGTCTTCTCTTTGTGACTGCCTGTGAAAACCGAACAGATGTGAAACCGGAAGAAGAAGCTGTTTATTGTTTGAATCAAACGCAGACTGGACTGGTCCGGGTAGCTTATGAATTTCCGGATGGAGATGTGGAAACGCAGGTTGCGGCAGTCTTGAAAGAACTGGCAAAACCGGCAGAAAATATTGAATATACACAAGTTTTGTCAGAAGAGGTACAGGTAAATCAGTCTAGTGTCAAAAATGTGATTGCAAATGTAGATTTTAATGAGGGATATTTAGAAATTCCGAGTGTGCGGGAAAAACTGGTGCGGGCAGCAGTGGTCTATTCGCTTTTGCAGTTGCCGGAAATTCAAGGAGTATGGCTGACGGTAAATGGAAAAGCGTTGAAAAATGAAGATGGAACTACAGTCGGGGTGCTGAATGAGGATGATTTTGTAGAAAATACAGGGCCTTCTGTTAGTTCTTATCAGACAACAGGGCTGACACTGTATTTTGCAAATAAAACAGGTGATAAACTGGTGGAACAGAATGTGAATGTACGTTACAGTAGCAATATTCCGATTGAAAAGATTATTGTAGAAAAGCTGATGCAGGGACCAAAAGGAAACGGATGTTATCCAACGTTGAATCCGGCAGCTACACTTTTGAGTGTTACGATCAAAGATGGAGTGTGCTATGTAAACTTTGACAGTGAGTTTCTGAACAGTGCATATGATGTGAAACCGGAAATTGCGGTGTATTCACTTGTGAACTCGTTATTGGAAGGAACGAGTGCGGGAAAAGTACAGATTGCGGTCAATGGTGTTACAGATGTGTTGTACAAAGATGCCGTTGATTTATCACAGGCATTCCAGCAGAATTTGGAGTTGGTAGAAGGAGAAAAACAATGATAAAGCGGCCGTTGTGTCTGATAGCGGTCGTGATTTTGGGAATACAGGCATTCCGGGTGGGAGGGGTTCAGAAAGTAAAAGATCTGAACCCTTCTCCTATAGAAAAGACTGCGGTTTCTGGAGAAACGGTAACTGTAGAAGGAACGGTGTATCGAAGAGAAGAACGATCGGAATATCAGATGTATTATCTGACAGAGAATCAAATCTGTCTAAAACAGCAAATCATTTATGAGTCAAAAATTCTTGTTTATATCAAACAATATGAAAATCAAACATCAAATTTAATAGAAATTGGAAATAAAGTGCGGCTGACAGGAAAAGTACAGTTTTTTGAGCCGGCGGCAAATCCTGGAAATTTTGATCAGAAGTTTTACTATCAAAAACAGGGAATTCATGCATCTGTATGGTGTGAAAGTGCAGAAGTTATGGATTCCAAAATATGGAAAGTTAGGGAGGGGCTGGCAAAGATTCGTATTCATTGGAAACACATGCTTGTCAGTATGTTGGGCGAATATTATGGAAATTGTATGAGCGCTATTTTGTTAGGGGACAAAAGTGATCTGGATGAATCAGTGAAAGAATTGTATCAAAAAAGTGGAATCGGGCATGTTTTGGCTATTTCGGGTCTTCATATGTCTTTTCTTGGAATGGGATTTTACCGGATTTTGAGAAAAATGGGATGTTCTTTTGGAATAGCTGGCAGTTTTGGGAGTTTGATACTTTTGCTTTATACAAGTATGATTGGAGGCGGGATTTCTGCACAGAGAGCATGGTGTATGTTCGTGGTACGAGTGGGAGCAGATATTACAGGGAGAGATTATGATCTTCCTACTTCATTGGCAGTAGCAGCGGTTGCGATAACAGCACGTCAGCCATTATATTTGTTTGATGCTGGATTTCTACTTTCTTTTGGAGCGTTGGCGGGAATCGCTTTTGTATATCCCGTTTTTGAAAAGTTGGACATATTACCTTTAGTCGTTCGGGCGGGAGCATCCATACAGCTGGTATTGCTGCCTATACTTCTGTATTATTATTTTGAACTGCCTGTTTATTCTATAATTTTAAATCTTCTGGTTGTTCCTCTGATGTCAATCGTGATGGGAGCTGGGATTTTTGGTTCTTTGTTGTCTGTTTTCTTTCAAACCGGAGGGAAGATGGTTCTCCTGATCAGTAAAATGATTTTGTGGGGATATGAAAAAAGCGCAGAAATCAGTGTAGCAATTCCATTTGGCAGAGTGGTAACAGGTCAGCCGAGAATCTGGTGGTGTGTGTTATATTATGTGATTTTATTTGGTGGCTGTATCGGAATGTTGTATCATCAAAAGGAACAGAAAAAGGAAAAAACGATAATACAACAACTGCGCAGAGGTAGTTATTGTATTGGGTTGATATGGATGTTCTGCATTGGCTGTATCTATAGTTATAGAAAACCAGGAGAACTGAGGATCACATTAATTGATGTAGGACAAGGGGATAGTATTTATGTGAAGAGCCCTTCCGGAAAACGGTTTTTGATAGATGGGGGGAGTACGAGTGAATCGCAGGTAGGAAAATATAGGATAATTCCTTTTTTAAAATCACAGGGAGCTGCAAAGCTGGATTATGTTTTTGTGTCTCATGGAGATGCGGATCATATCAATGGAATTGAGGAACTATTGGAGTATCAAAAATTGGGAATTCGGATTGAGTGTCTTGTATTTCCGACGGAATCAGTCATGGATGAACCATTATGGAAATTGGCGGAACTTGCTCAAAAAGAGAGAACACAGGTTGTAAAAATCGAGTGTGGACAGCAGATAAGTGATGGAGAAATAGCAGTAAAGTGTTTAGCCCCATCAGGAGAATACAAGGGAGAAACTGGAAATGCATCATCGATGGTCCTGGAATTAGAGTATGGAGAATTTCAGATGTTATTTACAGGAGATTTGGAAGGAGAAGGAGAACAGCAATTAATAGAGAGTGGTTTGCTGGAAGATTATGATGTGCTAAAAGCAGGTCATCATGGTTCTAAAAATTCATCTTCAGAAAAAATGCTTGAGCTGGTTCAGCCGGAATTTACGATGATTTCAGCTGGAAAAGAGAATCGATATGGACATCCGCATCAAGAAGTTTTGGAACGATTAGGAAAAGTGGGGAGCCGGATTTACTGCACAAAAGATACAGGCGCAATTACAATTGTAACGAATGGAAGACGGATTAAAGTAATATGTTGAAATCTTTTGCAAAATAGGAGTTTTTCTTATATAATACAATATTATGAAGAGTTTGAATGAAGATTTAAAAACAGGAAATTTTAGTCAGATTTATCTTTTATATGGAGAGGAAAACTATCTGAAAAAACAGTATAAGGAGCGTTTTGTGAAGGCTTTGCTTCCGGAAGGTGATACAATGAACTATGCCCATTATGAAGGAAAGGGGATTGATGTACGGGAAGTCATTGATCTTGCAGAAACAATGCCTTTTTTTGCAGAACGACGTGTGCTTGTTTTTGAAAATACTGGATTTTTTAAGAGCGCAGCAGGTGCGGAACTGGCTGATTACCTCAAAGAACTTCCAGAAACAGCCTATTTTTTGTTTGTGGAGGATGAAGTAGACAAGCGCGGAAAGATGTACAAGGCAGTCAAGTCCAAGGGACGGGCAGTAGAACTGCCGTTTCAGGATGAAAATACTCTGAAACGCTGGGTTGTAGGACAGATTGGAAGGGAAAATAAAAAAATTACAGAGGCTGATGTGGTATATTTCCTGAATAAAGTAGGCATTGATATGGAAAATATTACAAAGGAGCTAGAAAAGCTGTTTTGTTATGCATTGGAGCGGGATGTGATCACACGAGCGGACATTGATGCGGTCTGTGTTACACAGATTTCCAATCATATCTTTGATATGGTGAATGCCGTTGCAGAGAAACAACAGAAGAAGGCGCTGGATTTGTATTATGAACTGCTGACATTAAAGGAACCGCCGATGCGAATTCTTTTTTTGCTTACCAGACAATATCGGGGACTGTATCAGGTAAAACAGCTGGCACAGAAAGGATATGGAAGAAAAGAAATTGCAGAAAAGGCAGGTCTGCATCCTTTTGCAGTTGGAAAGTTTATGGAACAGGCAAAGCGATTTCAAGTAAAGGAGTTGCGTGCAATATTGGAAGATAGTGTGGATATTGAGCAGCGAGTGAAAACAGGGCTTTTGACAGATACGATGGCAGTAGAAGTTTTTCTTGTAAAATACAGTCAGGGAAGATAATCCTTGCCAGTGGCAGAAAGCCTGTGATATACTGAATCGATAACGAAATTTGGAAGGAAGAATAAAAGTGGCAGGAATAGATCAAAGTAAAATTCGTAATTTTTGTATCATTGCACATATAGATCATGGAAAGTCTACTTTGGCTGACCGTATTATTGAAATGACCGGACTTCTTACAAGCCGGGAGATGCAGTCTCAAGTATTGGATAATATGGATTTGGAGAGAGAACGTGGGATTACAATCAAATCCCAGGCTGTTCGTACAGTGTATAAGGCAAAAGATGGAGAAGAGTATATTTTCAATCTGATTGATACACCCGGACATGTGGATTTTAATTATGAAGTATCCAGAAGTCTGGCCGCCTGCGATGGGGCAATTTTGGTGGTAGATGCAGCGCAGGGAGTTGAGGCGCAGACATTGGCAAATGTATATCTGGCCTTGGATCATGATTTGGATGTGATGCCGGTTATTAATAAGATTGATTTGCCAAGTGCAGATCCAGAGCGTGTGAAGGAAGAAATCGAAGATGTGATTGGATTGGATGCAGAAGAGGCGCCATTGATTTCGGCTAAGACAGGGCTCAATGTAGAAGATGTTCTGGAAGCGATTGTACATCAGATTCCGGCTCCTGAGGGAGATCCGAAAGCGCCGCTGCAGGCATTGATCTTTGACTCTATCTATGATTCCTATAAAGGGGTAATTGTCTTTTGCCGTTTGATGGAGGGAACAGTTCGCAAAGGAACAACGATACAGATGATGGCAACCGGAGCAAAGGCGGAGGTTGTGGAAGTAGGATATTTTGGAGCAGGTCAGTTTATTCCATGTGAGGAACTGAGTGCCGGAATGGTTGGATATTTTACGGCAAGTTTGAAAAATGTAAAAGATACCCGAGTGGGTGATACTGTTACCGATGCAGCAAGACCTTGTGCAGAGCCGTTGCCGGGATATAAGAAAGTGAATCCGATGGTATATTGTGGAATGTATCCGGTTGATGGGGCAAAATACCCGGATTTGAGAGATGCATTGGAAAAATTACAGTTGAATGATGCAGCATTACAGTTTGAGCCAGAGACTTCGGTTGCTCTGGGCTTTGGATTCCGTTGCGGTTTTTTGGGACTTTTGCATCTGGAGATTATTCAGGAGCGTTTGGAACGTGAGTACAATCTGGATTTGGTTACTACAGCGCCAAGTGTTATTTATAAGGTATATAAGACAAATGGCGAAGTGATTGAGCTGACCAATCCGACAAACTTGCCGGATCCTGCAGAGATTGAATATATGGAAGAACCGATGGTAAAAGCAGAGATTATGGTTACATCAGAATTTATCGGTGCAATCATGGATCTGTGTCAGGAACGTCGAGGTGTATACCAGGGGATGGAATATATCGAAGAAAAACGTGCGGTATTGAATTATCATCTGCCATTAAATGAGATTATTTATGATTTCTTTGATGCATTGAAATCCCGTTCTAGAGGGTATGCATCTTTTGATTATGAACTGCTTGGATATGAACGGTCTGATTTGGTGAAGTTGGATATATTGATTAATAAGGAAGAAGTGGATGCTTTGTCCTTTATTGTACACAGTGGAACCGCATATGAGCGAGGTCGCAAGATGTGTGAAAAGTTAAAGCAGGAAATCCCGCGTCAGCTTTTCGAAATTCCAATTCAGGCGGCAATCGGTAGCAAGATTATTGCACGTGAGACTGTAAAGGCAATGCGAAAAGACGTACTTGCAAAATGTTACGGAGGAGATATTTCTCGAAAGAAGAAATTGCTGGAGAAGCAAAAAGAAGGAAAGAAACGAATGCGTCAGGTTGGAAATGTTGAAATTCCACAGAAAGCATTCATGAGTGTATTGAAATTAGATGATGATTGATATTTAGACAGAATCATACTCCAATATAATTTGAATATCTTTCGATTTTAGAGTTGAAAAAGACTTAATATGGAAGATATTCGAATTATACATGGAGTTTTTTGTTTTGGAGGTGGCAAGGTGAAAGAAATGGAGTTGTATATCCATGTACCTTTTTGTATAAAGAAGTGTGCGTATTGTGATTTTCTGTCTGCTCCCGCGGGGGAAGAAGAACGTCAGAGATATGTGGAAACAATGATAAAAGAAATTCAGGGATATCGGAAGAAATATCAGGAATATTGTGTCACTACGATTTTTGTAGGAGGAGGTACACCGTCTGTATTGAGTGGAGAGCAAATAAAAGAAGTTTTCAATGCATTGCGAGCAAGTTTTGTTATAGATACGCAAGCTGAAATTACGATAGAGGTCAATCCAGGGACAGTGACAGAGGAAAAGGTAGAGGCTTGGATGCAGGCAGGTGTGAACAGAATTAGTATTGGTCTGCAATCGGTGAATGATGAAGAACTTCAGATGTTGGGGCGAATGCATACGTATAAGGATTTTCTGAATACATATCATTTGCTGCGTGACAAGGGTTTTAATAATTTAAATATTGACCTAATTTCTGCGATTCCGGGACAGACGTTGGAGAGTTGGAAAACAACGCTTAGCACAGTTGCGGAATTGGAGCCAGAACATATTTCAGCGTATAGTTTGATTGTAGAGGAAGGTACTCCATTTTATACCATATATGGAGCGGGTGGAGCAGATGGTAATCTGGAGTCTATGGTGCAACCTCTCCCAGATGAAGAAACAGAACGTTTTATATATGAAGAAACAGAAATGATTCTTCAAAAATACGGATATGACAGGTATGAAATTTCTAATTATGCAAAGCCGGGGTACGCATGCCGGCACAATGAAGGATATTGGAGAAGAGTCAATTATCTGGGAGTTGGATTAGGAGCATCTTCATTGATTGAAAATCAACGCTTTCGAAATTTTTCAACATATGATGCGTATATGGATGCAATACAGAATCAAAAATTGTTTCATGAAGAAGTGGAATCTTTAAGTGTGACAGATGAGATGGAAGAATTTATGTTTTTGGGATTGCGTATGATGAGTGGAATCAGTAGAGAAGAATTTCAGAAAAAATTTGGAAAAAAAATTGAAACTGTTTACGAAAAGCAGATTCAACAATTGAAAAAGGATGGCCTGATTGAGTTTGTCGAAAATAGAATTCGATTGACTAAGCGGGGAATTGACATCAGTAATTATGTGTTTGAACAGTTTTTGCTATAAAAGTTTGATCAGAGGAACGACTTTTTGCTGATTGTTATAGCAATTATTAGAGTCTATTCTCTGATCAAAAATATAGAATGTTTTGGTTATTCAACATTACTATTTGGCTTTAGTGCTGTTGTTTTTTATAATTTAAATACAATACCTAAAACTGCACCGATTGCAATCCAAATAATCGGATGTAGTTTTTTTAATGGTTTCCACTGAAATATCAGGAGCAAAGCAGCGCAGATTAAAATAGCGTCATAGTGGAATACTATTTTTGAACCGCTTGTATCTGCAAAAGTAATAACGGCAATCTGCCAGACTGCATACCCAATTAGGGCGGCAATCATAGGACGGATTCCACTGAAGGCGCCTTTGACATATTTATTTTCGCTAAAGTTGGACATGAACTTCGCAATGATGATGATGACAATCAATGCCGGAGCAACCAGACTGAATGTGGCGCAAAGTGCTCCGGGAAGTCCGGCGGCATGAAAGCCTGCATAGGTAGCCATGTTGATACCGATTGGACCGGGAGTACTTTCGCTGATGGCAATCATATTCGCCAACTCTGAAGTTGTAAACCAGGGATAGCGTTCTGCCAATTCCATTAAAAAAGGAATGGTAGCCATTCCGCCGCCAACAGCAAACAACCCAATCTTAAAAAATTCAAAGAAAAGTGTCAGATAAATCATTGATTATGCATCTCCTTTCTTTTTGGTATAAGTAATAATTCCAACGATAGCTGCAAAAAGAACAAGTAGAATCGTAGGTACTGGAGTAAAAGTGGCGATTAAAAATCCTGCCAGAAAAAGAAATAGCCCCAGTTTGTTTTTGATTCCTGCTTTTGCAAGGGAATATACTGTTTGCAACATTAGAGCGCATACAACAATCCGAATGCCGGAAAGTGCATGGAGAACAATTGGAAGGTCAATAAAATTCCTAAGAATGGTTGCGATCAAGGAAATAATAATAATTGAAGGAGTAACCATTCCAAGTGTGCCAAAAATACTTCCTAAAAGTCCTTTTTGTTGATAACCGATATAAGTGGCAGTATTTACGGCAATAATACCAGGCGTACACTGCCCAATTGCATAGATATCCAGTAATTCTTCTTCTGTAGACCAACCATATTTTACAACTACTTCACGTTTTAACATAGGAAGCATAGCCATACCGCCTCCAAAAGTAAAACTCCCGATCCGGAAAAAGGCCCAAAAAAGTTCCATCAATTGTTTAATGAAAATGCTCCTTTATAAGTGAATTAATATCCGCAAAATAAATTACGATATTTTAGAGGAATATTCAATATAAAAAAACAATAAACAGTGTTGACAAACGGAGAAACAGGTGATATCTTAATATACGAAAGATGTTAGCACTCAAAATAAACGAGTGCTAATAGCAGAGAAAGGAGGAACCATGGCAGAAAAAGTAGAATTAAGTGAAAGAAAACACACTATATTGAGAGCCATTATCCAGAATTATCTGGAGACCGGAGAACCGGTTGGTTCAAGAACCCTTTCGAAATCAACGGACCTGAATTTGAGTTCGGCAACGATTCGTAATGAAATGGCAGATCTGGAAGACCTGGGATATATTTTTCAGCCACACACATCAGCAGGAAGAATCCCATCAGATAAAGGATATCGCTTATACGTAGATATGTTGATGGAAGAAAAAGAACAGGAATTGGAAGAACTCAAAAGTACGATGTTGGAAAAGACAGATAAAGTGGATAAAGTATTGAAACAAGCGGCAAAAGTGCTTGCGGCAAATACCAACTATGCAACAATGGTGTCAGCACCGGTAAATCAACGCAATACTTTGAAGTTCATTCAGTTGTCACAGGTGAATGAAGAACAGATTGTAGCCGTCATTGTAATGAGTGGTAATGTGATCAAAAATAAGATTATTGAAGTTCGAGGCGGTCTTGATAATGAAACATTATTAAAGTTAAATATGCTTTTGAATACTACATTGAATGGAATGTCTATCGAAGAAATTAATCTGGGATTGATTGCAATGCTGAAAGAACAAGCAGGGATTCATAGTCAAGTAATCAGTCATGTCTTGGATGCGGTTGCTGAGATTATTCAAGTGGATGAAGATATGGAGATTTATACCAGTGGCGCAACGAATATTTTCAAATATCCGGAGTTAAGCGATAAGCAAAGTGCGCAGGAAATCATCAGTGCATTTGAGGAAAAACAGCAGCTTGCGGAATTGGTAAGTGAAACACTTGCCAGTGAAGAAAATCATGGGATTCAGGTTTACATTGGTGATGAAGCACCGGTGAAGACAATGAAGGACTGCAGCGTTGTAACAGCAACCTACGAACTGGGTGAAGGTATGAAAGGTACCATCGGTATTATCGGTCCGAAACGTATGGATTATGAGCATGTTATGAAATCGTTGAAAACATTGCAAAATGAATTAGATGCGATTTATTACAAAAATTCAAAAGAATAGGAAGGTGAATAGCTGGTGGCAGAAAAGATGAGTAAAGAAGAAATGGTAAAGGAAGCAGTGGAAGAAGCAAAAGCAAAAGCTGCACAGGAAACTGCTGAATCAGAAGAATCCGAAGAAGAAATAGAAATAGAAGATGGTGATGCAGAACTTTCTAAAGAGGAAGCTGCTGATGCAGAAGAATCTGAAACAGAGGAAAAGGATGCAGGAAAAGGTCTTTTTGGAAAGAGAAAGAAAAAAGATAAAAAAGATGAAAAGATTGAAGAATTGACGGATCGATTGACCCGACAGATGGCAGAGTTTGATAACTTCCGCAAACGAACAGACAGAGAAAAATCTCAGATGTATGAAGTAGGTGCGAAAGATGTCATAGAAAAGATTCTTCCGGTTGTGGATAACTTTGAAAGAGGTTTGGAAGCGGCAGCGGGAGAAGAAGAGAATCCATTCATGAAAGGAATGGAGCAGATTTACAAACAGTTAATGACAACATTGGAAGGTATCGGTGTTAAGCCGATTGAAGCGGTTGGAAAGGAATTTGATCCGGATTTTCACAATGCAGTGATGCATGTAGAAGATGAGGAAGTTGGTGAGAATATCATCACAGAAGAATTTCAAAAGGGATATATGTACCGCGAAAGTGTTGTGAGACATAGCATGGTAAAAGTTGCGAATTAATGATAGGAGGACAAAATCATGGGAAAAATTATTGGTATTGATTTAGGTACAACGAATAGTTGTGTAGCAGTAATGGAAGGTGGACAGCCAACTGTTATCGCTAATACAGAAGGCGCAAGAACAACACCGTCTGTAGTTGCATTTACAAAAACAGGAGAACGTCTGGTAGGTGAACCTGCAAAACGTCAGGCAGTTACAAATGCAGATAAGACAATTTCTTCTATTAAGAGAGAAATGGGTTCTGATTTCAAGGTAGCAATTGATGATAAGAAATATTCTCCACAGGAGATTTCTGCAATGATTCTTCAGAAATTAAAAGCAGATGCAGAAGGATATTTGGGAGAGAAAGTAACAGAGGCTGTTATTACAGTTCCGGCTTACTTTAACGATGCTCAGCGTCAGGCAACAAAAGATGCTGGTAAGATTGCAGGTCTGGATGTAAAACGTATTATCAACGAGCCTACAGCAGCAGCTCTGGCTTACGGATTGGACAACGAAAAAGAACAGAAAATCATGGTATACGACCTTGGTGGCGGTACATTTGATGTTTCTATCATTGAGATTGGTGATGGTGTCATCGAAGTATTATCTACAGCAGGTAACAACAGACTTGGTGGAGATGACTTTGACCAGAAGATTACAGATTATATGCTGGCTGATTTCAAGGCAAAAGAAGGCGTAGACCTTTCTACAGATAAGATGGCTCTTCAGAGATTGAAAGAGGCAGCAGAGAAAGCAAAGAAAGAACTTTCTTCTGCAACAACAACTAATATCAACCTTCCGTTTATTACAGCAACAGCAGAAGGACCGAAACATTTTGACATGAACTTGACAAGAGCAAAATTTGATGAGTTGACTCATGACCTTGTTGAGAAGACAGCAGAGCCGGTAAAACGTGCACTGTCTGATGCAGGATTAAATGCATCTGAATTGGGTCAGGTATTGCTGGTAGGAGGTTCTACACGTATTCCGGCAGTACAGGAAGAAGTAAAACGACTGACAGGAAAAGAGCCAAGTAAGTCTTTGAATCCAGACGAGTGTGTAGCTCTTGGAGCGTCTGTACAGGGTGGTAAACTTGCAGGAGATGCAGGTGCAGGAGATATTCTTCTTCTGGATGTTACACCGTTGTCACTGTCTATTGAGACAATGGGTGGCGTTGCTACAAGATTGATTGAGAGAAATACAACAATTCCGACAAAGAAGAGTCAGATTTTCTCAACAGCAGCAGATAACCAGACAGCAGTAGATATCAATGTTGTACAGGGAGAAAGACAGTTTGCAAGAGACAACAAGTCTCTCGGACAATTCAGACTGGATGGAATCCCGCCGGCTCCACGTGGAATCCCGCAGATCGAAGTTACATTTGATATTGATGCCAATGGTATCGTAAATGTTTCTGCAAAAGACCTTGGAACAGGAAAAGAACAGCATATTACAATTACAGCAGGTTCTAATATGTCTGATGCAGATATTGATAAAGCTGTAAAAGAGGCAGCAGAGTTTGAGGCTCAGGATAAGAAACGTAAAGAAGCAATTGATACAAGAAACGAAGCTGATGCAATGGTATTCCAGACAGAGAAAGCCATCAAAGAAGTTGGTGATAAACTGGATGCAGCAGATAAGGCAGCAGTAGAGACTGATGTTCAGGTATTGAAAGATATTCTGGCGAAATCTACACCAGAAGATACTTCCGATGAGCAGGTAGCAGAAATCAAAGCTGCAAAAGAAAAACTGATGGAGAGTGCACAGAAACTGTTCACAAAGATGTATGAGCAGGCAGGTGCAGCAGGTGCAGGTCCGCAGGCAGGACCAGCTCCAGAGGCTGGCCCGGCTCCGGAAGGATACGACGATGTTGTAGATGGAGATTTTAAAGAAGTCTAAGCACTTAGAAAAGATTCTACGGAGCCGGAGTAATCCGGTTTCGTAGAATTTCTATGTTGCAGTGGAAGGGATAAAAGGGTCCAATTCTCTTTCTTGAGTAAATGGAACAAATGAAAGGTTAATTAAGTTATGGCAGAGTCTAAAAGAGATTATTATGAGGTGCTGGGTGTCAGCAGAGATGCAGATGATGCGGCAATTAAAAAGGCGTATCGTGCGCTGGCAAAGAAATATCATCCGGATATGAATCCTGGTGATCAAGAGGCGGAAAAGAAATTTAAAGAGGCATCCGAAGCGTATGCCGTATTGAGTGATGCTGATAAACGACGTCAGTATGATCAATTTGGGCATGCTGCATTTGAAGGCGGCGCCGGTGGTGCTGGCGGATTTGGCGGTTTTGACTTTAATGGTGCTGATTTCAGTGATATCTTTGGTGATATCTTCGGAGATTTATTTGGTGGCGGCGGAAGAAGAGGTGGTCGTGCCAACAATGGACCGATGAAAGGCGCAAATATCAGAAAAAGCATTCGTATTACGTTTGAAGAAGCAGTGTTTGGCTGTGAGAAAGAACTGGATTTGGTATTGAAAGATCCTTGTACCACTTGTAATGGTACTGGTGCAAAGCCGGGAACTTCTCCGGAAACTTGTCCGAAATGTGGAGGTAAAGGTCAGGTTGTCTATACGCAGCAGTCTTTCTTTGGAACGGTGCAGAACGTACAGACTTGTCCGAATTGCGGTGGTTCAGGTAAAGTAATCAAAGAAAAATGTTCCTCGTGTGCAGGAACTGGTTATACATCCAGTCGGAAGAAAATACAAGTGTCAATCCCGGCAGGAATTGACAATGGTCAGAGCGTTCGGATTCGGGAAAAAGGAGAACCGGGAGTCAATGGAGGACCGAGAGGAGATCTTCTTGTTGAAGTTAATGTATCCAGACATCCGATTTTCCAGAGACAGGATGTGCATATCTTTTCAACTGTGCCGATTTCCTTTGCCCAGGCAGCGCTTGGTGGTGATGTAAAGGTACCTACTGTAGATGGAGATGTGATTTATACAGTAAAACCGGGAACAAAGACGGATACAAAGGTGCGTCTGAAAGGAAAAGGTGTTCCATCTCTTAGAAATCCACAGGCGCGTGGAGATCATTATGTAACACTGGTAATTGAAACTCCGGAAAAACTGAGTGCAGAGGCGAAAGAGGCTCTGCGGAAGTTTGATATGCTTTCAGGAAATTCTTTGCATCAAGATACTTCTGATGAAGAGAAGGGAAAAGGCAAGAAAAAGGGTTTCATGGAGAAAGTAAAAGAGGCATTTGAGGAGTAAATTAGATACAAATGCAAGAGAAGGAGAGATTGGATGATACCGGTCTCTTCTTTGTGTATCTATAGAGTTAAAAAGGAATAAGAGTTATGTGGAAACAATCAAAATATGCAGAATTGGGGATTGATTGGAAAAAATTTTATCGAAATGTATTTGCGCTTGTATTGCCAATGGCATTGCAAAATCTGATTAACGTAGGCGTGACAGCAGCGGATGTTGTAATGCTTGGTCGTGTGGGGGAAAAGGTGCTTTCAGGGGCATCTCTTGCTGGCCAGGTGCAGTATATTATGGTATTGTTTCTGTTTGGACTTACATCCGGAGCTACTGTATTGACTGCTCAGTACTGGGGCAAAGGAGATAAAAGGACGATAGAGAAAATACTGGGGCTTGGAATGAAGGCTGCAATTATCGTAACAGCGATTTTTACGGTGGCTGCATTGCTCATTCCGGGCAGCTTGATGCGGATTTTTACCAGTGACCCTGTAGTGATTGCAGAAGGAATTAAGTATTTGCGGATCGTGGCGTTTTCCTATGTGTTGATGGGAATTACACAAGTATATCTTTATATTATGCGAAGTGTGGAACGGGTCGTAGTGGCAACCGTTGTGTATCTGATGTCATTGATTTGTAATGTGGTATTGAATTCTATTTTTATCTTTGGTTTACTGGGATGCCCGAAAATGGGGATTCAGGGAGCTGCGCTTGGAACTCTAATTTCCAGGATTTTAGAGTTGGTATTGGTGTTCGGATATGCACATTTTTACAATAAAGATATCAAATTTCGTATGCAGTATTTTTGGCATACAGACAGCCAGCTTGTAAAAGATTTTTTGGTTTATGCAATTCCAGTTGTCATGAATGAAGTATTGTGGGGGATGGGAACAGCAGCAAATACCGCTATTCTTGGTCATATGGGAAGCGCTGCTGTCGCTGCCAATTCAGTTGCACAGGTGGCGCGGCAATTGGCAACGGTAGTTTCTTTTGGGTTATCCAGTGCTACGGCGATTTATCTTGGAAAAACCATAGGGGAAAGAAAAATGGAGCATGCAAAAGCATATGCCCAACAATTTGTGATTTTGAGTTTACTTCTTGGAGTAATCGGAGGCGGGCTGATTTTGATAGTCTCTCCATTTGTGACTGGATTTTTGGCGTTGTCTGTGACTGCGCAAAAGTATCTTCGTTTCATGTTTTTCGTGATGTCCTATTTTGTGATTGGTCAGGCATTTAATACGACATTGGTAGTAGGAACGTTTCGTTCCGGTGGAGATACACGTTTTGGCTTGATTTTGGACATGTCTACTATGTGGGGATGTTCCATCTTGCTTGGTTTTCTTGCAGCCTTTGTGTTCAAATGGAGTGTTCCGGTTGTGTATATGATTTTGATGAGTGATGAAATCATAAAGATCCCAATTACATGGTGGCGTTATAAGAGCTATAAATGGCTGAAAAATGTAACCAGAGAGACAGTTTGATTTGTACATTTTTTGAAAATGTGATATGATGAAATGGTCTTATAGACAAAAAAGAATGGTTTTTATATCAAGAGTTCGAATCGAATCTTAAAAAAATAATAAGAAAGTGTAGGTAGATAATTATGGCAGAAGAAGTATATAATGGCAGTGATTGTACGAAAGAATCCTGTTCCGGATGTTCTCATGCAGATAACTGCAGCAGTAAGAAAACAGATCTCAGAGAGCCGGCAAATCCATATTCCAGTGTAAAGAAAGTAATTGCAGTTGTCAGTGGAAAAGGCGGCGTTGGAAAATCATTGGTAACAGCATCTCTGGCACGTATGTTAAAAGAACAGGGATATAATGTAGGAATTTTGGATGCAGATGTAACAGGACCATCTATTCCAAAAATGTATGGCGTACATGAGCAGGCAGGGGCAACAGAACAGGGGATTTTCCCATGTCTTGCAAAAGATGGAACAAGAATTATGTCTGTCAATTTGCTCCTGGAAGATGAAGATAGTCCGGTAATCTGGCGTGGACCGATTATTGCAAGTGTGGTAAAACAGTTCTGGACAGATGTAATCTGGGATGATTTGGACTATTTGTTGGTTGATATGCCTCCGGGAACAGGAGATGTTCCGCTGACTGTATTCCAGTCACTTCCGGTAGATGGCGCAGTAATCGTAACCTCTCCACAGGATTTGGTTCAGATGATCGTGAAAAAAGCATATAATATGGCAATTCAGATGAAGATTCCGGTTTTGGGACTTGTAGAGAACTATAGCTATGTTAAATGTCCGGATTGTGGAAAAGAAATTCATGTGTTTGGTGAAAGTCACATTGATGAAATTGCAAAAGAACTGGGAGTTCCGGTTCTTGGAAAAATGCCAATTGACATGAAGTTGGCAGAAGTAGTAGAGGAAGAACGTTTCTATGAGGCGGAAAATCCATATTTAAAGAATATTGAGTTATAATCTTTAAAAATAGATATATAAAAGGTAGAAAAAGAGTGTAGTTTGCGATCGTTATCATTCGCGAGTACACTCTTTTGTTTTAAAGAAATTTAAATAATTTTTATAAAAAACAGTTGAAATATACCCATAAGGGGTATACAATGTTAAAAAAGAAAAGAGGAATCAGAATGAAAGAAGATAAAGAAAATTGTTGTTGTTCTCAGAAAACAAAAGAACGTTCTGAGGAAGAATTTAAGAAGTTAATCAATCGTTTGAATCGAATTGAAGGACAGGTCCGGGGTGTGAAAAGGATGTTGGAGAACGATGCGTATTGTACGGACGTTCTAATACAAGTTTCTGCGATTAATGCGGCGTTGAATAGTTTTAATAAAATGCTTTTAGCAGAGCATATCCGTACTTGTGTAGCAGAGGATATCCGGCAGGGGAAAGATGAGACAATTGATGAGCTTGTCATAACTTTGCAAAAATTGATGAAATGATAATTTTATAGTATGGTAAAAGAGGTGATGTTTTATGGAGCAATATAATGTAACAGGGATGAGCTGTGCAGCGTGCAGTGCCAGAGTAGAGAAAGCTGTTTCTCAGTTGGACGGAGTGGAAAGTTGTTCGGTAAGTCTTTTAACAAATTCTATGGGAGTTACCGGGGACGTTTCGGCAGAGAATGTGATTGCGGCAGTAGAGGCGGCAGGATATGGTGCATCTATAAAGGGGAACGATCAGGAAAAGAAATCTACAGGGATAAGTGCGGATGAGGAGCTGTTAAAAGACAGAGAAACTCCCAAATTAAAAAAGCGTTTGATTGCGTCTTTGTGTTTTTTGATTCCATTGATGTATTTCTCCATGGGAGCTATGATGTGGGGATGGCCGGTTCCTGCGATATTGGAACATAATCATGTAGCAATGGGATTGATCCAATTATTGCTGACCGGTATTGTGATGGTAATCAATCAGAAGTTTTTTATCAGTGGAATGAAAGGGCTGCTCCATCGTGCCCCGAATATGGACACGTTAGTTGCACTCGGAGCCGGAGCATCATTTGCTTATAGTACATTTGCGTTGTTTGCAATGACAGACGCACAGATGCGAAATGATATGGCAGGTGTGATGTCTTGGATGCATGAGTTCTATTTTGAATCGGCGGCTATGATTTTGACGTTGATTACGGTAGGAAAGATGCTGGAGGCACATTCCAAAGGGAAAACAACAGATGCATTGAAAAGCTTGATGAAACTGGCACCGAAAACGGCGGTGATACTTAGAAATGGGGCTGAAGAGGAAGTTCCCATTGAGCAAGTAAAGAAAGGCGATATCTTTGTGGTCCGGCCGGGAGAGAATATTCCGGTAGACGGAGTGGTAGTTGAAGGGAGCAGCGCAGTAAATGAGGCTGCATTGACAGGAGAGAGTATTCCGGTGGACAAAGAAAGTGGAGATGCGGTTTCGGCAGCGACGCTAAATCAATCCGGTTTCCTGAAATGCGAGGCTACCAGAGTAGGAGAAGATACGACACTTTCCCAGATTATCCAGATGGTCAGTGATGCGGCAGCGACGAAAGCTCCGATTGCGAAGGTGGCAGATAAAGTATCCGGTGTGTTTGTTCCGATTGTAATTGGAATTGCGGCAGTTACCATTCTTATATGGCTCATTACCGGGCAATCTGTTGGATTTGCACTTGCAAGGGGAATCTCCGTTCTTGTAATTAGCTGTCCATGTGCTCTGGGGTTGGCAACGCCGGTTGCAATCATGGTTGGCAATGGAATGGGTGCCAAGAACGGAATCATGTTCAAGACAGCCGTTTCTCTGGAAGAGACTGGGAAAATGGAAATTGTAGCATTAGATAAAACAGGCACAATTACAAGTGGAGAACCGAAGGTGACGGATATTCTTCCAGTGAAAGAGGTTACAGAAGAAGAGTTGCTGCAGTTCGCATATACATTGGAACAAAAAAGTGAGCATCCATTAGCCAGAGCAATTTTGACAGAGGCAGAACAGCGACAGCTTGCAGCAGAAGTAGTAACAGATTTTCAGGCAGTTCCGGGAAATGGCTTAACGGGAAAATTACCGGGAGAATGTATTTTGCGGGGCGGCAATCTAAAATTTATCAGTGATGTTGTTTCTGTTCCTGAGGAAATCAAAAGAAAGGCAGAACAGTTGGCAGAAGAGGGAAAAACGCCGTTGTTCTTTAGCAAGAATGAGAAACTTATCGGAATTATTGCAGTGGCTGATGTGATCAAGGAAGACAGCCCAAGGGCGGTAAAAGAGTTACAGAATATGGGAATACGTGTTGTGATGCTGACAGGCGATAATGAACGTACTGCAAAAGCAATCGGACAGCAGGCAGGAGTGGATGAAGTGATTGCAGGCGTTCTTCCGGAAGGCAAAGAAAGTGTAATCCGGGCGTTAAAACAACATGGAAAAGTTGCCATGGTTGGTGACGGAATCAATGATGCACCGGCGCTTACAAGGGCAGATATGGGAATTGCGATTGGAGCAGGAACCGATATTGCGATTGATGCGGCAGATGTAGTATTGATGAAAAGCAGGTTAAGTGATGTACCGGCAGCAATCCGCATGAGTCGCGCAACTCTGTGTAATATCCATGAAAATCTGTTTTGGGCATTTATCTACAATGCGATTGGGATTCCGTTGGCGGCAGGACTGTTTTATCCGATTTTCGGATGGAAATTAAATCCGATGTTTGGTGCAGCAGCCATGAGTCTGTCCAGTTTCTGTGTGGTAACAAATGCTTTGCGTCTGAACTGGTTTAAAATCCATGATGCCAGTAGAGATAGAAAAATAAAAAGAAAGAAAAAACAGGAGGAAAAATCAATGACAAGAACAATGAAAATCGAAGGAATGATGTGCGGACACTGTGAGGCGGCAGTGAAGAAGGCTTTGGAGGCGCTTGCAGAGGTTGATGTGGCAGAAGTAAGCCATGAAACAGGAACAGCAGTTGTGACATTGAATGCAGAGATTGCAAACGATGTGCTGAAGAAAACAGTAGAAGAGAAAGACTACAAGGTGATTTCCGTAGAATAGGCAAAGAAAAGGTAAATGAACAGCGGAGGCAGTGGATTTTTGAAAGAAGATTCACTGTCTCCGCTGTTTGTTTTGAGTGTATATGAGAAATTAAGATTGCAGAAAAGTATATTGAAAGTTTTGTAATAATATATTATAGTTTAATTATAGAGAAATAAAGTTTGAAAGGAGCGTCTGTATGTCATTCAAAGAAGAGAAAAGAGAAAGTATCAAACGGTATTTGTTGGATAAAGTTGCCGCAGATGATTCTGCATTTATTCAGAAGACAGTAGAGAATTTTTCCATTTCGATTACAACGGTCAAACGCTATCTGGCAGAATGCCTGGAGGATGAGATTTTGAAAAAGAGCGATACCGTAACAGGATATGAACTGGTAACGGAACAGTTTAGCAGAAACTATGAGCAGAAAGAATTTCTTACAGAAGACAGAATTTATTTTGAAGACATCAGACCGCATCTTACACATGTGACAAATGAGGCTTTGCAAATCTGGGACTATGTTTTTATGGAAATGATGAATAATGCAATAGAGCATTCAAAGGGAACGCATATTTCTGTAGAGTTTAAGAAAAATTATTTGTTCACTGAGATTGCAATTGCAGATGACGGAATTGGTATTTTTCAGAATATCTGTAACTATTTGACGGAAAAATTTCAGTATCGTGCGTTATATGAAGATGCTGTAACAGAGTTGTATAAGGGAAAGTTGACAACCAATCCCACCTGTCATTCCGGGGAAGGGGTTTTCTTTTCTTCAAAAATGATGCAAAACTTTGTGATCTGGTCAGATAACACGATATTTTCTACTGGATTTTTGGAGAAAGATAAGTTGGTTCAATCTCATTTGATTTCCTATTATACAAGACTTCAAAAGATAGGAACGATGGTTGTGATGCGGCTGGAGAATCAGGCCGCAAGGAAGATTAAGGAGGTGTTCGATATGTATGCTCCGGTTGATGAAGGATTTGTAAAAACAGTGATACCGATTCGGGAAGTTTGTCCATACGGGGAACCGATAGCACGTTCGCAGGCACGAAGGATTCTGTTCCGGTTGGAGAAATTCAAAGAAGTGGAGTTGGATTTTACCGGGATAGAATTTATGGGACAGGGATTTGCGGACGAGATTTTTAGAGTGTTTCAGAATAAACATCCGGAGCTTGTGTTGAAACCAATTCATGCAAATGAAAGTGTGTTGGGGATGGTAAAGCATGTAAGGGTTAATTTGGAACAGACTGTTTGAAATGAAAAAATGATTTATGCTATGGAGCTTTAAAGGACTATAGCATAAATCATTTTCATAATAAGTCATTTTTTAGCAGGAAATATTATTCTGCTACGATCTTAGCATTTGGATAGATGTGATCAATCCGTTCATCATCAAAGTGGGTATCTAAAAATTCTTCTACTGCATTTGCAGGCTCAGGATGGCTTTGCCGGTCACTGTAGCGTGCAAGTGCCATTCCTGAAATCAAAATATTTCCAATCATCAATATAACGGCAATCGGAGTGATGATCCTTCCGATTTTAACCGGGATTTTTTCAATCCATCCGGAAAATTTCGGATAGAGAATCTTCAGCCAGACAACGGCTGCAATTCCCCAGAAGAAACAGTAAAGGAGGTTGATTCTTCCGCCCAGGTTAAATGGAATCTTACTGTAATCCCAGAATACCGTACCGAATACGAGTTCCGTAAATACACTGCAGATATATTCATATGCGCCGCCCAAGACAGTTCCGTAGATAAAGATAAAACGGTCATTTTTGTCTTTGTATTTGTAGAGAAGTGCTGTGAGAAAGGCACAGCCCAATCCCCAGACAATGCTGAATGGCCCATAAACAACGCTGCTGCGGCTCATCCATACGCCGCTAGTGATGCGGCAAAAGATGGTTTCTGTAATATCTCCTAGGAAAGCTCCTAAGAAAAATAGCCAGATTAATTTGTAAGTACAGCAACCAGAGGCAAAAACAGTTTTGTCTTTTTCCTTTGCCGGTGTATGAAGTACAGCATTGCGGTCAATATTCGGATATGCTTTTTCAATACGTTTTGCAATGGGGCGTGTCAGAGCGTTCCCGATGTCTTCGGTGAAATCCTGTACTTGTTCGACAAAGCGTGCCGTCCGGAGTGAATGTTGTATTTGCAAGAGCGTAGTAATACAACAAATAACATCAATGAGCAAAAGAGCCCCTAACGTGATTTCAAAAATAAAGTTCAACGTTCTGGGAATCATATTTGTAAGTCTCAGCAGAAGGGGATTGACATATCGGATACAAATAACAGCCAGAGCACCGAAAATCAGTAGATGCAGTTGGTTTAAATATCCCTGAAACTGAAAGCGGGACTGACTATAATCCCACCATTTCCGGTTAAAAATTTGTTCCAGAAGAAAACTGGTAATCCATATAATTAGAAAGGCAATAACGCATCCACCTAAAAATAGAAAGAACAGGTGGTTTTTTAATTCGGGAAGAAAAAAACCGTATGCTACTCCAATGGTTCCGTAAATCGGACAAAGTGGAAGGTTTAAAAATCCGGTGTTGACAAATTTTTTTCGGTGGAGGGCATTGGCAATAACACCGGCACACCATCCTATAAACGAATAGCTGAAGAAAATCCAAAATAATTCATTCCAAGTATAGTACATAATAATCTCCTTTTCTTTTGTATTTCTCTATTATAGCATAGGAAGATAAAAAATGTGAAAAAAATACAGGTAAACAGTATATAACAGTTGACAACAGATATAAACTGTTATATACTGTTTATCAGAAAAGGAGGAATTCTATGAATTTGATTATTAATCATTCTTCCATGCAGCCTATTTACGAGCAGATCGTCGGACAGATTAAGGCGAAAATCATGCAGGGAGAGTTGTTGGAAGATACAGCCCTTCCGTCTGTCCGGACATTTGCGAAGGAATTGAAAGTCAGTGCGCTGACAGTCAAGAAGGCGTATGATGCATTGGAAGAAGAGGGATTTGTGAATACGGTACATGGCAAAGGCAGTTTTGTAGCGAGTGCGAATCAGGAATTGATGTTGGAAGAGAAGAAAAAGGAAGTGGAAACCGATTTGGAATTGGCCATCCGAAAAGGGAGAAGTTGTGGTATGAGCAGCGAAGAACTTCAGGAATTGTTTCAATTGATTTTGGAGGATGAGTGAGATGTTGGTTTTAAAAGATGCAGAGAAACATTATAGCAAATTTGATTTAAATTGTTCTTTGGAAGTACAGCCCGGATGTATTACGGGATTAATCGGCAAGAATGGTGCAGGGAAGACAACCGCGTTTAAGATTGCATTGGGATTGATTCGAAAAGAGGGCGGAACAGCAGAAGTGTTTAGCAAGCCGGTGGAGAAACTGGGCATAGAGGACCGGGCGCAGATGGGAGTTGTTCTGGCGGATTCCGGATTTAGCGGATATTTAATGATTAAGGATTTGGTTCCGGTGTTGGATAGTCTCTATCCGAAATTTCATAAGGATGATTTTCTTCATGCTTGTGAAAGATTCCAATTGCCGGTAGATAAGAAAATCAAAGAGTTTTCTACGGGAATGAAACGAAAATTACAGTTGCTGGCAGCCATTTCTCATGAGGCGAAACTGTTGATACTGGATGAGCCGACGGCGGGGATGGATGTGCTTGCAAGAGATGAACTTTTGGATATTCTGCGGGAATATATGGAACAAGGCGACAGGGCAATCCTGATCAGCTCCCACATTTCCAGTGATCTGGAAAATCTGTGTGATGATCTGTACATGATAGATGATGGGAAAATTGTGTTACATGAAGAGACAGATACATTGTTAAGTGATTATGCAGTTCTAAAGGTAACAGAGGAGCAGTATGTAAATCTGGATAAGCAATACCTGATTCGTTATAAAAAAGAAAATTATGGATATAGTTGTTTGACGGATCAGAAACAGTATTATCTGGAAAATTATCCGGAACTTGAGATGGAAAAGGGAAGTATAGATGATGTAATGACAATGATGATACGAGGTGAAAAATAATGAAGGGAATGTTGATCAAAGATTTTAGTTTACTGAAGGGACAGAAACAGTTTTTTTTGATAGCAATCATGTTTGCGTTTATCTTTTTGTTTCTCACTGACATGGCTGGATTTGGAGTGTCATACCTAATGGTTATGTTTACCATCTTTACATTGAGTACGATTGCGTATGATGAATATGACAATGGGAATGCATTTTTATTTACACTTCCAATCAGTCGAAAACGTTATGTACAGGAAAAATATGTATTTTGTCTGGTGATTTCGGCTGTGGTATGTCTGGTAGATATTGCATTGATTCTTGTAATGAATTATGTCAAAGACGGTACGGATATGGAAATGCTTTTAGTTACTTTGGCAGCAGCTTGTGCTGTGGGGATTGTCATGATGGCGGTTATGATTCCGCTTCAGTTAAAATTTGGCTCGGAAAAGCGGCAGATGGCAATGATTGCTGGATTTGTGATTTTCTTTTTTGGGTTATATGTAGGAAAGAAATTGGTTGACCGGTTTGGAATTCCTAGTTTTATTAATAAGATAGGCAGCCTGTCGATGGGATGTGTGGTCGGGATGATCACTGTTCTTGTCATTGTAATGACGCTTATTTCTTATTGGATTTCTGTGAGAATTATGGAGAAGAAAGAACTGTAAAAAGTTGCGTTCTTCTATTCATGACAGAGGTTTAAGAAATTGCCTTTTGGGAACGGTGGCCTTTTTAGTGGTTATAAAATTGCAAAAGGCGCCGTCGGAAAAATCCGACGGCGTCTTTTGCGTGCTATTGTTGAAAAGCTTTATTCAATATGCCTTTTTATTGCCTCAAAACTTTCGGAGCTAATCACATGTTCTATACGACAAGCATCTTCAGAAGCAATTTTAGGGTCTACCCCTAGTTGCTCTAACCAAGAAGAGAGTAGAAGATGTCGTTCATAAATCGTTTCTGCCAGTTCTTGTCCGGTTTCAGTCAGGTAGATGAATCCCTCCGGAGTCACAGTGATATGTTTGCTTTCCCGTAGTTTTTTCATTGCAACGCTGACACTTGACTTTTTGAAATCAAGTTCGTTAGCAATATCTACAGAACGGACAACCGGCCGTGATTTGCTAAGTATTAAAATTGTTTCCAGATAATTTTCAGCAGATTCGTTTGTATGCATAAAATCTTACCTCGTTTCTTTGTAGTTCTTTATTTATTGTACAAGGGATGTACGTTATATTTAGAAGTGAAACTGAATTGGATGTTACAGGATTCTTTTATTAGTATACATGTTTTTATAGAAAAAGTAAATAAATGCTGTTGTCATATTGAGGGAAATCAAAGAAGGCACGTGAAAACATTGAAAATCTTTAAAATCTGTGAAACAAAGAAAATATTGTTAAAAATAAACAAATAAATAAAAAATGAATCCATTAAATAAAGAAACATACTGTTTTCTATTTGTGAAAATAAACAAAAATCTGTGAAACAAAGAAAAAATGTTGACTAAAAAGAAAAACAATAGTAAAATCTAATTAAATCAAAAAGAAATACAGTTTCTCGGCCGGAAACGAAAATATGTGATTAAAAAATGGAGGAATAACATGAAAGCAATAGCAAGATTTGGAAAAGAGTTTGGCGGATATAGAATGATTGATGCACCGGAACCGGTTTGCGGACCTGAGGATATTATTATCGAAATCAAAGCGGCGGCAATTTGTGGTGCGGATATGAAACACTGGAGAGTGGATAATGGTTCTGATGAGTTTAATTCCATTCGCGGACATGAGTTTGCAGGTGAAATTGTACAGGTTGGAGAATTGGTGAAAGATTGGAAAGTAGGACAGAGAGTGGTATCTGACAATAGCGCACATGTGTGTGGTGTATGTCCGGCTTGTGAACAGGGAGATTTCCTTTGCTGTGAAGAAAAAGTGAATCTGGGATTGGATAACAACACATGGGGAGGCGGATTTTCCAAATATTGTAAGGTGCCGGGTGAAATTTTACGAATTCATAAACATGCAATCTGGGAAATCCCAGAAGGAGTGGAATATGAAGAGGCAGCAGTACTCGATCCAATCTGTAATGCATATAAAGCAGTTGCACAACAGTCTCATTTGATTCCGGGACAGGATGTTGTTGTATTTGGAACAGGTCCGCTTGGTTTGTTTTCCGTACAGATTGCAAAGTTAATGGGAGCTGTAAATATCGTTATGGTAGGTTTGGATGAAGATGTTCCGACACGTTTTCCGGTGGCTCTGGAACTTGGAGCAACACATGTTGTAAATGGTTCCAAAGAAGATGTTGTTAAAAGATGTACAGAGATTTGTGGAAGAGATAACCTGGGATTAGTGGTTGAGTGTTCTGGTGCAAATATAGCTTTGAAACAGGCAATTGAAATGTTGCGGCCGAACGGTGAAGTGGTTCGTGTTGGTATGGGATTTAAACCATTAGAATTTTCTATTAATGATATTACTTCCTGGAATAAAAGCATTATTGGTCATATGGCATATGATTCTACTTCTTGGAGAAACTGCATCCGCCTGTTAGCATCTGGACAGATTCAGGTGAAACCTCTGATTACGCATAGACTTGGTTTATCTGAGTATGAAAAAGGATTTGATGCAATGGCAAGCAAAGAAGCAATCAAGGTGATTTTCCATTACGACTTTGAAGAGTAAATATGAATGGAAAGATAAGAAGTAGGAGTGGAAGATATGAAAAAGAAATTAATGTTTGCTCCATCAATGGGATGCTGTGATCTCTTTGATTTTGAAAATCAAGTGCGCTATATAGATGCTCATGCGGATTTCTTACATATAGATATAAAAGATGGAAATTACGTGAAGACATTTGGGGTAGGACCGGATTTTATAGCTGTTTTAAAACCGGTGGTAAATACACCGATGGATGCACATTTGATGGTGAAGCATCCACAGGACTACATAGAAGCCTGTGCTGAAGCTGGAGCTGAGTATATTACTCCACATACAGATTGTATTGAGAGCGATGCATTTGTTACATTAAATAAGATTATTTCTCTTGGATGTAAAGCCGGGATTGCATTAAATCCGGCAGCGCCGCTGGAAGGGATTCGGCATTATCTGCCTTTGTTATCTAAAGTAACAATTATGATAGTAGATGCAGGGTATGCAGGACAAAAAGTGATTCCGCAGATGTATGATAAAATCCGTACATTGGCACAGTGGAGAAAAGCGATGGGGCTGAACTTCTTGATTGAAGCTGATGGTTCCATGAATGCAGGGGTGTATGCACCGCTCTATGAGGCGGGTGCAGATGTAGTGGTATTAGGACCACCGGCACTTTGGAATAAAGACAGAAATATTGAAAAAGCCTGGACAATTATGGAACAGGAAGTAGAAAAAGAACTTTTTGATAAATAATCAAAAAATAAAAGTATCAAAAGAATGAGAAAGGAAATAGAAAGATGACAACAAATAATAAAAGCGCAAATATAGGCGCAAGACTTGATCGCCTTCCAAATTCAGGATGGCATGTAAAAATGTGGTTGGTAACAGCATTTGCACTTCTTGTGTGTTGGTCAAATGGTATTGGAGGTGCTGTTCAGAATATTCTTTTAAATGAATTACATTGGCTGGAGCCAGGAACAAAGCTCTTGGCTATGTGGGGAACGACCTATACAGCGGGACAGCTTTTCGGTGCATTGATTGGCGGACCTATCGGTGACAAAATCGGACGTAAAAAAAGTATTCTTTTGTATGAGATTATTCATATTATTGCGATGATCGGGGGAGCTGTTTCACCGAACATCTATGTACTGTACGTTTTCAGATTGATACAGGGATTTGGACTTGGAGCACTTTTGGTAGTTCTTTTTGCAGGATTTACAGAGTATGTACCAGGTAAAAATCGTGGTGTATGGTCCAGTCGTAACTCTTTTATTGGAAACTGGGCACATCCGTTGTGTAATGGAATTGCATTGCTGATTGTTTCTACAGGCATTAGTTATAATATGAACTGGAGAGTTCAGTATATGATTCCTTCAATTCTTTCTATTATTGCATCTATTTTGATTGCAAAAAAATTCCCAGAGTCTCCAAGATGGTTAGAGGCACAGGGAAGAGTGGAAGAAGCAGATGCGATTATGACTCAGATTGAAAAAGAGATTGAAGCATCTACTGGAAAACCGCTGCCACCTGTAACAGAGGCTCCGAAACCGGTGAAACAACTTCCATATTCAGCATTATTTAAGGGAAAATTGTTAAGAAGAACGATTGTAGGTTCCCTTGTATTGATTGGTATGAATACAATTCAGTATACATTAATGAACTGGATGCCATCCTTACTTCGTTCACTTGGATATGATACTTCACAATCACAGTTTATGACAATGTTTGGCTTGTTTGGAGCGCCGTTTGGTATTTTCCTTGCATCCTTGTATATGGATAAGATTTCCAGAAAGCTGACAGGTGTTCTTTTGTTGATTGGTATGGCGGTAATGGGAATTGTAACAGCACAGCAGACAACGATGACAGCTTTGATTATCTCTACATTTGTATTGAACACAATTATTTACATGTATGTATGTTATGCATCAGCAGTCTATGTTCCGGAAATGTGGCCGACATCAGCAAAATTATCCGGATCCGGATTCTGTAATGCAATGGGACGTGTAAGTAATATTTTCTTCCCGTTCCTTGTTACAAGTGTAGCTGCATCAGTAGGAAGTAATGGAGTATTTATTCTTATTACAGTAGTAGCGGCAATTATTGCAGTAGGAGTATTCTTCTTTGGTGTTGAAACGAGAGGAGAATCTGTAGAAGATATTGGTAATATTGATTAAAAGAAACAAATAAGTGAGCAGACGGTTCTAGAAGAAAGCCGGGAAGGGAAAGATTAGTATGAAAAATACAGAAGCAATTTTAGTGACTCCAAAGCAGTTTGAAATACAGGAATGTCCGATGCCGGAACCGAAGGAAAATGAGATTCTTATGAAAGTAGAATATGTTGGAATGTGTGGATCAGATATTCATGGGTTTGAATTTGGACCATTTATTCCACCGAAGGATCCGAACCAGAAAATTGGTCTGGGACATGAAGTGGCCGGTGAAGTAGTGGGGATTGGCGCAAAAGTTACAAAATTCAAAGTTGGGGATAAAGTGTTGATTGAACCGGGAGTTCCGGATGATACTTGTGAGTATTGTCGTACTGGACGATACAATATTTGTCCTGGTGTGGATTTTATGGCAACACAGCCGAATTATAAAGGTGCATTGACACAGTATATGACGCATCCAGAAGAGTGGACATACCATATTCCAGAAGGAATGTCTACTTTAGAAGGAGCTTTGGTAGAACCGGCGGCAGTTGGTATGCATGCTGCAATTCTTGGAGGCGCAATGGTTGGGAAAAGCATTGTGATTCTTGGAGGCGGTACGATTGGATTGATGGTTCTTCAGGCATGTAAAAGTTTGGGAGCGGAAGATATCACAGTGGTAGATGTGATTCAGAAACGCTTGGATCTTGCTTTGAAATTAGGTGCAAAGAGAGTGATTAATGGAAAAGAGCAAGATACAGTTGCAGTTCTTCGTTCATCGGAAATGTACGGAGATCATGGAGTGGATCTTGTGTTTGAAGCAGCAGGAGCAACATTTACAGCACAGCAGGCAGTACAACTTGTGGCGCGTGGCGGAAAAATCATGATGGTTGGTACACAATCAAAACCGGTACCGATTGATTTCTTGAAAATTAATCGTGAAGTGACGATTCAAACTGCATTCCGTTATTGTAATAATTTCCCACAGACAATTGAGGCGATTGCAACAGGAAAATTTAATGTAAAAGATATGGTAACAAATATTTATGAATATCAAGATGTACAAAAAGCATTTGAAGAGGCAATTGATCCTGTGAAAAAGGCGGATATGGTAAAAGGCGTTGTAAAGGTAGCAGATTAATAACAGTCAGAGTGTAAAAGAGAAAAGGAGAAGAAAGTATGATTTCAGATATCAGATATTGGGAAAAAAAGGCAAGCGCAGGTCATTATGCAATTCCACACTTTAATGTGTGGAATGCAGAAATGCTGATGGGAGTAATTGATGCAGCAGAGGAACTCAGAGCTCCGATTATTATTTCATTTGGTACAGGTTTTACAGGAAATACATCTTTTGAAGATTATTGTTATATGATGGAGTCTATGGCGAAAAAAGCTAGCGTTCCAGTAATTCTTCATTGGGATCATGGCCGCAATATGACTATTCTTCAGAATGCAGTAAATCATTGCATGAATTCTGTTATGCGTGATGCATCTGCTCTTCCGTATGAGGAAAATGTGGCAGAAATTAAAAGATGCGTAGATTATTTCCATGCATATAATATTCCGGTTGAAGCAGAATTGGGACATGTAGGAAATGAAACGATTTATGAAGAGGCATTGTCTGAATATCATTATACGGATCCAAAGCAGGCAAAAGATTTTGTAGATAGAACCGGTTGTGATTCTCTTGCAGTAGCAATTGGAAATGTACATGGAGTATATACATCTGAACCCAAATTAGCGTTTGACATTTTAGAGGAAGTTGCAAATGCCGTAGATGTTCCGTTAGTACTTCATGGTGCATCAGGTATTGGAGATGAAGATATTAAGAAAGCTATTTCTCTTGGTATTGCAAAAATCAATATACATACAGAGTTGTGTCAGGCTGCAATGGAAGCTATAAATGAGCATAAAGATGAACCATTCTTAGCTGTTGAACGGGCAGTAAGACAGGCAGTAAAAGAACGTGCAATGTATAAAATCAAATTATTTGGTGATGATGGAAGGGCTGATGAATAAAGTGAGCAAGGATTTGGATGTAATCATTATTGGAGCAGCAATTGTTGACCTGCCGCTAAGACCGGTTAGCAAAGAGGTGTTTGATGTAGTTTCGTATCCGGTAGATGGGATTGCAATGACGATTGGTGGAGATGCAATTAATGAATCTACTATAATTACCAGGCTAGGACATAAGGTTGGTCTGATGAGTTGTATTGGTGTGGATGTGGCTGGTGCGTTTGTGTTGAATCATTGCAAGAGAACAGGAATCGATACAAAATATATTAAGCAGGATCCTACTGTAGATACATCTATTAATGTCGGACTGGTTGCGGCGGACGGAGAACGTACATTTATTACGAATAGACAAGGAAGTCTGTGGAAATTCAAATATGATGATTTGGATTTGTCAGCTTTAAAAGGGGCAAAAATCCTCGTATTATAAAGTAGTAGTGTTTATAGTCCCTCTCCAAGGACTGTATGC
>ENA-UONQ01000659-UONQ01000659.1-human-gut-metagenome-genome-assembly--contig:-CS26-NODE-659-length-40193-cov-7.062684_pt1 | contig 40193 bp, 30 predicted proteins | sample MGYA00242460_ERZ724007 | MGnify/ENA metagenome assembly ERZ724007
AGAGTACCTACGGGCAAAAGTATTGAGCCTAAATATTGGATTCAGAATTCAGAGTTGGTGGACAAAAGAAGCGAAGATTCTGTAAAAATCAATAGCTATTTGTCGGACAGAAAGCAAGAGTTTGAGAAGTACAAACGGAAAAAAGAAGCATTGGAGGAAAGTGTATCGCTTGAAGAAATGAAGCGAATATTGAAAGGACTTCCTTTGGATGAAGTGAAAATTATGGAGAATAAATTGGTATATCCTACTATTTCAAAATCCTTTGATGATTATGTAAAATTTAAGGAACTAAAGCCAGGTTCTAAAAACAACTATCGGATTGCCAAAAACGTTTTGGTCGATTTTTCTAAAGTGAAATATCGCAAAGAATTAACAATTGAGCAAATTGATTATAAATTCGTTGTGCAGTTTGTTAAATACCTACGGGAGGAAAGACCTATTCCAAATCAGCAAAACACGGTAGCCAAGAGGCTAAAGTTGCTAAAAACGGTTCTCCGTTTCTCTAACAGAATAGGGAAATACAATATTGAAGACCCATTTACAAATTATCCTATTGAACTTGGTAAACATAAAGAAGTTGCATTAAGCAAAGAAGAATATTCCAATTTTAAGAAAGCAAAACTTCCTGAATCTGCTTGTAATTCCATGAAATTGACAAAGCATATATTTACGTTTTGCGCTGAAACAGGATTGAGGTTTTCGGATGCAATGGACTTGTCATGGGAGCATATAAACGAAAAAATGACATCTTTTGAAAAAGAGCAAGTAAAAACAAGCAACTCCGTTTTTGTTCCTATCAGCAACCAAGCGAGAGCTATCTTGATAACATATAGAAATCAATATAAAGATGCGCAAAACCATGTATTCCCAAGAATTGATATTCAGGTGATGAATCGGTATCTGAAAGATTTGGCGAAAATTGCTGGGATTGACAAGAATTTAACTACGCACGTAGCAAGACATACCTTCGGGACAATTTTGGGGGCTTCGGAAAAAATCTCAGCTTTTATGATATGTGATTTAATGGGGCATTCGGATATTGGAATGAGCCAACGGTATATCAATTTGTCAAAAAGAGAATTGCAAAAAGCGATGGAATCGGTTTGGAGTAAGACTTCCTAAATACATTACGTTTCATTTTGCTAAAATCGCCAGTCATCTTAGTACATACGAGACGTATAAGACAGCTTCCTTACGGAGGCTGTCTTTCTATTAAGAATTAAAAAACTAAGGATAAACAACGATGAATAGCAAGTAATTAACTATCTTTGCACCGTTCCAAATAGGAACGATTGAGTAAAAGAGGTGTCTTATCTTGCTAAAATCGCCAATTTAAGTACATACAAGACACGTCAGATAGCTCGCCCGTATAGGGTGGGTTGTTTGTTCGTGTATGTACGGGTGTTTGGCGATACCTTGCAAGATATGAACAGCAACCCACTTCTTTTTTTGTATATGCCTATCGGAGGTTGCAGAAGGCACAAGGTTATTTTTATGGAAATATTCTGGTTCTTTAGCTTTATCTCTTCCGTTGTTTTATCTTTTATTATCGCTAATGCAGGAGCAAAACGTCAAATAGGATTTGGTTGGTCTTTGTTTTTAGGGCTTTGGTTAACTCCGATTGTCAGTTTAATAGCTGTTCTTTTGTCCGATAAGTTGCAACCCGATGAATATGGTCGGATTGACAAAAAATGGGGCTGTATGATTCCGTTTATTGTCTCATTTCTAATAATAGGAACGGCAGCTTACGCTATCTATTCTTTTATCAATAGAGATAAGGGGAAAAGAGGAGCTACAATTGAGTTGTCAATTCCCGAAGTTTTGAAGAGAGATATTATTAAAGAGGTAGAGGCAACTGCGCCAGTAAAAAATAATAGACCAATACCGCAAGAAGAAATAATTATTGCTCCAGAAGTATTGTTTGATGAACCTACTAATTCGGCTTATGAATCGTTGACGAAGAGAAATACGAATCCAGCTAATGAAATAGAGGTTGATTTGAACGACTTTTTAGGCATGCCCGATGATGGAATCGACTGGAATAGTACCGAACTATCAGAAATCGATTGCAAAGCCTTAGCAAGGCAGAAAATATATTATAGCGAAAATAAGGATGCTTGGGTAATGGAGAAGTCAAGAAAGGAAGAAGAGGATGCCAAAATCGCAGAAAGAAGACGACAAGAAGCTGAAAGGCAATATGCAAATCAAGCCACTTGCAGAATCGTTTATGAATTGAATGGGCGACAAGCCAAAAGCATCTCATCTATCGAAAACGCAGGTTCCCAAGAGGGGTTCATTTATTTGAAAATCGAAGTCTCTCCCAATGGCGACGTTGTTAGTTGTGAAATAGACCCAAGAAGTATTATTGATGATTCCGATACCAGAGAACTCTGTATTTCTTCGGCAAAGAATATCAAGTTCAATGCGATAAATAGCAAAATAAATCAGTCTGGAATAATAAGGTACATTTTCACTAAATAAAGTTGTTAAATATTGTAAACAAAATTTCTTGCTCAATAAGGAGAAAACCTAAAGAAACATTGCCTCAACTCCTCTTTTCTTTTCAAAAGCCACCTGTTAATAATCTTCAAAATCAAATAACTAACCCTTTTCACTGGTTATAGTATGGTTTTACCATGGCGAGCAACTCGCCATTTAAAACTATAATCCAATGAAAACGAAAAAAGAGAAAATTTTCATCTGTCAAGAGATGGACGAAATGCTAAAGCAGAGAGTTGATTATTTGGTAAAGATTAGTTTGATAAATCAGCGGAAGCGTTGGATTTCAGATTATATCGAAAAGAATTTCACGAAATTCATGGGCGAAGACCGCCTTTTGACTTCTGATGAGGTGGTGGAGATGTTACAAATCTCTCATCAGACTTTAGGACGAAGGATAAAGCAAGGTAAATTACTGCCCGTTAATCCAGAAGCCAAAAGAAATTATCGGTTCAAGAGAAGTGATGTTTATAAACTGATAGAGAAGAAAGGAGAATAATTGCCATGATTGATAATCTGACTGCAAAAACGTATGATTTGAGAGAAGTCTCTCATATTAACGACTCATTTGTTAAGGCAAGACCTCGATATTTCAAGTTTCGATGCCCAAATTGTTATCTCATTTCAAACGGAATGGGTGGCGACAACGAAGCATTTATGACTATTGAAATTCGTAGAGGGTTTTATAATGATTGTAGAATCTATGGAAGTATTCGTAAATGGCATCATGGAGCTTTGTCTGAAAATGATTTACGTTGGGAGGAATTTATTGAAGCTATTAAAATCCTTGAACGGATACTTGAGTTACCCGAAAAATCATTGTACAAATGGAGTATCAGTAGGCTTGAAGTGGGTTTGATTGCTAAAATCCCTTATGATAGCACTTATGTAAAAACGCAAATAGTAGGATTTAAGCGTTCTTCTTACAAAATAGGAGACTATGAAGGTTATCGGAAATTCGCAACGAAAAGTCAAGATAGGATTGCGAAAATATACGATAAAAAAACGGAAATCCGTAAAAAGATAGGATTGATAAAAAGTATTGATGAAAGTGATTTTATTGAGCGAACAAATGCTCTTAATATATTTCGCCCAGAATTTATTGTTCAAAAAGGGAAAGCAAATGTAAGAAAAGATATAGGCGTTGAAACCATTGGAGATATTGTAGCTCATTATCCTCGCTTGCTGGCTTACTTTTTACGGCAAATCAGATATTTTCAATTCAAAGATAATCCAGACCTTGAATTTAATCCTACAAAAGGGAATGTAAAGGAGTTTACAGACTATCTTTTGAGCGTAGCGATAAACTATTTGGGTGCAGTCGGAATAAGGGATATTATTTCTCAACTTGCTCCTAACTATAAATCTGATGCTCGTCGCAAAATCAAGAAACTAACGGTTGATACGGGAGGAAATAGTCTGATGGAAAAAGACGTTATCCGTGCTTTGCGAAATCAAAGTGTTGATTTGTTTAGAAGAAAGACTTTGTAGGATGCGAATACTTATATTAGAAATTCGGGGAAATATCCCACCTCTATAATATCCCTCTGCTTATATAGTGTACCCTTTGATCGAAACGGTGTACCTTTGTATTTTGTAAGTTGAAGTACTAACCATTAATAGTTAAAGCGTTGAGTCAAATTACACTTTACCCAGTATTATGGTGGTGGCTATTGCGCTTCTTTCGTAAATGGTGGAATATGCAGCCGAACCACTATCGGATATAGTGGAAGCGCAAACGTAATAATATGATATTGCAGTAAAAGCGCAAATGTGACTATCTGATGTATGTTAAGTTATTGGTTTTTCATCAGTCCTTACGCAATAATGATGAGTGGTGATATTTGTTTGATTGCTAAGGCTTGGAAATTATCGAAAGGTATAAGGAAGCGCAGTAAGATGAGAAGAGGTTGTAAAATGCTTGAATAATATTGCTAATGCTGCCTATCTATTCCGAATGTAAGTTCGGAATAGATGACAGCATAAACAGTATTGTGGGTCAATCCGAAAACCCTGTGGGTGATAAACGTGAACTATGAGTTACGATGCTGCCACCAAATCAAGTAGTCGTCTGATATAGTTAATTTATAATGCCTTAAAAGGATCTGTATCCTTACATTGTAAAATTTGAATTTTCTCAAAATATTATACCCACACACTTTTTGACTTGATCCAGTATTGTTGAGGTAATTTTGGAAAGGCTGAAACCAAAGTATATATTCTGCCGATTGTTCCTTTGTTATTAGTACAGAATTACTGACGGAAATAAATCTAAATACTATTGAAAATATCAGTAACCTCAATCTATAAAGCTATTTGTTTGTATATTTGGCATATTAGTAATAATATGCAGTCGAATAACTAAGAAATGTAGAGCATAACAAAGATTAAAGTTTAGATTCTGGATTGAATAACAAAGCCCTCCTCAGATAATACAATACTTCTGTGAGAATCGAAATACAAAGCCTTATAAATTAAAAGTACAGTATATTGTCTGCCCTTCGTTGAGCTTTATCCATGAAAATAATAATAGATATACCTAAATGAAAAATAGGCTTTGTCAGCCTCTTATTTTATTGGATGATAGAAGCGTTCTAAGAAAGGAAGAATTTTCTATTTTGTCATTCCCCGAAAACCCAATAAAACATTGGCATTTCTCTGGTTTTAATCCTCTTTTTAATCCTAAAAGCAAAAATCCTTGCAATCATATACTGAAATTCAGTCGATTACAAGGATTTAAAGAGGTTCCTGGCGGATTCGAACCGCCGTACACGGTTTTGCAGACCGCTGACTAAGCCACTCATCCAAGGAACCTTGTTTCTCGTTTGCGGTTGCAAAGGTAGTACAAATTTTGAAACTACCAAACTATCTGCAACAATTTTTCTTTGTATTCTTTTTCTTGGACGAGCACTCCTTCTGCTTCTTTTCCATCATATCCTTTAATTCACAGCCACTTGCACAACTCGCACAAGGGTTATCACTTTCCTTCACACGACGAAAAAAAAGATAAATACCATAAAGAATACGGGCTACGCACAATACAATCAGTAGCCCGACTACCCATTCCTGCCAATTCATAAAAACATTCCTCCTATCTGATAGACGGCAAATGAAACAAGCCATGCCAACGCCGTGGTATATCCTGCCGTGAAGATAGCCCACTTCCAACTACCGGATTCCTGCTTGATGGCTACCAACGTGGCAATGCACGGGAAGTAGATTAACACAAACAGCATATAGCTAAATGCCGCAAGCGGTGTAATCGGAATTCGTTCGGCCAAACTGACTACATCGGCATCGGCATCATTTGTATAGAGTACGCCAAGTGTACTTACCACCAATTCTTTGGCACCGACACCGGAGAGCAAACCGATACTCAGCTTCCAGTCGAAGCCCAACGGTTTGAGCACAGGCTCCACTGCCTGACCGATTTGACCAATATAAGAATTTTCCTGCTGTTCTGCCTGGGTAGGATAAGCATCGTGATCGGGATAATACCCCAAGAACCAGATAATGATAGAAGCAATCATGATGATTCCTCCCATCTTTTTGAGGTATTGCGCACCTTTCTCCCATGTATGGCGGAAGATGGATTTCATGGTCGGCATACGATAAGGAGGGAGCTCCATCACAAACGGAGTATCATCCCCTTTGACCAGAAAACGACTGAACAGACGCGCCATGATAACTGCCAATGCAATGCCGATAGCATAAATAGCCAATAGGACCAAGCTACCATTCTTTGGGAAAAAAGCACCGACCAATAACAAATAGATAGGCAAACGGGCACTACATGACATCAATGGATTAACAAGCATGGTAATCAAACGGCTCTTTCGGTTTTCAATAGTACGCGAAGCCATAATAGCAGGTACATTACAACCGAAACCCATAATCAAAGGAATGAACGACTTGCCATGCAACCCCATCTTGTGCATGATCTTATCCATAATAAAAGCTGCACGAGCCATATAGCCCGAATCCTCCATCAAAGAAATACAAAAATATAATATCAGGATATTAGGCAAAAAGACGATAACTCCTCCTACTCCACCAATAATACCATCAATCATCAGATCCTTCAGCGGACCTTCAGACATATTATCCCTGATCAGATTCCCCAGTGCCTCAACGAGCCATTCGATACCCATCATCGGATATTCACCGATCACAAAGGTACCTTCGAACATCAGATACATAAAAAGAAAGAAGATGGGATATCCCCAAATGCGATGGGTTACAATAGAGTCGAGCACCTTGGTTGTCTGTTCCTGCTCCAGGTGGTTATCGGTAAAAGTCTCTTTCAGAGCACCACTGATAAAACCATATTTGGCATCAGTCAAAGCCGACTCACTATCTTCATTCATCGTCTCCTGAATGCGACGGGCTGCTTTATCCCGCTTCTTTTCTACTTCCACAGCATTGGGCAGAGTATGAATAAAACGTTCTATTTCCGGATCATTCTCCAATAACTTGATAGCAAGATAACGAGTAGAATACTTGTGACGGATAAACTCGTTCTTCGAAATCTCCTCTTTCACTGCATCAATGGCTTTCTCCAAATCGGGTCCATGATTGATATGAATATGGCGGAACACTTTACCCACCGGTTCTTTGCCATGGGTATAATCAGCCGGATGTTCACCATGGTCTTTAAAATTGGGTAAGGACTGGTGCCAATCCATAATTTCCTTTGCCACCTCCGGATGTATATGCCCTTTTTTATCAATAAAGTCGGCACCTTCATAAAGGTTGATGACTACATGAAAAAGACGGTCCACACCGATATTCCTTTTACAGACAGTAGGCACCATCGGAACTCCGAACAACTTTCCTAACAGGAGATAGTCAAGCGTATTACCACTGGCTTCCAGTTCATCATACATGTTAAGAGCCACTACCATACGTACATTCATATCAATAAGCTGGGTAGTGAGATAGAGGTTACGCTCCAGATTTGAAGAATCAACCACATTGATAATCACATCAGGTGTCTCGTCGATAATATGACGGCGCACATAAATTTCTTCGGGAGTATAGGCAGACAAAGAATAAGTACCCGGCAAATCAACTATTTTGAAGTGATAACCCTGGAAATCAAAATACCCTTCTTTAGCATCTACCGTCACACCACTATAATTACCCACATGTTCGTGAGCACCTGAAGCCAGATTGAAGAGAGACGTTTTACCGCAATTCGGGTTACCGACCAACGCCACATTAATCGTGCGTCGCTTTCCAAGAGCAACCCGTTTCAAGTCTTCCTCCTTCACATCGATATCTTCAGTAAGCCCCTGATGATAAGCAGCCTCCTGTGTTTGTGACTTTGCCTCCTGCTCGCTGATAATCTCAATCATATCAGCCTCCTGTCGTCGCAGAGAGATTTCATAACCCATTATTTTGTATTTGATCGGGTCTTTCAATGGAGCATTAAGCAATACTTCTACGGTTTTACCTTTGATAAAGCCCATCTCCACAATTCGTTTACGGAAGCCACCGTGTCCCAAAACTTTTACAATGACTCCTTTCTCACCTGTTTTTAATTCGGACAATCGCATAGTGTGTGTACCTCAAAATTTTCCGCAAAGATAATTCATAACTTTGGGGCATGCAAATTATTTAGATTGTTTTTAAATAAGGAAGATTTCTTATCATTATTAGCAAAACTATTATCTTTGCAATATGATACAAAATAGAGTAGCACAATACATCGAAAAAGAGAAGCTGTTTTGTCTGAATGACAAGGTATTGGTGACATTAAGCGGAGGGGCCGACTCTGTGGCATTGCTACGTCTCCTGCTATCAATGGGGTATACCTGCGAAGCTGCTCACTGCAATTTCCATTTGCGGGATAAAGAATCGGACAGAGACGAAGCTTTTGTGCGCCGATTATGCCATGAATCAGGGGTTCTTTTACACATAGAACATTTCGATACAACCCAATACGCCGCAAAGAAACATATTTCTATTGAGATGGCTGCCCGGGAATTACGTTATGAATGGTTCGAAACGCTTAGGAGACAACGTGAAGCCAGTGTTATCGCAACAGCGCATCATAAAGATGACAGTGTAGAAACCGTATTGTTGAACCTGATTCGCGGTACGGGTATCAACGGATTACTCGGAATTCGTCCACGAAACGGTAACATTGTTCGCCCTTTACTTTGCCTGAGTCGCGAAGAAATAATAGCCTATCTGCAATATATCGACCAAGATTACGTAACGGACAGCACCAATCTTTTGGATGAATATACCCGGAATAAGATTCGTTTAAACTTATTGCCCCTGATGAAAGAGATCAATCCATCGGTGAAAGAGAGTATCATCCGCACTACCAACTATCTGAATGACGCAGCAACTTTATACAATCAAAGTATAGGGGAGGCGCGTAAACGTATATTGACCCCCGAAGGCATCCGGATAGAAGCCTTGCTGCAAGAACCGGTACCCGAAGCCATTTTATTCGAAGTATTACACCCGCTAGGATTCAACACGACCCAAATAGATAATATAAGGCAAACGCTCGACGGACAACCAGGAAAAACCTTCCTTGGTAAAGGATGGAGAGTCATAAAAGACCGTGACCTGTTATTAATCGAAGAAGATACAACTGCAGAAAAGTCCCAGCCACCTTTCCGGTTAGTTATGGAAGAGTACGATTATACTTCTGAATTTATAATTCCAAAAGATAAAAACACGGCTTGCTTCGATGCTGACAAAATAAATAAAACATGGGAGATACGCAAGTGGAAACCAGGAGATGTTTTTATACCTTTCGGAATGACCGGTAAAAAACATGTCAGTGACTACCTGACGGATAAAAAATTCTCTTTGAGTGAAAAAGAAAAGCAATGGATATTATGCTTTGGAGAACAAATAGCCTGGCTGATAGGAGAACGTACGGATAACCGATTTAAGGTAAACGAGAACACAAAGCGGGTAATAATAGTCCGAATCGTTTCCGAACATTCAGATTTTATTGAGGAATAACCTAAAGATACGAAGCATAAATTTGAGGGTGCAAATAGTAAACTCTTTATAGGATAAATTGTATCTTTGTGAATATAAACCTTGAAAATATATGATTGATCTGGCCTGTAAACTTCCGATAGAGATACAGATGTAATAATATCTGCGATTTGACTGACAGATGGAAGATGGTTAAAGCCTGGAGTGAAATTCAGTACAGAGTAAAGAAATATAAATCATTGGTTGACAAAATAATAATAAACTAAACGCTTATTTGCTATGAAAGGAAAAAAGAATCTTTTAATTCTATTCTCCTGTGTTCTTACAGTAATTATCGCAGGACTGTTCGCTTGCACACGCAGCGCAAAAGAAATTATTCCGTCATCGGAATATGCTCCTTATGTCAATGCTTATACAGGTGGAGTCATTTCTCAATCTTCTCCCATACGAATCGAACTGACTCAAGATCAACCAATGGTAGACCTTAACAATGAACTGAAAGACTGTCCGTTCAGTTTTACTCCATCGTTAAAAGGCAAAGCTTATTGGGTGAGTAATAACACCATCGAATTTCTTCCGGAAGAAGGAGAACTAAAGCCGGGCAAGTTATATCAAGGCTCGTTCCAACTAGGCGATTTTGTCGAAGTGGATAGCAAATTGAAAGTTTTCGATTTCTCTTTCCGGGTACAAGAAAGTAATTTCACACTGCATACCGCTCCATTGGAAATAGCCTCTTCTTCACCCGATAAGGTAACCGTAAAGGGAGAAATCCGTTTTAGTGATAAAATGACTAAAGAACAAGTTGAAAAAATACTTTCCACTAACGGTACCCCTACAATCACCATAGGATCCACATCTAATCCATTAGAATATAGTTTCATTATCAGTAATATCCAAAGAAAAGAACAGGATTACGATCTTAAAATTACAGCAGACGGGGAACCTGTCGGAATGGACAGGAAACAAAGTGAGTCCATTACGATTCCTGCCAAAGACAGCTTCCGTTTCCTTTCCGCCGAACGTATCAGTCAGCCTGAGAACGGGATACAAATCGTCTTCTCTGATCCGGTTTCTGATACTCAGGATTTAAAAGGTCTAATCGAAATACCCGAGATTCCATCCTATATTTTCCAGATTACGGATAATAAGGTAAATGTTTATTTTGAAGCCGGTCATCTCAGTAAACTGACCCTGAAAATACATGAAGGAGTGAAAAACAATCAAGGCAAAGCATTGGGCGGTTCCCATTCTATCTCTTTCGGCGAACTGAACCTGAAACCTCAAGTCGAAATATCTTCTGCAGGTGCCATCATTCCCGATTCAAAAAATCTTGTAATTCCTTTCCGGGCTGTCAGTCTGTATGCTGTAGACCTACGGGTTATCCGCATTTTTGAGAACAATGTGCTAATGTTTATGCAAAATAACTCACTGTCCTCGGCCAACGAACTAAGACGATCGGGAAGACTGGTTTATAAAAAGACACTGTTTTTGGGTAAAGATCCTTCAAAAGATCTCCATAAATGGGAAAACTATTCCATCGACCTGGCAGGCCTGATTCATCAGGAACCGGGTGCTATTTATCGTGTTATCCTATCCTTCAAGCAGGAATATTCGGCTTATCCCTGCGGCAGTGGTGAGAATCCGAAAATGCAATTTTCCGAAGAAACCGAATCTCTGACCAAGGTCAAATCTGATATCCTTTCGGAAGAAGATGAAGCCGTCTGGGACAAACCGGAAACATATTATTACTTCAGCGGGAATGAAAATGCCGACTGGAGCCAATATCGATGGGATGAACGGGATAATCCCTGCCATCCGTCCTATTATATGACGTCCGACCGGATAGCAGCTTGTAACGTACTGGCTTCCAATATAGGTATGATCGTAAAACGTAATTCGATGAACAAACTTTGGATAGCCGTAAGCAATATTCTGGACACCAAACCGGTAGAAAAAGCTAAAGTCATTGTCTACAATTTCCAGTTACAGCCTATCGGAGAAGCATTGACAGATGCGGAAGGTTTTGCAATAATAGAAACGAAAGGAACACCTTTTATTGTAGTGGCAGAATCGGAAAAACAGAAAGCTTATGTAAAAGTAGCCGATGGAGAAGAGCAGTCTACCAGTCGTTTTGATGTAGGCGGCAAAGACATCCAAAAAGGCTTGAAAGGATTTGTATACGGTGAAAGAGGTGTATGGCGACCAGGAGACACCTTGCATATCTCGTTTGTTCTGGAGGACCGTAACAAACGTATTCCGGATAAACATCCCGTAACTTTGGAGCTTTACAATCCAAGAGGACAATTTTACAGCAAACAAATTTCAACCAATGGGCTGAATGGTTTCTATACATTCAAGGTCCCGACACAACCGGAAGATCCCACCGGATTATGGAACGCTTATGTAAAAGTAGGAGGTACCGCTTTCCACAAATCACTCCGTGTGGAGACCATAAAGCCGAACCGTCTGAAAATAAACCTGAAACTGCCCGGAGAGATTCTGAAAGCTGCGGATAAAGAAGTACAAGCACATCTTTCATCAGCTTGGCTGACCGGAGCAACGGCATCGCGTCTGAAAGCAAAAGTCGAAATGTCTCTGTCGAAAGTCAATACACAATTCAAGAACTACGAGACATACATCTTTAATAATCCGGCAACAGAATTCACATCAATAAGAACCGATATTTTCAACGGTACCCTGGATGAAAATGGTAATACCGGGTTCATGCTGAAACTTCCGACCTCTGAGAATGCTCCGGGAATGCTTCGTGCCAATATCACGACTCAGGTATTCGAACCGGGCGGAGATGCCAGTATCCAGACTCTGTCAGTTCCCTACTCTCCTTTCCCGTCATACGTGGGTATCAATCTGAACCAGCCACAAGGCAGATATATCGAAACAGACAAAGAGCATATTTTTGATATCGTAACGGTCAACTCCGACGGAAAGCCGGTAAATCGTTCCGGTCTGGAATACAAAATATACCGCATCAGTTGGAGTTGGTGGTGGGAAAACGACAACGAATCATTTGAAACATACATCAACAGCAGTTCCATCACCCCCGTAGCTACGGGAAGACTCAACACAACAGGTGGCAAAGGACAATTCAGTTTCAAAGTGAATTATCCGGATTGGGGACGCTATTTGGTTTACGTCAAAGACCGTGAAAGCGGACATGCTACAGGAGGTACCATCTACGTGGACTGGCCTGACTGGCGGGAGAAACCGTAACAGCCATATTACCGGCATCTGCCGGTGGAAGGGCCCTGGTTACGCTCGAAAACGGTTCGTCTGTAATTCAACGGGAATGGATCGAGGTATCAGGGAAAGAAGACACTAAATATCAATTTAAGGTAACCCCTGAAATGGCTCCGAATGTTTATCTCCATATCAGCTTGCTACAGCCCCATGCACAGACGGTGAACGATCTTCCTATCCGGATGTACGGCATTATGCCGGTATTCGTGACCGACAAGCAAACCGTTCTTGAACCGCAAATCAAGATGCCGGAAGTACTTCGTCCCGAACAGGCATTCAACCTTACCATAAACGAGAAGCATGGCAGGCCGATGACATATACACTTGCCATTGTAGATGACGGTCTATTAGACTTGACCAATTTCAAGACACCGGATCCCTGGAATAATTTTTATGCCCGCGAAGCATTGGGAATCCGTACGTGGGATATGTACGACGATGTATTAGGAGCCACGGCAGGAAGCTATGGATCAATGTTCAGCACAGGTGGTGACGAGACACTGAAGCCATCGGACCAAAAAGCGAATCGCTTCAAACCTGTTGTGAAATTTATCGGTCCTTTCAGTATCGGTAAGGGGAAAAGCCGTACGCACCAAATCACTTTACCCATGTATGTAGGTTCTGTCCGTGCTATGATAGTAGCAGGTCAGGACGGAGCATACGGAAATGCCGAAAAGACAGTTCCGGTACGTACCCCTTTGATGATTCTTTCAACATTGCCACGAGTTTTGAGCACCAATGAAGAGATTGAAGTACCAGTCAACGTATTTGCATTGGAAAACAATGTAAAGAACGTCAACGTATCCATACAAGCTTCCGGTGCAGGAATACAAGTGACAGGTAACAAGCAACAAACGCTTACCTTCACTCAAACGGGTGACCGCCTGATCTTTTTCAAGTTAAAGACAGGTACGAAAACCGGAAAAGCCACCATTCATCTTACTGCCAACGGAAACGGACAAAACACCAAAGAGACCATTGAGATAGAGGTTCGTAATCCGAATCCGGTGGTCACCCTGCGTGAAAGCCAATGGGTGGAAACCGGAAAGAGCGAAGAACTCAATTATCAGTTAAGCAGTGGCTCGGAAGGAAACAGTATACAGCTCGAAGTCTCACGTATTCCGTCTGTCGACATCAGCCGCCGTTTTGACTTTCTCTACAATTATCAGCACAACTGTACGGAACAATTAACCTCTAAAGCTCTTCCTTTGCTATTTATCAGCCAGTTCAAAACAGTAGACAACGAAGAATTGGAAAAGATAAAAGTCAATGTACAGGAAGCTATCCGTCAGCTATACGGACGCCAGCTACCGAACGGAGGTTTCGTTTATTGGCCCGGAAATGCCTCGGCAGACGAGTGGATCACCTCCTATGCCGGTATGTTCCTGATACTGGCACAAGAAAAGGGTTATGCAGTAAACAGTAATGTACTGAACAAATGGAAACGTTTCCAACGGGCAGCAGCCCAAAACTGGCAACCCGTTGCCCAAGAACAGAGCTGGTGGTATTGGCAGGCAGATTTCCAGCAGGCCTTCCGCCTCTATACATTGGCCATGGCCGGAGCACCAGAACATGGAGCAATGAACCGCATGAAAGAACTGCCTACACTTTCGCAACAAGCCAAATGGCGTTTGGCAGCCGCTTATGCACTCAACGGTAAAGAAAAAGCAGCCGGCGAACTGGTATTCAGTGCAAAAACGACTGTAGAACCCTATTCATCGAATAATTATGTATATGGTTCATCCGACCGGGACGAAGCAATGATACTTGAAACGCTATTGCTAATGAATCGTCAGCGCGAGGCCATGGAACAAGCTAAAATCGTTTCACATAATCTGACAAGAGAGACGTGGTTCAGTACACAGTCCACCGCTTTCTCACTGATGGCAATGGGACGTCTGGCAGAAAAGTTGTCCGGCACATTGGATTTCAGTTGGACACTGAACGGAAAACAGCAACCGGCAGTAAAATCAGCAAAAGCAGTATACGAGACACTTATTTCCACTTCATCACGTGAAGGAAAGGTAATTCTGAAAAACAATGGAAAAGGAGCTTTGAATGCAGACCTGATCACACGGACCCAATTACTGAACGACACACTGCCTCCGATAGCCAATAACCTGCGGATAAGTGTAAAGTACGTTGATAATAACGGTTCACCGATAGATACGCATTCTCTGCATCAAGGGACAGATTTTATGGCAGTGGTAACTGTTGCCAATATCAGCGGTACAACCGATTATACAAATCTGGCATTAACACACATCATCCCTGCCGGATGGGAGATTTTCAATGAACGAATGGCAGGACAGATTACCACTTCTGCTCCTTATAGCTATCAGGATATCCGCGATGACCGGATACTGACTTACTTTAATTTGCAACAGGGACAAGCCAAAACATTTACCGTCCGGTTGCAGGCAACGTATTCCGGTGACTTTGTCATGCCGGCCATCCAGTGTGAAGCGATGTATGATGCCAATGTACAGGCAAGGACACAGGCAGGCAGAACTAAAGTTGTCAGACAAAGCATCGAATAAGAAAACTGATGAATCAGATTCTTAAGCCACACAATCTTCCCCCCTCCTTTCAAGGGAGGGGGTGGAAGATAAGTATCAAAAGTTGGTGGAAACCTGCCCTTTTCCTCCTTCTTGTCCTGTATATATTTTGCCTTCCCAGCCAATTATTCACCTCCCCTTATTCTACTGTCGTAACAGACCGGAACGGTGAACTTCTCGGTGCCCGTATCGCCACGGATGGACAATGGCGTTTTCCCCCGCGCGACAATATTCCCGAGAAAGTTGCCACTTGCTTGATTGAATTCGAGGATCGCCAGTTCTACCATCATTGGGGAGTCAATCCTTTGGCAATAGGCAGAGCCGTAGTTCAAAACCTCAAGCACAAACGTATCGTCAGCGGAGGAAGCACCCTTACCATGCAGACCATTCGGTTGGCTCGGAACAAGCCGCGTACATTCAAGGAAAAGCTGATTGAAATGGTATGGGCCACCCGTTTGGAATTTCGTAAATCTAAGAAAGAGATACTGTCACTTTACATTTCACATGCCCCCTTCGGAGGAAACGTAGTAGGACTGGATGCGGCCGCCTGGCGATACTTCGGACATTCGGCTGAAGAACTATCATGGGCAGAATCGGCCATGTTGGCTGTACTCCCCAACTCACCTGCCATGATCCATCTTTCGAAAAGTCGGCAAGCACTCCTCGATAAACGGAACCGACTATTGACACACCTGCATAAAAAAGGAATTCTGGATACTTCGACATATGAACTGGCCATCAGTGAACCACTTCCGCAGGAACCTTTACCTCTTCCACACATAGCGCCTCACCTGACAGACTATTTTTATCAAACCCGAAATGGAAAATACTCCGTATCGACCATCGACAGAGGTATACAGACTCAAATTGAAAGTTTGGTAGAACGATGGAACAGTGAATTCAAACGGAGTGACATCCGTAATCTGGCGATTCTTGTGATTGACATCCGGACGAATCAGGCGATAGCCTATTGTGGCAATGTACATTTCGACAAAGAGCAGAGCGGCAACCAAGTAGATGTCATCCGGTCGCCACGGAGCACCGGCAGCATTCTCAAGCCTTTTCTTTATTATGCCATGCTACAAGAAGGAGAAATTCTCCCAAATACTTTGTTGCCGGACATTCCCGTCAACATCAATGGGTTCACTCCACAAAATTTTAATCTGCAATTTGAAGGAGCCGTACCGGCCTCGGAAGCCATTGCACGCTCTCTTAACATACCTTCGGTAACAATGCTGCAACGTTACGGGGTACCTAAGTTCCACAGTTTCCTGAAACAAATCGGACTGACTACCCTGAACCGTCCCTCAAGCCATTACGGACTTTCTCTGATTCTGGGAGGTGCAGAAGCCACGTTATGGGATATCACTTCGGCCTATGCCAACATGGGACGCAGCCTCAACCGGTTACCTCAATTCCCGTGTACACTCCTCCTGTCGGATTCCACCTCCGTTCATCGTCCATCGTTCCAATCCGGAGCCGTCTGGCAGACTTTTGATGCAATAAAAGAAGTGAACCGACCGGAAGAAATAGACTGGCGTACCATTCCTTCCATGCAAACCATTGCCTGGAAAACCGGTACCAGTTATGGTTTCCGGGATGCCTGGGCAGTGGGTGTAACTCCTAAATATGCAGTGGGTGTATGGGTAGGGAATGCTACGGGTGAGGGAAAACCCGGGTTGGTTGGTGCCCGTACGGCAGGCCCTGTCCTGTTCGATGTATTTAACCTGCTCCCTTCTTCTCCCTGGTTCGAACGTCCTCAGGGCGAACTGGTTGAAGCAGAAATTTGTCGGCAGTCCGGCCATCTGAAAGGACGATTCTGTGAAGAAACAGATACTTTGCTGATCCTTCCGGCAGGTCTCAAAACAGAAGCTTGCCCTTATCATCACCCGGTCACCTTATCGGCAAATGAACGGTTCCGAATATACGAGAATTGTGCCAATAGCGAACCGGTTGTCCGCCGTAACTGGTTTACCCTTCCTCCCGTATGGGAATGGTATTATAAGCAACATCACCCGGAATATCGTCCTCTCCCTCCCTTTAAATCAGGATGTGGAGAAGACCGGTTCCAACCGATGCAATTTATTTATCCGCCAATGGGAGCCCGTATCCATCTGCCCAAACAGATGGATGGCAGCAAAGGGCAGTTGACTGTCGAACTGGTTCACAGTCATCCGAATACAACCATCTACTGGCATCTGGACGAGACATACCTGACGCAAACGCAGGACTTCCACAAACTTTCTCTCCGTCCGTCCCCCGGCAAACACTCCCTGACGGCAGTGGATGACGAGGGAAATACAATTTCGACAACGTTCTTTGTGGAATAGCCTCTAAAATGATAACTTTGTGCCATGAAACAGATTTTGAAAGAAAACGGCGGACTACCGGCTTCGATTCTTTGGACACTTGCTATTGTTGCAGGTATATCGGTAGCCAATCTGTACTATAACCAGCCTTTACTGAACATGATCCGCCATGAATTGGGTGTTTCGGAGTTCGAAACAAACCTGATTGCCATGGTAACGCAGATCGGATATGCCCTCGGACTATTGTTTATCGTTCCCTTAGGCGATTTGTATCAGCGAAAGCGGATCATTCTCACCAGCTTCTCCATATTAATCGTTTCGTTGCTGGTGATCGCGATGGCCCCCAACATCCACGTCATCCTGTGTGCCTCGCTCCTCACCGGCATCTGTTCGGTGATGCCACAAATATTCATCCCGATAGCTTCCCAGTTCTCACGTCCGGAAAACAAAGGGAGAAATGTAGGAATCGTCGTATCGGGACTACTGACAGGCATTTTGGCCTCACGTGTAGTCAGCGGGTTTATAGGAGAACTGTTTGGTTGGCGTGAGATGTATTACATCGCTGCCGGCATGATGTTGATATGTGGTATGGTAGTCATGCGGGTATTACCGGACATACGCCCGAACTTTCAGGGCAAATACAGCGACTTAATGAAGTCTTTGCTTTCACTGCTGAAGCAGTATCCCGAGCTCCGCATCTTTTCAGTCCGCGCCGCACTTGCTTTCGGTTCATTTCTGGCCATGTGGTCATGTCTGGCTTTTAAAATGGGAAGTGCCCCCTTCTACGCTGACAGCCACATCATCGGTATGTTAGGATTGTGCGGCATTGCCGGCGCCTTATCAGCCTCTCTTGTAGGTAAGTATGTACGGAAAGTGGGAGTCAGACGATTCAATTTCATCGGATGCGGACTGATCTTATCAGCTTGGTTGCTTCTCTTTATCGGAGAAAACTCCTATTGGGGAATCGTTGCCGGTATCATCATCATCGATATCGGCATGCAATGTATCCAATTGAGCAATCAGACCCGTATCTTCGAACTCTGTCCGAGTGCTTCGAACCGCATTAATACTATTTTTATGACAACTTACTTCATAGGAGCCTCCACCGGGACATTTCTGGCAGGAACTTTCTGGCAGGCATTCGGTTGGCATGGAGTCATAGGCACAGGAGTAGCCTTGACTACCGGCTCACTGCTGATTACTTTTTTTTCAAAACGATAATCCGAATAGTAACAAAAGTTGTTATATAAATCATGAAGTACGGAGTAAACAGACAAGTGTTATTAATCACAGCCGGCATCGTCTGGATAGTGGCGGGAGCCAATATTCTCCGGATTGGTATTGTCACCTGGCTTAATGACTCACAATATTGGCTTTTTAAGGTAGGCGAAGCCACAGTTGTTTTCCTGCTCTTTTTTGTCCTTGTCTTCCGAAAGCTCTACTACAAACACACTCGCCGGATTGAGCAAAAGAAAAAAGAGAAAAATTGCCCCTTTTCTTTCTTCGATGCAAAGGGATGGATCGTCATGTGTTTCATGATAGCAATGGGAATCACCATCCGGACATTACACCTGTTGCCCGACACTTTCATTTCGGTATTTTACACCGGACTCTCACTGGCACTTATGTTCACAGGCACATTATTTATACGCTACTGGTGGCGCAGAAGACCACATACTTAGTACCCATGCAAGAGCTCTCTCCGCTCGTTTTTCACAGAGGTCACCCCCAGAACAGCAGGGAAAGCCGAAGGGAATAAAAGACCTAATGCCCCATAGACTACCCTCCCTATAGAGAAAGCTCAAATATCAGTTAGTATTTCCGGACAGTTATTAAACTCCATACCGCCAATTACCACGTATTTCTGAACGGCTGAAATCAACAGGCTCTCAGAAAAAAGGAGCATTGCCTATTCTTAATGTGGCTAAAGAACTTTTAAATATCCCGACTCAACTTCATGAAATAAATGACATTTGCGCCATTTATTGTATCTTTGCAAAATTAAAAGTGATGAAGATGGACTTGAAGAAAGAAGTGAAGGAAGAGTTTATCCGTTTCCAACGAAATGAGAAAACCGAAAGTATCGTATACGAACGACTGGCCTCTATTGAAAAAGACGAATCGAACCGCAAAGTATTACGTCTGATCTCAGCAGAAGAAAAAGCGCACTATGCCACACTGAAGAAATATACGGAAACCGACGTTGCACCAGACAAGTTGCGTATAGCCAAATATTACTGGCTGGCAAGAATCCTGGGTATTACATTTGCCATTAAACTGATGGAGTCAAGTGAAGAGAATGCACATCATGATTATGCCAAATATACAGATTATCCGGACCTCCGGCAATTGGCCAATGAAGAAGAAGTTCATGAACAGAAATTAATCGGTCTGATCAACGAAGAACGACTTGAATATATGGGTTCGGTAGTGCTCGGTCTGAATGATGCCTTGGTGGAATTTACCGGGGCATTGGCGGGATTCACTCTGGCCCTGAGTGACTCCAGGCTGATAGCCCTGACGGGAAGCATCACGGGGATTGCCGCAGCTTTATCAATGGCTTCTTCCGAATATCTCTCGACCAAATCGGAAGGAGGAGAAACGAAACATCCCATAAAGGCCGCCATCTATACGGGTATTGCTTATATCATCACGGTAGTGGCGCTGGTTGCTCCCTTCATACTGATCGAAAACGTACTGATAGCTTTGGGAGTAATGCTGGCCATGGCTTTGGTAATCATTGCATTATTTAATTATTACTATTCGGTAGCACGCGGAGAAAGTTTCCGCAAAAGATTCACCGAGATGGCAGTACTTAGTTTCAGCGTAGCCGGCATTAGCTTTCTGATAGGCTATGCACTGAAAACATTTACAGGAATAGACGCTTAAACATAAAAAAGGAAAAGAAGAATCATGAAAAAAGCCCCCTCACCTCTTGTTTCTCTGATCCCTCTGGTCGTATTGGTTATCATGCTATTTGCCACCATACGTACCTTTGGCAGCGATGCACTCAGCGGAGGTAGCCAAGTTTCCCTGCTGACTACAACAGCCGTTTGCATACTGATCGGTATGGGATTCTACAAAATAGGCTGGAAAGACTTTGAACTGGCCATCACAAACAACATTACAGGCGTATCTACCGCCCTAATCATTCTGCTGATTATCGGCGCATTGAGCGGTGCATGGATGATAAGCGGTGTGGTCCCCACATTGATTTATTACGGAGTGCAAATCATACATCCCAGTTTTTTCCTGACCTCTACCTGCATTATCTGTGCCTTGGTATCGGTTATGACCGGAAGCTCCTGGACTACGATTGCTACCATCGGAATCGCTTTAATGGGCATTGGCAAGGCACAGGGATTCGAAGAAGGCTGGATAGCCGGAGCCATTATTTCGGGCGCATACTTCGGAGATAAAATCTCTCCATTATCGGATACGACAATATTAGCAGCCTCAGTTACCGATACTCCCCTCTTCAGACATATCCGCTATATGTTGATAACTACCGTACCTTCACTAATCATTACCTTGGTTATCTTTACAGTAGCCGGATTGTCACACAATGCCGGAAGCACAGAACATATAGCCGAATTCTCGGCCGCACTGGCAGGAAAGTTCCACATTACACCATGGCTGCTGATTGTACCGGTAGTTACAGGTGTACTGATTGCTCGGCGGGTACCTTCCGTCATCACCTTATTTCTGTCGGCGGCACTGGCAGGGGCATTCGCCGTATTCTTCCAACCCGACCTGTTACAGGAAATATCCGGTTTGCAAAATTCCGAAGGCACACAGTCCATCTTCAAAGGACTGATGATGACTCTTTATGGAGGGACCAGTCTACAGACAAGCAATGAAGCACTCACCGAACTGGTGGCTACCCGGGGTATGGCAGGCATGATGAATACGGTATGGCTTATTATCTGTGCGATGTGTTTCGGCGGGGCTATGACTGCCGGCGGCATGTTAGGAAGTATCACTTCCGTATTTGTCCGCTTCATGAAAAATACAGTCAGCATGGTGGCCTCTACGGTTTGCTCTGGTATTTTCCTGAACCTCGCCACAGCCGATCAGTATATTAGCATTATCCTGACCGGAAACATGTTCCGGGATATTTATGAAAAGAAAGGTTATGAAAGCTGTTTGCTCAGTCGAACCACGGAAGATTCTGTTACAGTGACCTCCGTATTAATACCATGGAACACTTGCGGAATGACGCAAGCCACGATACTGAGTGTTCCTACACTGGTTTATCTTCCCTATTGCTTCTTCAACATTATCAGTCCGTTAATGAGCATTACGATTGCTGCCATCGGATATAAAATTGTGAGACGCAAGTGAACAATCTGAAAAGGGAGTTGTTCTTGGAATAAACGAACAACAGTTTTAAACCTAAACAAAAAAAAGTTATGAAAAAGTTTATTGCATTAGTAGCATTAGTATTAGTAAGTGCATCGACTTTAATGTATGCACAAGAGTCACAGAGAGACATACGCCGCGCTGACCGTAAAGCACAAAGAGACGCAGAAAGAGCCAGACTGAAAGCTGAGGAACAAGCTGCCAACCAAGTGGCCTATCAGCAAGCCGTACAGGCTATCAAAGACAAACAGTTTGTACTGGAAGCCGATCAGGTAATCTTCAAACGCGGCCAGACAGCTTTCGTATCGTCCAACACTAACTTTGTAATGTTGAACGGACAGAGAGCAACCGTACAGGTAGCGTTCAATACTCCGTATCCCGGCCCTAACGGAATTGGCGGTGTAACAGTGGACGGAACCACTTCGGATGTAAAAGTGACTACCGACAAACGAGGCAATGTGAACTGCAACTTCAGCGTACAAGGTATCGGTATCTCGGCACAAGTCTTTATCACATTGACAAACGGAGGCAACAACGCCACTGTGACCATTAATCCGAACTTCAACTCCAATACATTAACGTTGAGCGGCAACCTTGTTCCGCTGAACCAGTCGGATGTATTTAAAGGCCGTTCATGGTAATAAGAGTGACGAGACTCTATTTAAGCTCGTAACTAATTCACATAACTCCGCTGCAAATCGCACAAAAAGTGTACATTTGCAACGGAGTTTTTTTATGGACAGATTATGAGAGAATATATCATCGCAGATAATCAGGACATCACGAAAGCAGGAATGATGTTTCTGTTAAGCAAGCAAAAAGAGGTAAGCTTGTTGCTGGAAGCCGACAATAAGATGGAGTTGGTCCAGTTGTTGCGCATTCATCCGCAAGCGGTGATTATTTTAGACTATACACTATTTGATTTTTCCGGTGCAGATGAATTGATCATCCTTCAGGAACGATTCAAAGAATCAGACTGGTTATTGTTTTCGGATGAATTGAGCATCGGATTTCTGAGGCAGGTATTGTTCAGCAGCAATGCTTTCGGAGTCGTGCTGAAAGACAACTCCAAAGAAGAGATAATGTCGGCCCTGCAATGCGCATCACGAAAAGAGCGCTTTATCTGCAATCATGTAAGCAATCTGTTATTATCGGGAAGTGGAAATGTAAACACTGCTTCAGCCGTGCACACTTTCGTACCGCAGGAAGACCGTCTGCTCACACCGACGGAAAAAATAATCTTAAAAGAAATAGCTTCCGGCAAAACGACCAAAGAGATAGCGGCAGAGAAGCATCTGAGTTTTCATACCATCAACAGTCACCGAAAAAATATATTCCGCAAACTGGGAGTGAACAATGTGCACGAGGCTACCAAATATGCCATGCGGGCAGGCATTGTGGATCTGGCGGAATATTATATCTAAAGCAGAAGAGCGTACCGGAAATCAACCCAAATACACCGATTCATACAGACCTCGAGCAGCGACCGATTATTAAGCCGCATCTCTGTACAAACCGGTGTCATCTGAAGGAGCTTTCGTTATATTCTTATCCTATTTCTCCACTCCCGAAACAAACCCGGGATTCGGCGTCATAAATCACGCCAAACTGTCCCGGTGCAATTCCCTGTAATTTTTCGGAAGAAATAATCCGGTATCCCTCTTCGTCATGTAGCAAACGGCCTTTGATAAACTCAGGTGTATGCCGGATCTTAAATGTTACTTCCTCCTCGCCTGTCGAGCCTTCCCACGGGTTATCTGTAATAAAATTGAAGTCTTTCATCCTGAATTCATAACCATACTGCTGCTCGGCATCATAACCGTGGGAGACGTAAATAATGTTATCCTGAATATCCTTCTTCACAACGAACCAGGGTCCTCCTCCCAATCCCAATCCTTTTCGCTGGCCAATGGTATGAAACCAATAGCCGCGATGAGTACCAATCTTCTTACCTGTTTCAAATTCGATCACCGCCCCCTCTTTTTCTCCCAGAAAGCGACGGACAAAATCGTTATAATTTATCTTGCCCAAAAAGCAAATTCCCTGACTATCCTTCCGACGGGCACTGGGCAATCCGGCCTGCAACGCTATCTCACGCACTTCATGCTTCATCAGCCCACCTATCGGAAACAACAATTTCGAAACCTGCAAATAGTCAATCTGGGCCAGGAAATCAGTCTGATCTTTTATCGGGTCCTTGGCTGTACCCAGCCAGGTTTTCCCGCCTAGTTGCAAGGTCGTAGCATAATGTCCGGTTGCCGTAAGATCGAAATCTTTTCCGACCTGCTGCTCGAAACAGCCAAACTTAATCAGCTTGTTACACATCACATCCGGATTCGGAGTCTGCCCCTTCCGTATCTTTTCTATGGCATAAGCAGCCACATTATCCCAGTATTCCCGATGTAAATCGACAACCTCCAGTGCCAAACCGTAGCGTCGGGCTATGGCAGTAGACAGTTCTATATCCTCTTCGGCAGAACAGTCCATGTATTCCGCCCCATCCATACCTATTTTGATGTAAAACAGTGTAGGCTTATAGCCCTGCTCACAAAGCAGATGTACAACAACCGAACTGTCCACTCCTCCCGATAATAATGCTGCTATATCCATTTTTTTAAATTTTCTCTAATGCCTGACGTAAGTCATCAATAATGTCCTCAATATGCTCCGTACCTATCGAAAGTCTGACCGTTCCGGGTTTAATCCCCTGTTCCTCCAGCTCCTGCGCATTCAACTGCGAGTGTGTGGTAGTGGCCGGATGAATCACCAGCGACTTCACATCGGCCACATTGGCCAGCAAAGAGAATATCTGCAGACTATCGATAAACTTCTGCGCTTCCTCCGTTCCTCCCTTTACCTCGAAAGTGAAGATAGAACCTGCCCCGCCAGGAAAATAACGTTGATAGATGGCATGATCCGGATGACCGGGCAATGATGGATGATTAACAGCCGCTACCTTCGGATGGTTCACCAGAAAATCAATAACCTTCAAAGCATTGGCCACATGCCGTTCTACACGCAAAGACAAAGTCTCCAACCCTTGCAGCAAGATAAAAGCATTGAACGGGCTGATGGCAGCACCCGTATCGCGCAGCAACACGGCACGTATACGGACAATGTAGGCAGCAGCCCCGGCAGCATCGACAAACCGTACCCCATGATAACTTGCATCCGGCTCGGTCAGTTGCGGGAATTTACCGGAAGCAACCCAGTCAAATTTACCGGAATCGACAATAACTCCTCCCAACGAACTGCCGTGTCCGCCAATGAATTTTGTGGCAGAATGTACCACAATGTCTGCCCCGTGCTCAATGGGACGGATAAGGTAAGGCGTACCGAAAGTATTATCCACAATCAGCGGAATCCGATATTTATGGGCAATGGCAGCTACGGCATCCATATCGATAATATTGGAATTGGGGTTTCCCAGAGTTTCAATGAATATCGCCTTTGTATTTTCACGAATCGCCCGTTCGAAATTAAAAAGATCGGACGGATCTACAAAAGTGGTCGTTACTCCATAAGCAGGCAGAGTATGCGCCAGCAAGTTATATGTGCCCCCATAAATGGTCTTGGCAGCCACAATATGATCACCGGAACGGGTGATATTCTCAATAGCATAGGTCACGGCAGCAGCTCCGGAAGCCACGGCAAGCCCACCTACTCCCCCTTCAAGTGCTGCGATGCGTTCCTCCAATACTCCCTGAGTGGAATTGGTCAGTCGTCCATAAATATTCCCAGGGTCTTGCAATCCAAATCGTGCGGCGGCATGGGCCGAATCCCGGAACACATAGGAAGTTGTCTGATAAATAGGTACGGCACGCGCATCGGTTGCCGGGTCGGGAGTCTCCTGTCCAACATGGAGTTGTAAAGTCTCAAAATGTAATTTTTTCGTTTCCATTTGCTATCTATATTTAGAGTTCATTGTCAGTGTCCAATCTTTATATGTGGCAAAGATAGAGGAATCCGGTATGGAAAGAAATCGCACATTGAAGGCATTTTTATACCACAATCGTGGTAGATAGAGCAGGTTATTAACTACATTTGCAGGCAAATAAAACATTATTGATATGAATAAACTTCTATACTGTTTCTTTTTATCATTTTCTGTCATAGCTACCTCGGCATGTACCGATGATAAGGAAGAACGGGAATTTCCTCCGGCCCCCGATTTCAGCCTGATGATCCTGAAAGAGAATCTGCACAGTGACGGAGGCGACGTATTACGCACCGATACTTATGTATACGATAACAATAAACTAACGACCCATACCACATTACAGGAGTTCTACGGGCAGAGCCTGACCCACGAAACGACTCTCTCCTACTCCGGTAACGAAGTGACATTGGCAGATGAAAACGGAAATACCGCCATTTATATCTTAGGAAGTGCGGGATATGCCACCGAATGTACTCACAAATTGTCCGACCAGGTCAGAAAGTACACCTTCACCTATTCCGGTGAATATCTTACCCGGATCGATGAAGAAATAAACAGTACGCCTTATTCTTCCGTAGAGTTGGCATACGACGACAACGGGAATTTAAGCCATATCATTGCCAATGGCTTGCAAACCAATTATCAGGCGGGAAATACGGAGAACCTGTATCAGCTCCCTTGCCTGCAAGTTTGCGAAACTTACCCCCTGTCTTTCCACAACGACGCTATTTATGCCGGACTGTTGGGCCGTCAGTCCAAACACCTGATTATCGGCAACACTCCGAAAGAAAACAAAGAGGAGTATACAAAATACACTTATGAACTGGATGAAAACGAAAAGCCAACCGGAATCATCGCTAAGACCACTTCTACAGGTACTGTGATCGACATAAACGGTAATGCATACGATGAAACAAAAACAGACACGAGAACCATCGGCATCACCATCGAATAAGGGGAACGACTTCAATCCTGCCTCCACGAAGTAGTAATGTAATGCCCCATAACAATATATGTTATTTCGATTACATATATTGTTATGGGGCATTACATATATTGGCATTTTCCTTACAAACAATTCCTCCCCGGACTCACCGGCACCTCTCCGGATTCCATACGCCGAGGGAGGAACGGGACGTATAATCCCATGATGCCCCTTATCACTCGCTCTTTACTCTCCGGCAAAGAACTTGCTGAAGAAAAGAATCTGATAATCAATGGAATTATTCCAGTATTTTCCATTGTGTTCACCGGGACGGGTAATAAAATCATGATCTATCTTGCGGCCCAACAACCGATCGTGAAAGTCTTTGTTCACATTCAGAAAAAAATCATCCTCACCGCAATCTATAATTAAAGCAAGATCACCATTCTGAATCTTATCGAGTTGATTGACTACCGTATGTTCGTCCCATATTCTTTTATTTGAGGCCAGTTCACCCAACTGCTTGTTCATGCTCCAGTTTTTGGGGAAAGGACGGATATCGACACCTCCGCTGGTGCTTCCTGCCGCTCCAAACACGTCTTTATGGCGAATACCTAACCACATTGCCCCATGTCCTCCCATGCTGAGACCGGTAATGGCACGTCCCTTCCGATCAGCAATCGTTTTATAATTACGGTCAATGTAGTTCACTAACTCTGAAGAAACAAACGTTTCATATCGGTACGCCGGATTCTTGGGGCTGTCCCAGTACCAACTGTCTTTGCCGTCGGGACACACAAAAATGATCCCTTTTTCATCTGCTATTTCCGGCAAGTTCGGTTTTATCTGAATCCAGGTCTTAGCATGACCGCCATATCCATGCAACAAGTAAAGTACCGGACAAGCCGCTGCATTTTTTCCCAAAGTAACATCAGGGGTCACTACCAACACCTGCACCTCCTTATTCATAGAGGGACTCTTCACCATCAGCGTATCTACCCTTGCGGCACTAAGCGGCAATACAAATAAAAGCAGACAAGCCAAAAATAAATTTCTTCTTTTCATTTTTAATCTATGTTTTTTAGAGTTTGTCTTTTCAATCTTTCTCTTCCAAAGCAGAAGGGTTGAATTCCGTAACCGGCTTTTCGAAAGCTTTCCCGCAATGGTCGCAGATATATTCCCAATGATTGCCTCCGGGCGGGACAGTAGCCAGCATAGAAACAATGGCAGCGCTGACAGCCCTCACACGATGCTCCTTTTTAAGAACAAACTTAATCCGGTCCGAACCGCAGAAAGGACAAAACTTCTGTTCTTCGGGTATCATCTGATTCTGCCTCAGCAACTGCATGGCTGCTTCATAATCGCAATCTGCCACCAAGACATCCACTCCTGAGATGTCATGGACAAAACCCCGCAACAAGGTCGACATATTTTCATTATGTAATAGAGAATCAATGCCTTCATTAGCAAGTGCTCCCTGTATAATATGAGCTTGAAAGGCATCATCGCAAGTAATCAGTTTTACGGTTTTCATCTTTTCTATTTAAAACTTTCCCACAAAAATAGCAGATAAAAACGAGAGACGAAACCATTTTTATATAACTTTGCACAGAATTCACAAAGTATATCGAACCGGGCCAATGAAGAAAAATGTTTTGTTCCTGTTGTTACTCGGCCTGCTCACCACAGGCAGTGCGCAACCGACACACCGAATAAAGGGAACTGTGATTGACAAAGCCAGTCGTCAACCGCTGGAATTTATCAATGTACTGGTCTTAGGGCTGGGACGCGGAGGAGTGACAGATGCCGAAGGGCACTTCAACATCGGAGAAGTCCCTCCGGGCATTTATCGTCTGCAGGCGTCTGCTGTAGGATACAAAACCATACTCACCCCCGAATATATCGTCTCTACTAAAGATCTCACCATCCAAATAGAAACAGAAGAAAACCTGACTGAATTAGAAGGAGTCACGGTTACTGCTTCTCCTTTCCGAAGAGACCCGGAGAGTCCTGTAGGGCTACGTGTCATCGGATTGCAGGAAATCGAGAAAAGCCCCGGAGCCAACCGGGATATCTCACGTATTGTCCAATCTTATCCGGGCGTTGCCTTCTCCCCTGCCGGATATCGAAACGACCTGATCGTACGCGGAGGATCTCCTTCCGAAAACCGTTTCTATCTGGATGGAGTAGAAATTCCCAATATTAATCATTTCAGCACTCAAGGGGCCTCGGGAGGACCGGTGGGCATCATCAACGCAGACTTGATTCGTGAAGTCAATTTCTATACGGGAGCTTTTCCGACCGACAGGGGGAATGCCATGAGTTCGGTACTCGACTTTAAGCTTCGGGACGGAGATATGGAACGCAATTCATTAAAAGCAACTTTAGGAGCCTCGGAAGTCTCGTTAGCATCGAACGGACATATAGGAAAGAAGACATCTTATCTAGTTTCGGTGCGTCAGTCATACCTCCAGTTTTTATTTGACATGTTGGGGTTACCTTTCCTGCCAACTTTCACCGACGCACAATTTAAACTGAAAACTCGCTTCAATGCCAACAACGAGTTGACAATACTGGGGCTCGGAGGAATCGATAACATGAAACTGAATACCAAGCTGGATGGAGAAAAAGCGGAATACATATTGAGTTACCTGCCCAAGATACAGCAGGAGACTTTTACACTGGGAGCCGTATACCGTCACTATGCAGGCATACATGTACAGTCTGTAGTCGTCAGCTACAGTTACCTGAACAACCGCAATACCAAATATCTGAATAATGACGAAAGCAGTGCGGACAACTTATCCCTGAAGTTGCGCTCAGTGGAACAGGAGACCAAATTCCGGATAGAGAACACCTCGACTTTCGGTAATTGGAAAATTAATTTCGGAGCCAATCTGGATTATTCCCAATACACCAACACCACCTTTCAACGAGTGTATATTGATGAAGGCAGGACGTTTGATTATCACACATATCTGGGTATGTGGCGTTGGGGCATATTCGGAACCATCAACTATGCAACTACCGATGAACGATTCACTGCCTCACTCGGCGTACGGACCGATGCCAACAACTTTTCTTCCGGCATGAAAGGGATGGGCGACCAACTCTCACCCCGCCTGTCACTATCATACCGGCTGACAGACGGATTATATTTAAGTGGAAATGCAGGACTATATTATCAGCTCCCGCCTTATACCGGATTGGGATTTAAAGATAACAATGGAGCATGGGTCAACAAATACCTCCGTTACATGAGCGTCAGTCAAGAAAGTCTCGGCCTGAGTTGGCATCCGGGAAATACATTCGAACTGTCTGCCGAAGGTTTTTACAAACAATATGATAAAATACCGTTCTCCATCGCAGACGGCATCCCCCTGGCTTGCAAAGGCAATGACTACGGAGTCATCGGAAACGAAGCCTTGTCCTCTACCGCCCAAGGACGTGCATACGGCATAGAAATATTAATGAAATGGCTGATAGCTAAAAAACTGAATCTGGCATCCTCGTTCACCCTGTTCAAAAGCGAATACCGCAACAACAAACAATCGGAGTACATCGCTTCCGCTTGGGACAACCGGTACATTTTCAATATGAGTGGAAGTTATAACTTTCCACACAACTGGAGCCTGGGCATGAAAATCAGCTGTATAGGAGGAGCACCCTATACCCCTTATGATGTGGAAAAATCATCTCTTGTTACGGCATGGAATGCACAGGGACGTCCATACTATGACTACACAAAGTACAATACCGGACGCTTGCCCGCCTTCGGCCAACTGGATGTACGAGTGGACAAAACATTTTATCTGAAACGCTGTATGTTGGGATTCTACATCGATTTGCAGAATGTGACAAACAGCAAATTCAAGCAACCGGATATCCTGATGAGTACAGGCGTTATCGAAAATCCATCCGCCCCCATGGCAGAACAGCGCTACAAAATGAAATACATAACCCAGAAAAGCGGAACATTAATGCCAACCTTGGGTATCACATTTGAATATTAAATCTCGAAACAACTATATTATTAACTATAAAAACTCACAAAATGAAAAAAAGAATTGTTTTTATTGCGGCACTTTTATGCGGAATGTGCTTCACGACAGCATCCGCACAGTTCAAAATCGGTGGAAAGAAAATCAATGTAGGCAAAGTGGTACAAGCCGGTAGCGACGCAGCGAAAGCCATCACCTTGTCCGACTCGGACATCGCAGCCATGAGCAAAGAATACATGCAATGGATGGACACCCACAATCCGCTGACCGCAGCCGACAGCGAATACGGCAAACGCCTGGAGAAACTGACCGGACATATCAAAGAAGTAGACGGACTGAAAGTGAATTTCGGAGTATATGAGGTTGTCGACGTGAATGCTTTTGCCTGTGGTGACGGCAGTGTCCGCATCTGTGCCGGATTGATGGATATTATGACGGACGATGAAGTGATGGCAGTTGTCGGACATGAGATCGGTCACGTGATTCATACAGACTCTAAAGATGCCATGAAGAGTGCATATCTTCGTTCGGCAGTAAAGAATGCTGCAGGAGCAGCCAGCTCTACCGTTTCCAAACTGACTGATTCGGAACTGGGAGCTATGGCAGAAGCATTAGCCGGTGCCCAATATTCTCAGAAGCAAGAGAGCGAAGCCGATGATTATGGTTTCGAATTCAGCATCAAACATAACATTGATCCGTATGCAATGTACAATGCTCTGAACAAACTACTGGAACTCTCAGCCGAGGCCCCCAAAGAGTCTAAATTCCAGAAAATGTTCTCTTCACACCCCGATACAGCCAAACGTGTAGTACGCGCCAAAGAAAAAGCAGACAACTATACTAAGAACAAGTAAGTTCGAGAACCACAAAACTGAGTTTAACCGAGGCCGGATCCCAATATATGAGGTCCGGCCTCGGTATTTTTGAAAAAATTCATTAATAATTCCGATAGTTTTTGCGTGAGTCCGTACTTTGGTGTAATTTGCGGTCATGAAACTATTCAAACTTATATGGAATTCTTAGTAATTATTCTTTTACTCGTACTGAATGGCATTTTTGCCATGTACGAGATTGCCTTAGTATCCTCAAGTAAAGCACGTCTGGAAACCCTGGTCAGCAAAGGGAACAAATCTGCCCGGGGAGTATTGAAACAATTGGAAGAACCCGAAAAATTTCTTTCTACCATTCAGATTGGTATCACGCTGATCGGTATCGTATCGGGTGCTTTCGGTGGAGTAGCCATTGCCGATGATGTGACTCCGCTCTTTGCCATGATACCGGGAGCCGAAGTCTATGCAAAGGACCTGGCCATGATCACAACCGTAATCGTCATTACCTACCTGTCACTGATTATCGGTGAGCTTGTACCCAAATCCATCGCTCTCAGCAATCCCGAGCGCTATGCAACCTTGCTGAGTCCCGTCATGATTCTGCTGACCAAGATTTCATTCCCTTTTGTCTGGTTGCTCAGCATTTCCACCCGCCTGCTCAACAAACTGATCGGTCTGAAAAGCGAAGAACGCCTGATGACTCAGGAAGAACTGAAAATGATTCTTCACCAAAGCTCGGAGCAGGGTGTGATTGACAAAGAAGAAACCGAAATGCTACGTGATGTCTTTCGCTTTTCGGATAAACGTGCCAACGAACTGATGACTCACCGACGTGATCTGGTGGTGCTACATACGACTGACAGCAAAGAGAAAGTGCTTCAGATCATCGACAACGAGCATTTCAGTAAATACCTCCTGATTGATGACGACACCGACGAAATAGCAGGTGTGGTTTCTGTGAAAGATATCATACTGATGATAGGTAGCGAACAGGAATTCAACCTTAGAGAAATCGCACGTCCCGCCTTGTTTATACCCGAAAGTTTATACGCTAAAAAAGTTTTAGAGCTATTTAAGAAGAACAAAAATAAGTTCGGAGTTGTTGTAAACGAGTATGGCAGCACAGAGGGAATCATTACCCTGCATGACTTGACCGAAAGTATCTTTGGAGACATTCTGGAAGAGGACGATACGGAAGAAGAGGAAATCGTTCGCCGACAGGACGGCTCCTTGTTGGTAGAGGCTTCAATGAATATCGGAGATTTTATGGAAGAGATGGGAATACTCTCTTATGATGATATCGAATCGGAAGACTTTACAACTTTAGGCGGATTGGCTATGTTCCTGATAGGACGTATTCCCAAAGCCGGAGATATATTCACTTACAAAAACCTTCAGTTCGAAGTAGTGGATATGGACCGTGGAAGAGTCGATAAGCTGTTGGTTATTAAGAGAGAAGAGGAGGAATAGCAACTCACTTTTTATATTAATTTAAAGCACTTAACAATGAAAAAAGTAATTATGTTAGCAGCCGTCGTTGCTGCATTGGTATCCTGCCAATCAAAAGGAACGAAAGCTGAAGAAGCAGTCGCAGACAGTCTGGCAGTAGCTATGGAACCCACAATGGAAGAAACCCAGGTATATGAAGGTGTGCTTCCTGCTGCTGACGGTCCGGGCATCCGTTACGTGTTAACTTTGAACACACTGGCGAACGCAACCGATACAACGTATACACTGGACGTCACTTATCTGGATGCTGAAGGTAAAGGCAAAGACAAGACTTTTACTTCTAAAGGAAAGCCGGTAAAAGTGGAGAAAACCGTCAAAGATAAAAAGAAAACGGCCATCAAACTGAATCCGAGTGACGGAAGTGAACCTGTTTATTTCGTAATTGCCAATGATACTACCCTGACACTGGCTGATGACAGCCTGGAAGTATCGGAAAGCGATCTGAATTACAACATTATCCGTGTAAAGTAACGCCGAATTAGCTTAAACTTACAAAAACAAAAGCCACGCTGTACATATTGACAGTGTGGCTTTTCTTGTTTTATCGGCCCAGAAATTATTTCGTCAGTTTCTCAAAATATGGCAAACGTTCAAGGGGAACATCTATTGTCATTGTCCGCGGCCCTTTAAACACCTTGCCCCGATCATCTTTCCATCTACCCTTTGGCAACATTACGGTACGGCTTGTTCCGGATGTCAGCATCGGAGCTACCAGATATTTATCCCCCAGCATAAACTGGTCTTTGCAATCGATGAATCCCTGGTGAGGATACTGATATTCCATGTGGCGAACAATGGGTTCACCGGTCTTTGACGCATGTTTTGCCAACTCCAAAATATAATCTCCCATTTGCTGGTGAAGATGGGCATACTTCGCACAAATAGCCACATTCTCTTTACTGAGAATACGCCAAGGAGCTACCGAGAATTGCATCATTGGCATCAGGGCATGCACCTGGCACGAACGTACAATAAGTTCTTCATCAAATTTCTTCACATTCAGAAAAGCTCCGAATTGTCCTCCGCCTACCATATCGGGACAAGTATAATAATGCCCCAACAATCCGGCAGCAGTCATATCGGGAATCAATAACTGAGTCGCACGCCAAGAATAATCTTTATCACCCAGCCGCTGTACCAATGCCTGGCCACCCAACTTCCAAGATGCACGCAATTCATTGTAAGGAAAACTCAAACCTATCTCAGCCCATTTTTCCATAAAAGTATTCACATTGGCATTCTTATCATGAAAAGTATACTCTCCTGTCATATAAGCTACGTCTCCACCATCAAACTTAAATCCGTCGATACCATATTTTTCTTGATTGGCTTTTAACTGTTCCTTCAGATAATTCATAGCCTCCGGATTTGTGGTATCATAACAGGCACTGTAACCATTCCACCAATGAATAATGGCCGTGCGCCCGTTTTTATCTTTCAACAAATATCCTTTTGCTTCCAATTCACGGAATTCGGGACTATCGGGCGAAACATAGGGAGCCACCCACAACATCACCTTGAATCCCATCCGGTGCAACTCGTCAGTCATCCCTTTCGGATCCGGAAACCTCTCGGTTTTGAAGTCAAAGTTACCATAATATCTCTGCCAGTTATCATCTACCATAAACACCCCCTGAGGAAATCCGTTCTCCACAGCTTTATGGGCATAATTCATAATGTCTTCCTGATTTTGATCATACATCAGCTCAATCCAGGTATTATATTGCGGAAGAGAAAAGAAAGTAGGTTCCGGAATCTTTCCCGAAGGTGGAAAATGTTTAGCCGATGCAGCCAGCAAAGCCTCTTTCAGCGTAGTTCCGCCCTTCACCGGCTCTATCTTTTCCGAGTCTGAATAAATAATCAGCTGCCCATCCTTTACTTCAAAACAAAACGGATTTTCGGCCCAGATATACCTGCCCTCCGAAGAAAGCATGAACGGCACTACTTGGTTGTTCATATTATTGCGTGACATGTCTTGCATCCGCAAGTGATCATTGAATGGCATTTGATTTCCTAAAGCCACGAATCCACCCCACCATCTTTCATTTTGCAGGGGTTCGATCACTGTTTTCAATTTTTCCTGTGCGACTGCACCGAGCAGCAGCACGAATGTCACGAGAAATAGTAAAGTCACTTTTCGTTTCATGATAGTTAGATTAATAATTAAAATTCTCAAGGGGCAAAAATAGATAAAAAAGAAAGAACAGATCATCTATCGGCAAAGAATTATTATTTCCGGACCGTAGCTTCCCGCATAAAAACAGAATCTAAATTTTCCGATTCCAAATTCTTGTCCGAATTTTGCACATTACAAGCACCTGTTCAAATCTCCCTTGCCTATTTTTCATCGACCGCAGCCACGGTGGTTTAGAGAAGCTTTTATCTTTTTCACCGGAACTTTCGGAATCCAATAGGCCCTAAATAATTATTTTCGCAGTCACAATTCAGAAAAGAATAGAAAAAAGATTCTTTCATTATATTTTTTTCTATCTTTATCAGACAGTTACACATACAATCTAAAAAAAGATGGAACAAACATTTAAAGCGCGAAATCCCCAATTAGGAGTTTGGTTGTTCGCCATAGGTATAATAGCATGCATTGCGATCAGTTTCATAACTATACAAGCAATCTGGATAGGTACCGCATGTATAGGTCCCAGTGCAACCATCTATTTTTCACAAACATCCTGCAAATACATTGTCAAGAAAAACGGAGATTTACAAATAGTAAATGACTTCTTCCGCCAAAAACGAACATTCAGTCATATCACTGATGTTACGTATACTCGCCATGCCTTGGGCATGCAGAAAATAAAGATCAGACACGCCACCGGGTTTGTCATGATAGATCCCCAATCACCCCGGGAACTGATAAAAGCCCTGCAAAAGACGAATCCTGATGTAAGAGTAAAGAACTTTATTTAAGACAGGACTCACAACGGAAAAACCAATCTCCCATCTAACCCAAGATACGAAATGAAAACACCTAAAATATTAAAGGTACATTTGCTATTATACCTGTTTTGCCTGAGTGTATCTGCACAAACCACGGACAGTATTGTCCAAAAACTAAGCCAATACGCCTACCTGATCGATAATTTTTCCAAATATATCCCTCAAGAGAAGGTTTACATGCAATTTGACAATACCAGTTATTACCAAGGTGATAATATCTGGTTTAAATGTTTCCTGGTCACTTCCGACCTGCATCCGGCCACTGACCTGAGCAAGACTTTATATGTCGAATTATTAAATCCCGGTGGTGAAGTTATCGACAAACGGACATTAAAAATAGAAAACGGACAATGCCACGGAGATTTCACACTAAACCAAATCCCGTTTTATTCAGGATTTTATGAAGTTCGTGCCTACACAAAATATATGCTGAATTTTGGAGGAGATATCATTTTCTCAAGACTGTTGCCGGTTTTCGACAAACCTAAGGCAGAAGGCGACTTTACGGAAAAAGAGATGCGGAAATATGCGACAGGAAACTACCCGCTGGAGCGTCCCAAGCCGACAAAAGGTAAAAAAGTAAATTTAAAGTTCTTCCCCGAAGGTGGAAATCTGGTTCGGGGGATAGAATCCGAAGTGGCTTTTGAAGCGACAGATACCTATGGAAACCCCATTACCCTCACCGGTATTGTTATTAACGAAGAAAAACAAGAAACAGCCCGTTTCAATGTAACACATGATGGACGGGGAATTTTCAATTACACGCCCACGGGAGAGAAACAAAAAGCAATAGTCGAATTTAATGGCAAAAAACACCAGTTCAATATGCCGGAAGCCTTACCGGAAGGATATATATTACATGCCGACAATTTATCATACACAGACAGCATTGAAATAGCAGTGCAAAAGAATTCCAATACCCCCTCCGACGTATTGGGACTGGCAGTCATCAGCGGAGGCAAACTATACAAATTCTGCCTGATCGATGTCGAAGGTAATGAAACGATTCGCTTCAAAATAGATAAAAGTAAATTAGTACCCGGAGTTTCCCGAATCGCGTTATTCAACAGTAACGGAGAGGTCCTATCGGATCGTTTGATATTTACCTATCCCCAAGAGCAATTATCCGTTCAGGTACAGGCAGACAAAGAGACATACGACCCTTACGAATTGGTAAACCTTGAATTCACCCTGACCGGAAAAGAAAAGATTCCGGTACAAACCCCATTTGCCCTATCTGTGAGAGACGGCATGAATGAAGTAGAATCAGGGCACAATATGTTGACCGATCTTTTATTAATGTCCGAAATAAAAGGATATGTCAACAATCCCCAATATTATTTCGAATCCCGGGACGATACACACCGCAAGGCAATCGATCTCTTATTAAGAGTGCAGGGATGGCGCCGCTACTCTTGGAAACAAATGACAGGAATTGAGTCTCTTGACCTTAAATACGGACCGGAGCAAGGTATCGAAACGCGAGGGCAGGTTGTCTCTTTCGTCCGGCAACTTCCCAAGCCTAACGTAGAAGTGTCCTGCTTCCTGAAGAAACGCGGGGAGAATGAGGAAAACAGCAGTTTCATCGAAGCCATCACTACAGATAGTTTAGGACACTTCTCACTAATATCCGATATATACGGAAAATGGGACTTGATATTGGCAGTTACAGTCAATAGAAAAAAGAAAGATTACCGTATTTTATTGGATAGGCTATTCAGTCCTGCCCCCCGAAAATATCATTATGCGGATATGCAGGTAAGCATTGCCAATGCAGAAAAAGAGAAAGAACTTATGCCCGAAGTGGAAACCACTCCCCTACCTGAAGAGGATATCGAAGCCTTCTTTGCCGCTTACGCAGATTCGCTGGAAAAGGCAGGTAACCATGAAAAGAACTACCGTTTAAAAGAGGTAACCATCAAGGCCAAAAAGAGAACCAAAGAAAAAGAGATATATGAAAGCCGTTCGAAATCGATTGCTTATTATGATGTACATTCCGAACTGGACGACATAAAAGACAGTGGAAAATTTATTGGTGACGACATACACGAACTTATGATGAACATGAATAAAAATTTCAGTCCTGTTTCAGGACGAAATTACCTGTATTATAAAAGTAAAATACCGCTTTTTGTAATCAACTATGAACGCACCCGGCATACAGAAATGGATTATAATAAGTACAAATATATAAGACTCGAAGCCATTAAATCGATTTATATCACTGAAAATCTATCTACGATTTGCCAGTATGCAGATCCGCGATTGACTCCGTTCGATGTATCCGACTTATATAGTTGTGCCGTACTGATCGAAACATATCCGGAAGGTAAGATACCGACAGAAGCAGGGAAAGGTGTCCGAAAAACATGGCTCGACGGTTACAGCCAAGTTAAAGAATTCTATCACCCCAATTATTCTGTGCTCCCTCCTGTCCCCGACTATCGTCGTACATTATACTGGAATCCGTCTGTCACTCCGGATAAGGAGGGAAAAGCACATATCCGGTTCTATAATAACAGTAGATGCCGGAAACTGAAAATAAGTGCAGAAACTATCACAACGAATGGATTAATCGGTACCTACGGGAATTGATAAAAAACGGGAATCTCCCGAAAGAATACAGAGAAAATACAGTTTTCATTTTTCCTTTCGCCTGTTTTTACTTTTCCCAATATGGATAGTTGCCATCATCCGTGGGGAGGACATTCAGAAGTTTACTAAAAAAGGTGGCATACGGAATAACCGCGAAGCCACCTTTCTTTTACTTTCCAGCCTATCTAGCCACTATCAACTGGACACCAATAGCAAATATAAAATAAGCTACATAGCAGAGTATGGAAACGCCCAGGGAAACAAGCAGTTGTTTTATAAAAGATTTTTCCTGCCGCATATGATTATAATTGAACGTAGCACCCATGATGCCGAACAAGGCTCCAATCAACCCACCTAGAAAGACAAGTAACACAGGCAGACCGCCCACTATGTATTCGCGGATAGATAGCCGTTCCTCCAGATCGATTTTCTGTCCGCGGAACACAGCGACATGGACAAAATCAAAACCATAGACAACCTTTATTTCTTCTTTTTCCCCATTGGTGTTAATCACATAATATTTCGGATTGAATCGTCCTTGTTTTTTGATCTCTCTTCCGTCTTGGTATAAACGTTGATTAAAAGGACCGTATTTCAACTTTAAATCACCTTGTACACCTTCCAATGTAAAATTCAACTCTTTTGCCATACTATTTATTTTAGAATTAAGTCTATTTACAAAGATAGACAAAAGCTTTGATTTTGATCACTCATAAATTATTTAATTTAACGTGAATACGATATAATTCATCAATCTGTTATCTTAAAAAAATAGGAATACAGCAATAAAATCATTTAAGTTAGAATATTTAATCATAAGATTTAACAACTTACCACTATAATCACCGAAGATAAAGTTAGTATTCATTTCATAGCCAACACGCTATCAGCCATTACCGTTTATTGTCTCTTTAAAAAACAACCAGTCATTGGTGTAAATTTCACAAATGACGGCAACTGAAAATCTTTTAAATAATGTCGACCTCAGGTCAATTACTGATATATAGAAAAAAGTAAAAAAGAATGTAGTATAATGAATTAGAGGATAGCAAAACACTGAAATAAAGGAATAGCCCGACTATATATCTTACAAAAGGAATACAAAAAATAGAACCTTGCTTTGATTGATAAACTTTGATAATGTGTGTCGCTCCTTAAAAAGTAACGTTCAAGCCAACGGTCTATATAAGAGGCCTCAACTATTGCATTTACAACTAGACACCGGCGGTGTGGTAATGACATCTGCTCAAGTAGCGGAACAAATAAAATCGATTTTCCCACTATTCTACATACAAGGTAGGTCCTCAAGGGTTATCATTGATCTACGTTGCTCCTCGTTCTTTATTATGCAGACTGATATGTTATATACTAAAAAAAGAAAGTCCTTGAATTATTGAAATTCAAGGACTTATAACTTTGTTTTTTTGTTTTCAGCGGAGAGACAGGGATTCGAACCCCGGGTACCTCGCAGTACAACGGTTTT
>ENA-UONQ01000662-UONQ01000662.1-human-gut-metagenome-genome-assembly--contig:-CS26-NODE-662-length-40174-cov-6.950472_pt1 | contig 40174 bp, 38 predicted proteins | sample MGYA00242460_ERZ724007 | MGnify/ENA metagenome assembly ERZ724007
CCGAGCCGCGAACTCTGCGAGGCTTTTTTATTTTTAAAATCACATCACAGGAGGAATAACAACATGGCAAAGAAAATCGTTCTGCTGACGGGCAGTCCGCGCAAAAAGGGCAACACCGCACAGATGGCGGACGCGCTCGCCGCCGCGCTCGAGGAGAAGGGATGCCGCGTGGTGCGGTTTGACACGGCGTTTCTGCCCCTCGGCGGGTGCCGCGACTGCCGCGCCTGCTACCGCGGCGAGGGGGCCTGCGCCTTCGGCAGCGACGGCTTCAACGACATCGCGCGTGAGTTGGAGACGGCGGACGGTCTGGTGCTGGCCGCGCCCGTCTACTGGTACACCTTCCCCGCGCAGATCAAGCACGTCATTGACCGCTTTGTCTCGCTCTACAACGCGAAGAAGTTCCCCGCCGGGATCCCCGCCGCGCTTATCACCTGCTGCGCCGAGTCCGCCATGGACACGTTCGATGGCATCGTCTTCGCCTACCGCAAGACCGTCTCCCTGCTTGGCTGCCGGAACGTCGGCGAGGTGCTGATTCCCGGTGTCTACGGCGCGGGTGAGATCTCCCAGACCGACGGTCTCGCGCAGGCGCGTGCCCTCGCGGACAAACTCTGTCCTACGGTGTAAGGCGTGATTCCCTTACACCATCACGAGATCAAAGGCTAAGCGCAAGCGGCGCATCCGTTCGGATGCGCCGCTTATTTGTTCTCTTTAGATTATTCTGTGATGAAGCCCTCGAAGCCCGCGGCGCGCAAGCGCGCAAGCATCCGCTCGGCGTTTGCGCGCACGGCGTAGGCCCCGACCTGCACGCGGTGGAGCGTCCCGCCCTCCGGCTCCGGCGCGGGCGCGTAGGCGACGCCGAAATAGCGGCAGATACCGCGGGCGACGGCCTCACCGATCTGCTGCGTGTGTTCTATGATCCAGCGGGCCGCTTCGGCGTTGTCGTGAAACTCCGCCTCGACATAGACGCACGGCGCGGCGGTACGCCGCAGCTCATACCACGTCTGGTTCGTGCTGAGACTGTCGGACGTGCCGGGCGTCAGCGGGGCCAGCTCGTCAAAGACGGCCTGCGCTGCGGCGCGGCCCCGGCCCGCATCGTTCCAACTGAAAACGCGCGTTCCCGTCACGCGGCCGTTGAAGGCGTTCGTGTGGATGCAGACATGCAGGTCGGCACCCCACGCGTTCGACTCCGCCACGCGCCCTTCCATGGACGCCGTCTGGTTGTTTTTGACTGAAAGGCCGCTGCGCGTGAGCGCGGCCGCCGCCGCGTCCGCAATCCGGCGGCACTGCGCCGCCTCGTTCGTCGAGCCCCACGCGTAGGGGTTGCTCACCTGCGACGAGGGCGAGAGATAGACCTTTGCCATGAAAACCTCCTCCGTTTCCGCGCGGCCGCCCCCATTCCCATGGATATGCGGCGGGAAAGGCCGTTGCCACCGGCGGGAAAATCCGATATAATGGAGAAAACAGCGGCCCCGGGCCGGGAAAGGCGGACAGCACATGACGCTGCAGCAGCTCAAATATATCTCCATGGTGGAAAAATGCGGCTCGTTCAGCAAGGCCGCGCAGAACCTCTATGTCTCCCAGCCGAGCGTCAGCAATCTCGTCCACGCGCTCGAGGAGGAGCTGGGCATCACGATCTTCACACGCTCCTCCTCCGGCATCGCCATCACAAACGAAGGGCGGCAGCTGCTCAAACTGAGCAACAAGCTCCTGCGCGACGCGGACTACATTGACGAGTACTTCCAGCGCAGCGCCGAGGGGCCGAAGCCGTCGTTTTTCATCAGCAGCCAGCACTATGACTTCGTTGTGAGCGCGTTTGAGGAGTTCGTCGGCGGGCTCGACGCCGACCGCTACACGCTCGGGCTGAACCAGAACCAAACCTCCGTCGTCATCGAGAGCGTGCGCAAGCAGTCGAGCGACCTCGGCGTGATTTTCCTCTCGGGCGTGAACCGGCGGCACATGGAGCGCGTGCTGGAGGACAACAATCTCGCCTTCCACCGGCTCGTTCAGGCGCGGCCGCACGCGTTTCTCTCCGTGACGCACCCGCTCGCCGGGCGCAGGAGCATCCGCACGGACGAGCTGATGGAATATCCCTGCATCGTCTATGAGCAGACGGCGGACTCGCCCGGCTTTTTCTCCGAGGAGATGATGCTGCCGAACTTCTACCCGCCCAAGGTCGTCTACATCAGCGACCTCTATGTGAGCACCGCGCTCATGCGCAGCTGCAACGCCTACGACGTCGGCACGGGCGTCATCTCGCCGCGGCTCGCGCGCGAGGTCGCCTGCGTCCCCATCGAGACGGAGGACACCGTCGACATCGGCTGGATCAGCATCCGCGGCCGCGCCCTGCAGCCGATCGAGGAGGCGTTCCTCGCGTGCATGAAACGCCACATCCTCGCCGCGCAGGGGTAAAGCTTTTTCCTATGGACGGCGATAGGGATCGGGTATTTCTGCTTTCACCGAAAATATGCTATGCTGGGATACAGGAAAAGCCGTATCCCGGCATATTTTTTATGGAGGTGTTATTATGAGCCAGCTGAAGCTGCGACATCCCGACCTGCAGGCGGACAGCCTGCACTTTGACACGCTGGAGGTGCACGCGGGTGAGCCGCGCGACGCCTACGGCGCGCTGATCCCGCCGATCTACCAGACCTCGACGTTCTATTTTGACTCCACCGACGACGCGGTGAAGGCCTGCGATGACTACGCCGAGAGCTTCGCCTACAGCCGCATCACGAACCCCTCGCAGGACTATCTCGAACAGAAGCTGGCCGCCCTCGAGCACGGCAAGGGTGCCGTGGCCTACGCCTCCGGCATGGGCGCCGTCTCCGGCGCGCTGTTCGCGGAGCTCAAGTGCGGCGACCATGTCATCTTCACCAAGGCGAAATACTCCGGCACGGAGGACATCACGAGCGACTGGCTCCCGCGCTTCGGCATCGAGCACGACAGCTTCGACGCCGCCGACCTCAGCCAGCTCGAGCCGCTCATCCGTCCGAATACTCGTGTCATCTACGTCGAGACGCCCGCAAACCCCACGATGGTGCTCGTCGACCTGCAGACCGTGGCCGAGATTGCGCACCGCCACGGCGCGAAGCTCTTCGTTGACAACACCTTCGCCACGCCCTACAACACCAACCCGCTCGACCTCGGCGCGGACGTCGTGATCCACAGCCTGACAAAGTACATCGGCGGCCACGGCGACCTGCTCGGCGGCGCGGTTATCTCCAACGATGAGCAGTTCCTGCTCCAGTGCCGTCTCGGGACGCTGATGCACTTCGGCGCGGTCATCGCTCCGTTCACGGCCTTTCTCGTCTGCCGCGGAATGAAGACGCTCGGCGTGCGCATGCGGCAGTACAACGAGAGCGCGCTGAAAATCGCCCGATGGCTCGAATCCGATCCCCGGATCGAGACGGTGCGCTACCCCCTGCTCGAATCGAACCCGCAGTATGAGATCGCCCGCCGCCAGATGCGCGGGGGCGGCGGCATGATTACCTTCGACGTCCGCGGCGGCCTCGAAGCGGGTAAGCGCTTCATCAACCACCTCAAGCTCTGCTCGCTGGCGGTGTCGCTCGGCGACACGGAGACGCTTGTGGAACAGGCGGCGGCCATGACGCACACGATGATCCCGCGTGAGGTGCGCGAAGCCGCGGGCATCACGGACGGCATGATCCGTATGTCCGTCGGTCTGGAGGACGCGGACGACATCATCGCCGACCTTAAGCAGGCGCTGGACGCATAAATATTCCACAAAAGGGCAAGCCCTTTTGTGGAATAGGTTCTCGCGCCGAACCGCGCATTTTTGCGTGACATGCACGCAAAACACACTCTCTGCGCAAAGTGTTTTTTGCGGCGTACACGCCGCCGCAAAAAACGGATTTTACTTTATTCGCGGCCCCGAGCCGCGAACTCTGTGAGACTTTAGAAAGCAGCCCCCGGCACCTATGGTGCCGGGGGCTGTTTGTTTTTTCAGCTATCTGTCAGCTATCGAGATTGCTTACTTGCTGCGCCTGGATTTGCGGGCGAGGATGATCGCCGCGCCGGCCGCGGAGATCAGGAGCGTCGTCGTCCACAGGCCGACCATGCTCTGGTCGCCGGTGGGGACGGGCTTCTGCGTGATCTCGGTGCCGTCGGAATCCACCTGATCGAAGGCCTTTTCGTCCTTCGTTCCGGTGACGGCGGTATTGACGAGGGTCTTGCCCGCGTCGCTCTCCTGCGCGGTGTAGGTGAACTGCTGCGTCCAGCTCTCGCCAGCCTTCAGCTCGCCGATGACCTGCTCGATGCCGAGCATCTCATCGACAACCGCCACATCCTGCAGATCCACGTCGCCGGTGTTGGTGACGGTGATCGTGTAGGTCAGCTTGTCGCCGACGAAGGCCTTCGTGACGTCGACCGTCTTGGTGATGGTGATGTCGCGCGCCTTGACGGTCAGCTCACCGGGAACAAACTGGAGGACATAGTTCGAGGCGAGGAAGTTCTCCCCATCCGCGAGGGCAAGGTCGCCCTGCAGGATCTGGTAGGTCTTGCCGCGCTCGGTGCCCGGCTCGCGGGAAAGCTCGCCGCTGAAGGCGGGCGTCTCACCCGCGACAGGGCTCTCCGCCTGATACGTCAGCGCCGGCTCAGGGTCGCTCACGCAGGTATCCTTGACGGCGATGATCCACTCGTGGCTGTCCGCCGTGACGAGGATGGTTGCAGGGGTGACCTCGGCGGTCACGACGGTCACGAGGTCGACATAGTTATCGTTCGTAGCCTTGACCCAGACAGGGTACGCGCCGACGTTCTTGACCTGCGGCAGCTCGGCGGTGTAGTTCTCGCCGTCCAGACTGTAGGCATACGTCCAGCTGTCGCCCTCGACCGCGCCGGTGATGGTCGTCTTGACGACCGCATCGTGCGCCGCGCCGTCGTAGACGCCGCGGTAGGCGTCGGCGGTGAGCTTCGCGCTCTCGTTCTTCGTGACGGTCAGCTTACCGTTCACATACTCGATGGCATAGTTCGCCGTGACGTCCCTGTCGCCGCGCATCAGCTTCGCGCCGCTCGCAACGTTGTCGCCCGAGCCGACGTTCGTCTGGCTGCCCGTCAGGGTCACGCTCGCGACGGTGTCGCCCTCGGCGGGCGTCGTGCTGTCAAACTCACTGCAAGTGAGCGGCGTGCCGTCGTAGGCCTTGCTATCAGAGCCCGCAGTGATGGTCAGCGCCATCGGGTTGATGGTCAGCTCGCCGTTGGTCACAGCGAACTTAACGTTCGTGAAATTTTGGCTGATGTTCTCAAACTGCGCCGCGGTCAGATTCATCTTGTAGGTGCCCGAATCGGTGCCCTTCGCGATGGCCTCGCCGGAGAAGGCGAGATTCTCCTCCGTGTAGAGCGGATTGCTGATACTCTCGACCTTGTAGCCGGTCACGGACTGCTCCGCGCCGTTATAGGTCACAGTGCTCTTGTTGCCGGTGATGGTCACGGTGACCTCGGCGGTCACAGGAGTGACGGTCAGCTTGCCGGGCTTGGTCTCCACCGTGTAGTTCTTCGCCTTCGTGCCTGAATTCAGCGTATAGGTGAAGGTGTTGTCGCTGGAGCCGGCGTTCGTCTGGCTGCCCGTCACGTTATACGCCGCGCCCTCGCCCTCGGCGAAGCCGTCACCGCTGACGGCCACGGCGCCATTCGTCAGGGGCTGGCCGTCATAGACCTTCTCGTCCGTGGCGGAGGTCAGCTTGACGCTGCGGGGATTGATCTGCAGGGAGCCGTCGGTCACGATGAACTCGACGTTCGTGATGTTCGCGCTCTGGTTCCGGAACTGCGCCGCGGTCAGATTCATCTTGTAGGTGTCCGCGTCGATACCCTTCGCGATGGCCTCACCGGAGAAGGTGAAGTCGTCCGCCGTGTAGAGCGGATTGCTGATACTCTCGACCTTGTAGCCGGTCACGGACTGCTCCGCGCCGTTATAAGTCACGGTGCCCGTGTTGCCGGTGATGGTCACTGTGACCTTGTCGGTCAGCGGGGTGACGGCCAGCGTGCCCTTCTCATAGGTGATGGCGTAGTTCGCCGTGACGTCCCTGTCGCCGCGCATCAGCTTCGCATCACTCGCAACGTTGTCGCTCGAGCCGACGTTCGTCTGGCTGCCTGTCACGGTCACGCTCGCGAGGGTGTCGCCCGCGGCGGGGTCGGTGCTTGTATAGCTGTTCTTCGTCAGTGCGGTGCCGTCATAGGCCTTGCTGCCGGAGTCCGCGGTGATGGTCAGTGCCATCGGGTCAATCTTCAGCCAGCCGTCTGTCACGGTGAACTCAACGTTCGTGAAATTGTGGCTGATGTTCTCAAACTGCGCCGCGGTCAGATTCATCTTGTAGGTGTCCGCGTCGATACCCTTCGCGATGGCCTCACCGGAAAAGGTGAAGTCCTTCGCCGTGTAGAGCGGATTGCTGATCGCCGTCTCGTACCCGGTCACGGACTGCTCCGCGCCGTTATAAGTCACGGTGTCCGTGTAGCCGGTGATGGTCACGGTGACCTTGTCGGTCACAGGGGTGACGGTCAGCGTACCGGGCAGATACTCGATGGCATAGTTCGCGGTGACGTCCCGATCGCCGCGCATCAGCTTCGCGCCGCTCGCGATGTTTTCGCTCGAGCCGGCGTTCGTCTGGCTGCCCGTCACGGTGACGCTCGCAAGGGTATCGCCCGCGGCGGGATCGGTGCTGGTATAGCTGTTCTTCGTCAGCGCGGTACCGTCGTAGGCCTTGCTGTCGGAGCCCGCGGTGACGGTCAGCGGCATGGGCGTGACCTGCAGCTCGCCGTTTTCTCTCTGGACGTTATAGATGTGGTGCACATCCGTCGTGCCGTTCACGATGGAGACGCTCACGATCTTGTTTGCGGTGGGCGAGGGTTCCACATCGGTGACGGAGCCCTCGATCTGCACGGTCAGGACATCGCCGTTGGCGAGCTCCTGCGGCTGACCCGCCGCCAGATGATAGGTCTGGCCGCCAAATTCGACGGTATAGCCGCCGTCGGTCAGGGGCGTGCCGTCATAGGTCTTGGTCGCGGTGTTGGCGGTAACAACGACCTTCTGCGCGGTGGGCCAGCTCATGGTCAGCTCACCGTTTGCGGTCGTGACGCTGTAGTTCGAGGCCTTACCCGCGGTAAACTCGTAGCCCTTCACCTCGTTCACAACGGGCGTCGCCGTCGGATATCGGATCTCGCCGACGACCGTCACTGTGATGGCGTCGTTCCCGACAAGGCCGGTAATCTCCGCCTCCGGCAGGGTGTGCGTCTGGCCGTCGTAGGTGAAGTTCGCGCTCTTCGCGGTGATGGTCACGGGGCGCGGGGTGACGGTCAGCGCGCCGTCGTTCACGACGAACTCGACGTTCGCGAAGTTCGCGCTGCTGTTTGCGAACTGGCTCTTGTTCAGACCCATCTGGTAGCTGTCCGCGTCGGTGCCCTTCGCGATGGCCTCACCGGTAAAGGTGAAGTCGCTCACGGTATAGAGCTGGTTGTCGATCGCGGTGGTATAGCCGGTCACGGACTGCTCCGCGTCGTTATAAGTCACGGTGCCCGTGTTGCCGGTGACGGTCACGGTGACCTTGTCGGTCACGGGGGTGATCGTCAGCGTGCCCTCGTCCTTCTCGATGCTGTAGTTGCCGGGCTTGAAACCCGCGGACGTGGTATAGACGATGGTGTTCGGCCGCTCGCCGTCGGAGACGTTCGTGACGGTGCCGGTGGCGCGGATATCGCTCACCTCACCCGCAACGAACCCGTCACCCTTGACGGTGACATCGGGGCGGGTCAGGGGCGTGCCGTCGTAGACCTTCTCCGCCTCCACGGAGGTCAGCTTGACGGAGCGCGGGGTGATCGTCAGCTTACCGTCGGTCACGATGAACGTGACGTTCTCAAAGTTCGGATTCGTATTCTCAAACTGCTCCGGGGTCAGACCCATCGCGTAGCTGCCCGCGTCGGTGCCCTTCGCCGTAGCCGTCCCGGTGAAGGTGAAGTCCGCTTCCGTATAGAGCGGATTGCTGGTGGAAACCGTGTAGCCGGTCACGGACTGCTCCGCGCCGCTGTACGGACTGCTGCCGGTATTGCCGGTGATGGTCACAACGATGCCGCCGACCGGGGTGATCGTCAGCTTGCCGTCATTCGCCTCGGTCACGATATACTTTGCCGTGGCGTCGACGGTGCCGACCGTATCCTTCGCGAACTTCGCGTCATACGTTCCGACGTTCGTGCCCTTCGCACCGACGGTGACGGCGCTGAAGTCCGCGCCGTCGGGCGCGACGGTGAAGCCGGAGACGCTGTGCTCCTTGCCGTCATAGGGCACGGTACCGCTGTTCGCGGTCAGGGTGACGTCCTTTCCGGGCATCTTGAACTGACCGCCGCTGACAGACGCGTCGTCCGTCGTCCAGCCGCTGAACACATAGCCGTCCAGCGCGGGCTCCGCGGCCACGTTGACGTCCGTGTGCAGCTTGTGGGTTTCTTCCGCGGGCAGGGCGGGCGCGCCGGCGGGGACAGTACCCGTGTAGGCGTACTTCACCTGATAGCTCGGGATCGTCCCCTTGACGCCGGGGACGGGGAACTCGAAGTTCTCGTCGCCGCTGGTGAAGGTGGTCTTGCCGTTTGCGGGATAGTAGGCGTTTTCGTCAAAGCCCTCGCCGGTGGTGTCGAGCGTCACCGTGTAGGAGAGCCGATAGGTGTAGGTGGTCTTGCTGCCGTCGGTCGATTTTACGCCGTTTGCCAACTCCCACGTATAGGTCTTGCCGTCCGCAGAGACAAAGTTGTCGGGTTTTGCCGTGACGCTGATGTTCGGCCCCATGGGGTCGGTCACGGTACCGCTGCTGATGCCGGTGGTGATGGAGGTGGTGATGGCCTTGAACGCCTTGAAAAGCTCCGCGCTGTTCGCGGCATTGTAGGCATAGGTGGTGTCCGCAGTCGCGGAGGTGGCGATGCTGTCACGCAGGAAGTCGCCGACCAGCGGCCCATCCGTATTGTGTCTTTCGACAGGATTCCCCCACCAATCCTCTGTATGCGCACTGCCCGCTGTCCAGCAGCGGTCATTTGCCGCGCCAAAGCAGACCGTATACAGGCTGGCCGATTCTTTCAGCGCGGCCGCACTCTTTGCCGTCGCCACATTGGTGTCGGGACAGCCATAGTTGCCGTGCTGACTGGTATTGTTGCCATAATACGTCGGGATACCGTCCGTCAGGGCAATGACATTTTTGCTGTCCTTGGAGATGCCGCTCACCGCAGACTTCGTGAACTGATTCGCCGCGTTTTTAAGACCCGCATCCAGATTCGTACCGCCATTCGCGGAAAGGTTCTTGATTGCCCTCACAACAGCGTTGTAGCCAGCCGTGGTGGAGACATCCTGCCAGTCACATTTAACGCTTGCACTTCCGGCAAAGCTCACGAGGGAGACATAGCGGCCAACGCTGGCGGCATCGCCCTTATAGGCATCCAGGAAGCTGATCGCCGCCTCCTTTGCAGCTGCGAGACGCGTCTGCCCGTTCTTAATTAAATTGTCCCGCCAATTCCGATTGTAATACTTGCAGCCATCCGCATGCGAATTTTCTTGGCCGCAATCACTGCAGTAGTCCATCGACCCGGACGTGTCGAGCACCAGCACGGTCGCGGCCGCGCCGGGAGGCGTGGTCGTGGTCGTCTGGGTGGTCTTGACCTCCAGATCAATCCGGTAGGTGTTGTCGCCGAGCGGGGTTGCTTTCTTGCTCAGCGTGATGGTGTTTCCGTCACCGGTTTTATACTCAATCGTCCCGGTGCCGTTGTCCTGTGTCCATGTCGTGCCTGTGCCGTACTTGCCGTAAACCACGTCGCTGTCGCTTTCGTTTTCAGCGAAAACAGACGCGGGCAGCAGGCTCAGCGCCAGACACATGGACATGATGAGCGCGAAAATTCGTTTTTTCATGTGTACGTCCTTTCCTTCCAAATTTTGTGTGTTCTGCGCCCTCCCCGCAGGCAGCGGAAGCGGGCGCTTGCCTTGCTCCGTCTCAAGAATTCCCCTGCACGGAGCTGCCAGCCGCAGTCAAGGCTGCGGTTCCCCTCCAACGGCTGCGCGGGTCATCAGCACTCCCCCTGCAGCCGAATTTATTTTACCACAAATCACAATGTACGGCAACATTTCAGGAAGAACTTTCCAATAAATATAATGTCAATCTTTCACACATTTTTGTAACTATTTGCAACTTTTGGAAGATATTGCCATTTAACAAGGCAAAGTGTACCGTCTATTCCAAGAATTCCCAAGCGCTTCATTTCCTATACCTGTGCGCAGGAAAACGCCCCCGGCCGCCAAACGGCCGAGGGCGCTGTTTCACTTTTCCTCTGTCAGGCGGCGAACGGTATCGACTGCAGCCTGTACCAGCTTTGACATGGACATCTCCGACACGCCGACGACGAGGTTGCTGCAGAGATTGATCGGAATGAGCACGCGCCGCGCGTCGCTCTGCCCGACAGCCTGCGCCATGCGCGGCGTGATCTCGCCCCACATGGAGTCGGCAATCACAATCCCCACCGCGCCGACGATGATGTCGGCATGGCGGCAGTTGACGACCACGGCGTTCTCGCCCGTGGCGGCGAAGTCCGCCCCTGCCTTCATCATGGCGTTCGCGGCGGTGGAATTCGTCCCGACGGCCGCAATCTCCGCCTGCGGGAACGCACCCTTCAACTCGCGGACCAGCAGGCGGCCCAGACCGCCCCCCTGCCCGTCTACAACCAGAATCATCATGTGCTGCAAAGCCTCCGTTTTCTCTCAAAATGCCGCCTGTGCGGCTCTATCAGTTTACAGGAAGCGGACAGCGCTTGTCAACCCTCCCGCCCCCGTAAAGCCCAGCCGTTTTACACCGCCAAAAGGCAAACGGTCTCACAGAGTTCGCGACGCCGCAGCGGCGCGAAAAATATCCAATCCGTTTTTGCGGCGGTGTGTACGTCGCAAAAAACACTTTTCGCTTCGCTCTGCGTCGCAGGCTGGCATAGCCAGCCGAGGCGCAGAGCGAAGCGAAACCGATTCATCGCAAAAGGGCCCTGCCCTTTTGCGGTAAAGAAATTGCCCCATCTTCCTTGCGGCAGATGGGGCAATTCGCTATTTCACCAGTTGGTGCGATGGACGTTCGGCTTAGAAGCAGCCCTGCTCCATCATAGCCTCGGCGACCTTCTTGAAGCCGGCGATGTTGGCACCAGCAACCAGATCGTAACCCAGGCCATACTCGGCAGCGGCCTCAGCGGAGACCTTGTGGATGTTGTACATCATCTTGTGCAGCTGCGCATCGACCTCGTCAGCGGTCCAGACCAGACGCTCGGAGTTCTGAGCCATCTCCAGAGCGGAGACGCCCACGCCGCCGGCGTTAACAGCCTTGGAGGGAGCAACGATCATGTGCTTCTGGCCACGCAGGTAGTTCAGAGCATCGTTGGTGGTGGGCATGTTAGCGACCTCGATGTAGTACTTCACGCCGGAAGCAGCGATCTTCTCAGCGGACTCCATCTTGACGTCGTTCTGCATAGCGGCGGGCATGTACACGTCGACATCCTTGACGCCCCAGCACTTCTCACCGGCGACGAACTCGCAGCCGAACTTGTCAGCATAGGGCTTGCAGTGCATGGGATCCTTCGCGCGCATCTCGAGGATGAAGTTCAGCTTCTCGTCGGTGCTCACGCCGTCGGGATCGTGGACATAGCCATCGGGGCCGGCGAAGTAGGTGACCTTGGCGCCCAGCTGAGAAGCCTTCTTCATGATGCCCCAGCCCACATTGCCGTAGCCGGAGATCGCGATCTTCTTGCCTTCAATCTTATCGTTCTCGTGCTTCAGCACTTCCTGCAGATAGTAGATAGCGCCGTAGCCGGTGGCCTCGGGGCGGATCAGGGAGCCGCCGTAGCTCAGGCCCTTACCGGTGAGAACGCCGTTCTCCCACACGCCCTTCAGGCGGCGATACTGGCCATACAGGTAGCCGATCTCACGGCCGCCAACGCCCATGTCGCCGGCGGGCACGTCGACATCCGGCCCGATGTAACGATAGAGAGCCGTCATGAAGCTCTGGCAGAAACGCATGACCTCAGCGTCGGACTTGCCGGCGGGATCGAAGTCGGAACCGCCCTTGGCGCCGCCGATGGGCAGGCCGGTCAGGCTGTTCTTGAAGGTCTGCTCGAAGCCCAGGAACTTGATGATGCCCTCATAAACATTCTTCTGGAAGCGCAGGCCACCCTTGTAGGGGCCGATCGCGCCGTTGAACTGGCAGCGCCAGCCACGGTTGGTGTGCCACTGGCCGTTGTCGTCGCACCACACAACGCGGAAGGTGAACATACGCTCGGGCTCGACCATGCGGCCCAGCAGGTCAACCTTCTCATACTCGGGGTGCTTCTCGATCACGGGCTCCAGGGAGCTGAAGACCTCTTCGACGGTCTGAACGAACTCAGGCTCGTTGCCGTGCTTTGCCTTGACGTTTTCGATAACGCTGGCCAGATAAGCATTCATAATAAATTTTCCTCCTCAAAAAATGTTCCGTTTGGGGAACTTGTCTGCGATGGGAACCGCATCACGGTCCTATCGTGCTTGATCATAACACCATTCCGAAAAATACTCAAGAGGAGATTGGTCAAAACGGCGGCGTATATTGGTAAAAATTTTGTCCGGTTTTTTGTGCAAAACGCAGAGGCGATCCCATGACATCCCACCGGCAAAAAACGTGCCTTTTCAGTCGTTTGCCGTTTTCCACGGCACTTTTTCAGTTTAAAGCAAAAATATCTCCACCGTAAAACCGTCGGAATTCCCATGCGCGGATATTGACTTTTACCAAAACGCCGGTATAATTATAAAGGATGCGCTCCGCGCACCGCATACTGTAAAATTCAGGCGTGCCGTCCGCCGAGAGACGGCGGTGCCGCATACGCGGCAGAAGGAGTGGTTATGCTTACTTATCCGATCCATGTGGCCGGACTCGACCGCGAGCTTCCCATCTGTAAGGTCTCGGACGACCTGTATATCGGCGCGTTCATCTGCTTCGGCGACGCAGAGCTGACGGAGGCCTGCGCCCGCGAGCTGCTCAGGCTCGTCCCCGCCGGCAGCTACGATTATCTCTTCACCGCCGAGGCCAAGAGCATTCCCCTGATCCACGAGATGGCCCGCCAGTCCGGCGCGAAGAAGTACTTTATCGCCCGCAAGGGCCCGAAAGTCTACATGCCCGATCCGCTGCACGTGGAGGATCAGTCCATCACGACCGCGGGCGTGCAGAAGCTGTACCTCGGTCGCGATGACGCCGACCTCATCCGCGGCAAGCGCATCCTGCTGATGGACGACGTCATCTCCACCGGCGGCAGCATCCATGCGATGGAGGCGCTGGTCAACATGGCCGGCGGCACGGTTGTCGGCCGCATCGCCGTCCTCGCCGAGGGCACCGCGGCTGACCGCACCGACATCAAGTATCTCGAGCGTCTGCCCGTCTTCAACGCCGACGGCACGGTGAAGTAAAATCGCTCTCAAGCGCCTGCAGCAGTATGCCGCGGGCGCTTTTTTCACGCTTTTTCCGCAAAAAGACTGCATGCGGCACGGCGTGGGGCGTCGAGGCGGAGCCGGATGAGGTGTGCGTCATCCACGCGCGTGGGCTTCGTCTACCGCGGCACCGTCCGCATGTTCTACGAGGACACCGGCTGGACGAACTAGCGGCTGTTTGAATACGTCCTGTGACTTGACGCGCCCGCCGTTTTCCGGTAAAATGGATATAATATAGAATGATTCTGAGAGATTCGAGGTAATAAGATGGCAAACGGCTTTATCGACAAGGCTCGCATCACCGTCCGCGCCGGAAACGGCGGCAACGGCGCGGTGGCCTTTCACAGAGAAAAATATGTGGCGGCGGGCGGCCCGGACGGCGGCGACGGCGGCAACGGCGGCAGCATCGTTGTTCTCGTCGACGACCACATGTCCACGCTGATGGACTTCCGCTACAAGCGCAAATATGTCGCCGAAAACGGCGTGGATGGCCTGGGCGGCCGCAAGTCCGGCAAGTCCGGACAGGATCTGGTGATCCGCGTCCCGCGCGGGACGCTCATCCGCGACGCGGAGACAAACGAGATCATCAAGGACATGTCCGATTCCGAGCCGTATGTGCTCTGCCGCGGCGGGCGCGGCGGCTGGGGCAACCAGCACTTCGCGACGCCGACGCGTCAGGTGCCGCGCTTTGCCAAGGCGGGTCTGCCCGGCGAGAGCCACGACGTCGTGCTCGAGCTGAAGCTGCTCGCGGACGTGGGGCTGGTGGGCTTTCCCAACGTGGGCAAGAGCACGCTGCTGAGCGTGGTGTCCAAGGCGCACCCGAAGATCGCGAATTACCACTTCACGACGCTCTATCCCAACCTCGGCGTCGTATATGTCGACGAGGGCGTGAGCTTCGTCATGGCGGACATCCCTGGCATCATCGAGGGCGCGAGTGAGGGTGCCGGTCTCGGCCACGACTTCCTGCGCCATATCGACCGCTGCCGCCTGCTGGTACATCTGGTGGACGTCTCCGGCAGCGAGGGCCGCGACCCGATCGAGGACTTCGAGGCCATCAACGACGAGCTGCGCCAGTACAGCCCCGATCTTGCGGCGCGGCCGCAGATCGTCGTCGCGAACAAGACGGATCTGCTCTATGACACGGCGCAGCTTGACGCGTTCCGCGCCTACGTCGAGGAGAAGGGCTACGCCTTCTTCGCCATGTCCGCCGCGACGCATCAGGGCACGCGTGAGCTTGTGCGCGCCATTGCCGCGCAGCTGTCCGAGTTGCCGCCCGTCACGGTCTATGAACCGGAGTACGTCCAGCGCCCGCCGGAGGTCGACATGTCCGAGCCGCTGGAGATCCGGCACGAGGACGACCTGTGGCTCGTGGAGGGCCCGTGGCTGCAGCGGCTGATGGCGAACATCAACTTCTCCGACTACGAGAGCCGCATGTATTTCGACAAGCAGCTGCGCGCGTCGGGGCTGTTCGATCAGCTCGAGGCGATGGGGATTCAGGACGGCGACACGGTGTCGCTGTATGATCTGGAGTTTGAGTATCAGCGGTAAAAATTCGATAACCGGGAACCTGCACGGTCGGGTTCCCGGTTTTTCTTTGGGCTGTGCGGGTAAGCTGCCTCCGGCGGCATGGACACGCCGATTCAACCTCCCATCCCCGCCAGGACAAAACATCCCCACGCAGCAAAAAAGCAGGGATATGCCCCGCATATCCCCGCTCACAGTTTTCGCCGTTTTCAATTTCTCTCCACAAGCGCGACCGCGTGCGCCGCCATGCCGGAGCCGTCCCCCGTAAACCCGAGGTGCTCCTCCGTCGTCGCCTTCACACCGACCTGCTCCGGGTCGATCCCGAGCGCGCGGGCGATATTGCGCCGCATCTGCGCGCGGTAGGGCGCGATCTTCGGCGCCTGCGCGATGAGCGTCGCGTCGATGTTCACCACCTGCACACGGCTCTCCGCGAGCTTCTGCGCCACCCGCTCAAGCAGCAGGATGCTCGACACGTTCAGCAGCGCCGCGTCGCTGTCGGGAAAGAGCGTCCCGATATCCGCAAGCCCCGCCGCGCCGAGCAGCGCGTCCATCACCGCGTGCACGAGCACATCCGCGTCGGAATGCCCGTCGAGCCCGCGGTCATAGTCGACATGTACGCCGCCGAGAATCAGCGGCCGCCCCGGCACGAGCCGGTGTACGTCGTAGCCGTGTCCGATGCGCAGGTTTGTCATGCGTTCCGCTCCTCTCTCTGCCGCAGAATCGCGGCGGCGACCGCCAGATCGAGCGGGCGCGTAATCTTGATATTTTCGGGATTGCCGGGCAGGAGGTAGACCTGCTTGCCCAGCCGCTCCACCGCGGCGCAGTCGTCCGTCAGCGGGAGCTTCGCCTCCGCCGCCGACTGCAGCGCCGCCTTCAGGACGTCCGCCTGAAACACCTGCGGCGTCTGGACGGCGAAGAGCGTGCTCCGGTCCGGCGTCCCGGTGACGCGTCCCGTCTCGTCCGCCGTCTTGACCGTGTCGGTCACGGGCAGGGCCGGGGCCGCCGCGTGCGTCTGGCACGCGAAGCGGATCACCGCGTCCACATCCTCCGGCAGCACGAGCGGACGCGCGCCGTCGTGCACGGCGATGAACTGCGCCTTTGCGTCCGCCTCACACGCCGCGGCCAGCACGGACTGCGTCCGGTTCTCGCCCCCCTGTACCACGCGCACGGGCTTTCGCAGCCCGCAGCGGCGGCAGAGATCCGCCACCTCCAGCAGCCGGTCCTCGCGCGTGGCGATGATGATCTCGTCGACGAGCTGCGCCGCGTCGAGCGCGCGCAGCGTGCGCACCAGCACCGGCACACCCTCCAGCTCCATCATCAGCTTGTCGCCGCCGCCCATGCGCGCGGAGCTGCCCGCCGCCGGCACGATCATCGTGCAGAAGGGGCGTCCGCCGGCCTGTACGCGGCGCAGCTTATCCAGCAGTTTTCCCATACTTACTCCTCAGACAGCATCGCCCGGTCGATGCGTTTTTCCGCCTCCTGATAGGGCGCCTGCTCCACGAGCACGACCTCGGACAGGAGGATCTGCTTGGCGCTGTGGAGCATTTTGCGCTCGCCGTTGGAGAGCCCGCGCTGCTTGTCGCGGCGCATGAGCGTCTTGATGACGCGGGCGACCTCGAGGAGGTTGCCGCTCTTGATGCGCTCCATATTCTCCCGGTAGCGGCGGTTCCAGTTGCTGTTGATCTCCACCGGCAGCGACGGGATCTTATGGAAGATCTCCTCGATCTGCGCGGCGGTCGAGAGTGCGCGCACGCCGATGCTCCCGCAGTTGTCCGTCGGGATCTTCAGCACCAGCCCGCCCACAGGCATCCGGAACACATAATAGCGGCCCAGCTTTCCGGCCAGACGCTCCTCGATGATATTTTCGATGATCCCCGCCCCATGCATGGGGTGGACGACGCGGTCGCCGATCAGAAACATACACGCACCTCCTCCAGTGGGTATAAACCCGCTCATGTATATTATATGGGAAGTTTTCCGATTTTCAAGAGAAATATCCAGCAAATTTTGTGGCAAATGGCACACTGCGTGGCGCGTCTCTCCCCTCCCCTTGCCACACCGGCCGCCCTGTGTTAAGCTAAGGGAAAAGGGGGCGGTATGCGGTGGAGATTGTGTATCAGGACAGGCGGATCGTCGTGGCGGTGAAGCCGTCGGGCGTTCTGTCGACGGATGAGCCGGGCGGCGCGCCGGAGCTGCTGCGCGCGCAGCTCGGCACGGAGTGCATCCGCACCGTGCACCGGCTCGACGCGCAGGTCGCGGGGCTGATGGTCTTTGCGCGCTCGGCCAGAGCGGCGTCCATCCTCTCCGAACAGGTGCGTGAGCGCCGGTTCGGGAAGGAATACCTCGCCGTCGTCCACGGTGAGCCGCCGGAGGAGCGCGGCGTGCTGCGCGACCTGCTCGGGCGCGACGGCGCGCGGCGGATGACGTATGTGGCGCGGGAGCCGGGGCGTGACGTGCGGGAGGCGGAGCTTGCCTACGAGACGGTCGACCGGCGCGGCGGGCTGAGCCTTGTGCGTATCCGGCTGCACACCGGGCGGACGCACCAGATCCGCGTCCAGTTCGCGAGCCGCGGCCTGCCGCTGCTCGGCGACGGGAATTACGGCCTGCCCGGCGATCCGGGGCCGATCGCGCTCTGGTCGGGGCGGCTGCGCTTCACGCATCCGGAGACAGGGCGCGAGATGACCTTCACGCACCAGCCGCCGCCTGTGGCTCCTTGGAGCGGCTTTCAGCTGCCGCTGGCGGGAAGATAAAGACTTCATCAAAAAGGTATAGCCTTTTTGATGAAGGGGTTTCGCTGCGCTGCGGCACCGCGAACTCTGTAAGACATAAAAGCGCCCCGGACGGCCGTCCGGGGCGCTTTTTCTATTGCTTATTTGTTTCCGTTCTCCGCGACCCAGCGGCGGACGTGGTCGACGAACAGGCGCGTGGAGTTCGAGAGCGCCTTCTTGTCCTTGACCGCGATGGCAATCTGGCGGTAAAACGAGCGCGGCGGCTGACAGATGACGATCGGGTAGGGGCTGTTGTGCACCATCAGCTCCGGCAGCAGGCTGATGCCCAGCCCGTTCGACACCATCGCGAGGATCGTCCGGTCCTCGCGCGCGGTGTAGCGCACATGCGGGTGCACGCCCATCTCGTCGAGCGCGGCGCGGATCTCATAGTCGTCGCCCTCCTCCAGGCGGATGAACGGCTCGGTGGCGATCGTCTCCACAGGGAAGGGGTTGCAGTCCGCCTGCGGATGGCCACAGGGGACGATGATCTTCAGCTGATCCTGATGCAGCGGGTAGACGCTCAGCCCCTTGAGCGACGGCAGACGCAGGAAGCCGCAGTCCGCCTCGCCGGAGACAATCCACGACTCGATCTGGTCATAGTAATCGCCCGTGAGCATCTCAAACTCGATGTTCGGATAGAGCTCACCGAAGCTCTTGAGGATCAGCGGCAGCCACTGAGCCGAGACGCTGGAAAAGGACGCAACCTTGACAAGGCCCGATTCCATCCCCTTGAGGTCGGCCGCCGCCTGCACAAGGCGGTGGTGCTCAGTACACAGACGCTGGATCTGCGGCAGGAGCGCGCGGCCGTCCGCCGTAAGCGTCACGCCGCCGCGGCTGCGGCTGAGCAGGCACACGCCCAGCTCATCCTCGAGCGACTGCACTGCGTGGCTCACGCCCGACTGCGTGAAGCTCATGCTCTCCGCCGCCTTCGTGAAGCTCCCGCACTCCACCGTCCTGAGAAAAATCTGATACTTCGACAAGCTCATACAAACGCCCCCTCCTCTCCCTATTATACATACACTTTTTCATGAATTCAATCGAAAAGATGCGTTTTACATCTGAAAATTTGTGTGATATTCTTATTACGCTGCAAGAAAACCTCGCAGTGTTTATAAATCGCCAACGAGGGCGGCCGTGGTTACCTCCTCAGCCGCTGTTTTACGACGGACTCTTCCTTCCGTCATCTTTTCCGTGGGGTTTCCCCAAACAGACAGCCGCGCAAGGGCAAGCGCGGCTGTCTTCTTTTTTATTCCTCCGGAATCGGCCGGCAGCGCTGCGGCTTTCCGTCCGTGACCTCGACGGCGAAGCCCGTGCCGGGCCGGACGAGGTAGTCATAGCGGATGCCGCCGAACCACGTCATCAAAAGTCCCGAAATAACGCCCCCGTGCGCCACGCAGACCGCGTCCTCGTCCGCGGCGAGCACCGGCGCAATGGTCTCGAGGTTCCGCGCGAGCACCAGCGGTGCACTCTCCCCGTTCGGGCAGGGGTTGTGCTCGACGTCCTCGATCCACTTCTGATACGAGGGCCAGTCCTTCAGCTCCTCGTAGCTGTGCATCTCGAAATCGCCGAAATCCATCTCCCGCAGACCCGGCAGCTGCGTGTGCGGCACGTCGCCGTAAATCGCGGCGAGCGTCTGCTCCGTGCGCAGCAGGCCGCTCGTGTAGTAGCGCTGCGCCTTGGGATAGACACCGCGCTGCGCCGCCGCGTGCAGCTCCTCGAGCGACTCTGGCAGCACCGGGATGTTCGCCGCGCCGTAGTAGAGATTACGCAGGCTGCCCTCCGTCTGGCCGTGGCGCAGTAAGTACAGTTTCATTTCAGTTCCTCCGTCAGTCCGCAGAATACGCGGTGCACATGCACCGCCCGGCGCGCCAGCTCCTGCAGCAGCACCCCGTGTCTCTCGCGCCAGTCGCGCTCGCCCGCGTCCATCGGCACGACGCCGCTGCCCACCTCGCGGGAGACGACGACGTCCGCCGCGAGCAGCTGCGGCAGATACCGCGCCGCGTCGGCGTCCCGCCGCGTCAGCTCCTCCAGATGGAAACAGCAGCGCGCGCCCGCCCGCGGCTCCTCAGCCGCGAGGTCGCACAACTCCTCCGGTTTTAAATCATATTCCCGCGCCGCCCAGAAGAGCTTCCCCTGAAAAGCGCCGCCGATCACAAGATCCATCGTCTCACCCCACATACAGTAATGTCGCCGCGCCGACCAGCTCCCCGACCGTCAGCGCAAAGCCAGAAATATCGCCGGACATGCCGTCGAGCTGGCGGAAGCCGTACCACGCGGCAAGGCCGTACCCCACCGCCGCGGCCAGCGGCGCAAAGCTCCCCGCCAGCCAGATGGGAAGCCCGACCGCGAGCGCCAGAAAAATCCACAGCGCCGCCGTGAGATCCGCGCCGCCGCGCCGCATCGCGGCGTACTGGCTCGTCCCCATCGGGCGCAGGTGCATCACCGCGAGCCCCGCGCAGGCGCGCGTCGCCGCCGGAATGAGCAGCAGCGGCAGCCACGCCGGGTTCTTCTCCTGCAAAAATACGCTCCACTGCGCCAGCGCCAGCAGCACCATGCAGATCACCGCGAAGGCCCCGCAGTGCGAGTCCTTCAGAATCCGCTGCCGCGTGGCGAGATCGCGCCGCGAGAGCACTGCGTCGCAGACGTCCATGTAGCCGTCCAGATGCAGAAAGCCCGTACACAGCCACGGGCAGACCGCGAGCAGCAACGCCCGCAGCCCCACCGGCGCGCCGCGCAGCAGCAGGGCCAGCACCGCCCACACACCGCCGACGACCAACCCCACCAGCGGCAGACAGACGAGCATCTTCTGCCGCGCGCGCTCGTCCCAGCGCTTGCAGGGGCAGGGGATGGCGAGGAACATGCCCCACGCCATGAAAAACGCCGTGATCCACTCACGCATCGGGCAGCTCCCCCTTCCATACATGCGGCATCCCTGCCACCGCATCACACTTCCACACATGCGGCACGCCCGCCGTCATTTCGCAGACGACGTCGAACTCCGCCGCGAGTCGGCGGCAGATCTGCGCCAGCCCCGCGCGGTACAGCTCCGTCCACTCGTCGAAGCGTCCGCCGCCGCGCCAGAGATCGTCGCAGGTGCAAATAAAGTGCTCCGGATACCGGCTCACGGTGAGCAGCTCCTCCCCGGCGCGCGCCGGGGCGGTTTTGTCAATCGTCTCGCCGAACATCTCGCAGGCGAGCTGCGCCGTAATGCTGTCAAAGAGCACCGCGCCCGCGGGGTCGATTCTCTCCAGCGCTGGGAGCAGGTCGCGCCCGCGCTCAATCGTCTCAAAGCCCCAGCCCTCGCGGTCTTTGAGATGGCGCGCGATGCGGGCGAGATCCTCCTCGTCCGTCGGCTCCATTGTTGCCCAGTAGTACATCGGCGCGCCCGCGGCGAACGCGCGCGTCAGGCGCTGGCCCATCGTGCTCTTGCCGCTCTTGCTGCCGCCAATCAGCAGAATTCTCATGTGTTCTCCACCGTAAACGCGTCCATCGCGCGGATGGGCGCGAGATAGTCGTCCTGAATCTCCCCCTCGGTGAAGGTGGCCATATCCCGCAGCACGGCGCACGCGCCCTGCAGCACGCGGAACATGAGCGGGCATCCGCTCCCCTCGCCGAGCCGCATGCCGAGCAGCAGGCACGGCTCCAGCCCCAGCTCGTCCGCCGCCAGCCGGTAGCCGACCTCGTAGGACGCATGGGAGAGGAACATCATCTCCTTCGCCGCCGGGCACAGCCGCGCCGCGCAGAGCGCCGCCACAGCGGAGATGAACCCGTCCACGACCGTGGCCACGCCTTCGCGCGCGCAGCCGAGGAACGCCCCCGTCATCGCCGCGAGATCCAGCCCCCCCACCATGGACAGCACCGCGACCGGGTCGTCCTGCGGCGGGCGGTGCAGGTCGAGCGCCTGCTGAATGACGCGCTTTTTCGTCTCAAAGGCGCTGTCCGTCAGGCCGCCGCCGCGCCCCGTGAGCGCCTCGACCGGCGCGCCGGTCAGCGCGGCCAGCACGGCGGACGACGTCGTCGTGTTGCCGATGCCCATCTCCCCGATGCCGACGGCGCCCACGCCGTCGCGTTTTGCCTGCGCGGCCAACTCCATGCCGATGGCCATCGCCCGCAGCGTCTCCTCCTCGCTCATCGCGCGCTCGCGGGCGATATTGCCTGTGCCATAGCGCACCTTGCGCGCAAGCACGCCGGGGCTTTTGATCTCCGCGTTCACGCCGACGTCCGTGACGACCACATCGTCGCCGAAATAGTGCGCCAGCGAGGACATGCCCGTCTTATAGCGCGTCATATTCAGCACCTGCTGCAGCGTGACCGACTGCGGCGCGGACGAGACACCCTCCGCCACGACGCCGTTGTCCGCCGCGAGCACGAGCACGCGGCATTTTTCAAGCGTCGGCTTTACCTCGCCGGTGATGCCCGCCATGCGGACGGAGTAGTCCTCGAGCCTGCCGAGACTGCCCGGCGGCTTGGCCAGCTCCGCCTGACGGCGGCGCGCCGCGTCCATGACCGCCCGGTCCGCCCCGCGGATGGCGGCGATACATTCTGTCAGTCCCTGCCGTGTCATATCATTCATCTCCCAGATAGCCCTTCTGCCGCAGCCAGTCGATCGACGGCGCGCAGTCCTGATTTTCGATGGTAAACGTCGCCGCCGGGGCAAGGCGCACGATCTCGTCGAGCACCCGCTCCATCTGGATCACGCCCTTTCCGAGCGGGTCGTGCAGATCCATCTGCCCGGCGTTGTTGTGGATGTGGACGTGCCGCAGCCACGGGGCCATCGGCGCGATCCACTCCAACGGCGGCACATGGCTCACGAACGTGTTCGCGTGCCCCACGTCGAGGCAGAGCCCCAGACGCGCATCGTCCACCTGCCGCGCGATCTCCGCCAGCAGCGACGGCTCCGGCTCCATCACATTTTCGAGCGCAACGGTCATCCCGTCCGGCAGCTCCCGCAGGAACTCCCGCCAGAACTGCACCGACTGCTCGATGTACCACTCGGGAAAATACACCTGCGGCACGAACCCGCCGTGGATGACGAGCCGGTTCACACCCAGTTCGCGCGCCAGACGGACGGTCTGGCGGTAGCGCGTGCGCGTGACCTCCCGCACGAGCGGGTCGATGGCACAGGGCGCCAGCTCCGCAAACGGCGCATGCAGCCAGAAGCGGTCGATGCCCGCCATCTGCGCGCGCACCTCCGCCCGCCGCATCGGATCCTCCAGCACCGGCGCATAGCAGAAGTCCGCGATCTCATAGCCCAGCCCATTTTCGCGCGCAAGCTGCGCGGCGCGGCCGTCGATCCCGGAGAGATATAGTTTTTTCTTCAGCGTCCGTCGCTCCATCGGGTTTTTCCTCGCTTTCTCAATGCTCCCAGTATACACGATTCTCCCGGAAATTTCCAGCATGCTTTTTTACAAGGAGCTCTGCTCTTTTGGTGAAGATAAGGGCGGCTGATCCAGCCGCCCTTAATCTTGTTTATTGCTGTTTCCGGTTTTTCTTCGCCAGCTCCGCGAGCTCGCCGAATTTGCCCGTCACATAGCTGTAGCTGCCGCGCCCGTGCGGCAGGAGACAGTTGCTGCAGTCCTTGATCCCGTCGCCGATATAGGCGAAGTTACCGCCGCACTGATCCCCGAGCGTATAGAGCGGACAGTAGCAGAACAGGCAGTTGAAGTCCTCCGGATGCGCCGTCTTGTGGCAGGGGAAGAACTCGCACGCCGTGTGCTGCATAAAGGAGTAACGGCACTCCTCGGGCTTGGTGGAGAGCGCCTCGCACTTATCCATGCCGCACCTCCGCCACGGGCCTGTCCGGCCAATAGATGACGTAGCACTCCGAAAGCTCGCCCATATAGAAGAAGATGTTCTCGCCCATCTCGATGTGCTCGTCAAAGACGAGATCCGGCACGAACAGGCGAGCGCTCGTGCGCTTGGGCCCCTTGACGGTCAGCCCCTCTGCCGTCGGGTGGTCGCGCAGCTGCGCGGCCGCCGCCGTCAGACCCGGGAACTTCAGCGCCTTCTCCAGCGCCGGGAGCTCCGTCTCCCCGTTGATATAGACCAGATGCTCCTCGTTTTTAAACCAGCTCACATGCATTGCAGTTCGCTCCTCTCTCGGTTTTTTATAGGGGGAGGGGTCTGGCTGGACCCCTCCCGTCTCATGGAAAGCTGACGGCAGAGCCGTCTCGGCTGACAAAATAAAAACGGCCGCAGCGATGCGTCTGTCCATCGCCGCGGCCGTGTTTCCGCGCAAATGCATCCCGTCCCCGATGCGCGCGGGGATGCGGGTCTTTCCGGTCTGAGCAGGTCTTCTGACTCGCGCCTCGTCAACGGCCGCAGGCGGTCTTCTCGGTTTCCCAATGACCGGCTTTCACCATGCTGCGGCGGTCTCCGCGCTCACAGCGGCGGTACCGTCCGGGAATTGCACCCGTATTGTCTATTCTCCCGCGCGGCCCGGACGGCGGCGCGGACACTCAGTCCATTTATTTTTTCTATCGTACTATGTCCGGCGGCGCTTGTCAAGACGCAGTTACTCCACGATGCCGTATTTCACCTTGATGCGATCGAGCTTTTCGAGCATCGGCTCGGCGAGGACCAGCAGGAAGAAGCACGTCGCCACCGCGTGGACGCAGTCCACGGGGAAGCCCGTGATATAGTACGCCACGAGCGTCTGCCAGTTGAGCTCCTGCCGCGCGAGCAGCGCCGCGACGGGGTTCATCAGCCCGCCGTAGATGATGAGCGCGCAGAGCGCGCCGAAGACGCACAGCGCCCCCCGGCTGCGCCGCAGCAGCCCCTTGCGGAACAGCACGCCCGCGAGGAAGCCGATGATGCCCATGCAGAACATCTGGAACGGCGTCCACGCGCCCTGTGAAAACAGGATGTTGCTCACGAGCATCGTCACCGCGCCCACGAGGAAGCCCGTCTCGCCGCCGAGCGCGACACCGGAGATGATCGTAAGGGCCATGACGGGCTTGAACTGCGGGAGCATGAAAAACGCTGCGCGCCCCGCCACGCCGAGCGCGCAGAGCACCGCGATGAGCACCAGCTCACGCGCCTGCGGCTTTCGCCCCTCGAAGACCATGAAGAACGGCAGCATGCACTCGAGCATGACGAGCAGCGCCGTGAAGATATACTTCTTGTTGTCGAGATAGTACACGGAGACAAACAGCGTCACCGGAATGAGCAGCAGGATCATCACTGCCGCCGCGACCGTCCGACGCGAGAGCTTCCGCTTTTCCACCGCCGTCTGCACCTGTACGAGCGGCGGCGAGCGCCGCCCGACAGCGGCAATCAGCACGAACAGGCTCAGCAGGAACACGCCGTAAAGCCCCGCCGTCTGCAGACCTTCCTGCGTCAGCGTGCCGCCGCCAACGAGAGCGGAGAGATCGGTATCCTGCGTGGCCTTCCAGAAAATGGCGAGTGCCACAGCCGCCGCGACGGCGGCGATGGCCCTGCGCCACCACGGGAGCTTTTTCGGCTTCCAGGCCGTGCTCTCCTCCGCCGGCTCCGGCAGCGGCGCATAGCGGTGCGCGACCTCGGGCGCGGGCGGCAGCTCGCCGCCGATGACGGCCATCACGTCCTCGGGCGTCACGGCCTGCGGCTGCAGACCGCGCACCATGCGGTTGGCGGAGGTCGTATAGAAGCTGTTGCCGGAGAAGAAGGCACGCGGCGCGGCGTCGGCGACGATGCTCCCGTCGAAAAACAGCGCGCAGCGGTGCGCCCAGCGGGCGCAGAACTCCACGTCGTGGCTCACCATCAGAACCGTCACGCCGCCCGCGAGGAGCGACTGCACAATGGCGGCAAACGCCTGCTTGAACTCCGCGTCGAGCCCCTTTGTCGGCTCGTCCATGAGCAGGATGTCCGGCTGCAGCAGCAGCACCTTCGCCAGTGCCGCGCGCTGCTGCTCGCCGCCGGAGAGGTCATACGGGTGCCGGTCGAGCAGCTCCGTCAGGCGGCAGAGCGCCACGATCTGCTCCACGCGCTGCTGCTGTGCCTGCTTGGGCAGCTTCTGCCCGTCGAACACCTCGAACAGGTCTTCGCGGACGGTCTTTTTTACGAACAGCGCCTGCGGATTCTGCGGCAGTACGCCGATGCGCCCCGTGTGCGACACGCTCCCGCGGTAGGGCTTGAGCTCGCCCGCGAGCAGGCGCAGGCTCGTGCTCTTGCCCGCGCCGTTGCCGCCTAGGAGGGCGACGAACTCGCCTCGCCCGACCTCGACGGAAAAGCCCTTCACAACGTCGGGGCTGTCCTTTTCGTACTTATACCAGGGTCCCTCGGCACGCAGGACGCACTCGCCGTGACCCGGAATATCCTCCGCCGGGATGGGCAGCAGCGGCTGCGCCGCCGCCCGCTTTTCGAGAAAATCGCGTCCCTCGCGCACCGTCACCGGACAGGGATAGTCGCTCTCGACCGAAGCCCACACGCGCATCGCCGCGGGCATCGCGAGGAACATCCCGTGCCCCCGGCCGCGCAGCATCTGCCCGACCTCGGCGGGCGTCCCCACGCCGAGCAGGCGGCCGCCGTCCATGACGGCCACGCTCGTCGCCAGTGGAAACGCCTCCTCCAGCCGGTGCTCCGTCAGAAGGATCGTCGTGCCCAGCTCGCGGTTGATGCGTCCCAGAACGGCCAGAAAATCCGACGCCGCGATGGGGTCGAGCTGGCTCGTCGGCTCGTCGAGAATGAGGAGCTTCGGCTGCATGACCATGACGGAGGCAAGGCTCAAAAGCTGCTTCTGTCCGCCGGAAAGGCTCGCCACCTCGCGGTAAAACCAGTCCTGAATGCCGAAAAAGCTCGCCATCTCCGCCACGCGGCGGCGGATGGTCGGCGTGTCCAGCCCAAGGCTCTCCAGCCCGAAGGCCAGCTCGTGCCAGACCTTGTCGGTCACGGTCTGCTTGTCCACGGACTGCTGCACGAAGCCGATGCCGCTCGCCTGCTCGCGCTCGGAGACGTCCGCGAGCGGGCGGCCGTCGAAGAAAATCGCGCCCTCGCGCGCGCCGTGCGGCGCGAGCACGGTCTTGAGCTGGCGCAGCAGCGTCGATTTACCGCAGCCTGACAGGCCGCAGAGCACCATGAACGCCCCCTGCTCCACCCGCAGCGACACATCGTCGAGCGCCGCGCGGCGCTGCTGGGGGTAGCGGAAGGTATAGTGCTCCATACGCAGCAGTTCACTCATGCCGTCTCTCGCTCCTCTCGTTTCGTCATGTTCGTCCAGCGCCGGTCGGCCGCCAGATCCAGCAGCACCGGCGTCAGGCACAGCAGCAGATACACCGCCTGAAAGCTGACGGTGATCGGCCGCACGGGCGCGCCGAGCAGCATCGGGTAATACTGCCAATAAAGTCCGCCCGCGATCCAGCCCGCGATGACATACCCCCCGCTGATACACAGCCAGAGCGTGAGCATGCGGTCGCGCTCGTCAAAGTGAAAGATCGAAAAGCTCGTCCGCCCGCGCAGGCCGTAGCCGCGGCTTTTCATGCTGTCCGCCGTCTCGATCGCCGTCTCCAGACTCCATGTAATCAGGATGGAGAACGTGCGCAGGGCGATGCGCAGGCGCGTGAGAACGCTGCCGCTTGAGACGTCGCGCCCGAGTGTGCGCTGCGCCTCGCTGATCGTATGGAGCTGGGCGCGGAACTGCGGCACGAACCGCAGCGTCATCGACAGCACCAGCGACAGCGCCGGCGCCACACGCCCGAACAGGTAGATGAACTTGTCGGAGGTCATGACCTCGCTGAAGCTCGAAAACCACAAAATGACGCTTGCGAGCAGCCCCGCCGCCGCGAGCCCGTAGAGGATGCTCTCGAGCGTGAGCGGGTTGCCGCTCGGCAGATACGTCAGGATCGTCATGCCCTGATGCGTGAAGGCCGGGTTCATCACCGCCGCGAGCGCCATGACCGGCAGCAGCCAGCGCAGCTTCTGCCACAGCGCGTCCCACCCCTGCAGGCGCAGGAGATACCACGATGCGCACAGCAGCGAGATCGCGAGACACACCGGCTGCATCAGGCTCATCGAGAGCACGAGCACCAGCGCATAGTATAGAAAATTCACCGCCGGATGGCAGTCGGAAAAGGCGTCGCGCCGGTTCATGTGCTCTCTCCTTTCATCAATCAGTTCATCAAATTGCGCGGTCAGCCGCCCATGGCGTAGCCGCCGCCGATGTCCTCTCCCAGACCCACGCAGGTATACATCCAGCAGATCTCGTCGCCCTGCTGCACCGTGTAGCGCGAGCAGCCGTAGTTCGGGAACCAGCCGTTGACCTTGTACATCCAGCCGGACTGGGATCCGACGTCAAACTCATAGAGGTTCGCGATGCCCTTGACGTAGGCGCTGTTATACATCGGCGTAAAGTTGGAATCCATGTGGATGCCGCGCTCGCGGCAGACGCGCTGCAGCACGTCAAAAACGTTCTCGCCCTCGGAAAACGTCACCGTCGTCGTGCCGAGGATCACGCCGTTGGACGGCACGATGCTCTTTTTCGACTCCTTCACCTTGTCCATATTGTCGAGGATCGTCTTGCAGGTGATGGAAATGGTGCAGGTGTGCTGCTTCGACGTGTCAACCGTCGTATCCTCCGGCTCCGTGGGTGTGGGCTTACCCTCCGGGACGGGGTCGGTCTGGTATTTGTCCTTCCCCGTCGAGGGGTTGATCTCCTGCTTGCCGCCCGTGGTACCCGAGGACGGCGTCTCCGCATTATCTGCGGGCGTCTGCTGATCGTCCGAAGGCGTCTCGGCGTCCGGCGTCTCGTCTGTGGGCGTTTCGGTGTCGTCCGGGGTGACGATCTCGCTCTGCTGCGGGTCATTCGCGACGTTGTCGGAGGGCTTCCCTCCCTGTCCGAACGACGCCACCAGCACCGACGTCACGAGCACCGCCACGACCAGCGCCGCGCCGATTCCGATCGACAGCAGCTTCTTTTTACTTCTCTTCGGCTTCTCCGGCTCCGTCTGCGGCTCCGGACGCGGCTCTTCAAACAAACTCATAGTATAACTCCTCTCTTATGAAAAATCCGTGCGGCGCGGGCGCGCCAAAAAAATCGGCCGCTCCCGCAGGAACGGCCGGCAAATGACATACGCTGTCTGCTCTGCGGAGAATTCGCCCGCCGCCGTGTGATCCTCCACGGTGTAGGTCTCCTGACTCGCGCTGCGCCGGGGTCTCCCGGCTGCGGATCCCGCCTGCCTTCTCACAGCGCCGCTGCAATGGCGGACTTTCGTCCCAGCGGCGCGCCGCGCCGCCTCGGCGGATCCTCACGCTCACAGTGCCGTTCGCGCAGGGGCTTGTCCCCTTTCTCCTGCACCGCTGCCTGACCCGCGGGGGGGCTTTACGGCCGGCGGCTGCACCGCATCGCTGGATCCAGTATCCTTTTCGCGGGGCACAGTCCCGCATGATCATTATACCTGTTTCGTTTGAAAAGTCAATGAACACATCTCTTCCTATGTAAAAACATCTCTTCCTATGTAAAAACATCTCTTCGGTGAAAAGAAGGAGACAGCAAACGCCGTCTCCTTCTTTGTCTCTTGTTTTACTTGCCGAGAGCCGCCTTCAGCGCGTCGACGCGGTCGGTCTGCTCCCACTTGACGCCCAGCTCCTCGCGGCCCATGTGGCCGTAGGCCGCCAGCTGGCGGTAGATGGGCTTGCGCAGGTCGAGGTCGCGGATGATCGCCGTCGGGCGCAGGTCAAAGACCTTCTCCACGGCCTTCTCCAGCGCGTCATCGGACACGACACCGGTGCCGAACGTCTCGACGAGGACGCTCACCGGGCGCGCCACTCCGATGGCGTAGGCCAGCTGCACCTGGCACTTGCTCGCAAGGCCCGCGGCCACGACGTTCTTGGCCACCCAGCGGGCGGCGTAGGCCGCGCTGCGGTCGACCTTCGTCGGATCCTTGCCGGAGAAGGCGCCGCCGCCGTGGGGCGCGCTGCCGCCGTAGGTATCGACGATGATCTTGCGGCCGGTCAGACCGCTGTCGCCCTGCGGGCCGCCGATAACAAAGCGGCCGGTGGGGTTGACGTAGATCTTCGTCTCATCGTCCATCAGGCCCTCGGGAATCGTGGGCTTGATGACCAGCTCGATCATGTCCTTGCGGATCTGCTCGAGCGTCACATCGGGGGCGTGCTGGGTGGAGAGCACCACCGTGTCCACGCGGGATGGCTTGCCGCTCTCGTCATATTCCACGGTAATCTGGGTCTTGCCGTCGGGGCGCAGATAGTCGACCAGACCGGCCTTGCGCACGTCGGTGAGCTTCTTGGCCATCTTGTGCGCGAGGGAAATCGCCAGCGGCATCAGCTCGGGTGTCTCGTCGCAGGCGTAGCCGAACATCATGCCCTGGTCACCCGCGCCGTTGTCGAGCTCCGCCTCGCCGGACTCCTTGGCCTCGAGGCTCTTGTCGACGCCCATTGCGATGTCGCCGGACTGCTCGTCGATGTTGGTGATGACGGCGCAGGTGTTGCCGTCGAAGCCGTACTTCGCGCGGTCATAGCCGATGTCGAGCACGACCTGGCGCGCGATCTTCGGGATGTCGACGTAGCAGCTCGTCGTGATCTCGCCCATGATGTGGATCAATCCCGTGGACGCGCATGTCTCGCAGGCCACGCGGCCGTTGGGGTCGTTTTCAAGGATGGCGTCGAGGATGGCATCGGAGATCTGGTCGCAGATCTTGTCGGGATGCCCCTCGGTCACGGATTCGGAAGTAAACAGTCGTCTTGCCATGGTGTTGTTGCTCCTTTACAGCGAAAATTTTCAGAACATGCAGCGCACCCCGCGGATAAATACGGAGCAGCAAACAAAAAACACGCTCCGCTGTTCGACGGATCGTGCTTGTAAATTGCTCCTCATCTGTCGAAGGACGAACGCGGGACTATCACTTCCGCGCTCAGCATACGTCGGATTTGGCACCTTGCTTTCGGGCAGGTTGCCGTGGTTTCATCGGGCCGATCCCTCAACCACTCTCGATAAGGTATGAAATTGTGGGGCTGCTGAACATTCTATTGGTAGTATGACACAATTCACAGGTTTTGTCAACCGCCGTTTTTGCTTTTTTGTCTGTTTTTACGGCCTGCGCGCCTATTTGGAATGTTTAAAAAAAAGTCATGACTTTTCCGGCCGTATCGGGTATAATCAGAGCTACTGAATCTGTATGGGAGGTTCCCCTTTTGAAAAAAATCTATGACGCGGTGGATCGCTTCTGCGCCCGCCACCCCCGCTTCGGCATCCCGAACCTGATGCGCTACATCGTCATCGGAACGGCGGCGGTCTATATTCTTATGGTGCTCACGCGCAATAACGACGCAAACGCTCTGAGCTTCCTGTCCTTCAATCTCAACGGCCTGCTGCACGGGGAGATCTGGCGCATCGTCACATTCATCTTCGTCCCCGGCGACATGCGCCCGTTCTGGCTGATCGTCGCGCTGTATTTCTACTACTGGATCGGCTCCTCGCTCGAGCGCGAGTGGGGCACGGCGCGCTTCACGCTCTACTACCTCAGCGGCGCGCTGCTGACGGTGCTGGGCGTGGTGATCGTGAGCCTGATCACCGGCAACCACTACCTCACGATCTACGGCACGGGCTATGTGAACCTGTCGATGTTCCTCGCCTTCGCTGTGCTGTTTCCGGACGTGCAGGTGCTGCTGTTTTTCATCATCCCGGTGAAGATGAAGTGGCTCGCGTATATCGACGGCGCCGTCTTTGTTCTCGGGATCATCCAGTCGCTCGTGCGCGGCAGCGTTGTCGGCGTGGTGCTGCCGATCGTGGCGATGCTGAACTTCATCGTGTTCATCTGGCCGGAGATTCAGCGTCTGAACAGCAACCGCCGCTACCGCAACTCGCGTCAGGCCACGCAGTTCCGCCAGGCCGTCCACCAGCAGCAGCGGCAGGAGAACGTGGGCTATCACCACAAGTGCGCCGTCTGCGGCCGCACGGACACAGACTATCCCGATCTGCAGTTCCGCTACTGCAGCAAGTGCGTGGGGTATCACTGCTTCTGTCAGGATCATATCTTTTCGCACGTTCATTTTACGGAGTAAATATGCAGGCCGCGCAGGATTTGAAGTGGCCCCAAAAAGTTAGACAATATTTTGAAGTAAAAATTGTTCAAGCAGCCGAAAGGGCTTGCTGTCTGTGAATTGCAGGCGGCAAGCCCTTTCGCTTTGCCTTGATCCTGCGGTTGTTGTAGTAATCCAGATATTCGATCAGTTCCTGTTTGAAGTGTTCCATGGATTGAAATTCTTGCAGATATAACAGCTCACTTTTGAGCAGCCCAAAGAAATTTTCTATCACCAGTTTTTTAAATTCTGGCGTATATCGTTTGTTTGCTACTCCTTTTGGCATAGCAAAACACCCCACTTGTTAGATAGTATATCATACTGTCTAACAAGTGGGGTGCAGTTCAGTTCCGCTCCCCGGCTGTCCGTTTATTCCCGATTCTCCGCAAGCAGCCGCTCGCGCACGCCGCGGCGCAGTTTCGCATCCCGCAGAAACAGCACCACACCCAGCACCAGCCCGACGCCCGCGCCGATGATCGTCCCCTGCGTGGCAGCCTTCATGAGCTGGCCGATCATCAGCCCGATCATCAGGCCCACCAGCAGATAGCCCGCCAGCCACTTCGCGCGCGGGCGCTCCGTGATCCAGACGCCCGCCTTGCCGGGCAGGGACTTGAACTGCAGCTTGCGCGCGAGCGCCTCGCCCGCGGCGTCCTCCACCTGTACGCGGGTGAAGTACATGTCGCCGCGGCGGTTCGCCCACTGCAGCGCCGCCTGCACGGCCTCCGCGCCGTAGCCCTGACGGCGGTACTGCTCCTTGATCTCGCAGGTAAGCGACAGGACACCGCCCTGCGGCGGGCCGCCGAAGCGGATCGTCCCCACCGGACAGCCGATGAGCTTGCTGTGCACGGTCCAGTCCGTGTACCAGTACCAGCGGTCCGGATCCTTGCGGCAGGCCTTGAGGATCCCCTCATAGCGCTTCTCGCCCGCATCGAGCTGTTTCTGCATCTCCCACTCCGACACGGGGGACAGGTATACCCGCTTGCCGTCCACGGTTCCTCTCATCTGTGTATCCTCCCGAACATTGATTTTCTCCCAGTTTACCACAAAACGGCGGGCGGCTCAAGTCCCGATTAGTACGGAATCGGCGCGAGCGCGGATACATCCGCCGGATCCGTGAACGGCCCGCCGAGCGGCGGCAGCACCGTGAAGAGCAGATACGCCGCGCCGAGCAGCACCGCGAGCGTCAGCGGCAAGAGCGCCGAGCCGCGCCCGCGCGACAGAAGTCCCGCCGGGAGCCCCAGTGTCAGCACCGCGAGCCAGATCCAGAGGATGCTCTCCCCCGCCGCCCCCAGCGCCCAGCACGCGCCCGTCATCACAAGCGGCAGCGCCGCCGCGAGCCACCACGCCCTGCCCGCTGGGCGCTCCGTCTCGTCCGCGGCCATCCACCGCAGGAGCAGCAGCGCCGCGAGAACCGGCCAGTAGAGTGCCTTGCCCCACACCCACGGGCTGGCGCTCACGGGCGAGAGCACGGCGGTCAGCGTATTCGGCCACACCACATACAGCCAGCGCAGCAGCAGCGCCACGCCCACCGCCATCAGCCACGCAAGCCCCGCCCGATAAAGTCGTTTGCGCATCGTATCTCCCCTCCCTGCGGCCAATGTATGCAGCGCAGGGGTGGAAAAGACCATCGGTCTTTTTTACAAACATAAAAGGGAAGACCCCGCGGGGTCTTCCCTTTTTGCTTATTATTCTGTGAAGCCGGATTACTTGACGAGCAGCTTCTTCTTGAGAAGCACAGCCGCACCGGTCAGGGACAGCACCATCACTGCGGCGAGCAGGACGGGCTGGACGGTGTCGCCTGTCTCGGCGGAAGCGGGCGCGTCGGGAGCCGCAGGCGTCTCGGCAGACAGGGCGGCGATCGTCTCGGTCTTCGTCTCGCCGCAGACGGTGCAGGTGTAGGTCTTTATGCCCTCGGCCGCGGTCGTCGGCTCGATCGTCACAACGCCCTCGTCCCAGCTGTGGTCGCCGAGCGGCAGGGACTTGGTCTGCGTCGCGTCACAGAACTGGCAGGTCTGGGTCTCGGTACCCTCGGTCAGGCAGGTGGAGGGCGTCGTGACCTCCCAGTCGCCATAGACGTGCTCGCCGGTGACAACGTGCTTGTAGAGCTGCAGCGTCAGCTCGTGCGCCTGCTTGGCGAGCGCGGCGCTCTGCGCAGTGGCGTACTCCTTGGCGGCGTCGGTGCTCATGCCTGCAATGGCCTTCTGCATCTCGGCGGCCTTGTCATAGCAGAGCTGCTGCATGACGGCGAGCTGCTTGTGGATCATCTCCCGATCCGCGTCGGAGCAGAGATCGGAGAGCGCGTAATTGGACAGAGCATCGACCGTCCAGTAGTAGCCATTCTCCCAGCCCTCGGGCAGAACCAGATAACCGGCCACGCCGCGCTTGGTTGTGGGATAGGCGCCGTAGAGGCTGTCAGGCTTCTCGGTCGTAAAGGTCGCGGACTCGCCGCCGAACTTATAGCCCTCGTACACATCGGTCGTCAGAACGGGGAAATAGGGAATGGCGACGGTGTACTGGCCGTGCTCCATAGCGAGCCACTCGATGGTGGAGGTCTCCATGGCGCCGTTCGGGCTGATCTGGAAGATGTGCCACTCGAGGTTGCCGGTGTTGCCGATGCCGTCGACCTTGTAGAAGTCCACCATGGTCTGGGCGTCGACGGCGCCGAGGTTGTTCTGGATGTTCGTGTAGAGCGTGACGATCTTGCCGTCCTTGACGTTGGAGATGGTGAAGTCCTCAGCCTTGAGGGTATCGGCGGTGTAGGTGCTGTCGTTCAGGAAGTAGTTCACGCCGCCGACGAGCCGGGCGTTGGGCGTCCGGGTCGCATAGCCGCAGTAGGACTGGTAGACGTCGATGGTGTTGGCCTCGGCATCGCCGACGAAGGTCTCCGCCTGCTGCGCGACCTCAACGAGCTTATCGGAAGCGATGACGCTCTCCGTATCGTTCAGGCTGACCAGGCCGATCGCGCCCATGTTGGGGTTGATGGCGATCATGCTGGAGGAGAGCTTGACGGCGATGTACTGGGTGCCGGTGTAGTTCTCAACGTACCAGACCTCGTTCTGGTCGCCGATCAGCACGCCGGAGCGCTCCTCAGCGCCGACGGTGTTGTAGATGTTCAGCAGCAGATCCACGCCCTCCTTGGCGGTGGAGGCCTCGCTGAGCAGGATCGTGGCCATGTCGCTCTCGCACATGCCGCCGCTGACCATGGGATCGGCCTTTCTGACGGCGCTGTTGGCGTTCAGCGTAACCATGGCGGAGACGGAGACACCCTTTTCATTCGTGCCGCACTCCTCCATGGGGGTGTGGGCGTGGGTACCGTCGCAGTCGGGGCAGACGCCGGAGGTGTTGTCGTCGGAGACGGCGGTGTAGGCGTAGCTGTCGTGGGTGAAGGTGTGGGTAAAGCCGTAGCAGCCCTCGTAGACGCTGCCGGCGGCGTGCTTGCCGTGCTGGCTGACGTAGGCAATCTTGTTATAGCTGTTGGAATAGTCCTCGCTTCGCGCCATGAAGGTAGAACCGTCCGCGGTATAATCGGAGCCGACATACACCATCGTGCAGGCCGACGCACTGATGACGCACAGAAGCGTCGTGACGGACAGGGCCGCCACCATGAGCCAGAGCTTTTTCATCGTTTTCATGTGAATCTCCCTCCAGTGGCCCGCCGCATAGCGCTTGCGGCGTTCACAGTTTGATTTGACATGGTTTATTATACACAAATATGCACATATGTCAAGCCAAAAGTGCATAAATATTGAATTATACCAGAATTTTAGATTAAGTATACAAATAATTGCGCATGAACAGCTGGGTCTTGTGGAAATCGACACCGGTCCGATTGTAGATTTTTTTCAGCTTGACGGCAGCGTGGGAATCCGTTATACTGTGATGAAAACAGAGGGAGGGGTCTGCATGGGATATGTCGCGATGATCGGGCTTTTGTTCGCGCCGCTGATCTGTCTGCTGTGCTGCGGATGGTTTTATGTCCGGTATCAGAATGAGCATGACGACGCGAGGTTGGCGGCGAAGAGCCGGCGCATTTGCCAGGGCTTCCTGCTCGCCGCCGCGATTTCCGCGGTGATCTTCGGCGTTTTGAAGCTGATTTTTCCAATCGCAGCATGAATATAATCGGCACCATCGCCTGCGGGACGCCCATCCTCGCCGAGCAGAATATCGAGTGCGACGTCGACATCCCCGAGCATATCCACGCCGACTTCGCCCTCCGCTGCAAGGGCGATTCCATGGTCAACGCCCGCATCTATGACGGCGACATCGTCTATATCCGCTCCCAGCCGGAGGTGGAACACGGTGAAATCGCCGCCGTTGAAATAGACGGGGAGGGGACGCTCAAGCGTGTCTACATATTCCCCGATCAGGTCGTCCTGCAGGCGGAGAACCCACTCTATGAACCCCGCGTCTATAAAGGCGCGCAGCTCGCCGATCTTCGCATCCTCGGCAAAGCCGTCGGCTTCACCGCCCAAATTCAATAAGGAGGAATGAAAAATGAAAGAACGTCCCGAATGGCCTGAGTTCACCGTATGGGGCCATGGTAAGTGTGAGTCGTGCGGCGCGGAGGACGTCGACCTGCACTGCATCCCCGAAGATTATCTCGTCTGCAAAGACTGCTTCGACAACGACTTCACCATGTGTGACGTCTGCGGCGAGCTTTGGCGCAACGATGTGATGGAGTTTACCTATCTGGATGACGGACGCTGCGTCTGCGAATACTGTATGGAGGATCTCGACGAAGAGGACGACGCAGAAGATGAATGACCGCAAAGCGAGCCTGCAGGAATCCACGGCAGGCTCGTATAAAAAGTATATCCCAAAAGAGGTGGATCTATGAAAATCCCAAAAGCCACAAAGCTCCCGTCCGGAAAATGAGAGGGCATCCGTCGGATGCCCTCTCATTTTATATTCATCCAAAAGTCTCAGAATTCGCGGCTCGGGAGCCGCGAAAAAGATCCAATCCGTTTTGCGGCGGCGTGTACGTCGCAAAAAACACTTTGCGCGGAGCGATCGTCGCAGGCTGGCCAACGGCCAGCCGAGGCGCAGAGCGAAGCGAAAAACCACGCGTGCAAAGGGCAAAGCTCTTTGCACGCGTGATTTTAAAAGCTCCCGATCGGCACGGTGTCGTCGTCCGTGCCCTTTTCAATCGAAAGAATCTCGAGGTAGTAGCTGCGGCCGTTTTCCATCTCGACCTGTACGCGCTCGCCCGCGCGATGGCCGAGGACGGCCTTCCCGACGGGGGACTCCTTGCTGATGAGCCCCTTGAGCGCATCCTGCCGCAGCGTCGTCACGAGACGGATCTTCCGCGTCGCGCCGGTCGTCTCCATGCGTATCTCGACCGTGTCCCACAGGCCCGCCGCGTCGGCGGCGGAGGTATCGTCGATGACGTGCGCGGTCTTGATCATCCGCTGCAGATAGCGCACGCGCGCGTCGTTGCGGTTTTTCTCCTGCTTGGCGCACTTATATTCAAAGTTCTCGCTCAGATCGCCGAAGGCGCGCGCCGTCTGCACGTCCTCGATCAGCTTCGGCCGCAACGTCTGCACGCGGTAGTCGATCTCCTCCTGCATTTTCTTCAGGTCGCTCTTCGTCAGTTCGTCGTACATGGCAATTCCTCCTCATCGAGCACCTGCGCCAGACGCTCCAGCGCCTCGGGCAGACGGCTCAGATCCATACCCGCATAGTTTACCACCAAAATGTGCGCCCGTCCAGCGCTCGGGCGGCTGTCGTAGTCCGAGAGCATCGCCAGACGCAGTCCCCGCGCCGCTGCGCGGCGCTGCAGTTCCCCGTCCGGGAGCGCCGTCTCCAGCCGCAGCAGGAAGTGCAGACCCGCGTCCTGCTCCATGATCCGCGCGCGCTCGCCGAGACGGCTCTCACCGATCAGGCGGATCACCGCGTCGCGCCGCTGGCGGTAGCGGTTTTTCATGCGGCTGAGGTGCTGCTCATAGCGCCCCTGCCGGATGAACTCCGCGAGCGTGTACTGCTCGAACGACGAGACGGTGCAGGCATAAAAGCCGAGCTTTTCGCGGTAGCGCTCGAGCAGGCGCGGCGGCAGAAGCATGTAGCTGATTCGGATGGACGGTGCAATCGTCTTGGAGAACGTGTTGAGATAGATCACGCGCTGGCTCTCGTCCGTGGAGAACAGCGTCGGGATCGGGCGGCCCACGAAGCGGAACTCGCTGTCGTAGTCGTCCTCGAGGATGCAGCGCTCCGCGCTCTCCTCCGCCCAGCGCAGCAGCTCCCGCCGCCGCGCGATCGGCATGACGATGCCCGTCGGATAGTGGTGGCTCGGCGAGAGGTGGACGATGTCCGCCGGCTCGCGCCGCAGCGCGCGCACCGAGAGCCCCGCCTCGTCGAGTCCCACGCGCACAAGGCGCACGCCGTTCTGCGCGTAGATCTGGGAGATCTTGCTGTAGCCCGGATCCTCGACGGCGTAGCACTTCTCGCGTCCGAGCAGCTGGATGATGATGTTATAGAGAAACTCCGTGCCCGCGCCGACGATGATCTGCTCCGGATCCACCGTCATGCCGCGGAACTGGTGCAGGTACGCCGCGATGGCGCGGCGCAGCTCCTCCGCGCCGTTATAGGGCGTCGGCTCGAGCAGGCGCGTCCCCTGCTCGAGGATCGTCTGGCGCATGAGCCGCGACCAGACGGTGAACGGAAAGTCGTCCGGCTCGGGCGAGCCGGATGCAAAGTCGAGAAACCACGTCGGGCGCGGCGGCAGCTGCGAAATTTTCTGCGGTGCGGCCGCGGCGGCGCTGAGCGGCCAGTCCATCGCGCTGACGAAATAGCCGCTGCGCTCGCGGCTGTAGATATACCCCTCGGCGATGAGTTGCTCATAGGCGTTCTTCACCGTGATAACCGACAGCTCCAGATGGTCGGCAAGCGTCCGCTTGGACGGGAGCTTCTCCCCCGCGGCGAGCCGCCCGGTGAGAATATCGGCTTTGATGCGGTCGTAGAGCTGCTCGTATAAGCTCTCGCCGCTGCCCTTGGCAAAGGTATAGGTCAGCATGTCTCCTCCATCTGGTATTAATTGATAATATCATCGTGGTTATTTTCATAATACCAGATTGTACTATAATGCAAGCATCAACAAAAAGCAAGGAGTTTTTTCTTATGAAAGATAGCAAGATCAGAAAGCTCGTCATGGCCGCGCTGCTGGCGGCGCTGACGTATGTGGCCACGACGGTCATCAAGATCCCCACCCCGACGGGCGGCTACGTCCACCCCGGCGACGGCATGGTGCTGCTGAGCGGCTGGCTCCTCGGCCCGTGGTGGGGCGGCGCGGCGGCCGGTATCGGCTCGATGCTCGTCGACCTGCTGGGCGGCTACGCGTCCTTCGTCCCCGGCACGCTCGTCATCAAGTTCCTCGACGCGATGGCCGCGGCTCTCGTCGTGAAGGCGCTGGGCAAGGGCTATGTCTCCTACATCGTCGGCGGCGTTGTCGGCGAGGCGATCATGGTCGCGGGCTACTTTGCCTATGAGGGGCTGATCCTCGGCATGGGCATGGGCGCCGCCGCAGGCATCCCCAGCAACCTCGTGCAGGCCGTCACGGGCATCGTCATCGCGCTCGTGCTGGTCGCGCTGCTCAAGGGCAGCAAGGCTCTGGACAAAATCGCCGTCCAGTGGTAAACTGAATCCGGGAAAGAAAAACTGCTGCGGCGGGGTCTGTGCCCCGCCGCAGCATTGCAACATAGAAAGGATGTGTGTATCATGGCAGGAACAGTGCATGATGTGGAGAACAAGGCCCTTCTGACGCAGGTGCGGCAGGAGGCGGCGGACGCCGCACAGCAGCTCATGGAAGCGTCGCATCTGCGCAAGGGACAGATCGTGGTCGTCGGGTGCAGCACGAGCGAGGTTGTGGGCAAGAACGTCGGCAGTTGGTCGACGCCCGAGGTCGCGGCCGCGATTTTCGAGGGGCTGCACAGCGTCTTCGGCCCCGCGGGCGTGTATATCGCCGCGCAGTGCTGCGAGCACCTGAACCGGGCGCTGATCGTCGAGCATGAGGCCGTGCCGGATGCGGAGATCGTAAATGTAAAGCCCCAGCCCAAGGCGGGCAGCTCCTTCGCAACCGCCGCCTACAATGCTTTCCGCCACCCCGTGGCGCTCGAGGAAATCCGCGCGGACGCGGGTCTTGACATCGGCGGTACGCTCATCGGCATGCACCTGAAGAAGGTCGCCGTCCCCGTCCGTCTGCCGCAGAATCACATCGGCGCGGCGATTCTGCTGGCCGCGCGCGTGCGCCCGAAGTTTATCGGCGGCGAGCGCGCCATCTACGATGAATCCCTGAAGGACGGCTATCCCGCATTCTAAATAAAAGGAGGTTTGCATCCAGAGGATGCGAACCTCCTTTTAGTTACTGTCTCACAGAGTTCGCGCCGCCGCAGCGGCGCGAATCAATAGAAATCCGTTTTTG
>ENA-UONQ01000666-UONQ01000666.1-human-gut-metagenome-genome-assembly--contig:-CS26-NODE-666-length-40048-cov-6.788863_pt1 | contig 40048 bp, 34 predicted proteins | sample MGYA00242460_ERZ724007 | MGnify/ENA metagenome assembly ERZ724007
CATACAGTCCTTGGAGAGGGACTATAAACACTACTACTTTATAATACGAGGAGCACATTATGATTTACACCATAACATTTAATCCATCATTGGATTATATTGTAACGGTACCAGATTTTAAATTGGGAATGGTGAATCGAACGGAGAAGGAAATCTTATTTCCCGGCGGAAAAGGGATTAACGTATCGATTGTATTGAAGAATCTGGGAATGGAAAGTACAATCCTTGGGTTTACAGCGGGGTTTACCGGAGAAGAGATTCGTCGCAGAGTCAAAGAGATGGGATGTAAAGAAGAATTAATTAAAGTAGAAAACGGATATTCACGTATCAATTTAAAATTGCGCTCGAAAGAGGAAAGCGAAATTAACGGAATGGGACCGGTGATTGAACAAGAAGCAATCGATCAGCTTTATCGACAGCTGGATGGGCTTCAAACCGGCGATATTCTTGTGTTGGCAGGCAGTATTCCGTCTTCTATGCCGGATATGATATATAGTGATATTATGCAGTTTCTAGAAGGAAAAGGTATACGGGTTGTTGTAGATGCAACGAGAGATCTTCTGGTGAACGTATTGAAATATCATCCGTTTTTAATTAAACCTAATAATCACGAATTAGGGGAGATTTTCGGAGTAGAACTGAAGGAAAAGACAGATGTTCTGAAATATGCAAAGAAACTTCAGGAACAGGGAGCTCGAAATGTGCTTGTGTCTATGGCGGGAGAAGGAGCTGTGCTTGTGGCAGAGGATGGCAATGTATATGAAAGTGTGGCACCAAAAGGTCATGTAGTTAATTCGGTAGGAGCTGGAGATTCGATGGTAGCAGGTTTTCTGTATGGGTATCTGCGGTCGGAAATGTATAAAACAGCTTTTCAAGTTGGAGTAGCAACGGGAAGTGCCAGTGCATTTTCTGAAAATCTGGCAACAAAGGCAGAGGTAGAAGCGGTTTTGAAAACAATGATAAGTGAGGAGGCAGGAGAACAATGAGAATCTTAGATTTGCTGGATGCAAGAAGTGTAAAATTAAATGGAACAGCAGTGGATAAGTCGGATGTGTTGAATCAAATGGTGGATTTGATGGCTGCCAGTGGTAAAGTTTGTAATCGTGAAAATTATCTGGAAGCTGTTTTTGCAAGAGAAGAAGAAGGCAGTACCGGTGTTGGAGAAGGAATTGCGATTCCACATGGAAGATGTCAAGGCGTCATCGAACCAGGACTAGCTGCAATGACGCTGCCAGCAGGTGTAGAGTATGAGGCACTGGATGATGAACCGGTAGATCTTGTATTTCTGATTGCTGCTCCGGAAGGAGCCGGAAGTGTGCATATTGATATTTTGAGCAAATTATCTATGATGCTGATGAACGAAGAATTTACGGCATCCTTGAAATGTGCAAAAACAGTGGAGGAGTTTTTGCGGATTATTGATACTGCGGAGACAGAAAAGGATGTGGCAGATGCTGAAAAAGAGGAAAAAGCAAAGGCAACGGATCTGGCAGCGGATCGTGAAAAAGCAGAGCAGAAACTGGTGCTTGCAGTGACTGCGTGTCCAACCGGAATTGCACATACTTATATGGCGGCAGAAAGTATTGAGAAGGCGGCGAAGAAACTTGGCTGTCTTGTAAAGGTGGAGACAAGAGGATCAGGAGGCGCAAAGAATGTGCTGACTGAGGCGGAAATTGAAGCAGCAGATGGAATTATCGTTGCGGCAGATACAAATGTTCCAATGGATCGATTTGATGGAAAGCGAGTAATCGAATGTCAAGTATCCCGTGGTATTAATAAATCTGAGGAATTGGTGAGGAATATTCTGGAAGGACATGCCTCTGTATACAAAGCTGTAAACGGAAAGAAGACTGACGGTACTTCTAATGTAGGAGACAGTATAGGACATACCTTATATAAACATTTGATGAATGGAGTATCCCATATGCTTCCATTTGTTGTAGGTGGTGGGATATTAATTGCATTGGCGTTTTTGATTGATGGTTTTTCTGTGGATTTGAATGTGCTTAGCGAAGCGGAGCGAGCAAATTTTGGTACCATTACGCCGATCGCTGCCGCGCTGAAAGGAATCGGTGGAACTGCCTTTACCTTTATGCTTCCGATACTTGCAGGTTTTATAGCCATGAGTATTGCGGATCGTCCGGGATTGGTGGCAGGTTTTGTTGGAGGCTCAATTGCAGCTACAGGAACATCGGGATTTCTTGGGGCATTAGTTGCAGGATTCCTTGCAGGATATCTGGTTAATCTGATTAAGAAACTTTGCGAAAAACTTCCGGCATCTCTGGAAGGTGTGAAACCGGTGTTGTTGTATCCGGTATTGGGTGTGTTATTGATAGGTCTGGGGATGACTTATATCATTGAACCGGTAGTCGGAGTGCTGAATACTGCATTAAATAATGGATTGGGAAGCTTGAGTGGAGCCAATGCAGTTCTCATGGGTGCAGTATTAGGTGGAATGATGGCGATTGATATGGGTGGGCCGTTTAATAAGGCGGCGTATGTATTTGGAACAGCATCGATTGCGGCAGGTAACTATAATATTATGGCGGCTGTTATGGTCGGTGGGATGACACCACCTTGTGCAATTGCACTTGCGACTCTTTTGTTTAAACATAAATTTACAGAAGAACAGAGAAAGTCGGGACCAACGAACTTTGTAATGGGGCTGTCCTTTATTACAGAGGGGGCGATTCCGTTTGCAGCATCAGATCCTCTGCATGTACTGCCATCTTGTATCTTGGGTTCTGCATTGGCAGGAGCTCTTTCTATGGCATTTAATTGTACACTGATGGCACCTCATGGTGGAATCTTTGTGTTTCCTGTAGTCGGTAATCCTCTGATGTATCTGGTTGCACTTGTTTTGGGAACAGTGGTTAGTGCATTGGCGCTGGGTGTGATTAAAAAACCGGTAGTAGAAATGTGATATAACAAATTTTAATGATTATTTAGTAGTAATACTACAGAGGGGACTCTCTTTTTTTCTTGTAATTTCAAGGTATGTGGAGTATACTCTTTACATAAAATCGAGGGCCAAAGAGAAAAAAAGTGAGGGAACAGTATGAGTTCGGAAAAGATTAATGTGGCAGAAATTTTTGGTGAAAATGTATTTAATGATACAGTGATGCAGGAACGACTGCCGAATAAAGTATATAAAAATTTGAAAAAAACGATTGAAGAGGGTAAGGAACTGGATCTGGAGACTGCAGATGTCATTGCTCATGAGATGAAAGAGTGGGCGATTGAAAAAGGGGCTACACATTATACCCATTGGTTTCTACCATTGACGGGTGTCACAGCGGAGAAGCATGACTCCTTTATTTCAGCGCCAATGGCGAATGGAAAGGTGCTGATGAGCTTTTCAGGAAAAGAGTTGATCAAAGGAGAGCCGGATGCATCTTCTTTTCCATCCGGAGGGTTACGAGCTACTTTTGAGGCACGTGGCTATACGGCCTGGGATTGCACATCTCCTGCATTTGTAAGACAGGATGCGGCAGGTGCAACATTATGCATTCCAACAGCCTTTTGTTCATATAAAGGAGAGGCGTTAGATCAGAAAACACCATTGCTCCGTTCTATGGAAGCGATTGATAAAGAATCTATCCGTCTGCTTCGATTATTTGGAAATACGACATCTAAGAAAGTAACTCCTTCCGTTGGAGCAGAACAGGAATATTTCTTGGTAAATGCGGAAAAGTTTTTGCAGAGAAAAGACTTAATCTATACCGGACGAACTTTATTCGGAGCGATGCCACCAAAGGGACAGGAGTTGGATGATCATTATTTTGGAACGATTCGTCAGAGAATTGCATCTTTTATGCGTGATGTTAATATTGAACTTTGGAAAGTGGGCGTATCTTCTAAGACCCAACATAATGAGGTGGCTCCTGCACAGCATGAGCTGGCGCCGATTTATGCGAAGGCAAATATTGCAGTAGATCACAACCAGATTGTGATGCAGACGTTAAAGAGAGTGGCAGGGCAGCATGGAATGAAATGTCTGCTCCATGAGAAACCATTTGCCGGTGTGAATGGTTCTGGAAAACATAATAACTGGTCATTGATCACAGATGATGGAATTAATATGCTGGATCCTGGAAAGACACCACATGAGAATACACAGTTTTTATTAGTTTTGACTTGTATTTTAAAGGCGGTTAATAAATATGCGGATCTTCTGCGGGAGTCTGCTGCGGATCCGGGAAATGATCATCGACTTGGAGCGGATGAGGCGCCACCGGCAATTATCTCTGTATTTTTGGGAGAACAGTTAGAAGATGTGATCGAGCAGTTAGTAAGCACTGGGGAAGCTACACATAGTTTGAAAGGTGGTACACTTCGTACAGGTGTCACAACACTTCCGGATTTGTATAAGGATGCAACTGACCGAAATCGTACATCGCCGTTTGCTTTTACGGGAAATAAATTTGAATTTCGTATGGTGGGATCCAGAGATTCTGTTGCAAACTCAAATATTGTGTTGAATACGATTGTAGCAGAGGCGTTTGCGGATACCAGTGATGTGCTTGAACAGGCGGAAGATTTTGATAAAGCGGTACATGATTTGATTAAAGAATATGCCATTGAGAATCAGCGGATTATATTTAATGGAAATGGTTATTCAGAGGAGTGGGTCAAAGAGGCAGAGCGTCGTGGATTACCGAACATCAAATCAATGGTAGAGGCGATTCCGGCAATTGTTTCAGAAAAAACCGTAGCATTATTTGAACGTTTTCATGTATTTACTAGGGCTGAGTTAGAATCTCGTGCTGAAATTCAATATGAAGCGTATGCGAAAGCAATTAATATCGAAGCTCGTACCATGATTGATATGGCCAGTAAGCAGTTCCTTCCGGCGTTTATCGGATATACGAAGACGTTGGCAGATACGGTGATTGCAGTACGGGATGCGGGAGCAGATGCTGAAGTACAGAGTGAGATTTTAAAAGAAGTATCGGTACATTTGAAGGAAACAAGGGATGCACTGCGTATTTTGGAAGAAGTGACAGAACATGCATCACTCATGCAGGAGGGGCCGGAGCAGGCGCATTACTATTATGAGAAGGTAATGCCGGCGATGGAGGCACTTCGTGCACCGGTTGATAAGATGGAGATGATCGTAGATAAGGAAGTGTGGCCAATGCCTTCTTATGGCGATTTGATGTTTGAAGTATAGAAGATATGAAAAGAGAAGAATCCGGTTAAGGACGATTTGTTCGGAGAAGCTCCGAAGAGTTCTTAACCGGATTTTTTGTTTCACAGTAACTTCTTTCTTTTTTGTGTTTGTGGTATTATGAGTGCATAGTTGAGAGGAGGACGCTTATGATTCGGATAGAGCACTTGACGAAGAGGTTTGATACGGTTGATGCAGTGAAGGATGTGTCATTGGAGATTCCGGAAGGGATTATGTATGGACTACTGGGAACGAATGGAGCCGGGAAGAGTACGTTGCTGCGGTTGATTGCGGGAATTTTACAGGCTGATGAGGGCAGGATTGAGATAGAGGGAGATTCTTGTTATGACAATCCAAAGTGTAAGTCCTGCTTTTTTTATTTGCCGGATACGCCGTATTATTTTCCGAATGGAAGCATGGAAACGATGGCGAAGTTCTATGCCGAACAATATCCGGAGATGGATGTGCCGGCAGTTTCTGAAATGGCGGCGATGCTGAATCTGGATGTAAAACAGTCACTTCGTACATTTTCAAAGGGAATGCGAAGACAAGCGTTCTTGATTCTGGCTCTGTGTGCGAATACAAAATACCTACTATGTGATGAAGTATTTGATGGATTGGACCCGATCGTTACGGAAGTAATGAAAAATCTGATTCGGGAAGAGATGAAGGAGCGAAAATTTACGGTTCTTGTTGTTTCTCACAAATTACGGGATTTAGAAGATATCTGTGAGCAGATAGGGATTCTTCACAAGGGCGGTCTTCTGTCTTCCGGGGATATGAGAGAACGGGCGGAAAATATGCATAAATTCCAGTGTGTCGTAGAAGAGGAAAAATGGGAAGTAATAAAACAAGAACTGGACGCGAGTTTGGAACTTGTCCGATGTCAGAAAGAAGGAGCGTTTGTGACGTTGATCATACGGCAGAGAGCGGAGGAACAATTGGAAGAATTGGAACAGAAAATACAAGATTGGTTTCCTTGTTTTTGCAAAGAAGTTCCAATGTCACTGGAAGAGGTGTTTATAACCGAAATGGAGGCGAGTGGATATGATATCAGGAAAGTCTTACGTTAACTGGATAAAAGAGGCTGGACGTGGGCATTTGGCGGCGATTTTGTCATGGGGAAGTTATGGAATCCTGTTAGGTGTGATGACAGTGAGATTGCAGTTGGATCTGCTCTATACGTTTTTTGGCATGGGCAGCAATCTGATGCTGTTAAGTGTATGCTCCGGTCTGGGACTGGCGCTTGGACTATTGGAATTTTCTTATCTTTTGCAGGCGCAGAAACAGGATTTTTATTTCAGCCTTCCGGTTAAGAAACGTACGATTTTTTACGGCCGGTATCTGCATGGTTTGCTGCATGGCTTACTTCCGATGGTCTGCTATATGCTTATTTGCGGAATTTATCAGAGCAGTTTGGATGAGTTATTTCTGAAAGTTTCTGTGAGCTATACATGTTTCAGCATACTTGTATATGGAATTATTTTTTTACTTTTTTATCATATTTCCATTTTTGCAGTCTGCGTCTGTGGACATTGGATTTCTGCCCTGTGCATATTGGGGATGATTTTATACTGGTTTCAAATCTTTCTGAGAAATGGCTGTTTGATTTTTATGGAACAGTTTTATAAGACGTTTTATAAAAGTCCGTTATTGGAAATGTTAGAACGACTTTTGATTCCATGGCAGTTGGCAGGCAGTCTGTCCGGTCAGCAGATGAGTGAAAAATTCGAATTGCTGGAATATCGTCCGGATCTGGCTGTATTGCTGGCTGGGGGAGTCTGGATTGTCGTTTTGGCGCTCTTGACGATGGCGGCGGAGAGACGAAGAAAGGCAGAAAATGTAGGGAAGGTCTTTGTATTGCCGCAGGCAGAGCGTGGGGCAGAAGTTGCAGTGTCTATATTAGCAGGGATAGCAGTTTGTGGATTTTTGCTGACGGTCAGTGCGTGGGAAGGATGGAACCGAAATGCTGTGTGGGTTCTTCTGATGGCAGCAGGCGTTGTGGCTGTTTTGGCAGTACATGGTGTTTTAGAGCGACTTTTACAGAATCCATTTCAAAGCATAGGAAGAAGAAAAGGACAGATGGCGTTGGAGACTGTTCTTGTAGTCTTGTTTATTTGTGTCATGTTGGGGAATTCCGGCAGATATGACAGAGAACTTCCTAAGGATGAAGAGGTTGGGCGATTAAAAATTGCGCTGTCCGGTCTGGATATGGATCAAGATACATATCGGAGCATGAGTCATGATGCAACAGATTATGTGACGGACGTAAGAATGAAAGAGTATACACTTTCCGAGGAAGGAAAAGAGTCGGGGATGCGATGGGTTCGGCTTGTACAGGAACAGATGGTGCAGGAGCAGATGGAACAAAAGGCAGCATCGAAGTATGCAAAGGTAACGGTTTGTTTTGAAAAACAGAATGGGAAGAACATGTATCGGACCTATCCCGTATCTCAGGAAAATTTTCTTGCATTTGCCGAAGTGTATGATACCATGGAATATAAACAGGCTGCGTATCCGCTGATCACAGAAGAGGCGGAGATGGCAGAAGATGCCAAATTTGTATGGGATGATGGAGTTTTTGAACAGACCTTATCTTTGACAGAGGTGGATAAGAAGCGATTTCTGGAATGTTATCGGGAAGATATAGAAGAGATAAAACTGTCCGATTTAGAGACGGCATTTCCGATTGGGAAAATAGAATTGGAGTCGCAAGTGTATCGGAGGACAACAGAGGCTTGTATCTATCCATTTTTTGAAACTTGCTGTGCGTTTTTGGCAGAGCATGGGGTGAATCTGACACAGCAGATATTTGATTATCCGGTGCAGTCTGTGAAGATTTGGGAAAGCAATCCGACCCCGATTGGGGGAAGTGGCGGTACTGTGATGCACCGGTATGAAACGGAGGAAGAACTGGCGGAATGGAAGGGGAGATTGATTCCTCAAACGTTGTGTGTGCATCCACTTCTGCATCCGGCAGATGCTACGGTAAATGCGGAGGTAGAAATAAGAGAGCCGGATTCCGGTGCAGTGATTTCGGTGGATTGTTACGGAATCAAAGAGAAGAATAGATAGAAAGTAAAATAGAAATGGAGTAGTGAGGACGAAATGATGCAGACAGCAGCAGAATTAAGAAATTTATTAAAGAGAATCGATCATAAAGGATATCCGGCATATAAGGATACAAAAGGCGTGTATCAGTTTCCGGGATATGAACTTTCGATTGATCATGTACAGGGAGATCCGTTTGCATCTCCGTCTAAGGTCAGTGTTCATGTGAAGGGGACTGGCGCTGGATTTCCAAAAGATTATTTTGGGGGAAAGCAGCAGAGAATTGCATTGCAGGATGAATTGACGAGACAGTTTGGACGGGCGGCAGAACGGTATGCATTTAAGGCAAAAGGTTCCGGAAAGAGCGGATTGATTGCGGTCAGCAGATGCGGGCAGGAAGTGTTGGAACGTACAGCCTGCCAGATTCATGCTGCAAGTGGTGATATCGTTCTGCGTATGGAAATTGGATTTCCGGCAAATGGAAGAACAATCAATGCGCGGGAACTGGAAAAGATTTTGTTTGATTTTCTTCCGGATTGTGTAGAGCAGACCTTGTATTATAGAAATCTGGATCAGAAAAGACTCCGCCGTGTCATTGAACTGGCGGAGGATCAGGAATATATCCGAGGGCAGTTAAAGGAGCTGGGGCTGGTGGCTTTTGTGGCAAATGGCTCCATTCTGCCGAGGGAATCCGGGGTGTCTGCAAAACCGATGCGGGGTGCAGTTGCATTTGTCTCTCCGAAAGAAATGGAGGTGACTCTTTCTCTGCCGCACAAGGGAGAGATAACGGGAATGGGGATCCGCAAAGGGATTACTTTGATTGTAGGCGGTGGTTATCATGGAAAGTCGACCTTATTAAAAGCCTTGGAATTAGGAGTATATAATCACATTGCAGGAGATGGAAGAGAATATGTGATTACGGAAAATAGTGCAATGAAGATTCGCGCGGAAGATGGAAGAAGTATTAAGAAGACGGATATTTCTATGTTTATCAATGATTTGCCAAATGGAAAGGATACTTGCGGATTCGATACCGAGGATGCCAGCGGAAGTACGTCTCAGGCGGCAAATGTGGTGGAAAGTATGGAGGCAGGGGCGCACACGCTTTTGATTGATGAAGATACCAGTGCAACGAATTTTATGATTCGGGACGAGCTGATGCAGAGAGTCATTCACCGGGAGATGGAGCCAATCACACCATTTATCGACCGGATCCGGGAACTGTATGAGCGATATGATATTTCAACTGTCATTGTTGCGGGAAGTTCCGGTGCATATTTCCACATTGCAGATACCATTGTGCAGATGGATCGGTACGAACCGAAGGAAATCACCGCATTTGCAAAGAAGGAGGCAGAATGCTTTCCGGCGTTGTCTGGGTTGGAAGAGCCGGCAAAAGCACCTGTTTTTGAGCGATGCCCGAAACAAAGCAGGAGCTTTCGTGGAAATGACCGGATTAAAATGAAAACAATGGGAAAAGAGGCGGTACAGATTAATCGGGAACAGATAGACCTGCGCTATGTAGAGCAGTTGGCTGACAGCGAGCAGGTGACTGCTCTTGGATATTGCGTGAAATATGCAGAACAGCATTTGTTCGGCGGACGGACGAGGATGCAGGATGTTGTGAAAAAGCTGGTGGATAAGATAGAAAAAGACGGGTTGGAAGGCTTGTGTGAAAGCCGCTCCAGTGTGGCAAATCTGGCAATGCCGAGGCAGCAGGAAATCTTTGCCTGCCTGAATCGATATCGGGGGATGGAATTATGAGATTTTTTCATTTGTCAGACTTGCATATAGGAAAGCAGCTGCACAATTATAATCTGCGGGAAGATCAGGAGCATATTCTTACAGAGGTCATTGAGTATGCAAAAGAACTGCGCCCGGATGCGATTGTAATTGCCGGGGATATTTATGATAAGTCAGTGCCGTCAGGAGAGGCGGTTACTATTTTTGATGAATTTCTGACAGAATTGTCTCTGTTGGAACCGAAGATTCCGGTTCTGATGATTGCGGGAAATCATGATTCTGCACAGCGTTTGGATTATGCCAGCAGGATTTTGGGAGCACAGCAGATATATATTGCCGGAAATGCACCGGAGACTTCGGAAGAATATTTGAAGAGTGTGACATTGGAAGATGAATATGGGACGGTGCATTTTTATTTGCTGCCATTTTTAAAGCCAGGCTTTGTGCGCGGTGTGTTTGGTGGAGAAGTACCCGTTAGCTACCAGGACGCAGTGGAAAAGTTACTGAAAAGAGAAACGGAATGTGGAAAAGAACATGAGGCTTTGGACTGGCAGGAGCGAAATGTGCTTGTAACGCATCAATTTTACACAGGGAGTGGGCAGGAGGCGCAGACCTGTGATTCAGAAATCTTTTCGGTAGGCGGGTTGGATCGGATTGATAGTTCTGTAATTGAGAAGTTTGATTATGTGGCGCTGGGACATTTACACGGGGCTCAGGTGGCAGGGAAAGAACAGATTCGTTATTGTGGAACGCTTTTGAAATATTCGGTCAGTGAGGCGAAGCAGGAGAAGCGTCTTCATGTTGTAACTCTTGGAGAAAAGGGCACGCCGGTGCAGGTGGAAACTTATCCGCTGCATCCACTGAGAGATGTGCGGCAAATTCGGGGGAAACTGGAAGAAATCCTCTCTTCAGCGAAACCGGAAGAAAAGGGAGATTATGTGAGTGTTACGTTGACAGATGAGGTGGATCCTTACAGGCCGAAGGAGCAGTTGGAACGAGTGTATTCACATATTCTGGAAGTGCGGATAGACAATCAGCGGACGAGACAGCTTTTGAATGAAATAGATCAAGATGACACTTTTTCAGATGTGTTATCTGTTTTTGCGGAATTCTACAAGGAGATACAGGGAAAAGAATTAAGCGAGGAAGAAATAAAGATTATGGAAAAAATCATAGAGCAGGGGGAAGAACTGGAAGTATGAAACCGATAGAATTAACGATGTCTGCCTTTGGTTCGTATGCCGGACAGGAGACTATTGATTTTTCGAAAATAAAGAGTGGGCTGTTTCTGGTTACAGGAGATACCGGAGCCGGTAAAACGACGGTTTTTGATGCAATCACCTATGCTTTGTATGATAAAACAAGCGGGGGCAGACGCGATGGAAATATGATGCGAAGTCAATATGCAGAAGATGATGCGGAAACATATGTGGAATATGAATTTTCCTATCGTAATGAAGTGTATCGGATTCGGAGAAATCCGGAATATTTCCGTGTGGGAAAACGGAAAAAGGCGGATGGAACAAGAGGTCTCGTGAAAGAAAGTGCGAAAGTTTCTTTGCTTTTGCCTGATGGAACAGAATTTCGCGGGAAGAAGAGGGCAGTGGATCAGAAAATCGAGGAAATCATTGGTTTAGATGTCAATCAATTTACGCAGATTGTAATGATTGCACAAGGTGATTTTCTAAAACTTCTTCATGCGGAATCGAAAGAGCGGAAGAAGATCTTTTCTCAGATTTTTCAGACTCGATCTTACTGGAGCGTGCAGGAACAATTGAAGGAAGAGACAAAGCAGCTATATGTGCGTCTGGAAGACAATCGAAAAGATTGTCTTCGTGAAATGCAGAGGGTGGAAGTTCCGGAATCGGAAGGGGAAACGAAGGTTACATTGCAAAGGCGCTGGGCGATATTTGGAGAGATGGAGTTCCCACCACTGGATGAAGTTCTGGTTTGTCTGAAAGAAATGATTGATGTAGGTAAGGTGTGGGAGAAAGCATCAGAGACGCAGGTGGCTGAGCTGCAAAAACAAGTCGAAGAGTTGAAACTGAAAATCCAGAGGCAGGAAGATGTAAATCTTCTGTTTGCTGCATTGGAGCAAGGAAAGGCGCAAAAGGCAAAATTAGACGTGGAACGAACGCGGATTGAAGAATTGCGTGTGCATCTGGATCACGGCAAACGCGCAGAAAAGGTGGCTATTCTGGAACAAAACTGGAGGCAGGCAAAACTGGATTTGCAGAAGGTGCAGAAAGAAGTGTCTGGATTAACGGAGTGGCTTGAACAGCAAAAAGAACCGGAGAAACAGCTACAGGAGGGATTTGAACAGGCAAAGCGTGTTTGGGAAGAGCAGGGGGCAGAGTTACAGGAACGGATCATCCGATTGTCGGATCTGCTGCCTCGATATGACCGATTAAAACAATGGGAGAAAAAACGGAAAGCTGCGGCTGCTGTTGTGGAGGAACTGCTGCATTCTTGTAAGGCTGCATCGGAACAGTATGAGCATTTGTATCAACGTTTTTTTGAGGAGCAGGCAGGAATTCTTGCAAAGGGGCTGCGAGAGGGGGGAGCTTGCCCGGTGTGCGGTTCGCTTACCCATCCGCAATTAGCAATTGTGTCGGAGGATGCGCCAGAGCAAAAGGATGTGGAACAGGCAAAGGAGCAGAGAGACCGGCTGGAATTAAAAAGAACAGAGGCTGCAGAACAGTTTCAGAAAATAAACAGTCAGTATCAGGCGGAATATGAGGGCTTGCGAGAGGCGCTTCAACAAGAAGGGAGACAGCAGGCGGAAAACCTGCCGGAAGAAAGGCAGATTCAGGAGGAATTGAGGGAACGAAAGTGTCAAAAGGATCAGCTTTTTAAACAGCAGGAACAATTGGGAGAGCGGCTGCAAAAACTGACCAGTGCCAGAATTCGCTATCAAGGGTTGCTGGAAAGCCGTCGGCAGCAGGAAATAGAATTGACGCAGCGTAAACAAGAGGCAGATGTGGCTTGTAAGGCAGAGTGGAAAAAACAAGAATTTACCGATTTATCTGAATATGAGCGGGCAAAGCAATGGATCTCGCAACAGGAAAAACTGGAAAAAGAGATTGCGAGATATGAACAATCTGTACTTCAGACAGAAACACGGTTGCAGACGCTGGAACAGCAGACTCAGGGAAAGACCGCGGGAGAGTTGACGGAAGAAAAAGTGTTGTTGAAGGAAATTGAACAACAGCAGCAACAATGGAAAGCAGAGCAGATGTATCGGCATAATTTGAATGAGAAGAATCGAGAGGCAGGACGAAAACTGCATACTTATTTTGAGGAGAATGGTGCTTTGCAAAAGCAATACGAAGTCTTGAATCAGCTGAGCCGTACAGCGAATGGAACCCTGCCGGGCAGTGTGAAACTGGACTTTGAAACCTATGTGCAGCGAAAGTATTTTAAGAAGATCATCCATGCGGCAAACCGTCGTCTGGCAAAAATGACATCCAACGAATTTATCCTGCAGTGCCGGGAAATTCAGAATTTGAGCAGTCAGGGACAAGCAGGGCTGGATTTGGATGTATATCATCTGGTTAGTAATCGTACAAGGGATGTGAAAACTTTGTCCGGGGGTGAATCTTTTATGGCGGCGCTTTCTATGGCACTGGGGCTGGCAGATATTGTGCAGAATACGGCAGGAGCGGTGAGTTTGGAAACAATGTTTGTAGATGAAGGCTTTGGTTCCCTAGATGATGCCTCCAGAGAACGGGCGATACAGATTTTGAAAGAATTGGCAGGAGAAAAGGCATTGGTGGGAATTATCTCTCATGTCAATGAATTAAAAGAGCAGATTGACTGGCAGTTAAAGGTTACAAAGAGTGAGCATGGCAGTCATGTACGGTGGAATTTATAAGAAATGAATAAAAATCTCGGGGACGGGCATTGGAGTCTCCGGGATTTTTTTATGTCTGGAAACTTTTTATTTGGATTTCTCCACATTTTTTTCAGAGTTTTCACATATCATGGTCACAGTTCTAACACAGAACGGTCACAAAAAGTATTTACCATAAAGGGCATCATAAAACAGGGAGGTATTGATTTGATTGAAGTAAGGGATTTGGTAAAAAAATACGGGGAACATGTAGCGGTCGATCATCTGGATTTTCAGCTAGAGCCCGGTAGGATTTATGGCTTTTTAGGACCAAACGGCGCTGGAAAATCTACAACTATGAATATTATGACCGGATATCTGGGGGCTACGGAGGGAGAAGTTCTGATTGATGGACATGACATTTTAAAGGAGCCGGAGGAGGCAAAAAAACATATCGGTTATTTGCCGGAATTGCCTCCGCTTTATATGGATATGACGGTTGCAGAATATTTGGAATTTGCGGCGGAGTTAAAGGAAATACCGAAACAGCAGAGGGAGTCGGCTGTAGAAGAGGCAATGAAATGGACCAAACTACTTGATGTAGAAAGGCGCCTCATCCGTAATCTGTCAAAAGGATATCGTCAGAGAGTGGGATTGGCGCAAGCAATTTTGGGATTTCCAGATATTATTATTTTAGATGAGCCTACAGTGGGGCTGGATCCGAAACAGATTATAGAAATACGAGAACTGATTCGAAGTTTATCAAAGTCGCATACAGTAATTTTAAGTTCTCATATTCTTGCGGAAGTCAGAGAAGTATGCGATTATATTTTGATTATTTCAAAAGGAAAGTTAGTCGCAAGTGATACGCCGGAGCACCTGGAGCAACTAATGAATGGGGCGGAGTGTGTGGAAATTGAAACAAAAGCGGATCCGGATATGGTACAGTCGATTTTGTGGAATGTGAATGGAATCGAGAATGTAGAGGTGGAAAAAATAGAGAAAGATCTAACTTATGCAAAAATAGAAGTGAAACCCAAATTGGATATTCGGGAAGATGTATTCTGTGCGTTTGCATCAGAAAAAGTTCCGCTTTTGACATTAAAGACTGCAAAAGTGAGTTTGGAAGAAGTATTTATGGAGTTGACACAGGGAGAGGAGGATACAGAAGATGCTGGCAATTTATAAACGAGAAGTGAAATCTTATTTTCAGTCGATGGTTGGCTGTGTGTTTGTAGCCTTTTTGGTTGCATTTACTGGGATTTATTTTACCGCATATAATCTAACAGCTGGATATCCGTATTTTTCCTATACATTGTCAGGTTCTTTGATTGTATTTATCGTTGGAATCCCGCTGATTACAATGAAAAGTTTTGTGGAAGACCGGAAAAATAAAACGGATCAGTTGCTGTTGACGGCGCCGGTTAGTTTGACGAAAGTGGTGCTTGGAAAATATCTGGCAATGGTTACGGTAGTGGCGATTCCGAATCTGATTTTCTGTCTGTATCCACTTTTGATTCGATTGAATGGAACTGCATATTTAAAAGTAGATTATATTTCCATCGGAGTATTTTTTCTGCTGGGCTGCGTTTTTACAGCGATTGGTATGTTTATGTCTGCGTTGACAGAAAGTCAGATTATTGCTTTTATTAGCACGTTTGGCGTGCTTTTGGTATTGTATTTGTGGAATGGACTGCTGGGATTTTTGCCTTCAGATGGATTGAGCTGTATGATTGGCCTTCTTTTGTTTTTGAGTCTGGCTGTATTTTATCTCTGGCATATGACGTCTAACTGGGTATTGTGTGCAGTAAGTGAAGCTGTGGCTGTGATCGGCTGTGTCGGAACATATCTGGCGAAATCCAGCGTATTTGAAAATCTTTTAACGAAACTGTTGGGAAATCTTGCGTTAGCAGATGTATTTACCGGCATTACGGAAAATCATATTGTGAATATGAGCGGGATTATGCTGTATTTGTCCATCATTGTAGTGTTTATTGTTTTGACGATTCAGGCAATTCAAAAAAGACGTTGGAGTTAGGAGGGCGGAATTGTGGATAAAATCAAGAGATTATTTAAAACAAAGGGGACAAAGCATGGTGCATATAGTGTAGGAGTGACAGCAGCTGTAGTGGCAATTGTAGTGGTGTTAAATTTGATTGTAGGACAGCTGCCGGAAAAATACCGCAGTATTGACGTGAGTAATACAAAAATTTATGAAATTTCAGATACCAGTAAAACATTGCTGAAAAATCTGGACCAGAAAGTAACGATGAAAGTGCTGGCAAATGAGGAAGAGGCGGACGAACGTATTCGGACGTTTCTGAGTAAATACAGTGGACTGTCTAAAAATATATCTGTGGAATGGATTGATCCGGTATTGCATCCATCTGTTTTAGAGGAAAATGATGCTTCAGAAAATACAATTATAGTGTCGTGTGAAGAAACCGGAAAAACAACGACCGTAGCATTTAGTGATATGATTGTGACAGATATGTACTCATACTACTATACAGGAACTGCTTCAGAGTCAGAGTTTGACGGGGAAGGACAATTGACAGGAGCTGTCAATTATGTGGTGAATGATGCGGGGCAGCAGGTGTATCGTACAATCGGCCATGGGGAGGCTGCGCTATCTTCTACGATTAATGATTTGATGAACAAGAATAATTATCAGGTGGAGGAATGGAATCTGTTGATGGAAGGAAGCGTGCCGGAGGACTGCGAACTACTTTTGATCAATGCACCGACCAAGGATTTGACAGAAGAGGAACGGACGGCAATTGAAACATATCTAGGACAGGGCGGAGACGTAATGCTGTTGCTGGGAGAAAAAAATGCTGCTGAAATGCCGAATTTCGCCGCGTTGATGAAAACATATGGAATGGAACCGGCAGATGGCTATATTGCAGACCCTGAACGTTGTTATCAGGGAAATTATTATTATTTATTCCCGCAGCTCTCTTTGAGCGATGAAATGGCGGATGGCATCAGTTCAGAAATGGTGCTTGTGATAAATGCACATGGATTCACAGTTACCGATGCGGCACGTGATACGATTACAACAACAGCTTTTATGAATAGCTCTGATCATGCATATGCAATAACGGAAGAAAAACAGACGGAAGGGTCTTATGCACTTGGAGCAGTTGCCGTTGAAACGATTGAAGATGAAACAGAAAGTGAAACAACAGAAGATTCTGAGACAAAAGAAAGCAGATTTACTGTGATTTCAGCTGGAAGCCTGATTGATTCACAAATTACAGATACGTTTACAACGTTGGAAAATACGACAATATTTATGAATGCAGTAACTGCAAACTTTGATGGTGTAGAGAATCTGTCAATTGAACCGAAAAGTCTGTCAATTGAGTATAATACAGTGCAGCATATCGGAGTGTTCAGTTTGCTTGTAATTTTTGGTATACCGGTACTTATTTTAGTTGTCGGATTTGTTGTCTGGTTCAAAAGACGTAAAATGTAAATGAAGAAATTGGGAGGGATTGGATGACGAAAAAAACAAAAAAATTATTGCTGCTGTTTGGAATATTATTATTGCTGCTTGGAATTTTATTTGGTATTCAGGCAAGGAATAAACACCAAGAAGAAAAAGATGCAGCAGAAAAAGAAGCAGCGAAAATTTACGTAACAGATTTGAAAAATGTAAGTGAAGTTCGATACAACGTGGGAAATGGAGAATTTGTCTTTGCGAAGCAGAATGATACATGGTTCTATACAGAAGACAGTGACTTTCCGTTGAAACAAAGCGTACCGGAACAGATTATAGATACATTTGGTAAATTAGAAGCGCAGAGGGAGTTGAAAGACGGCGATTCTTTGGAAGCATATGGATTGAAAAATCCAGTGTATACGATGAGTTTGACGACAACAGAGGGAACTCAGACAACATTGCAATTTGGAAATGCTGTAGATGATAGTTATTATTTGACAGTAGAAGGAACGAATCGAGTTTATACGGTAGCAGCAAGTATATTGGATGAACTGCAGTATACAATGGATGAGCTGGCACAGTTTGATACTTATCCGGAGATTGGCAGTGGGAATTTGTTGAAAGAAACGATTACGGAAAATGGAAAAACAACGACATATGATTCGGAAAAAGAGGAAGATACAGAAAATATTGCAGCGGTGGCAGGCGGTCTGGGTGCTGTGAAATTGGATACGGCAGCAGAGTATTCAGTGACGGATGAAGATCTGCCGAAATTTGGGCTGGATGAAAAGGAAAGAATTACTGTAGAAGTAACCTATAAAGCAAATGACATTGAAGACACAATGAACCTGTATATCGGAAATACGAATGGAAGTGATAAGCGGTATGTGATGATTAATGATTCACGAATTGTATATTTGATTTCAGATGAAGTGTGTAAAAATATTTTGAATGTGGATGATGAGACAGAATAATTTAATAGAATTTAATAGAGAGTTTATTGACTTCCCAAGATAAAAAGCGCACAATGTCTTACATCGCATAAAAGAAAAGTAATAATGAAATGAGGATGATGGAACGATGAAGGAAAGACTGGTTAGATTTATGCAAGGACGTTATGGAGTAGATACTTTATCTAAATTTCTATTAGTCGTTGGGCTTGTTGCGGTGTTTGGTGCGGCGCTGTTTGATAGTCCGCTTGCAAGCAGTATATGCAATCTGTTAGGATGGCTGGTTATTTTAATCTGTTATTTTCGACTGTTTTCCAGAAACGTAACAAAGCGTTATGCAGAGAATCAGGCATTTCTAGCAAAGACATATAAGATTCGTTCCTTTTTTCAGCGGCAGAAAGAGATGCTGAAGCAGAGAAAAGATTATCATATCTATCAGTGTCCAGGGTGTAAACAGAAGATTCGGATTCCCAGAGGGAAGGGGAAGATAGAAGTAAGATGTCCGAAATGCGGAACGACCTTTATCAAAAAAAGTTGATGAAAAGTTTTAGCGAAGTTTTTTGAAAAAAATATAAAAAGTTCTTTACATTTCCCGGTGACCTGTGGTATTATATCATTTGTCGAGCGGAAGTGGCGGAATGGCAGACGCGCTAGATTCAGGTTCTAGTGGGAGTTAATCCTGTGAGAGTTCAAGTCTCTTCTTCCGCATCAAAGAAATAGATCGAGAAATCTTAGAAATAAGATTTCTCGATTTTTTTGCTTTACAGGAAATAATTTTCTCTACCGAGGAAATAAATGTGTAGTTTTTCAAAAAAATTTTGAATTTGAAACTTTTGGGTGGATTTTTTTATCTAATAAGTATCAATCGGTTGAAGAGAATGGAAATAAAGAAAGTTAAAGTTCGTACATACGGATATGATTAGGAGAGGAGGTATGCCGATGAGTCAGTTGGTGAGAAAGGCGCAGCGTGGAGATAAAGAGGCGTTTATCACGTTGATGGAAGAACAAAAGCAGACGATGTATAAAGTGGCTGTCGGTATTCTTAAAAATGATACGGATGCGGCAGATGCGATGCAAGATACGGTTTTAAGTTGTTATGAGAATTTGCAGAGTTTGAGAGAACCGAAATATTTTCAAACATGGATGACGAGGATTCTGATTAATCACTGCAATCGTATTTTGGCAGAGCGTAAAAAAGTGGTTCCTATGGAAGAATATCTGGCAAGTGGGAAACAGCAGGACGTGCAGGATGCAGCAGGAAAAACAGATACAATCAATGAAGATTTTTTGAGAATGCTGGAGCAATTAGAAGAACGGTATCGAGTTGTGTTGTTATTGTATTATGTAGAGGAATTTAGCATTAAGGAAATCAGCAGCATTTTAAAGACAAATGAAAATACAATTAAGACAAGACTGGCAAGAGGGCGCGGGATTTTTAAGAAAGTGTACATGAAAGAATATGGGGAGATGGATTGCCGAACCAGTGAAATATAAGAGGGAACGGCAGTGATAGAGTAAATGGAAAGCGAGGGATATCAGATGACAGAGAGACGGACTAGAATAGAGGATATTGAGATGGAAGAAAAGATGAAAAAGAATCTTCAAGAGCAGGTAGAAATTCCGGCTGATGTAGAAGACAAGATGCAGGATGCGTACCGCCAGATATATCAAGGTGTTGTGGAAATGAAACCAGCGGCAAAGAGACGGTTTTCGGCGTGGGCGAAAGTAGCAGCGGCAGCGGTCTGTGTAGTAGCAGCAGGAAGTGTGATATTGGTAAGCAATCCGACATTGGCAAAGGATCTGCCGTTGATTGGGAATATTTTTGATGAAATGGTAAAGGCAAGAGATGCAGAACCTTATGGATATAAAGATACAACGGCATATCAGAATATCAAAGAAAATGCACAGCAGATTCAAACCGAGCAAATGACAGCGGTTGATCAGGGAATAAAATTGGAAGTGACAGATGCATACTGTGACGGATATGATCTGTATTTTACATTGGGCGTACAGGATGAAGAAGGAGTTCTCGGAACCGCGGATGGAATCCAATTAGGAAGAGCCTATGAAACAACAGAAGGCAAGAGACCTGTTACGGTTACTGTCGGAGAAGACGGTGAAACGCAGGTAGAAGAAACGGATATTGAATCATTAAAGAATCGGATGAGTTTGGAGGTTGTAAAAATCGACGGAACCTATGTCGGTGCAAATATGAATATAAAAGATATAGGGGACGGAACTTATGTGGGAGTGATTCATATTGCGAAATCATTCCTGCCAGAGAAATCATTTGCAGAAAAGTTCCTTGTAGAACTGGATGTTGATATGGTAGAAAGTACGAATTACGGAGATACATCCAAAGCTCCAAAGGCGGTTGCAGGCGAGTGGAATTTGAGCTTTGAAGTGGCAAAAGATGAAAGCAAAAATCAAGTGTTTGATGTACAGGCAGAAGACCAAGGATTTGTAGTAGAGAAGATTGTACAGACTCCGAGTAATCTACATGTTGATTTTGTGATTCCGCAGGAATGGGTAGAGCAGAATCCGGAGATTCAAGTAATTGATCAAAATGGAAATTTGGTAGAAAAATGGAACGGTAAGACAGAAGAACGGGAAGATGGAAGTCAAATGAGAGAATATACGTTGGAGTATTCCGGTTCAAGAAATTATACGATTCGTGTGGTTGATAAAAACAACAGCAGTCAGGAGGAATTGTTAATCATTACAGAAATTCCAATTACGTTGTAAACAGACCTTGACAAAGGGATGAAAAATGAGTTAGTATAGGCAACAGATAGACAAAGGCGAAGAAGAGAACAAGTAGCAGTTTACAGTGAAAACAGAAAGCAGCCGGCAGATGAGAGGCGCGTGATACTGTTTAGTGTGAATACATCTCAGAGCTGCACACCGAACGTATTTGCAGATAAAGGAAGAAATGCAAGTAGGCTGTGACGGACCGGCAGACGTTAAGATGCTATGGCAATGCATGTTGGAACGCTTTTCATTGAAAAGAGAGGCGGAACATAAGTTGTTACTGAGGCAGCAGGTGCGAATCTGTTGTAAATTAAGGTGGTACCGCGGGTATAGAACTCGCCCTTACATTATGTGAGGGCGAGTTTTTTGAGTGTTGACAATGAGCCAAAGTCATTTATGTTGGCATAATCGCTTGTTCCCTCACTGAGAACAAAAATGAAATTGGAAAAGGAGTATAACATCATGACACTTTACGAAGAACTACAGGCACGTGGCTTGATCGCACAGGTCACAGACGAAGACTTGATCAAAGATCTGATCAACAATGGAAAGGCAACATTTTACATCGGATTTGACCCAACGGCGGATAGCCTTCATGTGGGACATTTTATGGCACTCTGTCTGATGAAACGTCTGCAGATGGCAGGAAACAAACCGATTGCCTTGATTGGCGGAGGTACCGGAATGATCGGTGATCCATCCGGAAGAAGTGATATGCGTCAGATGATGACACCGGAGACAATCCAGCACAACTGCGACTGTTTCAAAGAGCAGATGAGCAAGTTTATTGATTTCTCAGAGGGCAAGGCGCTGATGGTAAATAATGCGGACTGGTTGATGGATCTGAATTATATCGAGGTGCTGCGCGAAGTGGGAGCACATTTCAGTGTAAACCGTATGCTGACAGCAGAATGTTATAAACAGAGAATGGAAAAAGGACTGAGTTTCCTTGAGTTCAACTACATGATCATGCAGGCATATGATTTCTATGCATTGTACCAGAAATACGGCTGTAACCTGCAGTTCGGCGGGGATGACCAGTGGAGCAATATGCTGGCAGGTACAGAGCTGATTCGCCGTAAATTAGGAAAAGATGCGAGCGCAATGACAATTACGCTGCTGCTCAATTCAGAAGGCAAGAAGATGGGAAAAACACAGTCAGGCGCAGTTTGGCTGGATCCAAATAAGACCTCTCCGTTTGATTTCTATCAGTACTGGAGAAATGTCGGAGATGCGGATGTTCTGAAGTGTATCCGTATGTTGACATTCCTTCCGATTGAAGAGATTGACAAGATGGATGCGTGGGAAGGTGCACAGCTGAATCAGGCAAAAGAGATTCTGGCGTATGAGCTGACAAGTCTGGTTCATGGAGAAGAAGAGGCAAAGAAAGCACAGGAGAGTGCACGTGCACTGTTCAGTCAGGGAAATGCTGCGGATATGCCGACAACAGAACTGACAGAGGAAGATTTTACAGAGGGGGCAATCGATATTCTGACACTTCTTGCGAAGAGTGGTCTTGTGCCGTCTAAGTCTGAGGCAAGACGTGCGGTACAGCAGGGCGGAGCCTCTGTAGATGGAGAAAAGGTGACAGATATTTATGCATCATTTGAAAAAGGGAAATTTGCAGGAGACGGAATTGTCCTCAAGAGAGGAAAGAAGAACTTCCGGAAGGTGATTATAAAATGAGAGTAAGTGCAGCCTGCATCCGTTGTATGGTGGAACGTCAGGAAGAACGGGTGCGAAGTCTGAAGGATGAGTCGAAAAAAGCGGAATATCTGAAAGCGGTTCTGCGCGTGATCGGACAGAGTGATACGGAAACTTCAGCGCCGGAACTGGTAGAAGACATCAGTAAAGCATATGCGGAGTATTTTGGTGAAGAGCAGGATTATCAAGAAATAAAAAGGATGCATAATCAAAAAATGCTGGACATCGAGTCACAGATCTGGCAGCAGATATGCAATGCAGAGGATCCGTTGGAACGGGCAATCCTTTATGCGCGTGCAGGAAATTATATTGATTATGGGGCAATGAGTACAGTGGAAGAAAGTGTTCTCGAAACATTGATTCAAAATGTGGAAAATGAGATTCTGGATGAAACGTGCTATAGAGAGTTTCGCTGTGATTTGGAGCAGGCGTCGAAGCTGGTCTATGTAACGGATAATTGCGGAGAGATTGTGCTGGATAAGCAGTTGATCCGCGTGTTGAAAGAGCAATATCCAAAACTGAATATTACAGTGTTGGTTCGCGGAAAACAGGTCTTAAATGATGCAACGATAGAAGATGCACAGCAGATTGGATTGACAGAACTGGTTCCGGTGTTGGAAAATGGAAGTGGAATCGCGGGAACGTCCATGCGCTCTATCAATGAAACATCTAAAAAAACGTTGGAAGATGCAGATGTAATTCTGGCGAAAGGACAGGGGAATTTCGAAAGTCTGTATGGATGTGGATTGAACGTGTATTATTTATTCCTGTGCAAATGTGATTGGTTTGTACGTCGATTCGGTCTGACGAAAAATGCAGGTGTATTTATGCGGGAAGGCGATTATCAGCAGAAATAGAAAATGAAAAAAGAACCGAAAGATATGAGGGGGGTTCTCTAATATCTATCGGTTCTTTTTCGTGATATAAAATTGGATATTAAATTTGCTTTAAGTATTGTACGTTATATCCAGGGAGAGAAAGCTGATTGCTCAGATCCACTTTCTTGCCGGTGATCAAGTCTTCGTATGTGCCGGAGAGCTCGCTGTTATTCGCAGTAAAATCACATGCATCGGCATTGATTGCAACTAATACCCGCTCCGATTCGGATTTGCGTTCAAAAATCAACTGATGGTTGGTGATTACAACATTATGATAACCGCCGTTGCAAAGAGCATCGCTGTCTCTTCGAATGGCAATGAGTTCGGTGATGAATTTGGTCAATTCATTGGGTTTTGGTTCTTCAAAACATGGCCGCAGGGCGTAATCATTGTCAGGAGCTTTTTTGCCTTCTTCGCCCCATTCACTGCCGTAATAAATACAAGGGATGCCAGGCATACCAAATAAAATGCCGTATGCCAGAGGCAGATGTTCTGGATTGGTCAGAATACTTGCAATTCGTGTAACATCATGATTGTCCACAAAATTCATCAAATGTTTGCCGCGGTAAATACACCATTGTTCCGGTCCGTATTGACGGTTCAGGGAATGTGCAATTTCGAAAAGATTCATGCTGTTAAAACTGGAGTGGATTCCTTTGTAGCATTCATAATTTGTACAGCTATGCAGCATTTCATCATTTACGATCAGATTATAATCACCAAACAGGACTTCTCCGATCAGCGCAAATCCGGGTTTTAATTCTTCGCAGAAACAACGCAGACGGCGCATAAAATTGTGGTCTAAGCTGTAAGCTACATCTAGACGCAGACCATCAATGTCAAATTCTTCAATCCAGAAACGGACGCATTCCAAAAGATAATCTACAACTGCCGGGTTTTGCAGATTTAGTTTCACCAGTTCGAAATGACCTTCCCAGCCCTCATACCAGAAACCATCGTTGTAGCAGCTATTTCCATCGAAACTAATGTGAAACCAATCTTTATAAGGAGAATCCCATTTCTTTTCCTGCACATCTCGAAATGCCCAGAATCCTCTGCCGACATGGTTGAATACGCCATCCAGCATGATTTTTACATGATGAGCATGGAGTTCCTTACAGACAGCTATGAAATCTTCGTTAGTTCCGAGACGACAGTCAATGGTTTTGTAATCTCTGGTATCGTAGCCATGGTTGTCAGATTCAAAGATTGGATTTAAAATAATAGAACCGATTCCGAGTTCCTCGAGATATTCACTCCAATCAGAAATCTTGCGGATTCGCGGAACTGTAATTCCGTCGTTGTGTACCGGAGCACCACAGAAACCGATTGGATAGATCTGATAAAAAGTTTCATTATAAGCCCACATAAATAATACCTGCCTTTCCGTATTGTCAGTATTTCCATAGAAAAAAGATAATATATCTAAAGTGATGCAAAAATAAAGATTCTAGATATAAATATACCATAAGAAAGGAAGAATTGACAATAATTGAAAAAAATGTTGACATTAGTGAAGAGCTGTACTATACTATTTAGGCATGACAAAAGGAGAAACAGTATACACCAAAGCCCCGGAGTGTGCTGATTTCATATAAAAGCAATGAATGAATAACGAAGATTACAAAGAAAATTACAGGAGGAACATCCATGAAAACTTATATGGCTAACCCAGACAAGATTGAAAGAAAATGGTATGTGGTTGACGCTGAAGGTCAGACATTAGGACGTATGGCTTCTGAGATTGCCAAAGTATTAAGAGGTAAAAACAAGCCAGAATTTACACCACATGTAGATACAGGTGATTATGTAGTAGTAGTTAACGCAGAGAAGATTAAAGTTTCCGGTAAGAAACTTCAGCAGAAGATTTATTACAATCACTCCGATTATGTTGGAGGAATGAGAGAGACAACTCTGGCAGAACTGCTTGCTAAAAAGCCGGAGAAGGTTGTAGAACTCGCAGTCAAAGGAATGCTTCCAAAGGGACCACTGGGAAGACAGATGCTTCAGAAACTGCACGTATACGCAGGACCGGAGCACGCTCAGCAGGCTCAGAAACCAGAAGTATTGACATTTTAAGGAAAGGTTGAAAGGAGGACATTACGATGGCTAACGCTAAGTATTATGGAACAGGAAGAAGAAAAAAATCTGTAGCAAGAGTATATCTTGTACCTGGAACAGGAAAAATCACAATCAATAAGAGAGATATCGACGAGTATCTTGGACTGGAGACACTGAAAGTAGTTGTTCGTCAGCCGCTCGTTGCAACAGAGACACTTGATAAATTTGATGTAATGGTAAACGTTCATGGTGGTGGATACACAGGACAGGCTGGAGCAATCCGTCACGGAATCGCTAGAGCACTTCTGCAGGCAGACGCAGAGTACAGACCGGTTCTGAAGAAAGCTGGATACCTGACACGTGACCCACGTATGAAAGAGCGTAAGAAGTACGGTCTCAAAGGCGCACGTAGAGCACCACAGTTCTCCAAACGTTAATCATACGTTTCGGGACGTACAATTTCAAAAAAGATTTTACAACCTCTCAGGGAGATTCCTTGAGAGGTTTTTATTTTGCTGGGGAGAAAAACGTGGTAGAATGATTAGTATCAAATGTGAGTTGTATGAAGTTGAAATCAGACGAAAAGAATGGAAACTATGGAAGAAATGTAATAAAGGAGGGGGCCTATGAAAAAGAAGTATAGCAAAAAGAAATATATTATTATTGGTGGCGTTTTAGCAATGATTCTGATCATCGGGTTTGTGTTTGCGAAGGATTACGTTTCTTTAAACAAGAAAAATTTAAAACGGGATTATGATACGGAGTTTGAACAAGGCTCGAATATTAAAACGCAGGAACTGTCGGAATGTCAAGTGGAGTCGTTATATAAGCTATGCAAAGTCTGGGGGTATGCCAAATATCATCATCCAGATGTAATTTCCGGGGAATTGAATTGGGATGCAGAGCTTTTTCGTGTGATGCCGGATGTGCTGAATGCTGCGAATGCAACGGATGTTAATCAAGTTTTGCTGCAGTGGCTGGAAAAATTCCCGGTGAAAGAAGAGCAGAATGATTTGACAGAGGAAAGTGAACAGTGGGTTCAACTTCAGAAAGAAAGTGGCAAGAAAGTATTAGATACATCATGGATTCAAGATGTGGATTTCTTGGGCGAGGGGTTAAGCGAGTATTTTGGCAGTCTGTCAGAATTATACATTTCTGATAGGGAAAATGCGTATGCGTCATTTGACAAAGTGGGATTGGTTTCTTTTGAAAATGAAAAAATGTACGATGTCTCAGACGGCGATATGGGAATGTATTTGCTTGGGTTATTTCGTTTTTGGAATATATACGAATATTATTCGCCAAATGTAGAAATCACGACAGAGGATTGGGATGTTGTTTTGCGGAATGCGATTCCGATAGTTGCCGGTGTAGGAGATTATCATAGTTATGCAAAAGCAATAGCAGAAGTTGTTGCAAAAACAGGAGATGGCCACAGTCTTGTTGTGGATGAAGAACAATTTTTATACTATTACTACGGACGGTATTTTTTGCCTTGTGACATTAGAATAATTGATGGAAAAGTTGTTGTTACACAGGTTAGAAAAAGTGAAAAACAATTGCTGCCAGGAGATGTTTTATTAGAGATTGATGGAATGTCTCTTCAAGATCGAATAGAGGAGCAACGAAAATATCATGCACTTCCAGAGCAGAATAAAATGCTGAATCAAATAAAACATTTATTGCTTGAAACAAAGAAAGAAAAGGCAGCGGTTCAAATCTTGCGCGGATCAGAAATAAAAACACTGCAAGTGAATACTTTGGAGTATCAATACAGCTATGAAAATCCGATTCCGAATGGACTTATGAAATCTACGAATGTTGGATATATTGATCCCTCTTCTTTGGAACAAGGCGACCTTGAGGAACTTATGAAAGAGTTGATGGATACGGATGGAATTATTGTAGACTTGAGATATTATCCGTCTACAGCAATCATGTATCTTTTGAGTGAATACATCAATCCGACGCAGGAGGTGTTTGCTTACCTTGGTTGCCCGAATCAGGCGATGCCGGGAGCGTTTTTCAATTTGGCGCAGGTGAGTGGGAATGGGACTTTGAAGGAGGGGCAAAATGATATCCGTACATTTGCTCAATATTCAGGAAAGGTCATTCTTCTAATGGATGAAGGAAGTCAAAGTCAGAGTGAATTTACAATTATGTCTTTGAGACAGGCGTCGAATGCGATTGTTGTTGGAAATCCTTCGATTGGTGCTGATGGAGATGTCACTGTGGTTCAGCTGCCGGGGAATATAAGATTTGGAATATCCGGTCTTGGCGTGTATACTCCGGAAGGCGGTCAGACACAGCGGTGCGGCTTGCAGCCGGATATCGAATGTTATCAAACGATAGAGGGGATTTTGGCTGGAAAAGATGAGTTGATTGAAAAAGCGATTGAGCTGATAAAGTAAATCGTTCGTATTTATTTATAAGATGAAATCAGCAGGGCAGGAGGTGCAGATGAATAACATATTGACTAATGAAAATGTGATAGTAATTGTGTCAATTGCAGCAATAATACTTATTGTATTTGTTGTGCTGTCGTGGGGGATACAATGGAGAAGAAGAGAAAAGAACCGCAGCAGAATGAAGTTTTATTATGGTCGCTGGCGAGATGTTTATTATTCGGACGAGGTATTGTCAATTATAAAAGAATACACGCAAAGCAAAGAGTGCTTAATTGATGAAATTACATGGAATGATTTGAATATGGATGATGTGTTTCAAAAAATCAATCATACATGGTCCTTTGCGGGAGAAGATTATCTTTATTATTTGATGCATGTTCCGGTAAATTCTAAAAAGGATTGGAAGGATCAAGAGGAACTGATACGGTATTACCAGGAACATGAGAGAGAACGAATTGAGCTACAGATGTTGTTTGCGAAGATTGGAAAGTATCATGACGCATCCATTTATAGCTATATTAGTAGAAGTATTGAAATGAATACACATACACCGCTGGTTCATTATTTATGTCCGATAGCGTTGGCAATCGCGATTGGTTCTTTGTTTTTTAATCCGGCAGAAGGAGTCGGCTTTTTGATTCTAGTTGTTATAACAAATATAGGATTGTATTTTTCTAAAAGAAGAGCTATAGAAAATTCCATGCAGGCATTGCAGTATTTTTTGAATCTGCAAAAAGCGGCGGGGGATATTTTGAAGAAGAAACTAGTAGTAAATGAGCATTATAGAGAAATGCTGCAAAAAGACTATACAAGTGTCAAAAAATATTTGGGATGGACAACCATGCTGAAACCTGCAGATTGGGGCAATCAGTCATTGGAAGAAATCGTACTGGATTATTTTCGCTTAGTTACGCATTTAGATAATATTTTGTTTTATCGCTGTATGCGTCGGTTAAAACAAAATATGAATGCAGTGGAAAATTTAATTACAACGATGGGATTTCTAGAAAGTATCATTGCGATTGGTTCTTTGAGAAAAGCATTGCCGTATTACTGCGTTCCGGAATTTTCGGAAAGGGGACAACTGGAAATTCGAGATGCATATCATCCTTTGATTGAAGAGCCAATTGAAAACTCTATATGTGCAGAAAAAGGGATTCTGATAACAGGCTCAAATGCATCGGGAAAATCTACATTTTTAAAGACGGTTGCTATCAATGCAATCATGGCGCAAGGCTTACATACTTGTGCGGCAAACATATATAGAGGACCATGGTATCACATTTTTTCATCAATGGCACTTCGGGATAACATATATCAAGGAGAGAGTTATTTTATTGCGGAAATCAAAGCATTGAAACGGATTTTGGAGGCGAAAGACGAGAATTTACCGGTGCTTTGTTTTGTAGATGAGGTGCTTAGAGGAACGAATACAGTGGAAAGAATTGCGGCATCGACACAGGTACTTAGAGAGTTTCAACGACGGAACATTCTTTGCTTTGCTGCAACGCATGATATTGAATTGACATTTTTACTGGAAAATGAGTTTGAAAATTATCATTTTCAAGAACAGATTCAGGAGGGAGAAGTTCTTTTTGATTATCGGTTATACAAAGGTCGTTCCAATTCCAGAAATGCAATTCGTTTGCTGGAGCTGCTAGGGTATGAAACGGACATTGTCGAAGGGGCAAATGAAATGGTGGCTAGATTTTTAAAGGATGGGAAATGGTCATTAGAATAGATGAGATTAGAATAGAAAATGAGGCATGAATTATGAAACGAGAAATTGATATTAATGAGGTGTCGGACGGAAAACGGTATTCATCGAATGATATGGTGAAGATTGGATGTGACGACTGTAGTGGTTGTTCTGATTGCTGTACGGGAATGGGGAGTTCTATTTTGTTAGACCCATATGATGTGTATCAGTTGACCAGAAATTTGAATCGGAGTTTTGACGAAATGATGAGTCAAAATTTGGATGGAAAAGAAGGAAGTGCTGGTGTTATCGGGCTTGATGTGGTGGATGGTCTGATTCTGCCGCATCTCAATATGGTGGGAAAGCAGGAGTGTTGTTCCTTTTTGAATGAAGAGGGTCGCTGCAGGATTCATGGGTTTCGACCGGGATTTTGCAGATTGTTTCCGCTGGGCAGGATTTATGAAAATGGAAGTTTTCAGTATTTTCATCAAATACATGAGTGCAGGAAAACGCATCGCACGAAGGTGAAAATCAATAAATGGCTGGGGATTCCGAATCTGAAAAAATACGAACAATTTGTATTGGACTGGCATGATTTTTTGGAAAAGGTTGGAGAAGAAATCCGAGAAAGCAATGAGGAAGATGCGGTCAAACAGATAGGATTGAGTCTGCTTTATGTATTCTATCGGAAACCTTATGATTTTCAACGGGATTTTTATGAGCAGTTTTATGAGAAATTGGAGAAACTGATTTAGAGTGAGAACTAATATTCCTACAACTTGATAGATGTACAGTGGATAACAAGGAGATGGTTCGGCGATAAGTGCTGAACCATCTCCTTGTTATTTATCTCAGTCGAGAAGACTCCCACTTGTATAAGGGGTGAGTTAATTACAAACTTGTTTTATAATAAAATGCTAAACTGTACATATTGAATATTGACAGTATATGCAATGAAGTATATACTGTACTTGTAACTTAAGTACAGTTATGAAACCAGTGCACAGGTTTTATTGGAACAGGATGATTAGATGATGGAAATTATTTTAAGTAATGCAAGTGCGAAACCGATTTATGAACAGATTACTTCTCAGATTAAAGGGATGATTATGAGTGGGGAATTAAAACCGGGAGATTCTATGCCGTCTATACGGAAATTGGCGAAGGAGCTGCATGTCAGTGTGATTACGACACAGCGGGCATATGATGATTTGGGGAAAGATGGATTCATTGTGACCGTTCCGGCAAAGGGGACTTTTGTTTCTGCACAAAATCAAGATTTTATCCGAGAGGAAAATCTGCGTAAGATCGAAGAGAATCTGTCGGAGGTGTGCGAACTTGCAAGACAGAATGGGGTATCACTGGAATCTTTGAAAGAGATATTAGAAGTATTCTATTGTGAAAACGAGTAGTTGGAAAGAAAAAGTAAAGGGTGAATGAAACGTATGGTAGAGAATGCTATTCAAATTCAGAATTTGTCAAAGGTATACGAAGATTTCTCCTTGAAGAATATTACATTAAATATTCCAAAGGGGAGTATCTTAGGACTGGTCGGCGCCAATGGTGCGGGCAAGTCCACGATGATTCAATCGCTGTTGGGATTGATTCGTTCAGAGTATGATGCAATCAAAATTTTAGGAAAAGATTTGCAGACGCAGGAAAAGGAAATCAAAGAAGATATTGCGGTCATCTATGATGTAAGTCATTATAATCTGCAATATACTCCCAAGTTTATCGGATCGATGCTGCAAAAGATCTATCGGAACTGGGATATGGAAAAATATCATGGGTATTTGAAAAGATTTGGACTTCCGGAAGATAAGAGATTAAAAACTTTTTCGAAAGGAATGAAGATGAAACTGGAGTTTGCAATTGCCTTTAGTCATGCTCCGAAAATATTGATTTTAGATGAGGCGACCAGTGGGTTGGATCCGGTTTTTCGGGATGAGATTCTGGATTTGATTCGAGAGTTTACCGAGGAGGAAGAACATACGGTGCTGATGTCTTCTCATATTACAAGTGACTTGGATAAAGTGGCGGATTATATCGCGTTGATTCACGACGGAACATTACAGTTTGTGAAGACTTATGATGAAATTCGGGATGATTATGGAATCCTGCATTGTGGAAAGGATTTCTTTGAAACGCTGAGAGAGGAAGATATCGTATCTTTCAAAAAAGAGCCGTATGAGTATAAGGTTCTTGTCAAAAATAAAAATGAGATTTTGCGTGTGTTTCCGGAACTAGAGATAGAAAGGGCGTCGGTGGAAGACATTATGCTGTTTTATGTGAAAGGGGAAATGTAGAATGTGGGGGATTGTGAAAAAAGACTTTTATGATACCTTTTGTATTCCGAAAAATTTGTTGGGAAATCTGGGTGGATATTTGGCGCTCTTTCTTTGTGCATTTATAATCGGTCCGGATAGAGTTGCGCTGCCCCTGTTTTTGGTGTTATGTATTCCGATGACCACCGTATCTGTCTTGCAGGCAGCATTGGAGCAGGATGAGATGGTGAAATTCGATGACATTATGCTGACATATCCACTTACGAAAAAAGAAATTGTGATGGCAAGGTTTATAGATAATATGATATATGTCGGCATAAATGCTGTAATCAGTGTATTGATGATGCTGGTTTATGTATATGGTGCGAAGACAACAGATCTTCAGAAAGGCTTGTGGTATTGTGCATTGGGATTGATTGTTTCCCTTGTTACAACAGCGGTGTTCAGCGTGGGATTTTATATTCTGGGAAATAAAAAAGGAACCATTTTATACATAGCGTTAGTGTTGGTGGCAACAATTTCATATTGTTTTACTCAACTGAATTTCTCTTTTGCGTGGATTTTAAACATGAATCCTTGGATGCTGTTTGCGATCGGGATTGTGATTGGGATATTGTCCATGCTGGGAAGTTACTGGGGATGTGTGAAAATATACACAAGACATCACTCCTAATCAATTCATATTAGAAAATCTACAGAATCAAAGCTCTCTTTTTAGTTGAACTTATAAAAACAGGCGATTATAATGAAGATGTGAAACTGACGAATGAGTTTATAACAAAAGGAGAGCTATCTATGAATATGTTATCCATTGAACAGGAATTAAAGAACAATGCATATCCGGGAAGAGGGATTATCCTTGGGAAAAGTGCGGATGGGAAAAAGGCAGTTGCTGCGTATTTTATTATGGGGCGCAGTGAGAATAGCCGCAATCGTGTGTTTGTGGAAGAGGGAGAAGGAATCCGTACACAAGCATTTGACCCGTCTAAGTTGACAGATCCAAGTTTGATTATTTATGCGCCGGTGCGTGTTCTTGGGAATAAAACAATTGTAACAAATGGGGATCAGACAGATACCATTTACGAAGGTATGGATGATCAACTAACCTTCGAACAGTCTTTGCGTTCCAGAGAGTTTGAGCCGGACGCACCGAATTATACACCACGTATTTCCGGTGTTATGCATGTGGAAAAAGGGGTTTATAATTATGCGATGTCAATCTTAAAGAGCAATAATGGCAATCCGGACAGTTGTCATCGTTTTACATTTTCTTATAAGAATCCGGCAGCAGGAGAAGGTCATTTTATTCATACTTATATGCATGATGGCAATCCACTTCCGAGCTTTGAAGGCGAGCCGAAACTGGTTTCCATACCGGATGATATGGAAGTGTTCACAGAGTTGCTGTGGAACAGTTTGAATGAAGAAAATAAAGTCTCTCTGTTTGTACGTTACATTGATATCGAGACAGGTGCTTATGAGACAAAGATTGTAAATAAGAATAAATAAGGAGCGCAAAATGAAAGAATTAGAATTGAAATATGGCTGTAACCCAAATCAGAAACCGTCCCGTATTTATATGCAGGATGGAAGTGAACTTCCAATCGAAGTGTTGTGTGGACGTCCTGGATATATTAACTTTTTGGATGCGTTCAACGGCTGGCTACTTGTTTCTGAACTGAAAAAGGCAACAGGACTTCCGGCAGCTACATCTTTTAAGCATGTATCTCCGGCAGGTGCAGCGGTAGGACTTCCGTTGACAGAGACTTTGGCAAAGATTTACTGGATAGATGATTTGGGAGAATTGTCACCGCTGGCATGTGCTTATGCAAGAGCAAGAGGCGCGGATAGAATGTCTTCTTTTGGAGATTTTATCGCATTATCTGATGTGTGTGATGTGGATACAGCCAGACTGATTAAACGTGAGGTTTCCGATGGAGTGATTGCACCGGGATTTGAACCGGAGGCTCTGGAGCTTTTGAAACAGAAGAAAAAAGGAAATTACAACGTGATTCAGATTGACCCGAATTATGTGCCGGCTCCGTTGGAACATAAAGAAGTGTTTGGAATTACATTTGAACAGGGAAGAAATGAATTGAAGATTGACGAGGATTTCTTCTCAAATGTTGTGACAGAGAATAAAGAAATTCCGGAAGAGGCAAAAATCGATCTTGCAATTTCTATGATTACGCTGAAATATACACAGTCCAATTCTGTATGCTATGTCAAGGGCGGACAGGCAATCGGTATCGGTGCAGGACAGCAGTCACGCATCCACTGTACTCGTCTTGCAGGTCAGAAAGCAGACAACTGGTGGCTGCGTCAGTCTCCACAAGTATTGGGATTGCAGTTTAAAGATGGCATCGGACGTGCAGACCGCGACAATGCAATTGATCTGTATATCGGGGAAGAATATATGGATGTTCTGGCAGATGATGTTTGGGAAAATACATTCAAAGTAAAACCGGAAGTATTTACAAGAGAAGAGAAACGTGCATGGCTGGATAAAATGACAGATGTAGCCCTTGGTTCTGATGCGTTCTTCCCATTCGGGGACAACATTGAGCGTGCTCATAAGAGTGGTGTAAAATATGTGGCACAGCCGGGCGGTTCTGTTAGAGATGATAATGTAATTGCTGCATGTAACAAATATGATATGGCAATGGCATTTACCGGAATCCGTTTGTTCCATCACTAAAATAAATAACAAAATAGTGTTTTTTAAATGCTCTGAGGCGGCGCGGCTGTTTCGGGGCATTTTTGTCTTTCTTTTTATCTGGTTACAGAAAAGATTTGCAAAGTCGGGTTGGTTGTGAGAAAATAGAGTGATGTAAATAGTAGGAGGCTATAGAGTATGGTAATAGAAAGCAAAAGTCCTGAAGAAACATTTCAGTTGGGAATGGAACTTGCACGAAACGCAGTTCCGGGGCAGGTGTTCACCTTGACCGGAGATTTGGGCGTTGGGAAAACAGTATTTACACAAGGGTTCGCGAAAGGGCTGGGAATTGAAGAGCCGGTCAGTAGTCCGACATTTACAATCGTACAAGTATATGAAAGCGGAAGACTTCCGTTTTATCATTTTGATGTATATCGGATTGGTGATGTGGAAGAGATGGATGAGATTGGATTTGACGATTATGTGATGGGGGATGGAGTTTCCTTGATTGAGTGGGCGAACTTAATTGAAGAGATTTTGCCGGAACATCGCTTTGAAGTGACGATTGAAAAAGAGTTGCAGCATGGATTTGACTATCGGAAAATCACAATAGAAGAAATAAAATAGAAATGAAATATAATTGAATGAAAATCGAATGGGAGGCTGAGTATGAGAGTACTGGCAATTGACAGTTCCGGGCTGACCGCCTCGGTTGCAATTGTAGAGGAAGAGGTTACGATTGCAGAATATACGGTTAATTACAAAAAGACACATTCACAGACGTTGCTGCCGATGATTGATGAAATGGTGAAAATGACAGAGACGGATTTGGATACGATTGATGCAATCGCAGTGGCGGGAGGTCCGGGGTCTTTTACAGGACTGCGGATTGGTTCGGCAACTGCAAAAGGATTGGGGCTTGCGTTAGATAAACCTTTGATTCATATACCTACAGTGGATGGGCTGGCGTATAATGTGTATGGGTGTGAAGATCTCATTTGTCCGATTATGGATGCAAGACGAAATCAAGTGTATACCGGCATGTATACATTTTCATGGAAAGCCGGAGAAAAGGAAAATCAATGCCTTAGGGAACCGGTCTTTCAAGTGCTGAAGATGCAGATGGCGATTTCGGTGGAGGAATTGATTCGTCGTTTGAATAACTATGGGCGCAGAGTGGTGTTTGTAGGAGATGGAGTTCCGGTTTATAAAAATGTTTTGGCAGAAGGATTGAAAGTGCCTTATACTTTTGCTCCTGCTTATATGAATCGCCAGCGGGCAGCAGTTGTTGGAACGCTTGGTATTAAATATTACAAAGCGGGAAAGATAGAAACGGCAATGGAGCATCAGCCAGAGTATTTGCGAGTATCGCAGGCAGAGAGAGAACGGGCGGAACGAGAGAAAAACTCCAAAATAACGGTGCATAAGATGAAGTTTGAGGAATCTGCGGCAGTTGCGGAGATGGAGCATCAGATTTTTCCGGATAAATGGAGTGAACGTGCAGTTCTGGATACGTTGGAAAATGAACAGACGATTTGCCTGACAGCAGAAAAGGCTGGCAGATTGATTGGGTATTTATTTGCCTATGTGGCAGCAGATGAGGCGGATATTGCGAGAGTCGCTGTTTTGAAAGAATCGCGGAAACAAGGCGTTGGAAGTGAATTGATGAAAGAACTGAAGAAAGTTGGACAAGAGCAGGAACTGAAAAAGCTGCTTTTGGATGTGCGCCGCAGCAATACAGCAGCTAGAGCATTTTATAAAAAGCATGGATTTACAGAAGACGGAGTGCGTCCGGGATTTTATGAAAAGCCGGAAGAAGATGCGGTTCTGATGAGTTGTGAAATAGGTGCAGAGAATCAAGAACAATAGAATTCTGTATTTTACAGGAGGAAAGGACGATGCGTCAGTATCGGAAAGAAACAAAAGAAATTGGTTGTGTAGAAAAAATCGTTTGTAATCAGTGCGGAAAAGAAATTCTGGTATCCAATGGGCATGAAAACGAAGGTGTATTTCATGCAGATTATCAATGGGGATATTTTTCGGAAAAGGATGGGCAGCGGCATAGATTTGATTTGTGTGAAAAATGTTACGATAGCTTGCTGCAAGGATTTCAGATACCGGTGGAAATAGAGGGATAATATGTTAGATGTTTGTTTGCTTGGCTGCGGTGGGATGATGCCGCTGCCATATCGCTGGCTGACTGCTTTGCTGACTAGATTTAATGGCAGCAGTCTGCTGATAGATTGTGGAGAGGGAACTCAGATTGCAATTAAAGAAAAGGGATGGAGTTTCAAGCCGATTGATGTGATTTGCTTTACCCATTATCATGGCGATCATATTAGCGGGCTGCCGGGACTTCTTTTGACGATGGGAAATGCAGATCGGAGAGAACCGCTTACTTTGATTGGTCCCAAAGGGTTGGAACGTGTAGTCAATGCGCTGAGGGTGATTGCGCCGGAATTGCCGTTTCCGATTATTTATAAGGAAATCGAAGGCGCTGAACAGGTTTTTGAGATGAATGGATATCGGCTGAAGGCATTTCGCGTCAACCACAATGTACTTTGCTATGGGTATACATTGGAGATTGACCGGGCAGGAAAATTCGACCCGGAGCGTGCCAGGGAAGAAGGAATTCCGCAAATGTATTGGAAACATTTGCAAAAGGGAGAGACTGTTGAATATGAGGGGCGGACGCTGACACCGGATTTGGTATTGGGACCGCCGAGAAAAGGATTGAAACTGACATATACAACAGATACCCGCCCTACAAATTCTATTCGGGAAAATGCAAAAAATTCGGATCTGTTCATATGCGAAGGAATGTATGGCGAGAAGGAAAAGGCGGCAAAAGCAGTAGAATATAAGCATATGACATTTTATGAGGCTGCCCAGCTGGCGAAGGATGCGGAGGTTGGAGAACTTTGGCTGACGCATTATAGTCCGTCTATGCCGTATGCGGAAGCGTATATGGATGAGGTGCGTAAAATTTTTCCGGGTGCGAAAGCGGGAAAAGATAAAATGTCCACAGAGTTAAAGTTTGAATAAAAGAGGATAGTTGTATGAGAGAAATCAAAGATATCAATATACTTGCGATCGAAAGTTCTTGTGATGAAACGGCGGCAGCAGTCGTTCATAACGGAAGAGAGGTTTTGTCCAATGTTATTTCCTCTCAAATAGATTTGCATAAATTGTATGGCGGGGTTGTGCCGGAGATTGCGTCCCGCAAGCATATTGAAAAAATTAATCAGGTGATTGAAGAGGCGTTGAAAGAGGCGGAAGTGACGTTGGATGATATAGATGCGATTGGTGTCACATACGGTCCGGGATTGGTAGGCGCTTTGTTAGTTGGTGTGGCAGAGGCGAAGGCAATTGCTTATGCAAGAAAACTTCCACTGGTCGGCGTGCATCATATTGAAGGGCATATTTCTGCAAATTATATAGAACATCCGGATTTGGAACCGCCGTTCTTGTGTCTGGTTGTATCAGGCGGGCATACTCATCTTGTTTGCGTGCGGGATTATGGTAAATATGAAATTCTCGGACGGACAAGAGACGATGCGGCAGGCGAGGCTTATGATAAGGTTGCGCGTGCGATTGGGCTGGGTTATCCAGGTGGTCCAAAGATTGACCGATTAGCCAAAGAAGGAAATCCAGATGCAATTGTATTTCCAAAGGCGCATATCGAAGATGCCCCGTATGATTTTAGTTTCAGCGGCGTAAAATCTTCGGTGTTGAATTATCTGAATGGCTGTCAGATGAAAGGGGAAACATACAATCCGGCAGATATTGCCGCATCCTTTCAAAAGGCGGTTGTGGATGTGCTTGTAGAAAATGCGATGAAAGCGGTAGAAGAGTTTGGTATATGTAAATTTGCCATAGCAGGTGGAGTGGCATCTAATAGTGCGCTGCGTGAAGGGATGAAAGCGGCTTGTGAAGAACGAGGGATTCCATTTTATTATCCTTCTCCGATTTATTGTACAGATAATGCGGCAATGATTGGGGCGGCAGCTTATTATGAATATCTTGCAGGAACGCGGCATGGCTGGGATTTGAATGCGGTGCCGAATTTGAAACTGGGCGAAAGATAAAACGGCAATAGGGAGGAAACGTGATGAAAAAGAAGTGTACAGCAATTGTGTTGGCGGCAGGGCAAGGAAAGAGAATGAGGACGAAGGTTCAGAAGCAGTATCTTTTATTGGCAGGGAAACCAGTGCTGTACTATTCTTTGAAGGCGTTTCAAGATTCCGAAGTGATAGATGACATTTATCTTGTGACAGGAAAAGGGGATGAAGAATTTTGTCGCAAGGAGATTGTTAATAGATATGGTTTTCAAAAGGTGAGCCATATCTTATGCGGTGGAGCAGAGCGATATCATTCTGTGTGGAATGCATTGCAGAACCTGTCGGGAGAAGGATATGTATTTATTCACGATGGAGCACGACCGTTTGTGAGCCCGGAAATTATATCACGCGCCTATGAAGAGGTTCAAAATAGTGGGGCTTGTGTAGTAGGAATGCCGGTGAAGGATACAATTAAGATTGCGGATGAAAATGGCAATGTTGCGGCTACACCGGAACGCAGCAGGGTTTGGATGGTGCAGACCCCGCAAGTATTTGAAACGATGCTTGTAAAAAAAGCATATGCGAAGTTGATCGAGTTTGGCAATACCAGTGCGACAGATGATGCAATGGTGGTGGAGATGATGAACGGCTGCGATATAAAGCTGGTAGAAGGTTCTTATGAGAATATCAAAATTACTACACCGGAAGATTTGGAAATCGGGGAAACGTTTCTGAAGGCGGGAAAGTCATGAAAAGACATTTGAAAAAAGCGACAGAAAAAAATATTGGAGAAAATATAAAAAAGTGGTTGACGTTGTAGAATAACTATGGTAGAATATCACTTGCGTTAAACGTTAAAGAACAAGGGCGCAACAATTTCATAATTGGAGAGGTATCGAAGTGGTCATAACGAGGCGGTCTTGAAAACCGTTTGTCCGCAAGGGCGCGTGGGTTCGAATCCCACCCTCTCCGCTAAAAGGTCTTTCTTTGCAAAAAGAAAGACCTTTTCTTTTTGCAAAACATATGGTAAATAGCTTTGTTGAAAAAGCTTTAAGGTGCGTGGGAGTATTATTTAGTAATCCTGCTTTTGTGGCTCGGGTTTAGAACAGAGTTTCGGAGAGTGTGATAATCTATATATAGTAGAAATGCAATAGGAAAAATTAAAACTGTGCTACCTGTTGTTAAATACAGAAAAGTCAGAAAAAACAATGAAAATGTCGAAGAATAACAAAAATAAAAAAATACAAAAAAATACTGGACAAGGAGGAGATAATCGTGTATATTAGATAGCGACCCATTTGGAGAAGTACCCAAGCTGGCCGAAGGGGCTCCCCTGGAAAGGGAGTAGGTC
>ENA-UONQ01000667-UONQ01000667.1-human-gut-metagenome-genome-assembly--contig:-CS26-NODE-667-length-39979-cov-7.632251_pt1 | contig 39979 bp, 48 predicted proteins | sample MGYA00242460_ERZ724007 | MGnify/ENA metagenome assembly ERZ724007
GGCCGGTGCATTTGCACCGGCCATTCGCCGTTCTTGGGTAAACGCGAAAGAGCTGCGTTGAGGGAGCTGATTACTGATGGGCGAGCGATTTGTTCGCTTCGACCATCTCGCTGAAGATTCCGGCGTGCTTACTGGAGACGATCGCCTTGATGACAAGGAGCGTACCGATCATCAGCGCGACGGCGATGATGAGGTTGATGACGACGTTCTGGATCAGGCCCGCGAGGATGAAGCTCACGAACGAGACGCCTGTCACAGTCAGCGCGTAGGGGATCTGCGTGAACACATGGTTCAGGTGGAAGCAGTGCGCGCCGGCGGAGGCCATGATGGTGGTGTCGGAGATGGGGGAGCAGTGGTCGCCCATTACGCCACCGGAGCAGGCCGCGGCCAGACCGATGGTGCAGAGAATCGGCTCGACGTCATAGTCGAAGACGGAGACGACGATGGGAGCCATGATGCCGATGGTGCCCCACGAGGTGCCGGTGGCAAAGCCAATGGCCGCGCCGATCAGGAAGATCACGGCCGGGAGGAACAACTTCAGGCTCCCTGCGCCCGCCATGGCCTCGCGGACGAAGACGGAGGAGTACATCGCGAAACGGGTAAACGAGCAGAGCGTCCACGCAAAGGTCAGAATCAGGATCGGGGCGATCATCTGGATGAAGCCCTGCGGCACGCACTCGAAGGATTTCTCGAAAGAGATGGCACCGCGGCACCAGAAGTAGATAAACGTGAAGATGCAGCCAATCATACCGCCGAGGGCCAGCGCCGGGCCGGAGGAAGCGTTCGAGAACGCCTCGACGAAGTTGTGGTAGTACTCGCTCTCTGCGTCATAGTAGCCGCCGGAGGCGATAAGGGAGATGATGCAGACCGCGATCAGCACGACCACGGGCAGGAGCAGGTCGAGCACGGAGCTCTTGCCGGAGGCGGGCTTTTCGTAGTCGTCCGCGCCCTCGAAGGGACGCTCGGGCGTGGTGAAGAGGTCGCCCTTGACCTGCGCGTTATACTCATGGGTCAGCATGGTGCCGTAGTCGATGTTCAGCACGGAGATGACGACGATCATCAGCAGCGTCAGCAGGCAGTAGTAGTTCCAGGGAATCTGGCGGATGAACATCTGGATGCCGCTGACGGAGTCGGAGTTGACGTAGCCGGAGACGGCGGCGGCCCACGAGGAGACCGGGGCGATCATACACACGGGCGCGGCCGTGGCGTCGATCAGGTAGGCCAGCTTCGCGCGGGAGATGTGGTGCGACTCGGTGACCGGGCGCATGACAGCGCCGACGGTCAGGCAGTTGAAGTAGTCGTCGATGAAGATGAGTACGCCGAGCAGCATCGTCAGCAGCTGGGCACCGCAGCGGGTATGTACGTGCTTCTTGGCCCAGCGGCCGAAGGCCTCGGAGCCGCCGCCCTTGTTCATCAGGTCTACCATGATGCCGAGTACGACGAGGAAGATCAGGATACCGACGTTGCCGCCGTCGGAGAGCACGGAGATCAGACCGTACTCATCGCCGACCAGCGCCTGAATCGTCTCCCAGGGGGCAAACTGGGTGTAGAGCAGTGCGCCGACCAGGCAGCCGAGGAACAGGGAGGAGTAAACCTCCTTGCTGATGAGCGCCAGCACGATGGCGACGATCGGCGGCAGGAGCGACCAGAAGGTGGCGGCGAAGGGCGTCGCCGCAGTGACCGTCTCGTCTTCATATACGAAGGTGGGCAGTGGGGTGTCCTTAAACGAGATGCCGAGGATAACCAGCAGCACGATAAAGACACCAAGCGCAACGAAGTACGCTATGCGGGTGCTTTTCTTTTCCATAAGTGTGATTTACCTCCTCTGATTTTGGTATCTTTATCGTACCTGTTTTGCAAGGAGTTGTCAAGATTTCGTTTCTTTTCCGAAAATGCAATTTTGAACAAATTGTAAATCAACACTTTGGGTGTTCCGACAAAAATAATTCGTCTTTCTGCAATCTTATCGATAAAAAACTGTATATTGGCAGAATTTATATAAATATTGTGCTAAAAATTATTTCTTCTTTAGCGGATTCTTTACACATGCAAATGGATGTTTTTTCCAGTCGCTTCAAGACGTTATATGAAGATATTTCATATAAATGTCGAATTTTCGCACATATTGTGGCGAGGATGCCTTCTGAAAACGGGCAGCAAAAAATCCCGCCTGAAAAGGCGGGATCAATCCTACCTTAGCACGCTGCACGGCAAAATACAAGAGAAAGTTTCGCTCCGAACACAATTTCGGCTCAATGACCGATGCGAGCGGCGGATTGCGGGCAAATCTTGATACAATTGCGCTATTGACGGATCGGCGCAACGGCTGTAAAATCGGAACATATTTGATGCGGACGAACGCATTCAAAATATAGAACGTAAATGCGAAGAACGAGACAAGTAGCACGCGCCATTCGGTCACAGCGAGCGGGGGACAGTGGGAGCCCGGCACACAGAAGCCGTGTGAATAACACTCGGGAGCAGCGATCTGAACGGCTCCGGCCCAGTAGGAAAGACGCGGCGTGCGGCGTTAATGCACAGGGGTTTGTTGGAACCCCGTAAAGTGGCCGGTCTCTCGGCAAATTAGGTGGCACCACGGATGCGCAGCGATTCGTCCTAAAATTTTTTAGGATCGCTGCAACTATTCGGAGGTGCTTTTTTATGTGCGCAATCATGGGTTTTACGTCCCCGACGCTGAAAGAGGAAACGATGCGTCCGTTCTTTGAGCGGACGCTCTCCCGTGGGCCGGATCAGACGCGCGTGGAGCCGGCGGGCAAGGGTTGGCTGTGCTTCCACCGGCTCGCTATCATGGGACTGAGCGAGGAGGGCATGCAGCCGTTCCATCTGGGCGGCGACATGGTCGTCTGCAACGGCGAAATCTACGGCTTCCGCAAGCTGCGCGCGCAGCTCGCCGCGAAGTATACCTTCCGCAGCGAGTCCGACTGCGAGATCCTGCTGCCGCTCTACCGCGAGTACGGGCTGGAGATGTTTAAAATGCTCGACGCGGAGTTTGCGATGATCCTCTACGACGCGCAGAAGGACAGTCTGATCGCCGCGCGCGACCCCATCGGCATCCGCCCGCTGTTTTACGGCTATCTCGAGGACGGCGGCATCGTCTTTGCCAGCGAGGCGAAGAACCTCGTCGGCCTGTGCGCGCGCATCGAGCCGTTCCCTCCGGGACACTACTACTGCGACGGGAAGTTCGTGCGCTACGCCGACCTCACGACCGTCACGCAGTACGCCGCGGACGACCTCGATACCGTCTGCCGCACGATCCGCGAGAAGCTGATCGCCGGCGTGGAGAAGCGGCTTGACGCCGACGCGCCGCTCGGCTTCCTCCTCTCCGGCGGACTGGATTCCAGCCTCGTCTGTGCTATCTCGGCCAAGCTCCTCGGCAAGAAGATCCGCACGTTTGCCATCGGCATGGATCTCGACCCGATCGACCTGAAATATGCCCGCGAGGTCGCCGACTATATCGGCGCCGAGCACACGGAGGTCACCATGACGCGCGGGCAGGTGCTCGACACGCTGGAGGAGGTCATCTCCCTGCTCGGGACGTATGATATCACGACCATCCGCGCGAGCATGGGCATGTACCTGTGCTGCAAGGCGATCCACGAGCAGACGGACGTGCGCGTGCTCCTGACGGGCGAGATTTCTGACGAGCTCTTCGGCTATAAGTACACGGACTTCGCCCCGTCGCCCGAGGCCTTCCAACAGGAGGCGAAAAAGCGCGTGGATGAGCTGTATATGTACGATGTGCTCCGCGCCGACCGCTGCATCAGCGCCAACTCCATCGAGGCGCGCGTGCCATTCGGCGATCTGGACTTCGTGCGCTATGTCATGTCGGTCGACCCGGCGATGAAGGTCAACACCTACCACATGGGCAAGTACCTCCTGCGCAGGGCCTTTGAGGATGACCACATCCTCCCGGACGACATCCTTTGGCGCCAGAAGGCCGCGTTCTCCGACGCCGTGGGGCACTCGATGGTCGACGATCTCAAGGAGTATGCCGAGAGCCGCTACAGCGACGAGGAGTTCGAGCGCCGCTGCGCGCAGTACACGTTCGCCCGGCCCTTCACGAAGGAGTCGCTGCTCTACCGCGAGATCTTCGAGAAGTACTATCCCGGTCAGGCGGAGATGGTCAAGGACTTCTGGATGCCGAACCGGAGCTGGGAGGGCTGCGACGTGAGCGACCCGTCGGCGCGCGTGCTTGCGAACTACGGCGCAAGCGGCGAATAAACGAGAGCAAAGAACATTTATATAAAGAAGGTATCAACGACGTTTTCTGACAAGGGGGAGACAAGTATGAGTGCAAAGGAACGAATTCCTGAACTGTTCGGTTCGATGGTGTTTAACGAGCGGACCATGGAGCAGTATGTGCCGCAGGAGGCCATGGAGGTCTGGCGCGAGTGCCTGAAGCAGGAGAAGCCGCTGCCGCTCGAAGCGGCCAACGACATCGCCGACGCCATGAAGAACTGGGCGCTCGAGCACGGAGCAACGCACTTCACCCACTGGTTCCAGCCGCTGACCGGCGTGACGGCCGAGAAGCACGAGGGCTTCATCAAGGGCATCGGCGGCGGCCGCGTGATTATGGACTTCTCAGGCAAGGAGCTTGTCTGCGGCGAACCGGATGCCTCCAGCTTCCCCTCCGGCGGTCTGCGCGCGACGTTCGAGGCCCGCGGCTACAGCGCGTGGGACCCCACGTCTTTCGCCTTCATCAAGGACGGCAGTCTCTGCATCCCGACGGTGTTCTGCTCCTACGGCGGCGAGGCGCTCGACAAGAAGACACCGCTGTTGCGCTCGATGGAGGCCGTGAGCCGCGAGGCGGTGAAGATCCTGCGGCTCTTCGGCGACGAGAAGGTGCGCAGGGCGACGCCCCAGATCGGTGCAGAGCAGGAGTACTTCCTGATCGACCGCTCGCTCTATCTGCAGCGCGAGGATCTGCGCCTGTGCGGGCGCACGCTCTTCGGCAACAAGCCGCCCAAGGGGCAGGAGCTTGACGACCACTACTTCGGCGCCATCCGCCCGCGCGTCGCGGCCTATATGAAGGACCTCGACGAGGAGCTCTGGAAGCTCGGCGTGCTCTCCAAGACGAAGCACAACGAGGTGGCCCCCGCCCAGCACGAGATGGCTCCCATCTATACCGACGCCAACACCGCCAACGACCAGAACCAGCTGGTCATGGAGACGATGAAGAAGGTGGCCGAGCGCCACGGGCTGGTGTGCCTGCTGCACGAAAAGCCCTTCGCGGGTGTGAACGGCTCCGGTAAGCACATCAACTGGTCGCTCTCGACCGATACCGGCAAGAACCTCTTCTCCCCCGGCAAGACCCCCAGCCAGAACGCCCAGTTCCTGCTGTTCCTCGCCGCGTTCGTCAAGGGCGCGGACGAGTATCAGGAGCTGCTGCGCTGCTCGGTGGCCTTCGCGGGCAACGACCACCGGCTCGGCGCGCAGGAGGCGCCGCCGGCGATCATCTCCATCTTCCTCGGCGACGAGCTGGAGGAGATCGTGGACTCCATCATCTCCCAGAACAGCTATGCTGGGGCCGAGCATCGCGCGCTGCGCATCGGCGTGGACGTCCTGCCCTCCATTCCGCAGGACACGACCGACCGCAACCGCACCTCGCCGCTGGCCTTCACCGGCAACAAGTTCGAGTTCCGTATGCCCGGTTCCAGCCAGTCCATCGCCGGCCCGACGACGACCATCAACGCCATCATGGCCGATGAGCTGAGCCGCTTCTACGATGAGCTGTCGCAGGCGGAGAACTTCACCGAGGCGCTGCACGAGCTGGTGCGCCGCACGTTCTCCGAGCACCGCCGCATCATCTTCGGCGGCAACGGCTATGAGGACGCGTGGGTCGAAGAGGCCGAACGCCGGGGGCTGGCGAACCTCGCGAACACCGCGCAGGCGCTGCCGAAATACATCCTTCCGAAGAACATCGAGCTGATGACGCGTCAGGGCGTCTACTCGAAGGAGGAGATTCTCTCCCGCCACGAGATTCACATGGAAAAATACTGCAAGGTCATCCGGATCGAGGCCCGGACGCTGGTCGACATGGTCCAGCACGAGATCCTCGATGCCGTTTCCGCATATGAAGACCGCCTCTGCGGCACGGTACTGCGCAAGCGCCAGGCCGCCCCGGAGATCACCTGCCACGTCGAAAAGTCCCTCGCAAGTACCCTCGCCATCCGCAACAAGGAGCTGCTCGAGGAGGTTGTGGCGCTCAAGACCGCGCTCGAGACAGAGCCGGCGGACGCCGCGATGGAAGAGCGCGTGACCTACTACCATGAGGTGGTGGAGGCCGGCATGGAAAAGGTCTGCGAGACGGTCAACCAGCTCGAGGCGCTGACCGCGACGCGCGATTGGCCGTATCCGACGTTCTACAAGCTGCTGTTCTCGGTGTGACCGGGAAAAGCACGGCTGACCTTGAAGCGTATGGAATTTTAGTGTGAGGAGAGGAAAAACGTGAAGTACATTTTTGTCACCGGCGGCGTTGTATCCGGCCTTGGTAAGGGCATCTGCGCCGCGTCCCTCGGACGCCTGCTCAAGCAGTGCGGCCTGCGGGTGAAGAACCAGAAGTTTGATCCCTATTTCAACGTCGATCCCGGCACGATGAGCCCCTACCAGCACGGTGAGGTGTTCGTGACCGACGACGGCGCGGAGACAGACCTCGACCTCGGTCATTATGAGCGCTTTGTGGATGAGTCGCTGAGCGGAAACGCCTCCGTCTCCTCGGGCAAGGTGTTCTGGAGCGTCCTCAACCGCGAGCGGCAGGGTGGCTACCTCGGCGGCACGGTGCAGATCATCCCCCATGTGACCGACGAGATCAAAAGCCGCGTCTACGCCATGGACGACGGCCAGACGGACGTGGTCATCACGGAGATCGGCGGCACCGTCGGCGACATCGAGAGCCAGCCCTTCCTCGAGGCCATCCGGCAGGTGGCCGCGGAGCAGGGACGCGAAAATGTACTGTATATCCACGTTCCCCTCATCGTCGCCATCCCCGGCAGCGGCGAGCTCAAGAGCAAGCCCACGCAGCACTCCGTGAAGGAGCTGCTCTCCGTCGGCATCCAGCCGGACATCCTCGTCTGCCGCACGGACGGCCCCATCACGGAGGATATCCGCCGCAAGATCGCGCTGTTCTGCAACGTCGACGAGGACTGCGTCATCCCGAACGTCACGGCGTCCACGCTCTATGAGGTACCGCTGCTGCTCGAGAAGGAGGGGCTCTGCCGCGTCGTCTGCCGCAAGCTCGGTCTCGGCGCGGGCGAGCCGGACATGGCAGAGTGGCGCGCGCTGGTGGAGAAGATCCACGGCGTGCACAAGTCCGTGAAGATTGCCCTCGTCGGCAAGTATACCGGCCTGCACGACGCATATCTGAGCGTCGCGGAGTCGCTGTTCCACGCGGGCACCGCGTGCGTACATATCGAGTGGGTCGACTCCGAGACGCTGACGGCGGAGAACGTCGGCGAGGTGCTCGGCGGCTGCGGTGGCGTGCTCGTGCCCGGCGGCTTCGGCGACCGCGGCATCGAGGGCATGATCCTCGCGGCGCAGTACGCTCGCGAGCACGACGTGCCGTATCTCGGCATCTGCCTCGGCATGCAGATCGCCGTCATCGAGTTTGCCCGCCACGTCGTCGGCTGGAGCGACGCGCACAGCGCGGAGTTCTCCGACTCAACCGAGCACCCCGTGATCGCGCTCATGTCCGATCAGGTGGGCATCACCGCCAAGGGCGGCACGATGCGTCTCGGCAAGTATCCCTGCGTGCTGGCGGAGGATTCGCTGGCCCGCGCGGCCTACGGTACACCGGAGATCTCCGAGCGCCACCGCCACCGCTATGAGTTCAACAACGAGTTCCGTCCCCAGTTGGTGGACGCGGGCCTGCGTCTGGCGGGCCTGTCCCCGGATGGCCGGCTCGTGGAGATTGTGGAGGAGCCGAAGCAGAAGTGGTTCGTCGGCGTCCAGTTCCACCCGGAGTTCAAGAGCCGCCCCAACCGCCCGCACCCCGTGTTCGAGGGCTTCGTGCGCGCGGCAATCGAGAAATAAAAAAATCCCACCGCGGTGCGGTGGGATTTTTTTATTATCCGCAAAAAACGGATGAGATATTTTTCGCGGCCTGCGGGCCGCGAACTCTGTGAGACCGGGGAGTGCTGCGCGTCACGGGTGAGTGGGCACTCTGGCTCTTGCGCGGAGGGGTGTGCGTGTGGCATAATAGAGGGGAAAAGAACCTGTTTCCGGAAGGAGTGCGATCTGCGATGAACAAAAAACGGATCCGTCAGATGAATACCGCACTGCTGCGGCGGCTGGGGAGCCGCCCGGCGGCGGAATATCTGGCCGGGCAGGAGAAATTTTTGCGCGCGCTGGAGGGGGAGAACTACATACAGCGCTTCGCGCCGCTCTATGACGGCGGGCGCATCCGCTGCGCCGACGTGCTGGCACTGTGCCGTCCGGAGCTGGACGTGCTCAGCACCGGCGAGCCGGAGGGAGGCTGGCTGCTCTACACCTACGACTTTGCGCGCAGCTTGCTGTTCCCGGAGAAGGGCACCGTCTGGACGCACGGGTCGGGTGCGTCGTTTTTGCTGTCGGTTCTGCAGGTACTCCTCGCCGCCGAGCGGGATCTTGTGCCGTACGACCCGGTGTGGGACATCGCGTTCCTGCCGGAGAGCGAGCTGGAGGGCAGCGCCTGCGCCGCGAGCTACGGCCAGATGGCGCGCCTGTGGCGGCGCGAGTACGTCTATGAGATGATGCGCCTCGGGCTGGAGGCGACGCCCTACCGCACGCTCGAGCACATCGCGGGCGTCCACCACGTCGCGGTGACGGCGGGACGCGCGCTGAAGAAGTCCGGCGTGGCGGTGGACCTTGCGCTCGTCTCCGGCGCGGCGGCGGGGCACGACATCGGCAAGTTCGGCTGCCGCCCCGGCGAGCGCGTGCCGTATCTGCACTATTACTACACCGACCTCTGGTTCCGCCGCCGGCGCATCACGGACATCGGCCACGTCGCGGCGAACCATTCCGTGTGGGATCTGGAGCCGGATTACCTGTCCGTGGAGTCGCTGCTGCTGATCTACGCGGACTTCCGCGTGAAGCAGACGCGCGGCGCGCACGGTGAGGAGATCACCCACATCTCCACGCTCGCCGAAGCGTTTGACGTGATTCTCTCGAAGCTCGACGGTGTGGACGAGGCCAAGCGCCTGCGCTATACGCGGGTCTACGCCCGCCTGCGCGATTTTGAGCAGTTCATGATTGCACGCGGCGTGGACGTCACGCTCAGCGGGGCCGGCCGGGCGCCGCAGCCGGAAAAGCCCGTCGCGCTGCTGACGGACGAGGAGTCGCTGCAGGCGCTGGTGCTGCAGTGCGTGGGGCACAACATCGAACTGATGAACCGCCTGACCGGGCAGCGGAGCTTCGCGGAGCTGCTGGAGCTGGCGCGCGGCGAGATGAACTGGCGCCGCCTGCGCGCGTATCTGGGCGTTTTCGAGTCGTACTCCCTCTATCTGCACATCCCGCAGAAGGTGCAGACACTGGCTTTTCTGTATGAGCTTCTGATGCACCGCGAGGGCGACATCCGCCGTCAGGCGGCGGCGCTGATCGGCGAGATCATCGCGGGCTTCCACGAGGGCTATGTCAAGGAGCGCCCCACCGACAGCAAGCCCGACCCGCGCGAGATCACCGACCTCGACCAGTGGAAGCTCTATCTCGACAAGATCATCTACCCCGACCACAAGCTGATGCTCCAGCACCGGCGGTGGATCTGCTATACGCTCAAGTTCGCCGTGAACTCGCTGCTGCAGCGCTGCCCAGGGCGCGAGGAGCGGTTCCTGACGCCGTTTTTCGCCTATTTCCGCCACCCGGAGCAGCTCGACGACGAGACGGCCTTCCAGCTGCTCGATACCGCCGGGGCGATCCGGCTGCAGGTCTGCACCGCGCGCCAGCACGAGCTGCTGCTGCGCTTTGCCGAGGAGCTGATGGGGCGCGAATCGCTCACCATCCGCGCCGCGGCGATGCTGCTGTTCGACCGGCTGTACCGCATCGCGCCGCGCTCACGGGCGGCGAAGCTCCTGCAGGAGCTGGACTGCTCGGGCGACGTCTCGCTCGAGCTGCTGCGCCGCGACATCCTCCGCGGGGACGAGGCGTTTACCCTCGAGGAAAACGTCATCTCCGAGATTTTCCTCGACAACCTCAAGTCCGCGACACCGTGGGTCATCAAGCTGATGAATATCCGCCTGCTCAAGGACTTCGCCCGCAGCGGGCGCAGCCCCATTCTGCACATCGCGACGCACCTTGCCAATCTCATCAAGGTCAGCGACCGCGTCACTGTCCGACACAACGCAGGCAACGCGCTTCTGAAGATCGCACCGCTGCTCTCCGTCGACCAGCGCAACGAGGTGGCCGTGGAGCTCTGCCGCGGTCTGGAGCTGGGGCAGCAGGAGTTTACGAAGTACATCCCCGACTATCTGGGGCGGTTTGCGCTGTGGCTGCCGCCGGAGGAGCTCGACGAGGTCATTGTCGACCTCGGGAAGACGCTCTGCTCCTCGAGCAGCCGCATCGTCGCCCCGGTGCTCGACACGGTGGGCGTCATCTACGAGGAGTACGCCGCCTACCGCACGCGCTTTCCCGAGACGGACGAGGCCTACCGCGCGCGGCGCGAGCGCCTGCTCGGTATGCTGATGAAGGGCCTCGCCGGGATCGACAACGAGACGCGCCACGAGGCCATGCTTGTGCTGGGGCGGCGGGTGTTCGGCTCGCAGATCCTCAGCGGGCACGAGAAGAGCCGCGCCTTCCCGCTCACCGCGCGCAAGATCCTCGCGCTCTATCACGAGGATCCGGGCGATGGGCTGACGTTCTATTACCGCGCGGCCATGCTCGGGCGGCTCTACCGCTTCATCACGGAGCAGAGTCTCGACCCGGAGGGCTTCTCCTTCGAGCCGCCGCGCCCAATCGCGTTCTTCCCCGGCACGTTCGACCCCTTCACGCTCTCACACAAGGGCATCGTGCGCGCCATCCGCGACCTCGGCTTCGAGGTGCTGCTCGCCATCGACGAATTCTCGTGGTCGAAGCGCACGCAGCCCTACCGCATCCGCCGCCGCATCGCGGCGATGTCCGTGGCCGATGAGTTCTATGTCCACATCTTCCCGGAGGATTTCCCGGTGAACATCGCCAATCCCGGAAACCTGCGCGAGCTGCGCGAGGCATTCCCGGGGCGGCAGGTGTCCATCGTGGTCGGCAGCGACGTTGTCGCGCACGCGTCTTCTTACAGAAAGCCCGTGGAGCCGGATTCCATCCACACGTTTGACCACGTCATCTTCCGCCGCACCGAGCCGGGCGGTACAGCCCCGGACTACAGCTGCATCCGCGGGCGTGTCGTGGAGCTGACGCTGCCGCAGGAGCTTGAGGAGATCAGCTCCACCCGTATCCGCGACGCCGTGGACGCCAACCGCGACGTCTCAAACCTGATCGACACCATGGCGCAGGAGTTCATCTACCGCCATGGCCTGTACCTGCGCGAGCCGCAGGATAAGCCCGTTCTGCACACAGAGGATCTGGAGTTTATCCCTGTCCCCGGTCCGGGGCGGCAGGTGGAAAAACTCCTGCAGGAGATCTATCCGTCCGCGCAGGCCGCCGCCCTGATCGCGCGCCTGCGTGCGTGCGACGATGAGGTGATGCTGCTGCGCAGCGGCGAGAGCGGGCGCGCGCTCGGTGCGGCGTCGTACCGCTGCCTTGACTCGCAGCACCTGTTTACCCGGCTGGCAAGCCCCGAGCTCACGGCCTTCGTCCGGCAGAACGCCGGCGGGCGGACGCTGCTCATCAGCGGCCTGTTCGTGCCGCACGGCGAGCAGCAGGAGGACCTGTGCCAGCTGCTTTTGACGGAGGTGCTGACGTTCGCGATCGGGCGCGAGTATACCTACGCGGTCTACCTCCCGCTCGAGGGGGCGGGCGGCGCCGCGGCGCGCCAGACGATGCAGCTGCAGGGCTTTTTGCCGGTGTCGGCGGTGGAGGGCGCCATGGCGGCGGACATGCGCCGCCCGATCGTACTCAGCCGCAACGTCGACACGGCTATCAAGGCGCCGCTTTCGACCTCGCCGCGCGTGCTCGCGGCCGTCTCTGCGGCGCACCGGCGGCTGCAGACGGCGCTGACGCACCTGCGGCCGGGTTCGCTCGTGCTGAGCCTGTCCGCGGGCGTGATCTACCACCGCCTGCTCAAGCGTATCACCGCGCGCAACGGTGTCCCCGCCGAGCCGATGGTGCCGCGCCAGCTCGGCCCGGACATCTGCGTGCCCTACGGTAAGATCCTGCGCGGCGTGGTTGTGCCGAACACGGTGACGAAGACGCTGCGCACCGATAAGGTCTATGAATCCGACCTCTCCTCGAGTGCCATCGAGGCCTATCCCGGCTATTCGCCGCTGCCGGATCAGGTGCGCACGATCCGCGCCTTTGACCGCCCGGCCATCCTCGTCGACGACATGCTCCACGACGGCAAGCGCATCCGCACGCTCGCGCCGCTGCTCGAGCAGACGCACCAGCGCGTCGACCTCGTGCTCGTGGGCTATCTCACGGGGATGGGGCGCGACCTGATGCAGCAGTTGGGCTATCCCGTCGACGGGATCTACTACCTGCCGAACCTGCGCATGCGCTTTGTCGAGTCTACGCTTTATCCCTTCATCGGCGGCGACACGGTGCGCCGCAGCGAGCCGATGCCCGGCGGCCTGCAGCCGTCGGTGAACCGGATCCTGCCCTACGCCTCGCCGGAGTATGCCGAGATCGGGCAGGACGCGGCGTGGGAGCTGAGCCTGTGCTGTCTGGAGAATGCCCGCGATATTCTGCTGGCGCTCGAGACGGAGTACCGCGCGCTCTATGCCCGCAGCCTGACGCTCGGCCGCCTGAGCGAGGCAGTCATCCTGCCGCTCTGCCCGGACAAGGGCGGGTGCATGACCTATGACATCAACCGCGCCGCCTCCACCTATCTGGAGGGCGACATTGAACTGCTCAAACGCATGAAATCCATACACTGAAAGGGAGATGGATGAAATGCTGTACTATGAATACCGGGGCTATACGCTCTGCAGTTGCGAAGAGCTGCCGTACCGGCACCTCGCGGCGCTGCCGCAGGAGGGGGAGGTGCTCTATCTCTTCGAGCGGCCGCTCATGATCGGGCGCGACACGTTCCCTGTCACGGACGCGGCACTTCTCACGGCGGAGGAGGGCGTGCAGACGCTCTGCGCCGGGGAGAAGGCGGACGTGCCGCCGGAGCTGGCAGACGCCGTCGCGGCGGGGCGCGTGCGCGCCGTGAACCGGGCGCATCCGCGCTGGGAGGAGCTGCTCGCGCCGCTGCGCCGCCCGGAGAAGTACCGCGTGAACCTGCTGGCGCTCGGCGACGTGGGGAGCACGCTCCTCATGGGGCTGCGGCTGCTGGGGGGCGATGTGATCTCGTCGATCGGTATCTGCGATCTGCGCGAGGGTGTTCCGGAGCGGTGGGAGTTTGAGCTGAACCAGATCGACCTCCCCGGCGACTACGACGCGCTGCCGCGCGTTGAGATCGTGCGGCCGGAGCAGCTGTTTGACGGCGACGTGTTCCTCTTCTGCGCGTCGCGCTTCGTGCCGGACACGGCCGTCAAGACGGGCGATGTGCGCATGGCGCAGTATGCGCTCAACCGCGAGCTCGCAGCGCTCTATGCCCGCAAGGCGCGCGAGGTGCACTACAAGGGCCTTTTCTGCGTGGTGAGCGACCCGGTCGACCCGCTCTGCCGCGCTGTCTGGCGCGAGAGCAACCGCGCGGAGGACGGCAGCTGGGACGGGCTCGGTCTGTTTTCCCATCAGGTGCGCGGGTTCGGTCTCGGCGTGATGAACGCCCGCGCGGCCTACTATGCCCGGCGCGACGGGCGCTTTGCGTCGTTTCTCGCCGAGGGGCGCACCTTCGGCCCGCACGGGGAGGACCTCGTTGTGGCGAACTCGATCGAGCATTACGACGACGCGCTCTCGCGCGAGCTGACGGAGAAGGTCGTCCACGCGAACCTCGCCATGCGCGCGATGGGCTTCAAGCCCTATGTGGCCCCGGCGCTCTCGTCCGGGGCGCTGAGCCTGCTGCTGTGCCTGCGGGGCGAGTGGAACTGCTCGTCGACGTGTCTCGGCGGCGTGTTCATGGGCGCGCGCAACCGCGTGACGCCCACGGGCATCGAGCTTGAGCGCCTGCCGCTGCCGCGGGCGCTGATGGACCGGCTGCGCGCGACGGAGGAGCGCCTGCGCGCCATCGACTGAGGGGGTGAGGGTATGGCGCTGAACGTTCTGCTGCCCGGAAATGACTACAGCGCGCCGCTGCGCGCACTGCTTGAGCCGATGCTGCCGCCGGGGAGCACCGTCCGCAGCCCGGACGACGGGCTGGAGGGATTGCGGGGAGAGCGGCTGCTGTTCGCCGTCGCGCTCGACGAGGGCGGCTGCAACATGGCCTATTACCGGATGCTCTCGCGCCTGCGCCGCAGTGAGACGCTCCTGCACGGGTGCGTCGCGGGGGTTGTGGTCACGGGCGTGGGCGAGTTTTACACGAAGGATGTCGCGCGCGACATGGTCTTTGCCGCGAATCAGGCGGGCTGCGCGTTCCTCGGCCGTCCGCTCGTCGAGGCGACGGGGTCGCTCCGGAACTTCCGCGTGCAGGCGCAGATCGGCGGGACGGACGAGAAAACCGCGTTCCACGCCGCGCTGGCCGAGCTGATCGGCCGGCTTGAGACATGGGAGCATCCCGCGCTGATCCGCCGCGTCCTCGCGCTGCATGCCTCGCAGCGCAGCACGTCGAACACGCTCGCCTTCTGGGAGCTGGTGCGAAAGGCGCTGCCGCCGACGGTCGAGGTGCAGGAGATCTGCCTGCGCAACGGCACGCTCGCCGACTGCAACGGCTGCAGCTATACGGCCTGTCTCCACTTCGGTGAACAGGGTGGGTGCTTCTACGGCGGCCCGATGGTCGAGGAGGTCTATCCCGCCGTGCGCAGCTGCGACGCGCTCGTGATGATCTGCGCAAACTACAACGACGCTCTCGCGGCGAACCTGACCGCCTGCGTCAACCGCCTGACGGCGCTCTTCCGCCAGACGCGGTTTTATGATAAGCGTCTGTTCGGGCTTGTCGTCTCGGGCTATTCCGGCGGCGACCTGCTCGCGCGCCAGCTCATCTCCGCGCTGAATATGAACAAGGCATTCTTCCTGCCGCCGCACTTCTGTCTGCTGGAGACGGCGAACGAGCGCGGGAGCCTTGTGCGCCTGCCGCACATCGGCGAGCGCGCCGCGCAGTTCGCCGCGCAGATGGCCGAGAGCTGACACCGCGCAGCGTGGGCACTGAAAACGAAAAAACAAAGACGTCGCCGCAATTGCGGCGACGTCTTTGGCTATCAAAGTCTCGCGGTGAGAGTTCGCGGCCCGCAGACCGCGAATTCTCACGGCCGAAAAGGGCTGCCATTTTCAGTAAATAAAAAATTCCCTCGACAGAACGGGCCGGGGAGTGCTACAATATGAACCGACAGAGAAAGCGGGGTGATCGGATGAATACGGAGCTGTATGAACTGCTGACATCTGCGCAGCTGCAGCAGCGCGAGACGGCGGAGGGTGGCCGTGCGCTTCTGCCGAGCCGCTTCTGCCGGGCGGAGCCGGTGAAGGGCGGCGTGCGCGGAACGTTCGCCGTGCCGCAGAAGGCGGATCCGGCGGGACCCCGGCGGCAGTTCGCGTTCCGCCTGACGCAAAAGCGGCTTCTGCTCGCCGATGACAGCAATTTCCTGAGCAGCGAGCTGGGAAAGCTCGAGGGAAAACTCCTGCAGGAGCCGCAGACGCCCGCGCAGCTGCTCGCGGAGCTGACGGCGCATCTGCTGCAGAACGACGCCGTCGCGCTGCAGCGATATGAGGACCGTCTTTCGGAGATGGAGGAGGAGCTGCTGCGTGAGCGCGCGGACGGCTTTGAGCAGCGGATTTTCCAGATTCGCCGCGAGCTCTCGGCGTACGCGGCGTACTATGAGCAGCTGACGGAGCTGTGCGGAACGCTGAGTGAGGAGACGGAGGATGATCCACGCGCCGCGCATCTGTTCGATGCCCTTTCGGGACGGGCACAGCGGCTGGCCGCGCTCGTGCAGATGCACCGCGAATACTCCCTGCAGCTGCGTGAGATGCACCAGACGCAGATCGACGTGCGCCAGAACAACATCATGAAGATTCTCACGATCGTGACGACGGTGTTCCTGCCGCTGTCGCTGATTGCGGGCTGGTACGGCATGAACTTTGTGAACATGCCGGAGCTGCAGAGCGCGAACGGCTATCGGATTGTCTGCATCGCAAGCGCGCTGTGCGTGGTGCTGGAGCTGCTGATCTTCAAGTGGAAGAAGTGGTTCTGACTCACCGCTCCTCCGGGTGGTCGCGCAGATATTGAAGCCTTTTCCACGACTGATACGCCGTCAGGAAGCCGCCGGCGGCCATCACCGCCATGAGCAGCCCCAGCGGCACCATCCACCAGACAAACGTGCCCGCGTCGCACAGAAAAGAGAAAATCCGATAGGCCAGCAGCACCAGAATGATGCCGACGGCCATCAGCAGCACCAGGATGTCGCTGTTGCGGCAGGTTTTGATCTTTTTCACGGACAGGCACCTCGTTTCGTATTTTTTACCATTATACCACCGATCCGCGCGTGATAAAAGCCCGCGCGCGGGTATTTTTTGCCGCGACGGCGGAGAGGAGTTTTCACCATGAACATCGGCCGCGTATATGTCCCGTCACAGCTGGTGCTGGCCCCGATGGCCGGCGTGACCGACCTCGCGTTCCGGCAGATCTGCTCGGAGCTGGGGGCGGGGCTGACCGTGACGGAGATGGTCAGCGCGAAGGCGCTGTGCTATCAGGACCGCAAGAGCCGGGGGCTGCTGAAGCTCTTCCCCGGCGAGCACCCCGCGAGCGTCCAGATTTTCGGCAGCGATCCGGTCTGCATGGCCGAGGCGGCCTGCCTTGCGGCGGAGATCAGCGGTGCGGACATCGTGGACATTAACATGGGCTGCCCAGTGGGGAAGATTGTCTCCAACGGCGACGGCTCGGCCCTCATGCGCGACCCGGAGAAGGCCGTGCGCGTGGCGGAAGCGGTTGTGCGGGCCGCGCCGGTGCCCGTCACGGTCAAGATGCGCCGCGGCTGGGACAAGGGAAGCATCAACGCCGTGCAGCTTGCGCAGATGCTCGAGCAGGCCGGCGTGGCGGCGGTGGCCGTCCACGGACGCACGCGCGCGCAGATGTACGCCGGGCAGGCCGACTGGACGACCATCCGCGAGGTGAAGGAGGCCGTGCGCATCCCGGTCATCGCCAACGGCGACGTGTTCCGCCCGGAGGACGCGGTACGGATCCTGCAGTTCACCGGCGCGGACGCGGCCATGATCGGACGCGGCTGCTTCGGTAACCCCTGGCTCTTTCAGCAGGCGCAGGCCGCGCTTGACGGAGAGGAGATTCCTCCGCTGCCGCCGCTGCGCGAGCGCGCGGCGCTCGCTGTGCGCCAGATTGAGCTGGCCGTCGCCGACAAGGGCGAGCACATCGCCGTCCTTGAAGCGCGCAAGCAGTACGCGTGGTATCTCAAGGGCGTGCCGCACGCGAATTACTACAAGGAGCAGATCGTCCGCATGAACACGCTCGAGGACGTCTACCGCGTCACGAAGGGCATCCAGCGCGATCTGACTTGACAGAATCCGTCCCCGTTCGCTATAATCATACATTATATATAATGTATCGCGGAGGGGCGAAGCCCCCTCCGGCGGGAGGATTACGATGGGCATTGTTGTACTGGGCGCGGTGTTCGTGGACATCAAGGGCTATCCGCAGGACGTCTATATCCCCGGCGGGCGCAACGCCGGGCGCATCGAGCAAGTGCCGGGCGGCGTGAGCCGCAACGTGGTCGAGGATATCGCGAATGTCGAGCTGCGCCCGACATTTGTGAGCCTTGTCGACGACACCGGCCTCGGCGAGGACGTCGTGCGCCAGCTGCGCAACCACAAGGTCAACACCGACTACATGCTCCGCACACCGGACGGCATGGGGACGTGGCTGGCTGTGTTCAACAACGACGGCGATGTCTGTGCCGCCATCAGCAAGCGCCCCGACCTGCGTCCGCTGATCGCGCTGCTCGACGAGAAGGGCGACGAGATCTTCCGGGACGCCGACAGCATTGCCCTTGAACTGGACATGGACAAGGAGATCGTCAAGCGCGTCTTTGCCTATGCGCAGAAGTATCACAAGTCCGTCTACGCGGTCGTCTCGAACATGACGATCGCCGTTGAGCGGCGCGATTTTCTGCAGCAGACGGACTGCTTCGTCTGCAACCGCCAGGAGGCGGGCATCCTCTTCGTCGAGGACTTCGAGGACAAGACCGTCGAGCAGATGCAGCAGATTCTTCTGCAGAAGGTGAAGAGCGCGAACATCCCCCGCATGATTGTGACGCTCGGCGATGTCGGCGCGGGCGATGCATTCTTCGCGGGCATCACCATCGGCTTGACCTACGGCAAGGGGATGCAGGATGCCTGCGCCATCGGCACGCGCCTTGCGGCGGCGACGATCTGCACGCTCGAGAACGTCTGCCCGCGCTTCATGCCGGGCGAATTCGGGCTGGAGGTGCCGGTCACGGACTGACCGGAAATATAGCAAAATTTTCTGCGAAAAGTATGGAAATCCCCCTTGACAAACAGGGGGATTTCTTTTATTATATTCAGGTACGCGTGCGAAGGGTGCTGCACACCCGGAGCCGTTTACAATGCGATGAACCGGGAGATTGCTCCGAGAGGAGGTAACTTCCGGGGAGTATGTCCGATCATCGGGCGGCTGAGAAGATTCTGTACGTCAGCGTAGATCGCTGCGCCAGAAGTGCACCGGCCGGACTCTGTGCCGGTGTTTCTTATGAGCCGGAATGATACGCACGGAACGGCGTATAAGAAATTCTCGCCGTACGGCAGTTGGTCCGCAGAAAACAAACCGTACGAAATTGGAGGAACAAACCACATGGCAAAAGAAATGATTCGCATTCGCCTCAAGGCCTATGACCATCAGGTCATCGACCAGAGCGCAGAGAAGATCGTCGAGACTGCCAAGCGCTCCGGCGCAACCGTCTCCGGCCCCATCCCTCTGCCCACCAAGAAAGAGATCGTCACCATCCTGCGCGCGACCCACAAGTACAAGGACAGCCGCGAGCAGTTCGAGCGCCGCACCCACAAGCGCCTGATCGACATCAGCAACTCCACCCCCAAGACCGTGGAGGCTCTGATGGCTCTGGATCTGCCCGCCGGTGTGGAGATCGAGATCAAGCTGTAAGTTACATTTTTATAGTAACCGATCTCAAACCGTCCCCGCCGCGCGGATGCGCGGCAAAGAGTAACATTGCTTGCTGCCCAACCGCCCGCTGACTTGCGTGAGGCGAGCGGGGGTTACGTCGGCAGAGCAAGCGCTCCGCGCCCAATGCGGAGTGAACTATGTCGACCAATAACCTTTAAGGAGGATCATACATGAAAGCAATCATCGGCAAGAAAGTCGGCATGTCTCAGATCTTCGACGAAAACGGCAAGGTGATCCCCGTCACCGTCATCGAGGCGGGTCCCTGCACGGTCGTTCAGAAGAAGACTGTCGAGAAAGAAGGCTATGCGGCCGTTCAGCTGGGCTACGAGGATGTCCCCGAGCGTAAGCTGACCAAGCCCGAGATGGGCCACCTGAACAAGGCATCCGTCGGCCCCAAGAAGTACCTGCGCGAGTTCGACCTTGAGAACGCGGCCGAGCTGAACATCGGCGACGTCATCAAGGCTGACACCTTCAAAGAGGGCGACTTTGTGGACGTGACCGGCACCAGCAAGGGCCACGGCTATCAGGGCCCCATCAAGCGCCACGGCGCTCAGCGCACTCCTATGAGCCACGGCGGCGGCCCTGTCCACCGTCACGCCGGCTCTATGGGTTCCACCACGGATCCCAGCCGCATCTTCAAGGGTCACATCGGCGCCGGCCAGATGGGCTGTGACCAGGTCACCATCCAGAACCTGGACATCGTCAAGGTCGATCCCGAGCTGAACCTGATCGCTGTCCGCGGCGCCATCCCCGGCCCCAAGGGCGGTCTGGTGCTGATCAAGAGCACGGTCAAGACCCACCGCGTCAAGAATGTCGAGTCCGGCATCAGCAACAACCCGCAGAAGGCTTCCGGCCGTAATCCCCAGAAGGCTTCCGCACGTACTAAGTAAGGAAAGGAGTGCTTGAAATGTCTACTATCAAAGTGTTGAACATGGCCGGCGCTGAAGTCGGTACTGTTGAACTGAGCGACAGCATCTTCGGTATCGAGCCGAACGGCGCTGTTGTCCACGAAGTGGTGAAGAACCACCTGGCCAACTGCAGACAGGGCACTCAGAGCGCTCTGACCCGTGCAGAGGTCTCCGGCGGCGGCAAGAAGCCCTGGCGCCAGAAGGGCACCGGTCACGCCCGTCAGGGCAGCACCCGCGCTCCCCAGTGGACGCACGGCGGTATCGTGTTTGCCCCCAAGCCCCGCAGCTATTCTTATGTCCTGAACAAGAAGGTCAAGAGACTGGCTATGAAATCTGCTCTGTCCGCCAAGGCGGCTGCCGGCGAGCTCATCGTCATCGACAGCATCCAGATGGAGAGCATCAAGACCAAGGACTTCCGCGCTTTCCTGAGCGCCGTCAAGGCTGACGGCAAGTCTCTGGTGGTGACCCCCGTCAAGAACGAGAACGTCATCAAGAGCGCCCGCAATATCCCCGGCGTCGAGACCGCGATGGCCAACCTCATCAATGTCTATGACATTCTGAAGGCCAAGTACCTGGTGCTCGACAAGGAAGCCCTCGCAGTAATCGAGGAGGTGTTCGCGTAATGGCTAACGTCTACGATATCATTATCCGTCCCATCATTACCGAGCGCGGCATGGCCGCCACCGCTGACAAGAAGTACACCTTTGAAGTGGCTCCCTCCGCCGGTAAGATCGAGATCAAGGACGCCGTCGAGAAGATCTTCGGCGTGAAGGTTGCGAAGGTCAACACCATCAACTACGACGGCAAGACCAAGCGCATGGGCGCCGGCCGTCCCGGCACCCGCAAGAGCTGGAAGAAAGCCTACGTCCAGCTGACCCCCGACTCCAAGACCATCGAGTTCTTCGAGGGTATGGTGTAAGAAAGGAAGGAGTGTAAGAAATGTCTATCAAAACTTTTAAGCCGACCACCCCTTCCCGCAGACACATGACGGTCAACGGCTTTGACGGCATCGACAAGCATGTCAAGCCCGAAGCCAGCCTGACCGAGGTTCTGAAGAAGAATGCCGGCCGCAACAGCTATGGCCGCATCACCGTCCGTCATCGCGGCGGCGGCGAAAAGCGCAAGTACCGCATCGTCGACTTCAAGCGCGACAAGGTGGATATGCCCGCCGAGGTTCTGCGTCTGGAGTACGACCCCAACCGCAGCGCGAACATCGCGCTCGTGCAGTATGAGGACGGCGAGAAGCGCTATATCATCGCTCCCGTGGGTCTGTCCGTTGGCGACAAGGTTCTCTCCTCCGCCGCGGCCGACATCAAGCCCGGCAACTGCCTGCCCATCGCCAACATCCCCGTTGGTACCGTGATCCACAACATCGAGATGCATCCCGGCAAGGGCGCGCAGCTCGTCCGCTCCGCCGGTGCGTTTGCCCAGCTGATGGCCAAGGAGGGTAGCAATGCCCAGGTCCGTATGCCGTCCGGCGAGGTCCGCATCATCCGCACCGACTGCACCGCCTGCATCGGCCAGGTCGGCAACCTTGAGCACGAGAACGTCCAGCTCGGTAAGGCCGGCCGCAAGCGCCACATGGGGTGGCGTCCGACCGTCCGCGGTTCCGTTATGAACCCCTGCGACCACCCCCACGGCGGTGGTGAGGGCAAGTCCCCCGTCGGCCGTCCCGGCCCTGTTACGCCTTGGGGCAAGCCCGCGCTGGGTTACAAGACCCGCAAGAAGAAGAACCCCACCGACAAGTTCATTGTCAAGCGTCGTAACGTCAAGTAAGGGAGGCAAAGAAATATGAGCAGATCTATCAAAAAAGGCCCGTATGTTGCCCCTGAGCTGCTGAAGCGGGTTGAAGAGATGAACGCCAAGGGCGAGAAGAACGTGCTGAAGACCTGGAGCCGCAGCTCCACCATCTTCCCCGCCTTCGTCGGCCACACCATCGCAGTACACGACGGCCGCCGTCATGTCCCCGTTTACATTCAGGAGGACATGGTTGGTCACAAGCTGGGCGAGTTCGCGCCCACCCGTACCTTCCGCGGCCACGCGAAGTCTAAGTAAGAAGGAGGATGCAGATTACAATGGAAGCTAAAGCCTATCTGAGATATGTCCGCATCTCTCCCCGCAAGATCCAGATCGTCTGCGATCTGATCCGCGGCAAGGATGCCAACACTGCCATGGCGATTCTGATGCAGACCCCCAAGGCTGCCTCTGAGCCCCTCATGAAGCTCCTCAAGAGCGCATGCGCCAACGCAGAAAACAACTTCAGCATGGATCCCGAGAAGCTGGTCATTACCCAGGTTTTCGCCACTCCCGGCCCCATCCTCAAGCGGATGATGCCCCGGGCGCAGGGTCGTGCCTATCGCATTAACAAGAGAACCTCTCATGTGACGCTGGCCGTCGCTGAGAAAGAGTAAGGGAGGGAGACAGTTTTATGGGACAGAAAGTTAATCCCCACGGCTTCCGCGTGGGCGTCATCAAAGACTGGGATTCCCGTTGGTATGCCAGCAATGAGAAGGTTGGCGATCTGCTGGTCGAGGACCACAAGATCCGCGTCTACCTGAAGAAGCTCCTGTATGCTGCCGGCGTCTCCAAGATCGAGATCGAGCGCAGCAACGATGTTGTCACCATCTTCCTGCACGTGGCCCGTCCCGGTATCGTCATCGGCAAGGGCGGCACGCAGGTCGAGGAGTACCGCAAGAGCGTTGAGAAGCTGATCGGCAAGACCGTGAAGCTGAACATCGTCGAGGTCCGCAGCCCCGACATGGACGCGCAGCTGGTCGCCGAGAACATCGCCGCGCAGCTGGAGAAGCGTATCTCCCACCGCCGCGCGATGAAGAACGCCATGGGCCGCGCGATGCGTGCCGGCGCCAAGGGTATCAAATGCTGCTGCTCCGGCCGTCTGGGCGGCCGCGAGATCGCCGGCAACGAGCACTATCACGAGGGTACCATCCCCCTGCAGACGCTCCGCGCCGATATCGACTACGGCTTCGCTGAGGCCGCCACGACCTTCGGCCGCATCGGCGTGAAGGTGTGGATCTACAAGGGCGAGATCCTGCAGCAGACCCTGCGTACCACGCCCCGCACGCTCGACACCAGCAAGCCCTACCAGGAGCGCCGTGAGCGCCGCGGCCGCCGCGATGGCGATCGCCGCGGCGGTTTCCGCCGCGAGGGTGGCTTCAACCGTGACCGCAACAACGGCGGTCGTCCGCAGGGCGGCTACCGTAAGCCCGCAGAAAAGAAAGAAGGAGGCGCTCAGTAATGCTTCTGCCCAAGAGAGTTAAGTACCGCAGAGTACACCGCGGCCGCCTCACCGGTAAGGCCACGAGAGGCAACAAGGTCACCTACGGTGAGTTTGGCCTCGTCGCGCTGGAGCCCGCGTGGATCACCAGCAATCAGATCGAAGCCGCCCGTATCGCCATGACTCGTTACACGAAGCGTGGCGGTCAGGTCTGGATCAAGATCTTCCCCGATAAGCCCGTTACCGAGAAGCCCGCTGAGACCCGTATGGGTTCCGGTAAAGGCTCCCCCGAGTATTGGGTCGCAGTAGTCAAGCCCGGCCGTGTCATGTTTGAGATCGCCGGTGTTTCCGAAGAGGTCGCCCGCGAGGCCCTGCGTCTGGCCAGCCACAAGCTGCCCATCAAGACGAAGATCGTCAAGCGCGAGGATCTCGAAGCCCAGGAAGTAGGTGAATGAGATGAAGGCAACTGAAGTACGTGCAATGTCTGTCGAGCAGCTCAACGAGAAGCTGGACTCCCTGAAGAAGGATCTGTTCTTCCTGCGTATGCAGCACGCAACCAATCAGCTGGACAATCCTCTCAAGATCGCTGAAACCAAGCGCGATATTGCCCGCGTGAAGACCGTTATCCGTGAAAAGGAGGAGAAGTAACATGGAACAGAAGAGAATTTCCTCCCGCAAGGTCAGAGTCGGCAAGGTTGTCTCCGACAAGATGGACAAGACTGTGGTCGTCGCCATCGAGGACCGCGTCGCTCACCCTCTGTATAAGAAGATCGTCGGCCGTACGTATAAGCTGAAGGCCCACGACGAGGAGAACACCTGCGGCGTAGGTGATGTTGTCAAGGTGATGGAGACCCGCCCCCTGTCCAAGGACAAGAGATGGCGTGTGGTCGAGATCGTCGAGAAGGCTAAGTAAGGAGGTGCCGACGTATGATCCAGCAAGAGTCTTATCTGAAGGTTGCCGATAATACCGGCGCCAAGGAAATCAAATGCATCCGGGTCCTGGGCGGCTCCAAGCGCAAGTACGGCAACATCGGCGATGTGATCGTCGCCTCCGTCCGCAAGAGCGCTCCCGGCGGCCAGGTCAAGAAGGGCGAGGTCGTCAAGGCTGTGATCGTCCGCAGCGCCAAGGGCGTGCGCCGCGCGGACGGCACCTATGTCCGTTTCGACGACAACGCTGCCGTCCTCATCAAGGACGACAAGAACCCCAGAGGTACCCGTATCTTTGGGCCCGTCGCCCGTGAGCTGCGCGACAAGGATTACATGAAGATCCTGTCCCTTGCTCCCGAAGTAGTGTAAGGAGGGGCCGAAGAAATGAATCATCTGAAGATTAAGAAGAACGACACTGTCGTGATCCTGTCCGGTAAGGACAAGGGCAAGCAGGGTAAGGTGCTCGGCACCGTTCCCAGCGAGGATAAGGTCGTCGTGGAAGGCCGCAACATGGTCACCTGCCACGTCAAGCCCCGCCGTCAGGGCGAGGAGGGCGGCATCGTCAAGCGCGAGGCTGCCATCTATGCCAGCAAGGTGCAGGTTGTCTGCCCCAAGTGCAGCAAGGCTACCCGCGTGGCCTATGAGATCAAAGACGGCAAGAAGGTCCGCACCTGCAAGAAGTGCGGCGCCGAGCTGTAAGAAAGGAGAGAGTAAGCAATGGCACGTCTGAAAGTCAAGTATACCGAAGAAGTGGCTCCCGCTCTCTTCAAGAAGTTCGGTTACAAGAGCACCATGCAGATCCCCAAGATCGAGAAGATCGTCGTGAACGTCGGCTGCGGCGAGGCCCGCGAGAACCCCAAGGTTCTCGACGCCGTCGTGAACGATCTGTCCACCATCACCGGCCAGAAGGCCGTCATCACCATCGCCAAGAAGTCCGTCGCGAACTTCAAGCTGCGTGAGGGTATGCCCGTGGGCGCCAAGGTCACGCTGCGCGGCGATAAGATGTGGGAGTTCCTGGATCGTCTGTTCAACGTGGCGCTGCCCCGTGTCCGCGACTTCCGCGGCATCAGCGCCAACGCCTTCGACGGCCGCGGCAACTATGCCCTGGGCATCAAGGAGCAGCTGATCTTCCCCGAGATCGAGTACGACAAGATCGACAAGATCCGCGGTATGGACATCGTGATCTGCACCACCGCTCAGACCGATGAAGAAGCACGCGAGCTGCTGACCCTGGTCGGCGCTCCCTTTGAACGCTGATTAGGAGGAGAAACACATGGCAAAGAAGTCTATGATCCTGAAGCAGCAGGCTCCTGCGAAGTTCTCCACCCGTAAGTACAACCGCTGCAAGCTGTGCGGCCGCCCCCACGCCTATCTGCGTGACTACGGCGTGTGCCGTGTCTGCTTCCGCACGCTGGCGTACAAGGGCGAGATCCCCGGTGTCCGCAAGGCTTCCTGGTAAGCAAACCACAATTCGTTCCAACGGGGCCTGCGGCCCCTTGGTATAAAAGGATGGCGAAAGGTCACTGGTAATTAAACCATGCAGCAACGGACATGGCTCCAAATTATCAGTGATACCTCGCTGCCTAAACAGGGATTTTCCTGTAACTCTAAATTAGGAGGAACTAGTAATGCACATCACTGACCCTGTTGCCGATATGCTGACCCGTATCCGCAACGCGAACAATGCCAAGCATGAGACCGTTGACGTTCCCGCCTCCAACATGAAGAAGAGCATCGCTCAGGTTCTGCTGGATGAGGGCTATATCAAGGCCTTCCAGGTCATTGACGACGGTACCCAGGGCACCATCCGCATCACCCTGAAGTACAACGCCGGCAAGGAGAAGGTTATCTCCGGCCTGCGCCGCGTGTCCAAGCCCGGCCTGCGCGTCTATGTCGGCGCCGACGAGCTGCCCCGTGTGCTGCGTGGTCTCGGCATCGCAATCGTATCCACGTCCAAGGGCGTCATGACCGACAAGGCCGCTCGCGCGGCGCACGTCGGCGGTGAAGTCCTGGCATTCGTATGGTAAGGAGGTATTTGAACAATGTCCAGAATTGGTAGAATGCCCATTACCGTCCCCGCTGGTGTGGAAGTCACCATCGCGGAGAACAATGTTGTCACTGTCAAGGGCCCGAAGGGCACTCTGACCCAGGCTCTGCGCCCGGAGATGATCATTGAGCAGGAGGGCAACATCATCCACGTCAAGCGCCCCTCCGACGACAAGCTGCACTGCGCGCTGCACGGCATGACCCGTGCGCTGCTGCACAACATGGTCGTCGGCGTCAGCGAGGGCTTCAAGAAGGAGCTTGAGATCAACGGCGTCGGTTACCGCGCCGCCAAGGAGGGCAAGGAGCTCGTCATGAACCTCGGCTACTCTCACCCCGTGAAGGTCGCCGAGATCGATGGCATCACCATCGATGTTCCCTCCCAGAACAAGGTCGTCATCTCCGGCCCCGATAAGCAGAAGGTCGGCCAGTTTGCGGCGGAAGTCCGCGAGAAGCGCCCGCCGGAGCCTTATAAGGGCAAGGGCATCAAGTATGTCGATGAAGTCATCCGCCGCAAGGTCGGTAAGACCGGCGCCAAGAAGTAAGGAGGTGTGCCGTAATGATTAAAAGACCCAATACCAACGCTCAGCGTCTGAAGCGTCATAAGAGAGTCCGCGCCAAGGTGTTCGGCACTCCCGAGCGTCCCCGTCTGAACGTTTTCCGCAGCGAGAAGAACATCTACGCCCAGGTCATCGACGACGTCGCCGGCAACACGCTGGTCGCCGCGTCCACCCTGGACAAGGAGATCGAGGGCAACGGCGGCAACAAGACCGCCGCCCGTGCCGTCGGCAAGCTGGTGGCCGAGCGCTGCAAGGCCAAGGGCATCGACACGGTCGTGTTCGACCGCGGCGGTTACCTGTACCACGGCCGTGTGGCCGAGCTGGCAGAAGGCGCCCGTGAGGGCGGCCTGGAATTCTAAGGAAGGAGGACTTATCAATGGCTAGATTTGAAAGAGAGCAGAGCGAGTACATTGAAAAGGTAGTCGCTACGAACCGTGTTTCCAAGACCGTTAAGGGTGGTCGTGTCATGAAGTTCTCCGCCCTGATGGTCATCGGTGACGGCAAGGGTAAGGTCGGCTTCGGTCTGGGTAAGGCCGCCGAGGTGCCTGAGGCTATCCGCAAGGGCATCGAGGACGCCAAGAAGAACATGATTACCGTTTCCCTCTCCGGGAGCACCATTCCCCACGAGGTCATCGGTGAGAAGGGCGCCGGCCGCGTCCTGCTCAAGCCCGCTGCACCCGGTACCGGCGTGATCGCGGGCGGCCCCGTCCGTATCATCATGGAGGCCGCCGGCATCAAGGACATCCGTACCAAGTGCCTGCGCACCAACACCGCTGTCAACGTTGTCGCCGCCACCTTCGAGGGCCTGAAGGCCCTGCGCACCCCGGAAGAGGTCGCCCGCACCCGCGGCAAGAGCGTGGACGAGATCGTAGGCTAAGGAGGGCAGCAGAACATGGCTAATCTGAATATCAAGCTCGTCAAGAGCCTTAGCGGCCGTCTGGATAAGCACATCGCCACTGCCCATTCCATGGGCCTTCGCAAGATCGGCGACAGCACCATCCAGCCCGACAATGCACAGACCAAGGGTAAGATCGCCAAGATCGGCTATCTGCTCCAGGTCACCGAAGTAGAATAAGGAGGCACGAGAGAATGAAACTGAACGAACTGTCTCCCGCTGTCGGCTCCACCAAGGAAGCCTATCGTAAGGGTCGCGGTCACGGCTCCGGCAACGGCAAGACCGCAGGCCGCGGCCACAAGGGCCAGAAGGCCCGTTCCGGCGGCGGTACCCGCATCGGCTTTGAGGGCGGCCAGATGCCTCTGGCGCGCCGCATCCCCAAGCGCGGTTTCAACAACATTTTTGCCAAGCCCCTGGAGATCATCAACCTGAGCGCTCTCGACAAGTTCGAGGACGGCGAGACTGTCACTGCTGAAGCTCTGCTGGCTAAGGGCATTCTGAGCAAGTGCGAGTACGGCGTCAAGGTCCTGGGTAACGGTAAGGTTACCAAGAAGGTGACCGTGCAGGCCGCTGCCTTCTCCCAGTCTGCCAAGGAGGCAATCGAAGCAGCAGGAGGAAAGGCAGAGGTGATCTGAGGTGATCCAGACGATTAAAAAAGCCTGGGGCATCCCCGAGCTTCGTAAAAAAATCATCTTCACCGCTCTGATCCTGCTGATCTTCCGCATCGGCAACGCTATCCCCGTTCCCTATGTCAACACCGAACTGCTGACCCACTATATGGATCAGCTCAGCACCACCGTGCTGAGCCTGTATAACGTGATGTCCGGCGGCGCATTCGCCCAGGCGACGGTTTTCGCCCTCGGCGTGCAGCCCTACATCAACAGCTCCATCATCATCCAGCTGCTGACGATCGCCATCCCCGCTCTCGAGCGTATGGCGCGCGAAGGCGGCGAGGAGGGCAAGAAGAAGATCCAGACCATCACCCGCTACGCCACCGTGGCGATCGCGATTCTGCAGGGCTGGGGCTACTTCATGCTCATGAAGAACTACGGCATTCTCACGAATACCTCCGTCTGGGCGGCGCTCGTGATCATCGTGTCCTTCATCGCCGGCTCCTCCTTCGTCATGTGGATGGGCGAGCAGATCACCGAGTTCGGTATCGGCAACGGTATCTCCATCATCCTGTTCGCAGGCATTCTGTCCCGCGTGCCCTCTATGGTCAGCAGCGGCCACAGCTACATCGTCAGCAACCCCACGAAGTGGTGGGCCGTCGTGCTGGTGGTGCTCGGCATCCTCGCTCTGATCGTTCTGGTCACCTGGGTCAACGGCGCCGAGCGCCGCATCCCCGTGCAGTATGCCAAGCGTCAGGTGGGCCGTAAGATGTACGGCGGCCAGGCATCCACCCTTCCCATGAAGGTGAACATGTCCGGCGTTCTGCCCATCATCTTTGCCCAGTCCATCGCCATGATCCCCTCCACCATCGCTGCTTTCTGCAAGCAGCCGGCCGAGGGTACGGTCATGTATCATTTCCTCAATGCCATCGACACGAAGTCCGTCCTGTATATGGTCTGCTACCTGGCGATGATCATTGGCTTCAGCTATTTCTATGCCACCATCCAGTTTAACCCCATTGAGATCTCCAATAACCTGAAGAAGAACGGCGGTTTCATCCCCGGCTTCCGCCCCGGTAAGCCCACGGCTGACTTCATCAAAAAGGTCCTCAACAAGGTCACTCTGTTTGGTGCCATCTACTTGGGCGTGGTGGCCATCCTGCCGCTGCTGATCGGCAAGATCGTCAACCAGTCCAGTCTGTCCATCGGCGGCACCTCCGTCATCATCGTGGTTGGTGTTGCGCTGGAGACCGTCCAGGCTCTGGAATCCCAGATGCTGATGCGTCAGTATAAGGGCTTCCTGGAATAAGAGGTGTTTTTATGAAACTGATCCTTTTAGGTGCTCCGGGTGCCGGCAAAGGCACTCAGGCCGAAATTCTGAAGAAGAAGCTGGATATTCCGACCATCTCCACCGGCAACATTCTGCGTGCTGCCGTGAAGAATGGGACTCCTACGGGCCTCAAGGCCAAGGAGTATATGGACGCCGGTAAGCTGGTGCCCGATGAGGTCATCATCGGCATCATCAACGAGCGCCTGCAGGAGCCTGACTGCGCGAACGGCTACATTCTGGACGGCGTGCCCCGCACGATCGCTCAGGCCGAGGCCCTCGAGCAGGCCGGTATCAGCTTCGACGCCGTGGTCGCCATCGAGATTCCCGATGAGAAGATCATCGCCCGTATGGGCGGCCGGCGCGTCTGCGAGAGTTGCGGCGCCAGCTATCACATCGTCAACATCCCCCCGAAAAAGGAGGGTGTGTGCGATGTCTGCGGCGGCGCGCTGAAGCAGCGCAAGGATGATGACCCCGAGACGGTCAAGGATCGTCTGGCGGTTTATCATAAAGAGACAGAGCCTCTCAAGGGTTTCTACGAGGCCCGCGGGGTTCTGAAGACTGTGGACGACCAGCCCACCGTGGATGGCACGACGCAGGCGATCCTGACTGCACTGGGAGTGACGGAATGATTACTCTCAAGTCCAGCCACGAGATCGAAGCGATGCGCCGGGCGGGAAAAATTACCGCGGCTGCCCGCGCTGTGGCGCGGGAAATGGTAAAACCCGGCGTAACAACCCAACAAATTGACCAGGCAGTGTATCGTTTCATCAAGTCGCAGGGGGCGATCCCCTCTTTCCTGAACTACAACGGCTATCCGGCCAGTGTCTGCGTCAGTGTGAACGACGAGATCATCCACGGCATCCCCGGCAAGCGGGTGCTGCAGGAGGGTGACATCGTCAGCGTCGACGTAGGCGCGTTCATCGGCGGCTTCCACGGCGACTGCGCCGGTACCTACCCCTGCGGGCAGGTGTCCGACGAGGCGCTCCGCCTCATCCGCATAACCCAGCAGAGCTTCTTTGAGGGAATCAAGTACGCCCGCGAGGGCCACCGTCTCTCCGACATCTCTGCCGCGGTGCAGGCGTATGTGGAGGCCAACGGCTGCACGGTCGTGCGTGAGTATGTCGGTCACGGCATTGGCAGACACATGCACGAGCCGCCCGAGGTGCCGAACTACGGCAAGCCCGGACACGGCCCCCGCCTGCTGCGGGGCATGACCATCGCGGTCGAGCCCATGGTAAACGCGGGAAGCGCGGCCATCGTGCAGATGTCCGACGGCTGGACGGTGAAAACCGCCGACGGAAAGAACGCGGCCCATTATGAAAACACCGTACTCATTACAGACGGGGAGCCGGAGCTTCTGACGGACCCCTCTGAGTCGCTGGTGTAATGGGTGTAATGTATGAGCATTGCCAAATCTGACATCGTAAAATCAGTCGCCGGCAGGGACGCGGGGAGCCTCTTCTTCGTACTTGCGACGGAGGGAGACTTCCTCCTGCTGGCGGACGGCAAGCGCAGGCGGGTGGAAAACCCGAAGCGCAAGCGGCTGCGGCACGTTGTGCCGACCGGTCTCGACGCCGGGGCCGCTGCCGAGAGGATCAGAAGCAGCGAAAAAGTCACAAACAGTGAGCTTCGTAAAGCCATTGCCGCTCTGGAGAGCGGCGGTAATCAGGACCAGGAGGGATAACACTTGGCAAAATCCGACATGATCGAAGTCGAGGGCGTGGTCGTCGAGTCCCTGCCCAACACCACATTCCAAGTCGATATTGGAAATGGACACACGATTTTAGCGCATATTTCCGGAAAGCTCAGAATGAATTTCATCAGGATTCTGCCCGGTGACAAGGTGACCGTTGAGATGTCGCCTTACGACCTGACCCGGGGCCGGATTACTTGGCGCAGTAAGTAGGAGGTTTATTAGCATGAAAGTGAGACCGTCCGTGAAGCCCATGTGCGAGAAGTGCAAGATTATTCGTCGTAAAGGTCGCGTTATGGTGATCTGCGAGAATCCCAAGCACAAACAGCGTCAGGGCTAAGTAGAAATTGGAGGTGCTTTAAAAGTATGGCACGTATTGCCGGTATTGACCTGCCGAAGGATAAGCGAATCGAAATCGGTTTGACCTATATCTATGGTATTGGCAGAAAGAGCGCGCAGGATATCCTGGCGCAGACAGGCATCAACCCCGACACCCGCGTGAAGGATCTGACCGAGGCCGACGAGGCGAAGCTTCGTGAGGCCATCGACCAGAGCTACGTCGTGGAAGGCGACCTGCGTCGCCAGGTGGCACTGGACATCAAGCGCCTGACGGAGATCGGCTGCTACCGCGGCACCCGTCATCGCCGCGGCCTGCCCGTTCGCGGTCAGCGCAGCAAGACCAATGCCCGCACCCGCAAGGGTCCCAAGAAGACCATTGCCAACAAGAAGAAGTAAGGAGGGGAGATAGAATATGGCTAACGCAAAGAACAGCGGCAAGAAGGTTATCCGCCGTCGCCGCGAGAAGAAGAACGTCGAAAAGGGCCAGGTCCATATCCGTTCTTCCTTCAACAACACCATGGTGACCGTCACTGACGCGCAGGGCAACGCCCTCTCTTGGGCTTCCTCCGGCGGCCTCGGTTTCCGTGGCAGCAAGAAGTCCACTCCCTTCGCCGCACAGAGCGCCGCCGAGACCGCTGCCAAGGCGGCCATGGAGCACGGCCTGAAGACCGTCGAGGTCTTCGTCAAGGGCCCCGGCCAGGGCCGTGAGGCCGCCATCCGTGCCCTGCAGGCCGTGGGTCTGGAAGTGACCATGATCAAGGATGTCACTCCCATCCCCCACAACGGATGCCGCCCCCCCAAGCGTCGGCGCGTGTAATCGGAAGAAGGAGGATTATTAGATTATGGCTAAGAATATGCAGCCTATCGCCAAGCGCTGCAAGGCGCTCGGCATCTCTCCTGCCGTGATGGGTTACTCCAAGAAGGAGACCAAGCGCAACCCCGGCGGCCAGATGAGAAAGAAGAAGAGCGAGTACGCCATCCAGCTCAACGAGAAGCAGAAGGTCAAGTTCGTCTACGGCATCCTGGAGAAGCAGTTCCGTATGTACTACGAGAAGGCGACCGGTATGCCCGGCAAGACCGGTGAGAACCTGCTGCAGCTGGTCGAGCGCCGCCTGGACAACGTCGTGTACCGTCTGGGCTTTGCCACGACCCGCCGCGAGGCCCGTCAGCTGGTCAACCACGCCCACTTCACCGTCAACGGCCAGAAGGTCAACATTCCTTCCTATCTGGTTCGCGTCGGTGATGTGATCGAGGTCAAGGAGACCAGCCGCAGCGCTGCCTGCTTCAAGCGCCTGACCGCCGAGGACGCCCCCATGGTCACCGTCCCCACCTGGCTGGAGCGTGAGAAGAACATTCTGAAGGGCACCGTCGTCAGAATGCCTGCCCGCGATGATATTGACATGCCCATCGAAGAGCACCTCATCGTCGAGCTGTACTCCAAGTAATAGGGTCGAAGCCCTCACAAAACAACGCAACCAAAACATGTGCGGGTTTATCCGCACTGTCATGAGACTGAAGGAGGGTACTGCATGATTGAAATTGAGAAGCCCCAGATCGAGTGTATTGAGACACCCGGCGACGCTTCCTATGGCAAATATGTGATCGAACCCCTGGAGCGCGGCTACGGAACGACTTTGGGCAATGCGCTGCGCCGCATTATGCTCTCTTCCCTGCCCGGCACGGCAGCCACCAGCATCAAGATCGCCGGCGTGCAGCACGAATTCTCCACCGTCCCCGGCGTCAAGGAGGACGTGACGGAAATCGTCCTGAACGTGAAGAGTCTGCTGACGAAGCTGCACTGCGATGGCCCCAAGACCGTCTTTATCGAGGCGACGGGTCCCTGCGAGGTGACCGCCGGCGACATCAAGGCCGACGGCGAGGTCGAGGTGCTCAACCCCGACCTGCACATCGCGACCCTCGACGTGGGCGCCACGCTGAGCATGGAAATCACCCTCAGCCACGGTCGCGGCTATGTGTCCGCCGACCGCAACAAGGCCCTGCGGGGCGGCGTGATCGGTGTGATTCCTATCGACTCCATCTATACCCCCGTGTACAAGGTCAACTACACGGTGGAAAACACCCGCGTCGGCAGCATGAGCGACTTTGACAAGCTGACGCTGGAGGTCTGGACGGATTCCACCATTACCGCCCGGGACGCTGTGTCTCTGGGCGCGAAGATCCTCTGCGACCACTTTGCCCTGTTCACCGACCTCTCCGACGCGCTGGGTGACAAGTCCACCGTTGTCGAGAAGCCCACGGACTCCAAGAGCAAGGTGCTGGAGCTGACGATCGAGGAGCTGGATCTGTCCGTGCGCAGCTTCAACTGCCTCAAGCGCGCGAACATCAACACCGTCGAGGATCTGATCTCCAAGACGGAGGACGAGATGATGAAGGTGCGCAACCTCGGACGCAAGTCCTTGGAAGAGGTCATCAACAAGCTGGCCATGATGGGCCTGTCCCTGGCCGACGAAGAAAACAACTGACTGCTCCGCTGATGCGCTGCAGATCCGATCAAGGAGGAAACACAAATGCCCGGAACTCGTAAGCTCGGTAAAACTACCGATCAGCGTAAGGCGATGCTCCGTCAGCAGGTGACCGATTTCCTGGACAAGGGCCGGATGGAGACCACCATCACCCGCGCCAAGGAGATCCGCCCCCTGGCTGAAAAGATGATTACCCTGGGCAAGAAGGGTGATCTGGCTGCCTATCGTCAGGCGCTGAGCTTCATTACCAGAGAGGACGTTGCCAACAAGCTGTTCAAGGAGATTGCTCCTGCGTATGCCGAGCGCAACGGCGGTTACACCCGCATCATCCGTACCGGCATCCGCCGCGGCGACGCTGCGGAGACGGCTCTGATCGAGCTGGTTAAGTAAAAAACCAGAAGACGACACAATAAAAAAGCCCATTGCTATGGCGCGCGGCCATAGCAATGGGCTTTTTTTTCGCGGAGACGGGGATCAGAAGTGCGCGTCGACGTACTTGTTGTACTTGTTCGTGTCCATCTCGTCTTTATAGGTGTTGCGGAAGCGCTGCACGGTGAGACTGTTGAACTGAACGATGCTGCGGTACTTCAGAAAGCCCGCGATCAGCGGCAGGCCGCCGCAGAAGTATCCCGCCGGCGCGTTGCGCCAGCAGATGCCGCCGAGAACGGCCACCAGCACCACCGAAACGATCACGCCCGCGATCTGCTTTTTCGGGTGGAGACGCTGCACGGCCTCCTCGGAGATGACGCCCTCGTCGATCATGGTCCTGGCGAACTGCTTCTGTACGCCGAACAGGCTCACGGCGTTGAGCACGCACGGCGCCACGACGAAGAAGGAAAACAGGGCAATGGCCGCGTCGAGCAGCAGGACGGCGAAGCCTGCGGTCTGAGTGTTCAAGAAAACCCCTCCTATTCAAAATGAAAACCTAACGCCGGGCGGGCATGGCCCGGCGTATTGGCGTATTACGGATGCACCATGACGGGTAGATCATCTCGCCCCGTGGCGTAGAGCACATGGCTGTAGCACAGGCGGAAGTCGATCACATCTCCGACCCGCAGCGGCAGGGGACAGTCCTCCACGTCGAGGATACAGTGGTCGGACGAGCCGCCCACCACACGGATGCCCGGCTGCACGGGGCGCAGCGACTCCAGCTCACCCACGTCGGCGCGGCCGAGCGCGACGAGCGCCCGCAGACGGACGCCCCGGTCGGTATAGACCGGCTTGTGGCCGAAGGCGTCGATGGCGAACTCCCCCTGCGGATAGGTGGGCTTACGCCGCAGCTCGATGATCTCCGCGCGCAGCGTGAACGCATCCATCTGCAGATAGTCCATGCCGCGGATGCCCCAGTCGATCTGGAGATCCTTCGCGAGCAGGATATTCTCGCCGATGCGCAGGTGGTTGATCCCCTCCGGCATGGCCCTACTGTGCACGAGGGTATAGGAGCTGGTCGCGCCGCCGGAGACGGTCTCAAGCGGACGGCCGATGCGCCGCTCCACTTCGCGCGCGATGTCAATCAGCTCGTTCATCTTTTCCGGCGTGGGCCTGATGGAGCCGTAGCACGAGAGATTTACGCCGACGCCGCGCAGATGCACGTGCGGCAGCTCCCGCTCCACATGCACGCAGGTTTCGACCATCTCCTCGCGATCCCAGAAGCCCTCGCGCAGGTCGCCGAGGTCGGCCATGACGATGACGCTGTGCGTTTTTTCCTGCCGCGCGCACTCGCGCGCGAGCGCGTCGAGCACCGCGCGCTCGCTCTGCAGCGAGCAGTCGCACCGGCGCACCACATCCGGCAGCTCCGAGAGCCCCGGAATCCGGATCAGCAGATACGGCCCTTCGATCCCGGCCTCGCGGCAGCGAACGATCTGTTCGATGCGGCTCGTGCCGAGCTCAGCGATGCCGGCCTCCTTATATATACGGACGATTTCCGGCAGGCCGTTGACGCCCTTGATGACGCCGCAGACGGCAATGCCGCGCGCACCGCAGCGCGCCGCGATCTGCTGTGCGTTGCTGCGGATCCGGCCTGCGTCCACCTCCAGCCGAGGAAATTGGCGGTTCATTTGTTTTCTCCTCTCAAAAATCGGGCAAATATACCAGTTTGCAAATTCATTATAGCATATCTTCTGGACAGATGCCACACAATTTTGCGCCGCACGCCGCGCAAGGGTATCCCGAGACCAGATGTAACAAATATGTGACGGAAATGTTATGACGATCCGCCGCCAGGAACGGGCGTGTTTCACCGAATCCGCCAAAGCCATGCGGCAGCACGGTTTGCGCGCCTGAGCAATGGTATGAAATACCAGAAACACGATAAAAACGCACAAAAGCAGCAGAATTGTTCGCCAAAAACTGTGCGTTTAACTCTTGACAATTTGCATGGAACGTGATAGAGTTGCAAACTGAACCCAGAGAGAACGGGGAATAAAAGTTGTAAAAACCATGCAACTTGAAAAAAGTTCATCACTTAATTCACGAATAATTAAGATTTATTTAAGATTCAGACCGCCATCGCGGGCAAACGCGCCCGCCGTTATGGCGACGTGTACTGAAAGGACACGGTGGATATATGAAGCGCTTACATTTTCATTTGACAACAGATCAGACCGACCTGCTGCTCGCACGCGGCAAGAGCCTGTTTGCCCGCCTTTCCGACGGGACGGTGCAGCTGTGGAACAGCTGCTGGTACTTCCCGCTGCTGCTTCTGGTGATGCTGACGGCGCTGGCCACGGGTCAGCCGGTGCTCGGCGTGATTGTGCTCGGTCTGCTCGCGAGCTGGTTTCTGGCGTTCTGCCCGGATTTGGTCGCCGCGATTACGCCGTTCGGCATGATCTTCCTGCTCTCGACATCTGAATATGAAAACCTCGGCAGCTTCCTGCCGTGCGTGTTCCTACTGATCCCGCTCATGACCTCGCTCGTGCTGCACCTGACGACATGGCCCGTGGAGCTGCGTCTCGGGACGAGCGCGCGGGGCTTGATTCTCGTCTCCGCGGCGACAATCCTCGGCGGTTGCGGCGTCATCAGCTGGGAGCAGTACACCAACCCGCTGTCGCTGTATTACATGCTGGGGCTCGGTGTGTGTATGCTGGGCGTGTATGTCCTGTTCCGCTCGCAGCTGCGCGAGCACCGTACATATAACCTGCAGGTCCGCTTCGCACAGATTTTCTGCGCGCTGGGCTGGGGCATGGTGCTCGTGGTGGCGGTGACCTACGCCAAAAACTGGCAGGAGTTCATCGAGAGCGGCTCCGCGCTCTATCTGAGCTACCGCAACTTCGCCGCGACGATCCTGCTCACGACGCTGCCGATGCCGTTTTATCTGGCGGGGCTGAAGAAGTACCACCTGCTGAGCGCGCCGGTATTCATGGCCGCGCTGCTGCTGACGGGCAGCCGCACGGCGCTCGTGTTCGGCGCGGTGCTGCTGGTGCTGTGCTGCGTCTATCTGGTGCGCACGGGCGTTGTCAGCAAATGGGCGATGCTGGGCCTGACGGCGGCGGGCGCCGCGGCGCTGGCCCTGTTCGGCATGGACGCGGTCAAGTCGCTCTATGAGTTCCGTCTCAGCGGCAGCGGCCACCTGATCTCGGGCGACGAGGACCGTTGGAAGCTGCTCGCCGCCGGCGTGCAGGACTTCCTGCGCCACCCGCTCTTCGGCACGGGTCTCGGCAACACGGCGCACTCCGCGCTGGCCGTGATCGTACCGGGCAGCATGGCGTTTTACCACAACCTCGTCGCGCAGGTCATCGGCAGCATGGGCATCGTGGGCATCTTCGCCTACGGCGTGCTGATCCGCGACCGGTTCAGCCTGCTGCTGCGCGGGCGGAAGGATCCGTTCGTGGGCGCGATGCTGCTGAGCTATCTGGCGATGCTGATGGTTTCGATGACGAACCCGGGCGAGTTCTGCCCGTTCCCGAACGCGGCGCTGATGGTGATGGTGTTCTCCATGGTGGAGGAGGCCGTCGGCGCGGAGACGGTGACGGTCACGCAGCTGCGCCGCCGCGGCGCTCTGCGCGGCAGTACGGGCGGCAGCTACGCGCAGTATAAATAATCCGATGACAGCGGGCAGTTCTCTGCCCGCTGTTTTTTGCGCGCGGAGAAGGACGGGCGCGCCGCCCCGGGCGATTTGTAGGTTTGTCAAACATATTGAACAGCGAACTCGTAGGGAGAAAGTCAGTGGAGCGGTCTCATGGGTAAGTTGTTGGAGCGGCGGTTATGGACGGCGAGCTGCTTTACAAAATCATCCAGAGAATAGAAGAGCTTCTGATCCTCACGGTGGCTGCGCTCGACCTTTCCATTGTGGCGCGGCGTATAGGGGCGAATCAGTTTATGCCGGATCCCCAGTTCGGCAGCCGTCTTCTCAAACAGCGTCGGCAAAGCCCAAGATGTATTGTAGTCCTACATTTTCAAATTATCTTTTTGCCGGTATATGACCGGTTTTCCCTCTCCGGCGTGCTTGATTCCGTTCCTCCGCTCATCGGGGGAAGCAACGTACTTCGGGAAGCCGTGATCGGCGATATCGTATTCTCGTTGGATGGAGCATGTGCGCAGCGGAGGTTCACGGGGTGGGGTATACCTCTGCGATTTGCGGTATCGTGCGGCCGATGCGCAGCACAGGGTGAAAGCCGCGCCAGAGCTGCTGAAAAAGAGCACGGGATTTTTGAAATGTGAATCGGAAGAGGATCGGAAATATGGCAGAGGGTTCTATGAGACCGTGGCGTCTGACCTGAACTATAAGCAGCGATTTATCCACAGCTTCAAGTGTGTATATATGCTGAAGGACTATCCGATTTTCAAAGAAAGTGATTTCGAGTATCTGCGGGGGAAAATACAACGACAGACCAAAAGGAGATTTACCTATGAAAATTGCGGTTACCTATGAAGACGGCCGGATTTTCCAGCATTTCGGCCACACGGAGCAGTTTAAAATCTATGAGACGGCGGACGGCAGAATTGTCCGTGCGGAAGTCGTCGATACCAACGGCAGCGGCCACGGCGCGCTGGCGGATTTTCTGATGCGGCAGGGCGTGGATGCCCTGATCTGCGGCGGAATCGGTGGCGGCGCGCAGGCGGCGCTGGCAGAAGCGGACATCAGGCTCTATGGCGGCGCCAGCGGCGAGGCGGACGCGGCGGTGAACGCGCTGCTGAGCGGCAATCTGGGCTATGACCCCGATGTTCACTGCAGCCACCACGACCACGAGCACGGTGAGGGCGGCCATACCTGCGGCAGCCACGGCTGCGGCGGACACAGCTGCCATTAAGCGGCGCTCATAAATTTCATGGTCGCGTGTCATGAGGAGCGCATCCCACTATAATAAAGAAAAATACCCTCGATTGACAAGGGCAAACACGGTTTTTCGGGGCTGAAACAACGTTCAGCTTCGTTTTCCTCGTTGCCGGGCGACAGCCCGGCTGCCTCGTCAGCCTCGCTGACCATCGCTTCCGCTCCCGAAAAACTCCGAAGGACTTTCCGGCGAACAATGATGGGCTCTGGCGAGGAAGAGGACGACGGCGGGCTGCCGCCCACCGAGGACGATGACGACGTCCAGTGCCTGTCAGGGCCGCCGGAAAGCGGGTCTGCCCTTGTCAATCGAGGGTAAAGAAAACAGAAATAAACACCGGCACCCGAACATGAAATAAGCAGTC
>ENA-UONQ01000681-UONQ01000681.1-human-gut-metagenome-genome-assembly--contig:-CS26-NODE-681-length-39498-cov-8.232944_pt1 | contig 39498 bp, 32 predicted proteins | sample MGYA00242460_ERZ724007 | MGnify/ENA metagenome assembly ERZ724007
GGCATCTCCTAAAGGAGATGCCGCTTTTAACTATAGCTCTTATTACCGGTAGATCTCGCCCACCGTCGGGTTGCCGGCGGCCTGGGCTTCGTCGGTGTCGATGTGCATCGTGGTCGCGCCGCCGACGTTCACGCGGACGACGACGTCGTCGAAGATCAGCTTGCGGCCCTCGCCGCCGCAGGCGACGCGGATGATCTCCTTATCCTTGATGCCCATGGCCGCGGCGTCCTCCTCGCGGACGTGCAGGTGGCGCTTGGCGATGATGACGCCCTCGCTCAGCTCGACCTCGCCCTTCGGCCCGATCAGCTTACATGCGCCGGAGCCCTTGACGTCGCCGCTCTCGCGGACGGGCGCGTCGATGCCGAGGTTGCGGGCATCGGTGGCAGAGAGCTCGACCTGATCGGCCTTGCGCACGGGGCCGAGGATGGAGACGTTGGCCTGCTCACGCTTGGGGCCGACGACGGTCAGGCGCTCGTTGCAGGCGAACTGGCCGGGGTAGGACAGGTCCTTGCGCTTGGTCAGCTGATAGCCCTCACCAAACAGCTTTTCCACCGTCTCCTGCGTCAGGTGGATGTGGCGGGCGGATGTTTCAACCATAAAAGACATAGTGATTACTCCTTCTTTGTTTGTTTTCCTCTGCCGTGCGGCGGCTTTTTCTGTCTGCGCCGCGCGGCAGTCGGTTTCTTTTTCCACAAATCGGTATTGTAACACTTTTTCCTCACGCTGACAAGTTTCTCACACGGCAAATTGGAAAATATGCTTGCAATCCGCTCCAAATCCGATATAATATTTTTCGATGAAGCAAATTCCCACGATAAAGCATTCTAATGAGGTGTTCTATGTCCGTCAAGCTCGAATTATACAAGGTGTTCAAGGAGGTCGCCGAGGCCGGGAATATCACCGCCGCCGCGTCGGCCCTTTTTATCTCCCAGTCCGCGGTGAGCCAGTCGATCAAGCAGCTCGAGGCCGAGCTGCAGACGCGCCTGTTCGCACGCAATTCCCGCGGCGTGACGCTCACGCCGGACGGCAAGATGCTCTATGAGTATGTCCGCAGCGCCATCGGCCTGCTCGAGACGGGGGAGGAGAAGCTCTCCCAGAGCCGCCATCTCCAGATGGGCCACCTGACCATCGGCGCGAGCGACACGGTGACCAGCCAGTTCCTGCTGCCGTTTCTCGACAGCTTCCACCGCCAGTATCCCGCCATCCATATCCAGATCATCTCCGGGCGCAGCCACAAGGTGCTCGGCCTGCTGCAGAGCGGCAAGGTGGACATCGCCTTCGCCAGCACGCCGCCCGAATCCAGCTCGCTCGAGGTATATCCCTGCTTCGCCACGCACTCGATCTTCGTGGCCGGGGCGGACTATGACTGCGACTTCGACCATATCTACACGCTCGAGGAGATTTCGCGCTTCCCGCTGATCCTGCTCGAGCGCAAGGCCTCGAGCCGCCTGTATCTCGAAAAATACTTCCTGCAGAACGGGCTGAAGCTCCATCCGGAGATCGAGCTCGGCGCGCGGAGCCTGCTCGTCGACCTCGCCGCCATCGGCTTCGGCGTGGCGGGCGTGACGGAGGAGTTCGTCTCGCGCGAGCTCGAGAGCGGACGGCTGCGCAAGCTGCGCACCGCCTTCGAGATCCCGCCGCGCAGCGTCGATCTGTGTACGCTGCGGGACGTGCCGCAGACCCCCGCCGCGCAGCGCTTTTCCGACTTCGTGAAGGCCGGGCTCGCCGGGCGCTGAGCCCACTGGCGAAAGCCACAAAACAAGGGGCAGTCCGTCCGGAAAGTTTTTGCTTTTCCCCCTTGTTTTTTCCCCGCAAATCGGGCATGATATCATACATTACCGTACCTATTATAATTATGTATACAGAAAATCAAAGGAGTGGAAAAGCAATGGAAAAGCTCAAGGAGCGCATCCGCACAGAGGGCCGGGTTCTCCCCGGAAACATCATCAAGGTCGACGGGTTCCTGAACCACCGCGTCGACACCGCCCTGATGGGCGAGCTGGCGGATGAGTTCGCCAAGTATTTCGACGTGAAGAACATCACGATGGTGCTGACCGCCGAGGCGAGCGGTATCGCGCTGGCCACGGTCTGCGCCGAGCGCTACGGCGTGCCGATGGTCTTTGCGAAGAAGGCCAAGAGCGACAACATCGAGGGCGGCCTGTACCAGAGCGAGATTTTTTCCTATACGTATAAGAAGAAGGTCACGCTGATCGTGGCGCAGGAGTGGATCAAGCCCACCGACCGCGTCCTCATCATCGACGACTTCATGGCCAACGGCTACGCCATGCGCGGTCTGATCGACATCGTCAACAAGGCGGGCGCGGAGCTGGCCGGTATCGGTGTGGCCGTGGAGAAGGGCTTCCAGCGCGGCGGCGACTCCCTGCGCGAGGAGGGCTACAACATCCACTCGCTGGCCATCATCGACGAGGCCAACGAGCACCACATTCGTTTCCGGGAGGGTACCTGAGATGAAAAAAGTTCTGGTTCTGGACTTCGGCGGGCAGTATAACCTGCTGGTCGCCCGCCGCGTCCGTGAGTGCGGCATCTACTGCGAGATTAAGTCCTACCGCATGACGATGGACGAGATCCGCGCCTTCGCGCCGGACGCGCTGATCTTCACCGGCGGCCCCGCCACCGTGTTTGAAGAGGGCGCGCCGATGGTCGACCCCGCGATTTTCGAGCTGGGTGTGCCGGTGCTCGGCATCTGCTACGGGCTGCAGCTGATGATCCACCTGCTGGGCGGCGAGTGCCGCCGCGCCGAGACGCGCGAATACGGCAAGGTCGAGCTGACCCATAGCGGCAACTCCCCGCTCTTCGACGGCGTGCCCGAGAAGGCAGTCTATTGGATGAGCCACGGCGTGGAGGTCGGCGCGCTCGGCCCCGGGTTCGAGGTCATCGGCTCCACCGCGGGCTGCGCCCACGCGGCGGTGCAGTGCGAGGAGAAGAAGCTCTACGGCGTGCAGTTCCACCCCGAGGTGCTGCACACGGTCTACGGCACCGACATCCTGAAAAACTTTCTGTATAAGATCTGCGGCTTCGCCCCGGAGTGGACGATGGCGTCGTATTTGGAGGAGGCCGTGGAGGACTGCCGCCGCAGAATCGGCAGCGGCAAGGTGCTGCTGGCGCTCTCCGGCGGCGTGGACAGCTCCGTCGCGGCGGCGCTGCTGCAGCGCGCGGTCGGCGACCAGCTGACGTGCATCTTCGTCGACCACGGCCTGCTGCGCAAGGATGAGGGCGACATGGTCGAGCGCGTCATGACCCAGCAGTTCCATGTCAACGTCCGCCGCGTGAACGCGGGCGCGCGCTTCCTCGGCAAACTCGCCGGCGTCACCGAGCCGGAGAAAAAGCGCAAGATCATCGGCGAGGAGTTCATCCGCGTCTTTGAAGACGAGGCCAAGAAGATCGGTGCGGTCGACTTCCTCGCGCAGGGCACGATCTACCCCGACGTGGTTGAGTCCGGCCTCGGCGGCGAGTCCACCGTTATCAAGAGCCACCACAACGTCGGCGGCCTGCCCGACTGCGTGGACTTCAAGGAGATCATCGAGCCGCTGCGCCGCCTGTTCAAGGACGAGGTGCGCCAGCTCGGCATGGAGCTGGGTCTGCCCGAGGAGCTCGTCTGGCGCCAGCCGTTCCCCGGCCCCGGCCTTGCCATCCGTGTGATCGGCGAGATCACGGAGGAGAAGCTCTCCATCCTGCGCGAGGCCGATGCCATCTTCCGCGAGGAGATGCACCTCGCCGGGCTCGACCGCACGACGAGCCAGTATTTCGCCGCGCTGACCAACATGCGCAGCGTCGGCGTGATGGGCGACGAGCGCACGTATGACTACGCCATCGCGCTGCGCGCCGTCCAGACGCAGGACTTCATGACGGCGACGTGGTCGCGCATCGACTGGGAGCTTCTCGACAAGGTCTCCAGCCGCATCGTCGGCGAGGTCAAGCACATCAACCGCGTCCTCTACGACATCACCTCCAAGCCGCCCGCGACGGTGGAATTCGAGTAAACTACTTGCCCTCCGGCATAGCCGGAGGGCATTTTTTCTCATATAAACAGCAGCACGGCGCAGGCGGCGATAATGAGTCCGATGATTTTGATCGCCATTATTTTTTCCTCCATTTCAGTAAGAATGCCGAGTTTGTAATCACGAGCACGGAGCCTGCGTTATGAACCAGCGCGCCGGCAACGGGGTTCAGCGTCCCGATGATGGCCAGCGTGATGGCGATGAAGTTGAGCGTCATGGAGAAGGTCATATTCGGCTTGATGGTCGTCATCATCCGCTTCGAGAGCGCCACAAGGTGCGCCAGCTCCTTGACCTCGTCGTCCACCAGCGCGATGTCCGCCGCGTCCACGGCGATATCGCTGCCCACGCCGCCCATGGCGATGACGACGTCGGCCTTTTTGAGCGCCGGGGCGTCGTTCACGCCGTCGCCGATCATGCAGACCGGCAGCTCCTTCGCCTGATACTCGCCGATATACCGGAGCTTATCCTCCGGTAGGCAGTTTGCCCGCACCTCGCGGATCTGCAGCTCGCCCGCGATGGTCCTGGCGGCGTTTTTGTGGTCACCGGTGAGCAGCACGGGCTGCACGCCGAGGCCCGTCACGGCGCGGATGATCTGCCCCGTGACGGCCCATGTGATGGCCGCGGCACTCAGGGCGATGACGACGATCCACGTCACCCAGCGGTCGGCGATGCCGACGATCTTCGCCTTACCCGCGTCCGCTGACTGCACCAGCCGGATCATGCGCCGGATGGAGCTGTCCTCGCCGACCTTCGCCGCCTCCATGTCGAAGGCGGTGACCAGCCCGATCACCGCTTCGAGGATGATGGGAATGCCGCAGAGGACGATGGCGACCCACGCCATGTCGAACGGAAGCGGATTCCACTTCAGCAGGCTGCAGATGACGGCGATACCGGAGATCACGAGGAAGGTGACGTCCTTTTTGATGCCGCCCAGCTCCAGCAGCTGCTCCAGCTTTTCCATGAGATGTTTCATATAAAGTCTCTTTTCTATACGCCAGGGGGTATGCGTATAATATACCCTCGTGGGTATATTGTTTCAAAAAAAAGCAGCCACGCAGGCTGCTTTTTTCTTTTGAAACGTCTCACAGAGTTCGCGGCTCAGGAGCCGCTTTTTAAGTCTGATTATCCCATGTTCGAGAAGCGCTCGACCGCTTTCGTGAAGTTCTCGATCGTCTTGTCGGCGTCGCCGTGTTCAATGCCGTCGCGGACACAGTGCTTGATGTGCCCCTCCAGCACGACCTTTCCGCAGCCGTGCAGCGCGGATTTCGCGGCGTTGATCTGCGACAGAACATCCTCACAGGGCACATCCTCGTCAATCATGCGGTCGATGGCCTGCCCCTGTCCAATGATTTTTTTCAAACGGCGATGCAGGTTCTCTGCATCCATGCATTGCTTCATTTGCTCCGCATCCATACCATTAGGGGTATGTTTGTTATACGGTATGTCATTTTATTTGTCAATGCAGCCGTTTTTCCGCCCGCTTATGTAAAGAAGAACTCCTTGATCTGGCCGTAGAGGATCAGGAGCATGCACAGCGGCGTGATGTAGCGCACGCAGACGCGGAAGAAGCGGTAGGACGTCATGCTGTGGCCGGGGGTGAGCTCGCACTCGTCCCGGATTGCCTTCGGCCCGAGCTCCCAGCCGATCATAATCGACATCAGCAGCGCGCCGAGCGGCATCAGGACGCCCTCGGAGATGCAGTCGAAGAAGTCCAGCCAGTCGGCCGCCCATGTCTTCGGATCCGCGATGCCGAGGATATTCGCCGGGGCGATACCCTTCGTGCCGAGGGCATCGAGACAGACGAGCGTACACAGCGCCGCGCAGCCGAGCGCCGCGACGAGGGAATACGTTTTGCGCTTATCGCCCTTGCCGGCCTCGCGCGCCTTGTCGACGAAATGCGCCACGATGACCTCCAGCAGGGAGATCGACGACGAGATGGCCGCGAATACGACCAGCAGGTAAAACAGCAGGCCGAACAGCGCGCCCATCGGCATCTTCTCAAAGACGTTCTGCATGGTGATGAACAGCAGCTTCGGGCCGCCGAGCTCGCCCGTCGGGTCGAGCGCAAAGCGCCCGGGGATGACGCACAGACCCGCCATCAGCGCGACCAGCGTATCCATGATGACGATGATGAGCGCATTTTTCTCGAGGTTCTGCTTGCGGTCGAGATAGGAGCCGTAGGTGATCATCGCGCCCATGCCGAGTGAGAGGGAGAAGAACATCTGTCCTCCCGCCGTTGATAGAACAGAGAGGAAGTCGGGTGCCTCCTCGATCACCCCGTTCGCGACCGCCCAGCCGGGGATGAACATGTATTTGAGCCCGTCGACCGCGCCGGGGAGCGTGCAGGCGCGGACGATACAGATGAGCAGGATTCCGAACAGCGCCGGCATGCCGACGGAGCAGACCTTCTCGATGCCGCCGCCGACGCCGCCCATGACGATCACCATCGTGATGAGGACGAACACCAGCCCGTAGATCACGGCCTCGCCGCGGTTATCGAGCAGCGCGCCGAACACGCCCGCGCCGTCGAGCCCGTTCGAGCCGAAGCCCGCGCCGATGAGGTTGCCGAAGTTCAGCACCGTGTACTTCAGGCAGTACCCGCCGAGGGCGCAGTAAAAGCTCATGATGAGAAACGCCGACGCAACGCCCATCCAGCCGATCCACTTGAAGCGCTTTGACAGCAGCTGATAGGCGCGCACGGCGCCCGCGCCGGTCTTGCGGCCGATGGCCAGCTCGCCCACCATGACGATGAAGCCGCAGCAGGCCGCCAGAATCAGGTAGATGATGAGGAACGTGAAGCCGCCGTTGGCGCCCATCTTGTTGGGGAAGCCCCAGATGTTGCCCAAACCGACGGCCGAGCCGATCGCGGCCATCAGGAATCCGAATTTGGATCCAAATCCTTTTCTCTCTTTTATATTCTTCTCTCCTTTTTATGATTTCTCCCCGCTGCGAGAGGGTATGTATGCTCCATATAATCCCGCCGCCGGTCTGTAAACAGGCTCCGTCCGTCCTTAACGGCGCGTTGTCATCCCCCGGCGGATCCTTTATCGCCCCCTTACGGCTTTGTACTCCTACAGCGAAACTTGAGTTTTCCAAATTTTCTCATCAAGAAATTTACAATTCTCTATCCAGCCCACTATATGCCCGCGGCAAAGAGAATAGACCGCCAGGGCCAGTCTTCTTTCCACCGCAGATTATGAGTCAATACCGCAAAAATCGCAGACGCCGCTTGACAGGGGAGAGCTGTTCTGTTAACAATATAGGTGTATACATTTTATTTATTATTTATGAACAGGGGAGGGTCGCAGATGAAACCACAAACGATTTCCGCTGTTTTGTTTATCCTTGTGCTGTTGATTGCCGGTATGCTCCCGTGGCTGCTGATGAAGCTGGTCTATGGTTCCCGTGGCTTTTCGGAGCTTTATCAGGATTTTATCGGCGATCCGGGCATGTTCTTTATACTCTGCATCCCGTCCGCCATTCTGCTTGTCGCTGCAAAATATTTTCTGCTGTGAATAACACGCGCGCCCCGGCCAGACCCGCCGGGGCGCGTGCTCTATGTGCGCAGCTCGCGGAGGAGCTTTCTCGGGCTGAGGAGGTCAATGTCCCCGCTGCGGCGGAGGATGCGCGCGGTGAAGAAGCCGTCGGCGATGAGCAGGAGCAGCATCGCGTAGCCCGCCCCCGCCGGGACGGACGCAGCCAGCGGCCAAAGCACCGGCTGCACCCACCGCAGCACCGCCGCCGACAGCAGCCCCCACACCACCGCGAACGGAAAGCAGATCCGCCGGTTCAGGTCGAGCTTCGTGTCGCTGTAGTCCCAGAAGAGGACACCGAGCAGCTTTTCATAGAGAAAATGCACCGCGTACTCGACCGCCGTGCAGGTCAGGCCGCCATAGAGCACGAGCCGCCAGAATGGCTCCGTACACGACGGCGGCAGATGCCCCGCCGCGAGCATCGCCAGCCCGTACACCGGGCACAGCGGCAGCAGCAGAAAGCACTTGCGCACCCGGTGCGGCGAGCGCACGGCGGCGGCATAGCCCTTTTCGAGCAGATAGCCGCCGAAGCTGTAGAAGATCACGAGCCAGAACCACGTCATGTACCATTCCTCCCTCAGCGCTTAGTCTGTCCCGCCGGTGGGGAAACAATCCGCGGTTGTCAAGCCCTGAAAATTCTGTTACACTAAAAAAAAATGCAGGAGGATCGCGAAAAATGAATTCTTGGGAGGAACTGAAGCAGGAGTGTCTGCAGTGCCATGCCTGTTCGCTGGCCGAGACGCGCACGAACGTTGTTTTCGGCGTCGGAACGCCGCAGGCCGAGGTCGTCATCGTGGGCGAGGCCCCGGGCGCGAACGAGGACAAGCAGGGCGAGCCGTTCGTCGGCCGGGCGGGCAAGCTCCTCGACGATATGCTCGCGATGATCGGGCTCGACCGCTCGCGCATCTACATCACCAACAGCGTCAAGTGCCGTCCGCCGCAGAACCGCGACCCGCTCAACACGGAGAAGGAGGCCTGCAGCGGTTATCTGCGCCGCCAGATGGAGCTGATGCAGCCGAAGATTCTCGTCTGTCTCGGGCGCATCAGCGCGATGGAGATGATCAAGCCCGACTTCAAGATCACGCGCGAGCACGGGCAGTTCTTCGAGAAGGACGGCATACAGATGATGGCGCTGTATCACCCGGCCGCGCTGCTGCGCGACCCGCACAAAAAGCCGGAGACGTTCGAGGATCTCAAGCGCCTGCAGGCCAAAATCCGTGAGATCTGCGATCACACGCCGTTAGACTTTTAATTCTCATTTGAAAAAGGACGAAGTCCTTTTTCAAATGGAGAAAAGTGTTTTTTTGCGGCGTACACGCCGCCGCAAAAAACGGATTTCATCTTATTCGCGCAGGCGGTGCGCGAACTCTGTGAGACAGATCGAGAGAATGGAGGAGGAACAGGAAAGATGGAAGAACGGAACTGGAAGTACAAAATCACCAGCCGGACGGGGCTGGTTGTGGCTGCGGTCATGCTGGCGCTCTTCGGCGGGGTCACGTTCTGGCTCTACACCGTGCACAACGGCGCCTTTATTTTGGTCGGCTGTATAGCGGCTCTGACGGCGATTGCCTTCCTGCTGTCGGTATACAGCGCGCTGTTTTTCAAGGTGTTCGTGGATAAGGACGGCTTTTATTTCCAGACCGCGCCCGGTAACGGGCGGTACTACCGCTACGCCGAGATCTGCGACATGTGGCTCAGCTCCGGCAGGGAGACGAACGCGCGCCAGTCGACCTACTGCAACTTTGAGACGGTCGAAGGAAAGCGGCTGAGATTCCTCGTACTTGGCTCCCAAATCGACGCGGTTGACTACATGATCGAGCGCGTCGAGACCGCAGGAGCCAGCCGCAGGGAGGGCGAATTCGACCGCGAGATCGTCATCACCGGCAAGACGGAAGCCGGGTTCGTGGTGATTCCTACGATTCTCTCCCTGCTGATGGTTGTCGTGACGGTGATGATGCTTCTGGCGTGGCACCTGCCGCCGATTCTCATTGCGATTCCCATCATCTTTGAGCTGGTGACGCTCGCGCAGATTCTTTCTCTCGGCCTGTTTTACAAGGTGCAGATCCAGAAGGACGGCTTTTATTACCGCACCAACCCCTTCGACGGGCGGTACTACCGCTACAGCGACATTCTGGACTGCCGCCTCGTCGAGTCGCAGCGGCAGTACGGCTCCCGGTACAACAGAGGAAGAATCCGCAAAACGTACTACTTTTACGATCTGAAATTCATCGACAGCTCGCACCAGACGCACCGGCTCCCCTATAATAAATCGCTGTATGAAGGGGAGATCGACGAACTGGTCGCCAGAATTGAGAGGGCACGGGAAGATGGAGAATAAGATGGTTTTCTGGTTCGTGGTGCGCGTAATCGGCATCACGACGTTGCTCATCGGCCTTTACGTCCTCTATACAGGAATCTCCCCATTTTTCCCGCAGCTCTGGCATATCCAATGGGTTGACATCCCCGCGGTGGTGACCAGCACGCATGAATACTCCTCCACCGGTGACCGGTATCCAGACTCCTGCCAAGTGTATTACGCGTATATGGTCGACGGGACGAGCTACTGGGGCAGGTTTGACAATCCGCCCGAAGCTCTCGCGCCGGGCGCATCCATCCGGATCAAATACGATCCGGATACCCCGCAAAATTCGATCCATATCACGAAGCCAAGCTACAACGACTGCGCGTTCGCGGTGATGGGACTGGTTCTCACGGTGCTCGGATTTTTCCTTTCAGGAGCCTTCGCCCTTCTGCGCAAAGCGCTGCGGCGGGATACCTCCGACGGCACGGAAATGTCGGAAGAGGAGCGCCGCGCACACGCCCAAACAGTGTGCGAGATAAAAGGGCAGATACAATATACCCTCCGGCTCCTTCTCTGGGGCGCCGCAATCATGCTCTTCATCTGGATCCTCATGCACGTCCAAAAACTATGGCTATAAAAAGGACTGCATGAGTGCAGCGGGAGCATCCGCTGTACCGTGCGAGCATCAGCCCTTGCCACTCTCTCTGGGAGAGGTGGCCGAGCGTAGCGAGGACGGAGAGGGGAAACCATGACCATAGCAAAAGACAACACCCAATTAGAAGGCGCCCGACGGCTTCGCAGAGAGATGACGCCCCATGAACGAACGCTCTGGTATCTTTTTCTGCGCAAATATCCGGTAAAGATTTACAAGCAGAGGATTATCGGCAGATTCATCGTGGACTTTTACTGTGGGCCTATACCCGTTACATAGCCTATTGGCATAATAAATGGAGCGTATCGTTATTGATACGCTTCATAAACTATTGTTTTTTCCCGTCTCACCGAGTTCGCGGCCCGTAGGCCGCGAATAAGATCAAATCCGTTTTTTACGGCGGCGTGTACGTCGCAAAAACACCTTGCGCGGAGAGAGTGTGTTTTGCCCGCCTGCGGCGGGCAAAACGCGCGGTTCGGAACGAAACCCCCTCGTCAAAAAAGAGCACAGTTCCTTTTTGACGAAGTTTATTCGATCGTCCCGCCCCCCAGCACCTCCTCGCCGTCGTAGAGAACGACGGCCTGACCGGCGGTGACGGCGCGCTGCGGCTCGTCGAACGTCACGCACAGGCGGCCGTCCGGCAGGGGAGCGGCCGTGCAGGCGGCCTCGGTCTGGCTGTAGCGCGTCTTGGCCGTGCAGCGGACGGGGGTGGGCGGCGTCTCGCCGGAAATCCAGTTGACGTCACGCGCGGTGAGCGTGTCGGTGAAGAGATCGGCGTTGTCACCGAGGAGGATCGTGTTGTCCGCGGCGTTCTTGCGCACGACGTAGACGTGCTTCCCCGCGGAGACGCCCAGTCCCTTGCGCTGGCCGGTCGTGTAGCAGGGGAGGCCCTTGTGCCGCCCGAGCACGCGCCCCTCGCGGTCGACAAAGTCACCGGGCGTCAGCTCGACATGGCCATAGTCCCGCAGGAACGACACATAGTCGCCGTCCGGGACGAAGCAGATGTCCTGACTGTCGGCCTTGTCGGCGTTGAGCAGCCCCGCCTCGCGGGCGCTGCCGCGGATGGTGGGCTTATCGAACTCGCCCACCGGTAACAGCAGGTGCGCGAGCTGGTGCTGCGTGAGCTGGTAGAGAACGTAGCTCTGGTCCTTGTGCCGGTCGCGCCCGCGCAGGAGCCGCCAGCGGCCGCTCTGCCCGTCGCGCTCGACGCGGGCATAGTGCCCGGTCGCGATATAGTCATACCCCAGCAGGAGCGCCCGGTCGAGCAGCGCGCCGAACTTCAGACAGCGGTTGCAGTCGATGCACGGGTTCGGCGTGTGCCCGGCGCAGTACTCCGCGACGAAATGATCCATCACGTCGCGCGCGAAGCGCTCCGTCTCGTTGAAAACATAGAATTTCATGCCCAGCCGGTAGGCGACGCTGCGCGCGTCGGCGGCGTCGCTCTCCGAGCAGCAGCCGCTCTCCTGCTCGCCTGCGTACAGGCGCAGCATCGCTCCGTCGCAGGCGTAGCCCTGCTTCTGCAGCAGCAAAGCAGCGGCGGAGCTGTCCACCCCGCCGCTCATGGCAACCAATACCTTTTCCTGATTCATAGACAACAGCTCTCCCCCTGTGGAAAACGCGGCTCAGTCGAGCTGCTTGTGCTCAAATGCCCGGTACGGCAGCGCGTCCGACAGCTCCACCAGCACCTTCTGAAATCCGCCCGCGTACTGAAACGGCAGCTCCTCGACGATCAGCTGATCCGTCCTCCGGTCGGGCAGCGCCGCGACGGCCGTTGTGCCGCGCCCGCTCTCCGTGTGCAGCAGCAGGCGGCCGCCGTGCCCCTGCGCGATATACATGCACAGCGGCAGACCCAGCCCCAGCCCGTGCGGCGGGGGATCGAGCAGCTCCGGCTGAAGGCAGCGGTCGAACACCAGCTCCTCCACCTCCCGCGGCAGGCCGCAGCCGGTGTCCTGCACCTCGATGAGCACCTGTCCGGCCGCAGTGCGAAGCCCGACGCTCACGCGGCCGCCCTCGGGCGTGAACTTCAGCGCGTTTGACAGCAGGTTCCAGACCATACGCTCGAGATACTCCCGGTGCACCGCCGCGATGTGGTGGCGCAGGGGGGTGGAAAAGCGCAGGTCGACACCCTTCATCTCCGCGAGCGGCTGCGCCTGCAGCACCAACTCGTCCAGCCACCCCACCAGTTCGACATTCGCGGTGGGGAAGGGTGTGTGCTCTTTTAAAATAGCAAGCGCCGAGAGATTGTTCACCATGCGCAACAGGCGGTAGTAGCTCTGGTTCAGAATCGCCGCGCTCTGCGTCAGCTCCGGCTGCTGCTCAAGCTCCTCCGGCGGCAGAAGCCGCCCGACGGCGGTATACAGGTTCGACAGTGACCCGCGCATCTGCGTCGCCACATTCGGCAGCGCATCCTGCAGCAAGCTCCACAGCCGCTGCTGCTCTTCGTTCATGGCCGTTCCTCCCTTTCCTTCTTACCGTGCCGCGGCGCGGCGCGGTTTATCCGCAGAAAGTTCTTCCAGTTCTCACATCATAGCAAAATCCAGCAAAAAATACAAGGATAACCGCACTTTTTCGGGGGTGAAAAATTTCCCGGAATTTTTTTGCAAAAGGGGGTTGCATTTTTTTCAAATCCGCATATAATACTAAACATACCATACATTCAATATATTCCGTCAGAGAGGAAGTTTTTCTTATGAGCATCAAAATCGGTATCAATGGTTTCGGCCGTATCGGCCGCATGGTCATGCGCGCTGCGCTGAATCACCCGCAGATCGAGATCGTCGGCATCAACGACCTCTGCCCCGCGGATTATCTGGCCTATATGCTGAAGTACGACACCATGCACGGTAAGTTCGGCGGCGACGTGTCCTCCGCCGAGAACGCCATCATCATCAACGGCAAGAGCATCCCCGTGTTTGCCGAGCGCAATCCCGCCGACCTGCCCTGGGGCGAGCTGGGCGCGGAGTACGTCGTCGAGTCCACGGGCCTGTTCCTGACGAAGGAGAAGTCTCAGGCGCACATCGACGCCGGCGCCAAGCACGTCGTCATGTCTGCCCCCTCCAAGGATGACACCCCCATGTTCGTCATGGGCGTGAACCAGGACAAGTACACCTCCGACATGCAGTTCGTGTCCAACGCGTCCTGCACGACGAACTGCCTGGCCCCCATCGCAAAGGTGCTGAATGACAACTTCGGCATCACCGATGGCCTGATGACCACCGTTCACTCCACCACCGCCACGCAGAAGACCGTGGACGGCGTGTCCCTGAAGGACTGGCGCGGCGGCCGCGCCGCGGCGGGCAACATCATCCCCAGCTCCACCGGCGCCGCCAAGGCCGTCGGCAAGGTCATCCCCGAGCTGAACGGCAAGCTGACCGGTATGTCCATGCGCGTTCCCACGCTGGACGTGTCCGTCGTCGACCTGACGGTGAATCTGGCCAAGCCCGCGACCTATGAGCAGATCTGCGAGGCGATGAAGGCCGCCTCCGAGGGCGAGCTGAAGGGCATCCTCGGCTATACGGACGAGGCCGTTGTCTCCTCCGACTTCCTCGGCGATCCTCATACGTCCATCTTCGACGCGAAGGCCGGCATCGCCCTGACCGACACGTTCGTGAAGGTCGTTTCATGGTACGACAACGAGATCGGCTACTCCAACAAGATCCTCGACCTTATCGAGCACATGTACTCCGTCGACCACAAGTAAGTCAACCCCCCGCATCAATTTGTTTTCCTTCTTTTTTGTTCCGGAAATAGCGTCGCCGCCTTGCAGGCGGCGTTATTTCCAGCCGGAATTATTACTATATTACTGTTTTGATGGTGCATACAGAAATTATTGCAGGTTGATGCATTTTTTGGAAAATCGCTCTACCATTTCCCGGAGAATTGTGCTATACTGGTAAAATTAAATGAATATTATGGGAAAGGAACCCCTAACATATGGAACAGAATCCGATCCTGACCAACCAGCTCTCGCTCAACAGCGATATTCCGCTGTATTCGCAGCTGGTCGGCATTATCAAACGCAGCATCTCCTCCGGCACGCTGAACGTCGGCGACCTGCTCCCCTCCGAGGCGGAGCTCTGCCGCGCGCTGGACGTCAGCCGCAATACCGTCCGTCAGGCCATCGGCGAGTTGGAGGAGGAGGGGCTGGTGGTGCGCAAGCGCGGCAAGGGCACCTTCGTGGCCGACCCCAACACCAACCGCCGCGGCGTGCGCTATTCGTTCACGACGGAGATTTCCTCGCTGGGCAAGGTGCCTTCCTCGACGCTGGTGGACTTCGCCGTCATCACGCCCTCGCGCGAGGTGTGCGAGAAGATGGATCTGCACGAGGGGACGTCGGTCTACTGCTTCACCCGCGTGCGAAACGTCGACGGCGAGCCGCTGATCCTCGAGACGTCGTACTATCCCAAGTACATCTATCCCAACCTCACGCGCGAGCTGGTGCAGACGCACAGCTTCTACAGTCTGCTGTACCATGTGGGCATCACGCCGTTCGCGGCAGATGAGTCGTATGAGGCCATCATCCTCGATGCCGACCGTGCGCGCCTGCTGGGCGTGGCGGCGGGGAGCAGCGCGTTTTATCACCAGCGCCGCACCAAGACCGAGGACGGGCGGATCTATGAGTACACCTGCAGCTATATCCGCGGCGACCGCGTGCGGCTGGATGTACACATGCAGAAGAGCGGCATGAGCTTCACGCGTACAATTGAATGAGTCATTTTGAGATGGTGCAAAGCATTGCTTTGCACCATCTTTTTGTTTTTGGTGAGTGGAAGCTGCCTTCGGCGACATATCTGCGCCGGTGCCGCTGCCGCTGACGGCGCAAAATGTAGGGGTGCGGTGTTCTTTCGTTCGGGCCGTCGGGGACGCCGGCCCCTACGCAGGTTAGAAAAGCCTTTCTGTCGAACGCGGGGCAATGTGGGCACCGCCCCCTACAGCGGGTGGAAGCGGCCTTCCGGTCGGACGCGGCGGGGCACGCAGGCCCCGCCCTACAGGGATCTCGCGCCGCAGGACACGCACGGAATCCCTTGATTTTCTTAAAATTCCATTTGTTCACAAATAATTCAAATCGCCGCTATTGACTTTGCGGACACGCGGTGGTACACTTCCATTAGCACTCAGGAAGATGGAGTGCTAATGGAGTAAGTGCTATGGAATTGACCGACCGGAAAAAGCAAATATTAAAGATCGTGGTGGAGGGCTATATCGCCGCCGCCGAGCCGGTTGGCTCCAAGGCCATCGTCGAGAAGATGCCCGGCAAGATCAGCTCCGCCACCGTGCGCAACGAGCTGGCCGATCTTGAGCAGATGGGCTATCTCGAGCAGCCGCACACCTCCGCCGGGCGCATCCCGTCGGCGCAGGGCTACCGGCTTTACGTCAACGAGCTGATGGAAAAGCGGACGCTCCCGCAGGAGGAGGAGGACAAGATTAATGCCTCGCTCAGCGGGCCGATGAAGCAGCTCGATCAGGTGATGAGCAAGGCGGGGCAGATGGTCTCCACGCTCGTCGGCTACCCGGCCTATACCGTGGCCGACCACAAGAGTGAGGTGACGATCCGCCGCTTCGAGCTGATCGCCGTCGACGCGGCGAGCTTTATCGCCGTGGTGATGCTCTCCGACAGCCGCGTCAAGAGCCAGCTCATGCAGCTGCAGCTCGCGGTGGAGGGCGAGAACCTCCCGGAGATGAGCCACCTGCTCAACACGCACTTCACCGGTATCTCGCCGAAGGAGATGAACCAGCGGCTGATGAGCCTGTCGGAGCAGGTATCCGGCCAGTGGTTCCTGCTGCTCAATCAGGTGATTGAGTACGCGGGCGACATGCTCCGCAGCGCTGGCGGACAGGAGATCTTCACCGGCGGCGCGAAAGAATTTCTGAGGTTCCCGGAGTATCAGAACGCCGAAAAGGCGCACGATCTAATGAGCTTCATGGTGGACAACAAGGAGAACCTTCCGGTTCCCAAGGGCGACGCGCCCATGCAGATCCTCATCGGCCCCGAAAATGTGAACGAGGCGCTGAAGGACAGCAGCGTGGTCATCGCCAGCTATGATATTGGGGAGAACATGCGCGGCCTCGTCGGGGTCGTCGGCCCCACGCGGATGGATTACGCCGCCGTGGCCGCCCGGCTGAGCTACTTTGCCGAGAGCCTGAGCCGCATGTTCGGAAAGCAGCAGCTGCCCCCAGGAGAGGAGAATAACAAAGCATGAGTCAGGACAAGAACGAACAAAAGCAGCCCGCCGCCGAGCAGGCCGCTCCCGTTGAGGAGGTTAAGACGGAGCAGACTGCCGCTCCCGCCGAGGAGCAGACGACCTTCACCGTGACGAAAGAGCAGATGGAGAAGATGGAGGGACTGGCCAAGCTCGTCTCCGACGTCAACGACAAGTATCTGCGTCTGGCCGCGGAATACGACAACTACCGCAAGCGCACGACCCGCGAGAAGGAAAACGCCTACGCCGACGCCAAGGCCGACACCATCAAGCCGTTTCTCGACGTGCTCGACAATCTCGAGCGCGGCACGCAGCAGTTTGAAGAAGGCGACCCCCACCGGCAGGGCATGGAGATGATCTGCAAGCAGTTTTCCGCCGTGCTCGAAAAGCTCGGCGTGGCGCAGATTCCCGCGCAGGATCAGCCCTTCGATCCGCAGAAGCACAACGCCGTCATGCACGTCGAGGACGAGAGCGTCGGCGAGAACACCATCGTAGAGGTCTTCCAGCAGGGCTATGAGCTGGGCGACAAGGTTTTGCGTTTTGCCATGGTCAAGGTGGCAAACTGAAAGGAGCCGCATCATGAACGGAAAGAAGCTTTACCGCAGCGATGAAAACAAGATGCTCGCCGGTGTCTGCGGCGGCATCGCGGAGTATTTCGGTGTCGACCCGACGCTGATCCGTCTGGCGTGGGTGGTGTTCAGCCTGCTCGGCGGAAGCGGCCTGCTGGCCTATATCCTCGCCGCGATCATCATCCCCCGCGACGACAGCAATCTCTATCAATAAGCACAAAGCAGTGAATAAATAAATTTATATATCTTTCAGGAGGCAATCATTATGTCTAAGGTTATCGGTATTGATCTGGGTACCACCAATTCCTGCGTGGCCGTCATGGAGGGCGGCGAGGCAGTCGTTATCCCCAACGCAGAGGGCAACCGCACCACCCCGTCCGTGGTCGCGTTCTCCAAGACCGGCGAGCGTATGGTCGGCCAGGTCGCCAAGCGCCAGGCCATCACCAACCCCGAGCGCACCATCTCCTCGATCAAGCGTGAGATGGGCTCCGACCACAAGGTCACCATCGACGGCAAGAGCTACACCCCGCAGGAGATCAGCGCCATGATCCTGCAGAAGCTGAAGAGCGACGCCGAGAGCTATCTGGGCACGACCGTCAGCGAGGCCGTCATCACCGTCCCCGCCTACTTCACCGACGCGCAGCGTCAGGCGACGAAGGACGCCGGCAAGATCGCGGGTCTGGACGTCAAGCGTATCATCAACGAGCCGACGGCCGCCGCGCTGGCCTACGGCGTCGACAAGGAGCAGGCACAGAAGATCATGGTCTATGACCTCGGCGGCGGCACGTTCGATGTCTCCATTCTGGAGATCGACGACGGCGTGATCGAGGTGCTGGCCACGGCGGGCAACAACCGTCTGGGCGGCGACGACTTCGACCAGTGCATCATGAAGTACCTCGTCAGCGAGTTCAAGCGCACCGACGGCATCGACCTCTCCGGCGACAAGGTCGCCATGCAGCGCCTGAAGGAGGCCGCCGAGAAGGCGAAGATCGAGCTCTCCGGCGTGACCACCAGCAACATCAACCTCCCCTATATCACCGCCGACGCGACCGGCCCGAAGCATCTGGACGTCACGCTGACCCGCGCGAAGTTCAACGAGCTGACCGGTCATCTGGTCGACGCCACGATGGGCCCCGTGCGTCAGGCGATGTCCGACGCGGGTCTGAAGCCCTCTGACCTGGCCAAGGTGCTGATGGTCGGCGGTTCGAGCCGTATCCCCGCCGTGGTCGAGGCCGTGAAGAACTTCACCGGCAGCGACCCCTTCAAGGGCATCAACCCCGACGAGTGCGTCGCCATGGGCGCCGCGCTGCAGGCCGGTGTGCTGACCGGCGACGTCAAGGGCCTGCTGCTGCTCGACGTGACCCCCCTGTCCCTCGGCATTGAGACGATGGGCGGCGTGTGCACCCGCCTGATCGATCGCAACACCACCATCCCCGTCAAGAAGAGCCAGATCTTCTCCACCGCCGCCGACAACCAGACGACCGTTGAGGTCAACGTCCTGCAGGGCGAGCGTGAGATGGCCGCCGCGAACAAGAGCCTTGGCCGTTTCCACCTCGACGGCATCGCACCGGCGCGCCGCGGCGTCCCGCAGATCGAGGTCACGTTCGATATCGACGCCAACGGCATCGTGAACGTCTCCGCGAAGGATCTGGGCACCGGCACGGAGCAGCACATCACCATCACGTCCTCCTCCAACATGAGCAAGGAGGACATCGAGAAGGCCGTCAAGGAGGCCGAGCAGTATGCCGCCGAGGACGCCAAGGTCAAAGAGAAGGTCGAAGTCCGCAACCAGGCCGACCAGATGGTTTATCAGGCCGAGAAGACCCTGAGCGAGGTCGGCGACAAGCTGCCCGAGAGCGAGAAGGCTCCGATTCAGGCCGGCATCGACAAGCTGAAGGAGACGCTGAAGGGCGAGGACACCGACGCCATCAAGGCCGCGACCGAGGAGCTGACGCAGGCGTTCTACAAGATGAGCGAGAAGCTCTATCAGCAGCAGGCGCCGCAGGGTAACGCCGCCGGCGCGCAGCAGCCCGGCGCCGACGCGGGCGCACAGGGCGGCCAGTACTACGACGCCGACTACAAGGTGGTCGACGACGATGACCAGAACAACAAGTAAGTGATTTTTCACCGCAGAAAGGGGCAGGAGTTCCTGTCCCTTCTTGCGGCATTTGGAGAAAAATGCTATGATGCGTTCTGAGGGGGCGGAAAGCCGCCGCTCAGAACAGCGCAGCACATTCCCAGAGAAGGGAGATTGCCCGTATGGCAGAGAAACGAGATTATTATGAGGTTCTCGGCGTGAGCAAGAACGCGTCCGAGGACGAGATTAAAAGAGCATATAAAAAGCTGGCCCGCAAATACCACCCGGACATGAACCCCGGTGACAAGGAGGCCGAGGAGAAGTTCAAGGAGGTCAACGAGGCCAACGAGGTTCTCTCGAACCCCGAGAAGAAGGCCAAGTATGACCAGTTCGGCTTCGCGGGCGTCGACCCGAACTACGGCGCGGGTCAGGGCGGCTACGGCGGCGCGGGCGGCTTCGACTTCGGCGACCTCGGCGACATTTTCGGCAGCTTCTTCGGCGGCGGCTTCGGCGGCGGCGGACGGCGCAATCCCAACGCCCCGCAGCGCGGCGAGAGCATCCGCGCGAGCCTTTCCGTCGAGTTTACGGAGGCGGCCTTCGGCTGCGAGAAGTCCATCACGATCGACCGCTCCGAGCAGTGCCCGACCTGTAAGGGCAAGGGCTGCGCCCCCGGCACGACGCCGGAGGTCTGCACGCAGTGCCACGGCACCGGCACCGTCACGCAGGCGCAGCGCACGCCCTTCGGCATGATGCAGAGCCAGACCGTCTGCCCCAAGTGCCGCGGCAGGGGCCAGATCATCCACCAGCCCTGCCCCGACTGCCGGGGCGCGGGCGCCGTGCGCAAGCGCCGCACGATTCAGGTCAACATCCCCGCCGGTATCGACAACGGCCAGACCATCTCCCTGCGCGGACAGGGCCACAGCGGCAAAAATGGCGGCCCCGCGGGCGATCTGCTCATCACCGTCATGGTGCGGCCGCATGAGATCTTCCGCCGCGACGGGACGGCCGTGTTCTGCGAGGCGCCGATCACGTTCACGCAGGCCGTCCTCGGCGGCACGCTGGAGATCCCCACGATCGACGGCAAGGTGAAATACGACATCCCCGAGGGGACGCAGACCGGAACGGTCTTCCGCCTGCGCGGCAAGGGCATCCCCGTCCTCAACGGCCGCGGCCGCGGCGACCAGTATGTCACCGTCAACATCGAGACGCCCCGGAACCTCAACCGCGAGCAGAAGGAAGCACTGAAGAAATTCAGCGAGTCGCTGGGCGAGGGGAACTACGAAAAGCACAAGAACTTCTTCGGCAAGAAGAAATAAGGCGGTGGGCGGATGTATTTGGCCGATTATCATGTACACAGCAGCTGCTCGCCGGACGGCCATGTCACCATGGCCGACATGGCCCGCGCGGGCATCGGGCGGGGGCTGAGCGAGATCTGCTTCACCGACCACGTCGAGCCGATCGTCTGGGGCACGAACACGCCGCGCACGGGCGAATACGACTGGGCGGCGCTGCGCGCGCAGTATGACGAGGCCGTGCGGCTCTACGGCGATCGGATTACGCTCAGGCTCGGCATGGAGCTGGGCGAGGCGTATCTCGATTTCCCCATCGCCGACCATCTGGCCGACACCGCGCCGGGGCTGGACTTCGTCATCGGCTCGGTACACATGTTCCGCGACGAGGACGGCTGCACCGACCTCTTCTATGTCGACAGCGACCGCGACGACGCGTATTATCACCATGTGATTGACGCGTATCTCACGGAGATGCTGTCGCTCGCGAAATGGGGACGGTTCAGCGTGCTTGGGCACCTGACGCTCCCGGTGCGCTGCATCAACGAGATACGCGGCAAGGACATCCCCTTCCGCCCGCACATGGCGCAGGTGGAGGAGATTCTCCGCATCCTGATTGAAAAGGGCGTCGGCATCGAGTGCAACACCAATCGCGGCCACACGCCGCTGCCGGACGCGGAGATTCTGACGCTCTACCGCCGGCTCGGCGGCGAGATCATCACCCTCGGCTCCGACGCGCACACCGCGGACTATCTCGGCTGCGCCATCGCCGAGCGGCAGGAGCTGCTGCGCAGCTGCGGCTTCCGCTATTTCACCACGTTCCAAAAGGGCAAGCCGGACTTCCGGCCCCTGTAAATTCGGAGAGGAGAAACACGACTATGAAAATTGCGATCGGCTGCGACCACGGCGGCTACCTGCTCAAGCAGGACATCCTGATCTGGCTCGAGGAGCACGAGATCGACTATGAGGACTTCGGCTGCTACAGCACGGAGAGCGTCGACTATCCCATCTACGGCGAGAAGGTCGCCCGCAGCGTCGCCTCCGGCGAGTGTGACCGCGGCATCGTCATCTGCACGACCGGCATCGGCATCTCCATCGCCGCGAACAAGGTCAAGGGCATCCGCTGCGCCCTCTGCGGCGACAGCCTGTCCGCCGAGATGACCCGCCGCCACAACGACGCGAACATGCTCGCCCTCGGGGCGGGCATCACGGGTCCGAATCTGGCCAAGCGCATCGTCGAGACGTTCCTGAACACCGAGTTTGAGGGCGGCCGCCACGCGCGCCGCGTCGGCCTGCTCGACGCGATCGAGCCCTGACCCATCCATCATTGATCCATAGGCACGCAGCCACGTGAAAAGGAGGCACACGATGGGGACAAGAGGATACCACAGCTACCGCGGACGCGGCTCCACCGGGAAGAAGGTGCTGGCGATTGTGCTCGGCGTTATTCTGGTGGCGGCGGGAGCGTTTCTCCTGCTGCAGAACCGGTATGTGGTCTATGACGAAAACGGCAATGCCCACTGGGAGCTGCCGTTCGGCAAGAATAAGGACGACGGCGGCACTCCGATGCCGGACGACGTCGTCATCGTGCGCGAGGAGCCGCAGCGCCCGCAGCTGACCGAGCTGCACGCGCAGCTGCTGCCCGAAAACGCCCTGCGCCGCGATGCGCAGACGGTGCTCTCGCAGCATCCGGACGCGCTCGTCATCGACGTGAAGCTCCGCGACGGCACGGTCACCTATCAGACGTCCGTGGACGGCGGGCAGTATGTCACTGTCGGCAATGAGAGCTCGCTTGAAAACCTCCGCACGCTCCTGCAGAGCGACCGCTGGACGGTCGCGCGCATCTCCGCGCTCGCCGACCACGCCTACGCCAAGGCGCGGCGCGACGAGACGGCTCTGCGCCGTGAGGACGGCGGGCTCTGGTACGACTACGACTCCATGTGCTGGCTCGACCCGAACAAGCCGGAGACGCAGCAGTACCTCGCGGATCTGTGCGCCGAGTGCGCGAGTCTCGGCTTCGACGAGATCCTGCTCGACCAGTTCACCTATCCCACGGTCGGGCGGCTCGACCGGCTGCAGACGGGCGATGTGGAGAAGACCGCCGTGCTGGCGGCGCTGACCGTGCGCCTGCGCGAGGCGATCCCCAAGACGACGGCGCTGTCGATTGAGCTGCACAGCGACCCCGTCGCGGACACGGACAAGAGCGGCCTGACGCTCGAGCTCGTGACCGGCTCGTTCGACCGGATCTATCTCGATACCGCCGACCTGCCGCTTGCGACGCTGCAGGGGGAGCTGCCCGCGGACTATGACCAGACCGTCCGCTTTGTCCCGCTCGTGAAGCAGGCCGCGGCGTCCGGGAGCTATTTGCAGACAAACTGAAAAAACCGCCTTTCCGCGTGTATGCGGGAGGGCGGTTTTTTTCGCATCGGGCTATGTGTGATTTGTAGGCGTGTCCTGCCTCCGGCGGGGCAAGGCGCGAAACGCAGCGAATTCCATTTGTCCAAAAAGGTCGCAGTCCTTTTTGGACAAATGAGAGGGAAAGGCCCCGCAGCGGGTTACTGCGGAGCCTTTGCTGAGGATGCCTGGGTATCTTTTCGGACCGCGTCGATCAGTCCTGGAAAAGCGGGGTGGAGAGGTAGCGGTCGCCGGTGTCGGGCAGGAGCGCCACGATGGTCTTGCCCTTGTTCTCCGGGCGCTTGGCCAGCTCGATGGCCGCCCAGACGGCCGCGCCGGAGGAGATGCCCACCAGCACACCCTCGGAATGGCCGACCAGCTTGCCGGCGGCGAAGGCGTCGTCGTTCGTGACGGGGATGATCTCGTCATAGATCTTCGTATCCAGCACGTCGGGGACAAAGCCCGCGCCGATGCCCTGGATCTTGTTGCTGCCGGCGTGGCCCTCGCTCAGGACGGGGGAATCCTTCGGCTCGACGGCGACGACCTTGACGTTCGGATTCTGCTCCTTCAGATAAGCGCCCGTGCCGGTGATGGTACCGCCGGTGCCGACGCCCGCGACGAAGATGTCGACCCTTCCGTCGGTGTCCTCCCAGATCTCGGGGCCGGTGGTTGCCTTATGGGCGGCGGGGTTGGCGGGGTTGACGAACTGTCCGGGGACGAAGCTGTTCGGGATCTCCTTCGACAGCTCGTCGGCCTTGGCGATGGCGCCCTTCATGCCCTTCGCGCCCTCGGTCAGCACCAGCTCGGCGCCATAGGCCTTCATCAGCTGGCGGCGCTCGACGCTCATCGTCTCAGGCATGACGATGATGATGCGGTAGCCGCGCGCGGCGGCCACGGAGGCAAGGCCGATGCCCGTGTTGCCGGAGGTCGGCTCGATGATGACGGAGCCGGGCTTCAGCTGGCCCTTGGCCTCCGCCTCATCGATCATCGCCTTGGCGATACGGTCCTTCACGCTGCCGGCGGGGTTGAAGTACTCCAGCTTCGCGAGGACGCGCGCCTCGAGCTTCTCGGCCTGTTCGATATGGGTCAGCTCCAGCAGGGGGGTCTTGCCGATCAGCTGGTCAGCGGAAGTATAAATCTTGCTCATGTTCGTTTTCTCCTAAATATATGTCAGGTAAAGTGTTGTTTGGTTGTAAGATGTAAGGTGATATAGAATGGATGGACGGCGGGCGTCAACATCGGGCAGTCAACAGGTATGTCTGCATTTTTAAAACCAACCTTTCAAGTAGGTATGTGGGGATTATAAGTCCTATAACCCAGTTTGTCAATAGGGAAATCGAAAAAATTCCATTGAATTCCTATTTACCCTGCTGTATAATAGGTATATCAAAAAGGGAGGCAGTTTGATATGATGATTTCCACCAAGGGGCGCTATGCCCTGCGCGTGCTGATTGATATGGCGGAGCACCAGAAGGACGGCTATATCCCGCTCAAGGAGATTGCCAGGCGGCAGGAGATTTCGGAGAAGTACCTCGAGAGCATCATCAAGCTCCTCGTGAAGGATCAGGTGCTCGAGGGGCTGCGCGGCAAGGGCGGGGGATACCGCCTGTGCGTGGGGCCGGATCAGCTCACCGTCGGGGCCGTGCTGCGGCTGACGGAGGGGTCGCTCGCGCCGGTCGCGTGTCTGGAGAAGGGGGCCTCGCCCTGTGAGCGCGCCGCCGAGTGCAGGACGCTCCCGCTGTGGTCGGGGCTGAACGACGTGATCAACGAATACCTCGACCGCTTCACGATCTCCGACCTCGTCCGCAGCGCGGACAGCGGCTTCGACTATGTAATCTGACCATAAAAGGCTCTCCGCGCGCCGCTATTTTTCCATACTTTGCGCGATTGACAGCCGGCGTGCGATCTGCTATTATGGGTTTACACTGCTAAAGGAGATACGTACACATGTTCTCGACCGTTTTCGCTTCTTACTATTATTACCTTACTGTCAACAGATAGTAGGGTCAGTTTTGTTGCGCAAATCAGAGAGCTTTGATGCGGCACAGATTGACTGTGCCGCATTTTTTATTGTTTTCAGGAGGTTTACCCATGATTGTTGTACTGAAACCGGGTGTCTGTGAGGAGAAGAAGAGCCAGCTGACGGACTGGCTGGCGGGGCAGGGGCTGAGCGTACACCCGGCGCTCGGCGGGTCGCAGACCATCCTCGGTCTGGTCGGCGACACGAGCCGTCTCGACACGTCCCTGCTGGAGAGTCTGGAGATCGTGGACAGCGTAAAGCCCGTCTCCGACCCCTTCAAATGCTGCAACCGGAAGTTCCACCCGGATGACACGGTTATCTCCGTGGGGGAGGCAAAGTTCGGCGGCGGACACTTCTCCATGATCGCGGGGCCGTGCTCCGTGGAGTCTGAGGAGCAGATCGTGGCCGTGGCGCAGTCCGTCAAGGCCGCGGGCGCGCAGGTGCTGCGCGGCGGCGCGTTCAAGCCCCGCACCTCGCCGTATGATTTTCAGGGGCTGCACGAGCTGGGGCTGCGCTTTCTCGAGACGGCCAAGCGCGAGACGGGTCTGCCCATCGTGACGGAGCTGATGAACAGTAAGCACCTGCCGCTGTTTGACAACGTCGACATCATCCAGATCGGTGCGCGCAACATGCAGAACTACGACCTGCTCAAGGAGCTGGGGTCGGTGAAAAAGCCGATTCTGCTCAAGCGCGGCCTTGCCAACACGCTCAAGGAGCTGCTGATGAGCGCGGAGTACATCATGGCCAGCGGCAACGAGAACGTCATCCTCTGCGAGCGCGGCATCCGCACGTTCGACGACTACACCCGCAACACGCTCGACCTCGCCGCCGTACCGATGCTGCACGAGCTGTCACATCTGCCGGTGATCGTCGACCCGAGCCACGCCACCGGCATCAGCCGTCTGGTGCCGCCGATGGCGCTGGCCGCCACGGCCTGCGGCGCGGACGGCGTGATGATCGAGGTGCACAACGACCCGCTCCACGCGCTGTGCGACGGCGCGCAGTCTCTCACCTGCGAGCAGTTCGCCGAGGTCGCCGCCGGCGTGCGCGCGGTGCGGAAGGCGGTGGCGAAATGAGAATCGGCATCGTGGGGCTCGGCCTGATCGGCGGCTCGTTCGCCAAGGCCTATCACAGCGCCGGCTGGGAGGTGCTGGGCCACGACACGGACGCGAGCGTGCTCAGCTTCGCGCAGCTGGCCGACGCCGTGAACGCGCCGCTGACGGCGGAGAACATCGGCTCGTGCGACCTCGTGCTCGTGTGCGTGCGGCCGGAGGCAGCGATCGAGTACCTCCGCGCGGCCGCGCCGCACATCGGCGCGCACCCCGTCGTCATCGACTGCTGCGGCACGAAGCGCGTCGTCTGCGAGGCGTGCTTCCCGCTCGCGCAGGAATTCGGCTTCACCTATCTCGGCGGCCACCCGATGGCGGGGACGCAGTACTCCGGCTTCGGCCACGCGCGGGCAAACCTCTATCACAACGCGCCGATGGTCATCGTGCCGCCGGACTTCGACAGCATCGAGCTTTTAACGCGCGTGAAGGCGCTGCTGGCCCCGGCGGGCTTCGGGCGCTACTCCGTCACCACGGCGGCGCTCCACGACGAGATGATCGCCTTCACCTCCCAGATGGCGCACCTCGTCTCCAACGCCTATATCAAAAGCCCCACCGCCGGGATGCACAAGGGCTTCTCCGCCGGGAGCTACAAGGACCTGACGCGCGTGGCGTGGATGAACGCGCCGATGTGGTCGGAGCTGTTCCTCGAAAACAGCGACTTCATGCTCCGCGAGCTGGACTGTCTGGTGGAAAACCTGCTGCAGTACCGCGCGGCACTCGCCGCGGGCGACGGCGAGACGCTCACCGCGCTTTTAGAGGACGGCAAGCGCCGCAAGGAGAAAATCGACGGCCGCTGAGCGCCCGCGCCGTATTGACACGGGCGAATACAATTGGTATAATCTGGTTAGTTGAATACGGTCTGCGAAACCAGTGTAGCCGCAGCTGCAAAGGCCGCTTTTCCGGTCAGGCTGCGGCGCAAAGGAACGGGGGACAAGCCCCACGCGAACGGCACTGTACGCGCAAGGACGCACCTGAAGGGGCCGCGCGGCTCCGGGGGCGAAAGCCCGTCATTGCGGAGAGATTCCTCCGTGAGAAGGCAGGGTGCGGACGATGGGGGAGGAGAACGCTGCCCCGCGGCGCAAGTCAGGAGAATTGCGCTGGATGAGATCTGTGCGGCGGGCGTTCTCTCCGTTGGCAAAACATGAAACTGGAACGCCGCCTCCGTTTGGGGGCGGCGTTTTTCTTCGGAGTGCCGGCCCCCGCGCGGGGAGCCGGTATTTTTTTATGCCGGGGCGCGGACCACGAAGAGTAAAGGAGAGTATACGATGAAGAAACGAGTGGCAGCGCTGCTGATGGCGCTGGTCATGCTTGTCGGTCTGCTGCCGTCCGCCGTCTGGGCGGAGGTCGCGGTCACCCCCGTCTCCACGGCGGCGGAGTTGGCCGCGCTGGGCGGCCAGCAGATCACCGGCAGCTATAAGCTGACGGCCGACATCGACATGACCGGGCAGACCATGCAGCCCATCAAGAAATTCAGCAGCGGCACCTTCGACGGGCAGGGGCACACGATCTCCGGCCTGACGATCGCGGCCTCGAGCGGCAACACGGGTCTGTTCGCCGAGACGGGCAGCGGCGCCGTGATCCAGGGGATCGTCCTGCAGGACGCGAACGTCTCCCTCAGCAGCGGCAGCTACGTCGGCGTGGGCGCGCTGGTGGGCAGGGTCAGCGGCGCAACCGAGATCCGCGAGTGCGGCGTCTCCGGCAGCGTGTCGACCTCGTCGAGCAGCGCCCTGTATGTCGGCGGTCTGGTGGGCTATGTCTACGCGAAGACCACCGTCGACGGCTGCTACGGCGCGGCTTCCGTGACGGGCGGCAGCTACTCCAGCGGCAAGGTGGGCGGCCTGATCGGCTACACCTATTCGGCGGCGGATATCTCGAACTGCTATGTCACGGGCGAGGTGACGTCGAAGGGCGCGGCCGCGGGCGCGCTGGGCTATTTTTCCACGAGCAGCAGCAACAAGGTCACGCTCACAAACTGCTACGCGGCCTGTGACGTGGGCGGCAGCGCCAGCTACCGTTATCCCTTCGCCTATATCTACAGCAACTATCTGACGGCCACGAACTGCCTTTATGAGAGCGGCCGGGAGAGCAATAAGGACAACACCCAGTCCGGCATCACCGCCGCGAGCGCCGACGAGCTGAAGGCCGCGGCCGGGACGCTCGGAGATGCCTTCCGCGCGGATCTCTCCGCGCCGATCAACGGCGGGTATCCCATCCTCCGCTGGCAGTATGTCGACCCCAACGCGACCTACACCGTCACCATCCGCGTCGAGCCCGCCGACTCCGTCCTCACATGGAACGGGGAGGAGCAGCCGGTCAGCGCGGACGGCAATTACACCTTCTCTGACGTGGCGGTGGGCAGCTATGCCTACAGCGTCGCAAACAGCGGCGACTACGCCGCCAAGAGCGGCACCGTCACCGTTCGCAGCGGCGATGTCACCGAAACGGTGACGCTCGCGGCGAACACGCACAAGCTGACCTTCACGGGTCTGCCGGAGGGCGCGGCGCTGACCGTCATGAGCGGCGATCAGACGCTGACGCCCGACGCGGACGGCGTCTACACCGTCGTGGGCGGGACGTACACCTACACGGCGACGGCCTTCGGCTATGATGACCTCTCCGGCTCCGTGACCGTGGGGCGCGAGGACACGGTGGAAAACATCGCCATGCAGGCGCGCGCCGTCGTGACGGTGACCTTCACCTATGACAAGGCGCCGCAGAGCCCGCAGCTGACCGTTGCGGCGGGTGAGCGCGTCATGACCCCGGCGGCGGACGACACCTACCGCCTGCCCGTGGGGTACAGCTACAGCTGGAGCTTCCGCAGCGCGAACTACGCCAAGCAGACCGGCACGATCGACCTCACCTCCGTGACGGAGGGCGGCGCGCAGACGATCGCCGTGGCACTCCTCGACAAGACCGCGTGGGAGGGCGAGGGCGACATCAGCCAGCCCGCCGCCACCGCGGACGGCACCTATCAGATCACCTGCGGCAGCGAGCTTGCGTGGCTGGCGCAGGAGGTGAACGCTGGGCGCGCGGGCAGCGCGAACGCCGTGCTCTGCAGCGACATCGACCTCGGCGGAGAGGAGTGGACGCCCATCGGCAAAAACTACTCCTCCGCCTTCAAGGGCAGCTTCGACGGGCAGGGGCACACCGTCTCCGGCCTGTCCATCACCGGCAGCGCCTCCTCGAACACGGGTCTGTTCGGCTATGTGGACAGCGCCACCATCGAAAACGTCACCGTACAGGGCAGCATCAGCCTGACCGGAAACGGCAGCAGCAGCTACGGCGCGGGCGGCATCGCCGGCCAGCTCTATGGGAAGACGGGCGCGATCCGCAATTGCCGCAGCGACGTCACCGTACACGGCGGGCAGAACGTCGGCGGCATCGTCGGCTATGTCGCGGGCGGGTACAGCTCCGCCGCGAAGGAGATCACCGGCTGCGTCAACACCGGGGCCGTGTCCTCCAATAGCCACAACGCGGGCGGCATCGTCGGCTACATCTACGGTCAGGTGACGGTGGACAGCTGCTACAACCGCGGCAGCTGCACGTCCGGCAGCTATCGCGCGGGCGGCATCACCGCCTATCTCCAGAGCAGCTCCGCCGCCGTGAAGAACTGCTACACGACCGGCGAGACGAAGGTCGCCTATGGCTCCGACAGCCATGCCGTTATCGGCAACAAGTCCTCCGGCACGGTGGAAAACTGCTACTATCTCAGCGGCCTGACGGCGGACACGAGTGCGGCCGCCAAGACCGCCGATGAGCTCAAGGCGCTCGCCCCCACGCTGGGCGATGCGTTCCTTGCCGCCCCCGCCGACCTCAACGACGGCTATCCCATCCTGCGCTGGCAGGTGCCGACCTATACCGTGACCTTCACGGTCGACCCGGCGGGCGCCGAGGTCACGATCGACGGCCAGACCGGCACGCACACGGAGGGCCGCTGGGTCTTCGCTCTGCCGGACGGCACGTATTCCTACAGTGTCCGCGCCTTCGGCTATCTGGAAAAGACCGGCGAGCTGACGGTGCAGGGCGGCACGGTGGACGAGAGCGTCACACTCGCCGCCGCGGCGCGCCGGAGCGTCACGTTCACGGTCACCCCGGCGGACGCGAACGCCGCCGTGACGGTTCTCTGGAACGGACAGGCCGTCGCGCCTGAATCCGATGGCAGCTACAGCCTGCCCTACGGCGACTATCAGTATCTCATCAAGGCCAAGGGCTACGCCCGCGCGAGCGCCGACTTCACGGTGGACGAGAGCGGCCCCGCAGACATCTCCGTCGGGCTGACGCCCTCCCGCGCGTGGGACGGCGCGGCGAAGGAGGCCCCCGACGGCGCGGGCACGCAGGCCGCGCCCTACCAGATCGAAAGCGGCGAGCAGCTGGCGTGGCTGGCCGATACCGTCTCGGCGGGCAGCGGCGCGAAGATCTGCGCCGTCCTGACGGACGACATTGATCTCGGCGGCTTTCCCTTCGCGCCCATCGGCGTGAGCTCGCACGAGCTCTCCGGCAGCTTCGACGGACAGGGCCACACCGTCTCCGGACTGAACGTCTCCGCACAGTACGCGGGTCTGTTCGGCGTCATCAAGGACGCGGAGATCCGGAATGTCGTGGTACAGGGCACCGTCGCCAGCACCGGCAGCGGCAGCGGCGACGCGGGCGGCATCGCCGGGCGCGCCGTCGGCACGACGAACGTCATTGAAAACTGCGGCAATGAGGCCAACGTCTCCGGCGGCAGCAACGTCGGCGGCATCCTCGGCAATTCCCAGAACTATAACACGACCGTGACCGTCACAGGCTGCTATAACAGCGGCAGCATCTCGGCCAGCGACCGTGCGGGCGGTATCATCGGCCGCTACAACAACAGTAACCCCCGCATCACCGACTGCTACAACACCGGCGCCGTCAGCTCGAGCACCTACGCGGCGGGTATCCTCGCCGGGAGCAGCTCCAACATCTCCCGCTGCTATAACGTCGGGACGATCACCGGCAAGGACGCGAGCAAGACCGGCGCGTTCACGACCAGCAGCTATAACACCCTCACGGATTGTTACTATCTGACCGGCAGCATTCCCGCAGGCGCGCTCGATAACGGCGCGAATGCCATGACGCTCACCGAGATGCAGACCACGCTCCTCACCGCGCTCGGCGCGGAGAAATGGAAGCAGGTGCGCGGCGTGAATCAGGGGCTGCCGATCCTGCAGTGGCAGACGGCAGACGGTCCCGCCGCGTCCGTCACCCTCGCGGGCGACATCGGCTTCGAGCGTGAGCTGATTGCCGCGTCCGACGGGGAGGAGACGTCGCTTCCCATCGGGAAGCTCCACTGGACGGCCATCCCCGGCGCGCAGAGCTACACCGTGAGCCTGTGGCAGGCTGTCAAGACGTGGATTCCCCTGAGTGGGGAGGATAGGGCCGCCTATGACGCCGCCGAAACGGCTGAGGAGAAGCTCTGGTTCATTGACGACAAGCGCATCATTGAGCACATGACGACCGAGCAGCTCGCACGGCTTGCGCAGCTCGACGACGCCATCGACGAGGCGAACTCTGCGCTTGAAAGCGGCATCGAACACGACAGCGACACCAAGATGCAGCTGCTTCAGGCGCTGAGCGACGCCTACGCCGCCCGCGCGGAGTTTGTGATCAGTCTTGCGACGGATGACGACCTCGGCTACTACGGCCTCGTGCTACAGTGGGCGAAGGACATCTCCGGCGTGACGGACTGCAGCTATGACTGTACGGACGATCTCTCCGCGCTCCCGGAGGGGATCTACTATGCCTCTGCCGCCGCCGAGACGGATGGCCGGACCGCCTACGCGCCCATCGCACAGGTGGAGAGCGAGATTATGCCCCTCCAGAGCCCCTATAACCGCATGCAGGCCGTGAGCGGTCTGCGCTGGGACGGCGGCACCGCCCACTGGGACGCGCGTGCCGACTTCACGGCCAATCAAGTCTACCGCATCGACCTCTACACCGTGGAGGGCAGCCGCGGTGACCTGACGTATACGTTCTACCGCTCCTTCTCCATGCCGGGGCTGTATTCCGCCGCGAACTTCTCGAATGCCTTCGCCGCGGAGAAGAAGTACGCCTTCACCGTCACGGCGCTTTCCGACAGAGAGACCGAGAGCCGCAACGGCCTGACCGACAGCATCACCTCCGCCTTCAGCGATGTCTATGACCCCACAGCCGGCACGGAGGAACCCGGCACCAAGACGTGGGTGGATATCCACAGCGCCGCCGAGTGGATCGCGCTGGCGAACGTGGAGGATGTTCCCTCCGACGGCACGGGCTCGCCCAGCCGCCAGCAGGTGGAGTGGGGCAAGAACTACCGCCTTGCAAACGACATCGACTTCTCCGCCCTCACCGCCGCGGAGCAGGCCAAGACGAAGTCCATCGGCACCGTGACGTATCCGTTCATGGGCGAGTTTGACGGACAGGGACACAAGATCACCGGTCTGACGCTCAGCAACAGCGACTCAGGTCTCTTCCGGTACACCGGCGCGACCTCCTATGTCCACGGCCTGACCATCGAGGGCGCGAACGTCCTCTTCTCGGACAACGCCGCCGTGCTTGTTCACAACAACTACGGCCGCATTGAAAACTGCGCCGTCGTCAACACGAACATCACCGCCGACACCGGCGCGGTGCTCGGCGGCATGGTCAGCCGCAACTACGGCGTCATCCGCGCGAGCTATGTGCAGGGCGGCACGCTGACCTCGAACTCGGCCACCTCCGTCGGCCACGCAGGCTTTGTCGGCGCGAACGAGGAGGGCGGCCTGATCGAGCGCTGCTGGACGTCCATGTCCGTCAGCACGCAGAGCATGCACGCCGCGGGCTTCGTCGGTCTTGGCTACGGCGGCACGATCCGCAACTGCTTCGCGCTGGGCGACGTGTCCGCGCGGGGCTACTCCGGCGGCTTCGTCGGCCGCTCCGTCTATGACGGCAACATCTATGAAAACTGCTACGCCGCGGGCACCGTCACCGTGACCGAGACGGAGGGCAACGGCTTCATCGGCGGCAACCAGAGCTGGTCGTCGTTCCAGTATGACCAGTCCAGCGGCATCACGAACTGCTACTATAACAGCGCGACCGACTCAAGCCACGACTATAACGCCGTGGCGAAGTCCCTCGATGAGATGAAGAGCGCCGATTTCCTCGCCGCCCTCTCCGGGAGCGAGGCGGGCATCTGGGTGCAGAGCGCGGAGAAGAACGCGGGTCTGCCGTATCTGGAGGGCGTGGCCGCACCCGAGCAGGCCGCGAGCAGCCGCATCACCGTGACGCTCGTGCTGGCGGCGTATGACAAGGAGACCTATCAGTTCAGCCAGCTGGGCGGGGACATCTCCGTCACCATGGATTCCACAGGCAACACCCGCCTTGTGGATCTCATGGACGCCGCGCAGGCGCAGGGCAAGCTCACCTACTCCTACTCCACGACCCCGACCTTCGGCCGGTTTATCCACACCATCAACGACTACGCCGTCAATCAGCCCGACGGCTGGATGTTCACCATCAACGACAAGCTCTCGAACGTCAGCGCGTCGCTCGCGACCGTGCAGGACGGCGACACCGTTCTCTGGTTCGAGGGCACGACCGAAAACCGCTTCCAGGGCCCGACGCTGGCGCAGCTGCGCGGCGAGAGCATCGAGTGGGTCGACATTGCGAGCGTTGCAGACCTGCTGGCGCTCGCGAAGAGCAGCAATGACGGCGTGCTCGCGAAGAACTACCGCCTGACGGCGGATCTTGACCTCAGCGGCGTGGACTTCCCCGGCATCGGCACCGCCGCGCACCCGTTCACCGGCCTGTTCGACGGACAGGGCCACACCGTCACGGGCGTGACCGTCTCCGGGACGGAGAACGTCGGCTTCTTCGGCGTCATCAAGGGCGCGACGATCAAGAATCTGCACCTCACGGACGTGACCGTCACGGGTGAAAAGCGCACCGGCGGGCTCGTCGGCTATGCGCAGGCCGAGCTCGACAGTGAGAATCTCGCGAACGGCAAGGCAAACCTCATCGGCAGCTGCACCATCAGCGGCACCGTCTCCGGCAAGGAGCAGACCGGTGGCCTTGTCGGCTACAATGAAGGTAAGTCCGACAAGGACACGCTCTTCTCCATCGCAAGTGCCATCGACAAGTGCACCGCGGACGTGACCGTCACGGGCGCGAACGCCACCGGCGGCCTTGTCGGCGACAGCAGCGGCACCGTCACGAAGAGCGCCGCCCTCGGCTCCGTCACGGGCACGAGCATCACCGGCGGGCTCGTCGGCGACAGCAGCGGCGACATCTACGACAGCCACGCGGACGGCGACGTCAGCGGCGAGAGCTGCACCGGCGGCTTCGCGGGCTACAGCGACGGCGCGGTGAAGGGCTGCTACAGTCTCGGCAATGTCAGCGGTACGGACTACACCGGCTCCTTCGCGGGCGCGATCGCCAAGGCGGACACCGTCATCGGCGCGGGCCGCGTCAGCGTCGTCGGCACGCCGACACAGGGCTATAACGGCGGCTTCGCCGGGCAGCTCGGCGGTGTCCTCACGGGTCCAGGCAGCCAGATCACCGTGAAAAACGCCTTCGGCAACTGCTCGCAGGCGGACGGCCCCGCGCTCTCCGTCATCGGCAACACCACCTCCTACACCTCGGACAGTCAGCGCGCCGCGCTGGAGGGCATGACGCTCTCCACGGTGAAGGAGACGGCCGACAAGCTCTATGAGCTCTTCGGCGTGTACCTGCGCCACTCGGACGCGGCGGATGAGGCCGCGAAGTATGCGGACACCGTCGTGCTCCCCGCGGACGCGCAGGTGGGCGACGTGCTCTCGCTCCTGAAGCCCGGCGCGACCGCGGCGGACGGCGTGACCGTCAGTTACAGCGTCGCGGGCGACACCTTCTCCGGCGGCAGCGCGCTGCGGCTCGAGAAGGCCGGGTCGACCGCCACCGTCTTTACCTCCGTCGAACTGACGCTGACGGACGGCGACGGCGCGGTCTGCCGCAAGACCGTCCGCGTCGTGCTCCCCGTCTCCGCGGAAAAACGCGGCGAGCTGATGGACACCATCGCCGCCGGCTACACGGAGACAACGGACGGCTGGACGGCCATGGACATGGCCGCCTACGGCAGGCTCGACGGTAAGACCGCGCAGCTCACGGACGCGGCACGGCAGAACCTGCTGAACCTCCTCATCGCGGAGGCTGCGGGTGAAAACGTCACGGCCAGCGCCCGCGCGCGGCTCGAGATCGTCCTGCGCTCTATCGGCGCGGACAGCACCGCGCTCTATCCCGCCAACAGCGCCGCCCGCGTCGACAACGCCGCCGCGCTGGCGCAGAGCGACTTCTCCTCCGTCGACGCCTACACCGCGCCCTATGTCCTGCTGGCCGCGCTGCAGGGGAACGTAAAGCTCACGGACAAGCAGGTGACGGCGCTCATCTCCGCCCTGAAAAATAACATGAACGGCGGCCTCTTCAGCTATGAGTGGGGCGGCGTGACCTATCACGATCCCGACACCGCCGGTGCCGCCCTCGCGGCCCTCGCCGCGTACTACGGCAAGCGCGACGATGCCACCGCCGTTGTGGACGCCATCCTCGCGGCGCTCCCCGCCGCCATGGACGAAAACGGCTCCTTCGGCAGCGCCAACTCCGACGCCATGGCCGCGATCGGCCTGCTGGCACTGGGGAAGGACCCCGCGCAGCTGAAAACCGAGGACGGCGTCAGCCTGGTCGACGGGCTGCTGTCCTACGTCAACACGGAAACCAGCAGCTTCCAGTTCTACGGCGCGGACAACGCGCTTGCGACGGAGCAGGCCTTCCGCGCGCTCGCGGCGCTCACGAAGTTCTATGAGAGCGGCAAGGCGTATAACGTCTATGACTTCAGCGCTGCCGCCGTTACCGACGGCCGCGCCGACGGCAGCGGCTCTTCCGGCACGGACATCCCCGAGCCCACGGGCGGCGAGATCACCGTGAAGCTCTCCATCCGCGCCGACAGCATGTGGATCGACAATTGCGAGCTCAAGCTCAAGGACGGCGCGACGGTTTACCACGCCCTCAAGGCCGCGCTTGAGCAAAACGGCATGAGCGCCGAGGGCATGGAGCAGGGCTACGTCAGCTCCATCACCAAAGACGGCTACACGCTCGGCGCGCTGGACAAGGGGCCGAACTCCGGCTGGATGTATCAGGTGAACGGGACGCTGCCGCAGGTGACGCTGACGAACTACCGTCTCGCCGACGGCGACACGGTGCTCTGGTACTACACACTCGACTGGAAGACCGACCCCGACGGGCTCAGGCCCGTCCCCGGCAAGAGCGTGGACGAGGTCGTCGCCATGATCGACGCGATCGGCGTGGTCGACCTCTCCCGCGGCACGGCCATCCGCGCCGCCCGCGCGGCGTATGACGCCCTGAGCGACGCGGACAAGGCGCTCATCGGCAACTACCAGACGCTCCTCGACGCCGAGGCCGCCTACGCGAAGCTGACGGCGGAGATGGGCAGGAAGCTCGACGAGATCTATCAGACGACCGGCGACTATCTCGCCGCACTGGGTACGCCCGCTACCGGCTCCGTCGGCGGCGACTGGATGGCCCTCGGCCTTGCCCGCAGCGGCCGCAACGTGCCGGACGGGTACTATGACGCGGTGCTCGACTACGTCAAGGCCAACATCGACGAAAACGGCCGTCTCGACTATGCGCGCGCCACGGAAAACGCCCGCGTCATCCTTGCGCTGACTGCCATCGGTCGCGACGTCACCGACGTTGGCGGATACAACCTGCTCTCCGGTCTCGACAGCATGGAGTACATCGGGACGCAGGGCGTGAACGGCCCCATCTGGGCGCTGATTGCCCTCGACAGCCACGACTACCCGACCTCCGGCGACGTGACGCGCGAGAAGCTGGTGCAGACCATCCTCGACGCGCAGCTCCCGGGCGGCGGCTGGGCGCTCGCCGGTACGGCGGCCGACCCCGACCTCACCGCCATGGCGCTGACGGCGCTCGCGCCCTACTATGACGAGAGCGACACCGTGCGTAAGGCCGTGGACGACGCGCTTGCGCTCCTCTCCGCCATGCAGGGCAGCGACGGCGGCTTCGGCACAAGCAGCGAAGCCTGCGCGCAGGTGATCGTCGCGCTGACGGCGCTGGGCATCGATCCTATGACCGACGGACGCTTCATCAAAAATGGGCTGACCGCGCTCGACGCGCTCGCGAGCTTCTATGTCAGCGGCGGCGGCTTCCGCCACACGGCGGACGGCGCGCTCGACGGCATGGCCACCGAGCAGGGCTACTACGCCCTCGCGGCGTACTACCGCTTCGCCGCCGGTCAGACGAACCTCTTCAACATGAGCGACGTCACCATTCAGGCGAATACCCCGGCGACGCCGGATCAGCCGGGCAGTCCCGACAATCCGGGCAGTCCCGCCAACCCGGACAATCCCGGCACGGCGGAGCCCACCGGCGACACCATCCTCCTCTGGGCCATCCTCGCCCCCGCGGCCTTCCTCGCCGCAGCGGCGCTGATCCGGAAGAAGAAACAGGCGTAACGAAAAAGAACCGTGCTGACCTTTTGGTCTGCACGGTTCTTTTTGCTTTGCCGTAAAAAACGTTTCGCGCCGCCGCGCGAAACCGCGAAGCCTTATAAAGGCGAGCAAAAGAGGAGTGCCCGGCAAAGCCGGGCGCTCCTCTTTCCAGTCTCACAGAGTTCGCGCCGCAGCAGCGGCGCAAAAAAAATCCAATCCGTTTTTCGCGGCGGCGTGTACGTCGCGAAAAACACTTTGCGCTCTGCTCTGCGCCTCGCGCAAAAGGGCTTCGCTCTTTTGTGCGAAGTTTACTTGCAATATTTCTCGATATACGCGTTCTGGCTATGGATGATGACCTTCACGGCCTCCTCGCGGCCGAGAACGTCGCTCACGTCCGTCTCCTTGCCCTCAAGGCTCTTGTAGACGCGGAAGAAGTGGCGGATCTCGCTGGCCACATGGGCGGGCAGCTCGGAGATGTCGGTATAGAGGTGGTAGGTCGGATCCTCAAAGGGGATGGCGATGATCTTCTCGTCCTGCGAGCCGCCGTCCTCCATGCTGATGACACCGATGGGGAAGCAGCGCACAAGGCTCAGCGGGCGGATGCTCTCGCTGCACAGTACCAGCACGTCCAGCGGGTCACCGTCCTCGGCCCACGTGCGGGGGATGAAGCCGTAGTTCGCGGGGTAGTGCGTGGAGGTATAGAGGATGCGGTCCAGACGCAACATGCCCGTCTCCTTGTCGAGCTCGTACTTGTTCTTCGAGCCCTTCTCGATCTCGATCACGGCCCAGAAGTCCTCAGGCTTCACGCGGGAGGGGGCGATATCATGCCAGATATTCATGTCGTTTTTCTCCTTCTTTTTTGTTTTCCGGTGTTTGTTCATCTTTTTTGTTCGTCCAATATCATAACCCGGCTCCGTCCGGGGTTTGTGCGCGGTCGGTCTCGGCGCGCTGCTGCAGCGCGGCGGCGCACAGGCGGCTGAAGTAGTGATAAAACGGGAGCAGCAGGTGGAAGTTTTCCACAATCTCGTCCGCGAGGGCGGGGGAGAAGATCTTCTCGTCGAGCGGCAGCTCATGCTGCAGCGAGAGGGACTTCTTCTGGTACCACGGGCGCAGGAGGTCGCTCACCTCGCCCTTGCTGCGGGCGTAGTCCGGGCCGTTCAGGGTGAAGACGTCCTGCCGATTGAAGCGGCGCACGAGCTTTTCCAGCTCGCCGGGCGCGCGGTCGATCTGACGGCGGTACAACTCCATCAGAGCGGGCGCGGCGCTCCAGAAGCCCATGCCGTAGCCATAGTAGTCCGGGGCGATCTCGAAATAGAACGTGGGGCGGCCCGTCCAGTCATCCTCGCCGGTGCGGACGCTGAGCCAAAGGTTGTCCTTATACGGCCCGCGGCCAAACAGGCGGCGCGCGTCGCGGTAGATGCGGCTGACCTTGAGCTGCAGCGGCTCGTCCGGCAGCATCGCGTGCAGGCCGTCGTAGATCTGCCCGCCCAGTGCGCGCGTCGGCTCGAGCAGGGCGGTCTGATAGATCTGCTTGTGCTCCATGAACCAGCCGCGCTCATTATTGAAGCGGATCCCCCAGAGGAAATCCACCGTCTCCTGCGTATAGCCCTGAAACATATCCGTTCTCCTTCCGCAAAGCGTCAAGTATATCATAGTTTACCCGAGCTCTGCGCATTTTTCAATGTGCGGGATGCAACAATTTCTCCCTCTCCGGCGTTTTTTCATTGACAGACGCACAAAGAGTGGATAAAATAGGTGAGGATTATAAGAATATGCCTCCGTAGCTCAGTTGGATAGAGCGTCCCCCTCCTAAGGTTGTGCTCTACCAGCTGCCTTACGGGGAAAAGTGATCGTTGCCAG
>ENA-UONQ01000684-UONQ01000684.1-human-gut-metagenome-genome-assembly--contig:-CS26-NODE-684-length-39393-cov-5.915425_pt1 | contig 39393 bp, 30 predicted proteins | sample MGYA00242460_ERZ724007 | MGnify/ENA metagenome assembly ERZ724007
GGCTATTTGTTTACATAATTTATGATTTAAAAGAAATTTCCTATAAAGTGAAAAAGAAGCTCGCGAGCTTCTCCTCCTGCGGCGGGTCGCTTCTGCGGCAAAATTCTCTGCCGCCCCATGGCGATCCTCGCGGAGCGTTTTTGTTTCACAGGAAATTGCGTCCTGTAAAACAAAATAAAAGGATGCAGCAAAACCATCCTTTACGATGAATTTTGCCGCACCCTTCTGCTTTATTTTCTATTCGTTTTTATTTCTGTACCCAGACGCCCTGGTCATCTACCTGATAGCCGTCCGGTGTCATGCCAGACTGGTACAGAGCTCCCTTGGGCATTCCCGGATTCTGCTGCTGATTCACAGTCCATGCAGACTCCTGAAGTGTCCAGCCCGTATTACCGCGGGTCATGTCATTGAGGAAATACCACTTTCCATCAATATTCTGCCAGCCGGCTGCCATAGCGCCGCTTGGAAGCAGATAATACCAGTGCTGATCTTTTGTCTCAAAATACCAGCCTGTTCTCATATAGCCCTCTGCATCAAAGCAATACCATGTATTCTGGATCAGACTCCAGCTGTTCGTCTCATAGCTTCCGTCTGCCTTGCGGTATTTCCATCTGCCGCCCTCACTCTGCCAGCTTCCGGAAGCAGACACTGCCGGACCGCCTGCTAAAGAGCCGGAGGAACCGGAACCGCCGGATCTCTTTCTTCTGAATTCAGCAGTTACCTCTATATCCTCATGCAGAATCAGACGACAGGTACCGTCAGAAGCAGTTTTTACCTTTTCGCCGTTTACATACAGCGCGCCCAGTCTGTACCGGGAATCAGGAACTGCTTTCAGGATAATCTCTGTTCCTTCCGGTCCTTCCAGACGGTTTGCTGTTACCGTACCGTTCTGAATCTCCGGATCAATGACAACGTGGAACAGCTCGGTTTCCGGATTCTCCGGATTTTCTCCCTCTGCATTTGCCAGAACAATGGTACCTGTCCGGCTCAGCATCAGAACAAGGCGATCCTCCTCCAGCTTCCAGGTGACAGGATATTCTTTTCCGTTTTCACCAAATACTGCTGCCACAATCTTTCTTTCCGGATCAATGCACTCCGGAAGGGTTACTTCCAGACGAATCGGAGCCTTTACAGACAGTCTGCTGCGCGCTCCGTCTTCCTTTTCCAGGAACAGATGTGTTCCGAAGCTGAAGCAGTGCTCTGCATCTACCTTTACGCCGCCAATCTTCTCCGGAACTACCGGTTTTTTATCCGGCTCTTCTGCATTGGAATCCGTTGCCTTTGCTGCCGGAACCTCATCTTCTGTATCTGCATTTGATGCAGTGGCTTTGCGATTCTCCACAAAGTCTGCATCAGACGGTGTTGCTTCCTCGTCCTCGGACAGAATCCACTCATCCTCGTCTGCAATATCTGCATCTTCCTCATCAATAATCTCTGCGTCAGACGGTGTTGCTGCCGGTCTGTCTTCCTCCTCAGCCTCACCAATAACCAGAACTGCTCTGGAAGATCCTTCTGCCTCAGACGGCAGAATACTTAATACCATACCCTGAGCTTCTGCCGGATTCAGCTCCTGTGCATCCTCAGATACCTCTTCAGCCTCATCCACTGCATACTCTGTTCCTGCGTATGCCTCCTGATACAGTTCAGCAACAGCCAGAACATCGTCCATCATGTAGCGAATCAGCTTATCATTGTCTGTATCCGCAATTGCTTCTACTGCAAGCTTCACAGCCTCTCTGGCCTCTTCAGAATCTGCTCCGTTTTCTTCGGCTGCCTTCAGCGCATTGCCTGCCAGGGTTTTCAGTTCCTGAATCTCCTGCGGAAGCTCTGCAGATGCCGGGCTGCCTAAGGATACATATGCATGGAAGATCACTCCTGCATCTGTTTCAGCAGTCACAACCAGAGCAGTATTTGCTTCTTCCTCATCAATCTGAAGCACACCGTCTTCATCTACTGCAGTACCCTCTGCCAGAGAAACTCCGGTTCCCTGTACAGACCATTCTACCTGCTGAATTCCCAGACTGTAATCACGGATTTCAAAATCCCGGGAATCGCCCTTTTCCATCTGAACAGCCGCCGGATAAACAGATGCCTGCAGCTGAAGCTCTGCCATAGAAGAAGCACCGTTGGTTCCTGCCATCTGGAAGGTCAGTACAGTACTTCCATCAGCCTTCTGCTCACAGGTAACATTCTCGTCAAGATGTCCCTCTGAAGCCACCGGCTTATGAAGCGTAATCTGAATTGCTTCTTTGTTTTTCATAGTCGGATCAGAAACTGCCACAGTCAGCAGGCCTGTCTCTGACTCCTGAAGCATGACAGATGCCGCGCTGCTGCTGGTTACGTCATTTACTGTTCCGCCATTTTTATTCCAGAAATTAATTCCGGTCATATTCAGGCCCTGATGATATACAGCCTGTGCATTCTCGTTATTTTCCAGAATGGTAATCTGAGGAGCAGCTGCATAGGCTTCTGTCTCTTCTGCCGTTCTCTCCGGAAGAAGTACATAGCTGTAATCTGCATTTTTCGGATTCTTTCCATGATCAATCCACAGCTCCAGATAATTTTCTGTGCTTTCACCCTCAAAAGTACCTACATCACTCCAGTTTCCTGTGGTTTTTCCACGGCGGGCCTGGATTTCTGTGTTCTCCATGGGGAAATAATAACCGGTTCCGGAAGTCTCATTTCCTTCCAGATGAGCCCAGGTTACCTGATCAAAAGCAGTTCCTGATACATCTGCGCTTCGATCTACCAGTTCCTTAATATCCGCTTCCTTCACAGGAAGGTTCTCTGTCTCTCCATCTACAACAAAACGGTTTTCTCCGTCCTTGTTCAGCTTCTTATTTTCAATTGTTGTCTCTACAGGAAGATCCATTCCTTCGTTTGTAATTCCCGCACCAAGACATACGATTTCATCGTCAAACATGAACCAGGATTTCTTACCTTTCAGCTTCGGCGCATAGGTAACAGATGCATCTCCTGCAATTCCGCGGTTCTTTCCGGTAAATGCCATACCGCTGATACCATAATTTCCAATGCTGCTTCCGCCTACCCAGCTTTCTGTACCCAGGAAGTCACCGCCCTGTGCATAGCCTGAGCTGTCCGGCTTTCCTGTTCCGATATTAACCGGAACAACTGTGGTTCCCGGAAGTCTCAGGGGATTTACTGTATTCCAGAAATTCTCTGTATACTGCTTGTCTCCGTCATACAGATAAGTCATACCATTGCTCTGATGCCATCCCAGCCGGTTCTCGTGGTTCATAATCTCAGAGTTCTGAATTCTCTCTGAGTACATGGACACTGCAAACAGATATTCGTCTGTTCTGTGGATTGCCCGATCCATCAGAGGATACGATTTGTGTACTGCCGGCACATAGCTCTCAATCGAGGAATCTCCCAGGATTTCCAGAGCCTTCTGCTTAATCGGAACATTCTCAGCGCCCTTCAGACTTTCCACAAAACCGGGATCCTCTTCCAGCCAGCATTTCAGTGCAGACAGTGTCTGTGCTTTCGCTTCATCACTGAGGGAATCTACCATCTGAAGGATGATTACCATGGCTTCCCGTCCGGCAGCCTTATTGCTTCCCTGAGGACGTGATACAGAACGGCCCTTCAGGCAGTCCAGCATCATACCCTTGTACATGCCGTTTCCGAAGCCTTCTACAATATAATATTCCAGATTCTTCTGAACCTCTTCGGAATATTTCCACGGAGTTCCTGCAATCAGAGCCGGAATTCTCACCCCGCCCTTCATAAATTCAATTCCGTAGGCACCCAGATATGGAACGCTGATGTGATCCAGATAAGAACCGTCCGGATAGAAACCGCTCTTATAACCGGTTTCTGCAATCTTGGAGCTGTCCTCTACCTCCTGGATGACAAAGGTCTGAGAAGATGCCTGGATTCCAAGATAAACCAGCTCATTGTCCTCTCTCAGCGCACCCAGTCCTACTGCTGTGGTTGAACAGTCAATAATGTTGGCGCCCTGTGCTTTCCGGTATCCTTTTCCATGGGTACTTGCCGTGTTGATAGCACCCTCGTAGAAGGGATCCGGCTGGAAGAAATACAGAGCTTCTGTATACTTCATAATCTGCTCTTCATTCAGCTCATCCCGAATCAGAATCAGTGCCGGAATCAGATCCTTCTGAATTCCAATCTCCCATGTCCACCAGTTGTCTGTCTGGCTCTTGGGTACAAAGCATTTTCCGCACAGATAATCCAGAATTTCTATAATATCCTTCAGCAGCGCCTCGTTCTTATATAATGCGCCGCCCTCTGCCGCATAGGCCTTGGTCATAGCCAGTACCTTCTTTACAGAAGGACGGAATTCTACTGCATCATCTTCATAGGGAATTTTAGCATTTCCCTTTGCGCCCTCGTCTTCCTTCCACGGAATTCCCTCGCATACATCTCCCTCTTTGTATACATAAGCATCCCATGCAGTCTGCGCGTCCTGGTTTAAAGCATCTAAAATTTCTGCTCCGCCCTCTTCCTGCAGCAGGTTGGTTCCAATCAGAGACTCCTTCCAGTTTCTGCGGATTCTGGCATAATCTTCTGCAGTAACCTCCGGAAGTTCAGAAGGATCTGCATGAAGAATCTTCACATCCCATTGTTTTGTATTTCCATTATCATCAGATGCAACCACAACCATTTCACCTTTGTGCTTGGCTGTAATCTGAGCATTTCCGTTTTCTGTTTTTTCTACTGTTAACAGATGATCCGCTGTTGCATCTCCTGCCACACGGTCGCCGTCCCGTTCTCCTTCTTTCAGTTCCCGTTTGATTTTGGAAAATCCTACATTGCGAAGATAGGTTCCGTCATACTTCCGGAATTTTGTACTCCATGTAACATTTTCTGAAAATCCCTCCGGCTTCGTGATTTCTGCTGTTTCACCGATTACCAGGGTCACCTGGTCTTCTGTTACAGCCTTTGTCCCGTTTTCTGCTGCTCCCGCGTTTTTCAGCTCCATGCTGTCATCGGCAAGTGCCAGTTCTGCTCCATCCCCCTGCAGCAGTTCGGCCTTGTGATCCCATTCTCTCAATGGGGCCGCAGAAACTGTGAGTGCGTTTCCCACAGTCATGGCTGCAATCAGCGCCGTGCTGATTCCTCTGCGCATTTTCCGCTTAAAATACATCATGCACTTCTCCTTTTTGGATTATTCCTCGCTTTTCCGAACTACTCCTGAGTATATTCCCCCCCTTACCCCCAAGTTTTTGTTCTAAAAGCATTTTTTTGCAACGACTATAGTTTATCAGCAATGCCGCACTTATAAAATTAATTATTTTCCGATTTACCTCACCTTTTTTCAGGCAATTTTTTTCGTTTTTTATTCAATTATAAATTTATCTGATATTTTTGTACTATTTTCATTCCATGTTACTCAAGCTCTCCATTTTTTCTGCCCGAGAAAAAAGACGCAAAAGCCTGCTTGCTCCTGCGTCTCCATTTTCTTCTCACTATTTCATTTTCTGTTCCGGCTTCATATCCTATCCGCCTGTTTTTTGCGGGAAAGAAGAGCCACGGTCTCCACATGCATCGTGACTCTGTGATGAACACGTTTCCATCGCCACGTCACACGCTGATGAACACATTTCTGTGTCCGCAACCTCAGTAGTTATTTCTTTATTATCAACAATCACTGCCAGCTTTTTCTCCATCTTACGACACCATCTTCCCTTTCTCTGAATTCTTTACCTTATACTGTTCTTTTGCATTTGGTACAACACCTTTCTGATTTCCTTTCAGTACAAAAGTCAGTTTATAAGGGTCTGGGCTTCCGTCTTCGTTGTATCCACCAACCAATACTCGGTCGATGATACTTTCAAAAACCACCCTGTCAAATTCATCGAGAATCTCTTCACTTTCTAATGTCTGACGAAGTTCTGCCATTCGCTTTTCTACATCTTTTTGTTTGTTGATACTCTCGTTTAATAACTGTTTCTTTCCTGCGAGGGTATGAAGCTTACGATTGAACTCAATCATTTTATCATCATACACCTCTTTACTGATTGTACCATCAATCATCATATCTGTCATTCTGCTTTTTTTACTTTCCAAAGAAGAAATATCTTTGTCAAGCTGCTGTCTTCTACGAATATCTTCATCATTGGTGAGCGAACTCTCTACCGCAGCCAATACAATCTCCAATACATCTTCAAAGTTCCCAGCCAGAAGACCAAATGCTTCTATAAATGCTCCCTCTAAAATCGCTTCATCAATCGCCTTGCAATTTGGACAATTCTTGATTCCGTTCTTTGTAGCATTCATACACTGCCATACTGGTTTTTCATAATGTGAATTACTGTGTCTGGTACGTCTCGTTAATTTGTGTCCGCAATAAGCACATTCGCACATACTGCTGAAAGCATATTGTCTGGTATAGCGTTCTCGATTACCTGTAGTTTCCACCACTTTGTTTTTGGCTCTTTTTAATCGAATCTTTTCTGCTTCGTCCCATACTTCTCTGGAAACAATAGCTTCGTGATGGTCACGGATATAATACTGCTCCTCCTCTCCCATATTCGCCAATCGGCGTTTGGAAATCGGGTCTGTAGTAAATGTTTTTCCAAGAAGAATATCTCCCTTGTACTTTTCATTTTTGATAATCCCCATCACTCCGTGCGTGTGCCAACTAACTTCGCCTTTTTTATTTCTCTTGCCAAGTTCCATCAAACGATTTGCAATAGTCGTTGTTCCATATCCCTGCAAATACATATCAAAGATAAATCTGACAATCTCTGCTTCTTCCTCATTGACTGTTAATGTCTTATCCTCCGGATGATAATCATATCCGAGACAGCCATTGAACCCAATCAGTTCCCCTCTCTTCATCTTCATTTTCAATCCCATCTTCACATTCTGAGAAAGGGATTCCACCTCCTGCTGTGCAAGGGAACTCATAATCGTAAGAAGCAATTCTCCGTTCATATCCATCGTATTGATATTTTCTTTCTCAAAATAAATCGCAATGTTGCGTTCACGGAGCATTCTTACATATTGAAGCGTATCCAGCGTATTTCTTGCAAATCGGGAAATGGATTTCGTCAGCACCATATCAATTTCTCCATTCTGGCACTTCTGAATCATTGTCTGAAATCCCTCACGTTTATCCACCTTTGTACCTGTAATCGCTTCATCTGCAAAAATTCCAGCATTCACCCAATCATGGTTTGCTCGGATTTTCTGTTCATAATACAGCTTCTGAGATTCAAAACTGCCAAGCTGGTCATCATCATCTGTAGATACTCGACAATAAGCAGCTACTCGAATCCTGTCTACTTTTAATACATCTCTTTTTCCTCTGCCCCTGCTGTTCGGAGCAGTTCTTGTTGCTTCTAAAACTTCTACTCTACCCATAGGCCTCCTCCTTAAAATAATTCATATAAAAAATGTCAGCCACACAAGTGCTATCCCTGTGTACGCTGAAATTGTATCGTCTTTTTCAATTGTGAACGACTCTACGAAAATGTTACGCCACCTGATTTTCCAAATCTCTTATCACAAGATACTTATCCATCAGTTTATTTCTGGCTGCCACATATTCGTTTTCTGTGATCATCCCTATACGAATAATCTTTCTCAATACTGCCATACATTTTGCATATTCCATTTCTCTTGTCATATTCTATCAATCCTCCTCTTTTTTCTGCTATCACCTTCTTTCGGTGCTTATTCTAAAGCAATGTTATAAAGCTGGTCGTGATTGCTTTGGCTTCCATTTGTACTCCAACCGTCGGTATCCCTACCAACCTTTAGTTGCCAAGCATGCCGACGTGAACGTCCGGTGGACGTTTATCTCGGCGACTGCCAATTTCGGCACACCTATGGGCTACTCCTGCTCGAGTTCCTTTCCCACCCTTTCGGAAGTGTCTGTTCTCGCTCGTATCATTACTAATCGTCATCGCAAGTCTGTTGGTATGAAGTACAGCTCATTTAATTTTCAAAGTTCCTATAGAACATCAGTTCGTGATGTGTTATAATCTTTCTGTAGCCCTATCCCCTGCTGGATGGCTTCGGACGGCTACATCTGATGAACTTATCGTAACAAAATGAAAATCAAAATATCATTGCCGGCGACTTGACCAAGAGTTGCCAAAAAAGTGAGGATTAGAATTGATAAACAGATTGACCTTTGCCAATGTGATTGGAGTTTTATTAGAAAACAAGAAGAAAACATTTACCCAATATCGTATGGTGCATTGTATCTTTTCCAAATGTATGAATGATACTGTAACAAGCACTGACCTAATCGGAGATGGTATGATTCAGATCAGCCGTTGGTGTAGCGGTGAACGTCCAATCCCGAAAGATGTTTTAGAAAAATATGAAAAAAACAATTATTGGGATACTATGGAACAGGATTTCAGAATCAAAATCATTCCGAATCTCATCAACGAATTACAGGCTCGTTCCCAGATGGAAATCTTGTTGGATGAAAGCATAGATGTAATCGGAACAGATAAAATGCAGGAAATGAAAGGTATTCCTGACAATGCAGCCTTCTTTGCTGCTATGATTCGCTATGCAGTTTTAAATGACCACAACCAAAATGTTGTTTATTCGCCAGATTTATCAGAAACCTTAATATCCGGTCGAGTACCATCCTGTGCTAAAGACTTTCTGGGCAGAAAAAAAGAATTGTCCGAAGTGACATCTGCACTCAAAAACAACCCTTTACTGTTCATAACTGGTATTGCAGGTATTGGAAAAAGCGAGTTTGCAAAGCATTTTGCAAAAAAGAACGAAAAGAAATATACAAATATTATCTATCTGTACTACACAGGCAGCTTAAAAAAATGTATTGCAGAACTGGAATTTGCTTCGGATACTGCCGAAATGACAGAAACAGAATTATTCGAATCGCACTATAAGATACTGCAAACCTTATATCCGGACAGTCTGATCATTATTGATAACTTTAATGTACTGCCAAAGGATGATGCTTTCTTCCGTGAATTTATAAAAAACAGATTTCAGATACTTGTGACCACAAGATGTAAACCAACTGCATACAATACGCTGGAAATAAAAGAACTAAATAAAGAAAAAGAACTGTACGAACTATTCTACCGTCAATGTCCATCTTCCAAATCAGAACCGGAACTCGTGGCAGAAATCATTGATTTATTAAATGCACACACTCTTACTGTGTCACTTGCTGCTCTTACCTTAGAAGCAAGCGGTATGGATTTGGAAGAATTTTTATACGAACTAAAAACTACGGGCATCCGTACCGATATTTCAGAAGAAGTGGAACTCTATAAAGATGAGACATTCTCCTACGGAAGAATGATGGAGCATCTGCGCAAGTTACTGCAATTAAGCAGATTATCAGCAGAACAATTCGATATTCTCCGTAATCTTTGTTTACTACCAGCCTCCGGTGTGCGAAAATCATCCTTTAAACAATGGCTGCGACTGGAGAATCTGAACGCCGTAAATCATCTGATTCAATATGGTTTTATTACGGATGACACAGAAAATAAAAAGATAAGTCTTCATCCATTGATACAGGAGATTGCCTTCGAAGAAACATTTCCAACAATGATTGCTTGTTCCAAGCTGATAAATAGTCTACACCTTATCTGTCTGGTACACGGATTGGAAGTGCGAAGACCGGAAATGGTTGTACAATCTCTAATGAGTGTCATTGAGAGAATCATTGTAGATGTACCAGAAGAATATCTGCTCTTTTTACAGGACGTATTCCCATACTTTGAAAAACACCTTGTGACGGATTATCTGCCAAAGTTGGTGGAACGTATTTCCTTTGTAATGGAACAACATAAATTGAACACGCCTCGTGATAAGTCATTGTTGCTTGATTATAAGGCGGAATTGTTTGTCTTTAGAAAAGAGTATGCCAATGCTCTGAAAAAGAGATTAAAAGCAATTCAGATCATAGAAAATACCGATACAGAAGATGTGCGTACGATTACACTGCACTCCAACCTATATAACAATCTTTCCAACACATATCTTTATCTGAAAAAGATGAAAGAAGCTGCGGAAGCATTGCAAAAGGCATTTGAAATCCGCAAGAAATACGAACATCTGGGGCTGATGGAATCTCATGATACTTTACAGCAAATGGCAAATCTTGCAAATATGCTGATTGTCGGTAATAAGCTTGCACAAGCACGAGAACTGCTGACTTTGTACGAATCTCTAATATCAGAGTATGCAAACAAAGAATGCCTGGATTATGGATTCTGCCACACAATGTTCGGTATCTTATGCTATAGAGAAGGAAAAGCTACCGAAGCAGAACGACACCTACTCTCTGCTGAAACAATCATTGCGGATGTAATGGGAATCGATAATGATTATATGAAGACCGTGTACCGATACTTACATTCTCTTTATTCACGATGGAAAAAGCCGGAACTGGCACAGAAATACAAAGAAAAATTTTTAGAAGCAAATAAGAATAAATTCAAAATTGCCCCATAAAATACTATTACCACTTTCATAAAAACCGTTTGACATCTTTGATGGCTTAGGGTATATTATCGTTAGTGGTTGTGCTGTGGATGCTCGAGGGGCCCACAGCCGGAGGGGCTCATGCGTGGGCTCCTTTTTTTATCCACAAAACCAAACGAAAGCAAGGTTATCTGATGGCTCAGAAATTTATGACTTACGAACAACAACTAAATAAACTTCAAGCCGATAAAGGCTTGACTATCCCTGACACTGACTTCGCACGAAAAACATTGGAAGAAATCAGCTACTATTCGTTAATCGGTGGATATAAAGGATTGTTCCTACATCCAGCATCTAAGAAATACAAATACGGAGTTACCTTCGAGGAAATTGTTGCATTTTATCATTTTGACGAACAGCTTCGCAGCCTTTTCCTAAAATATATATTACAAGTGGAACGACACTTAAAATCCATGATTTCGTATCACTTCACAGAAAAATACGGAGAATCTCAGACCGAATATTTAGACTCAAACAATTTTGATTACGTCCATCATTCAAAACAAGTAAAACGATTGGTAGATTCTTTAGGCAAGACGATTGCAATGCCAAGTCATTACCGCTACATTGCTCATCATGCAAGAAAATACCGTAATGTTCCGTTATGGGTAACAACCAATGCAATGACAATGGGACAAACCTCTGCATTCTACCAGTATATGCCAAATGATATTCAGGTAAAGGTCAGCAAGGCATATCCACAGTATACAGAAAAGCAGTTGCATCAGTTTATTACAGTAATTGCAAAATGCCGAAACGTCTGTGCTCACGGAGAACGCTTATTTGATTTCCGTACCACAGATATGATTCCAGATACATTATTACATAGCAAACTCGAAATACCTTGCAAAAAGGGCTTGTACCAGAACGGCAAAAAAGACTTGTTCGCCGTTGTAATCGCCCTACGTTATCTGATTTCTGATACTGAATTTAAAATATTCCGTAGAAATCTGGGGCTATTGATAAAAGATGTTCTTAAAAAATGCCCTCATCTAACAGAAGACCAGTTATTGAAAGAAATGGGCTTCCCTAAGAATTGGGCGAAGATTACACGATATAAAAAATAATTTTTTAACTTTTTCTGCGATAGTCACTTTATTTTTGCCTAATCCAGTGGGATTTTCCACGTACATAATACCATTCATTGTCTCGCTATCGGTAGCGAGTCTAAAATTGACTAATCTTCTTATACTCTCTCCATAAGAAAAATCCAATCATAAAAACATCGTTCTGCTTTAGTAATTTTTTAATACTTGTTTACATATATAATCCGGAAAAATTTTCCCATCACACACATCCACAATAACCGAATCATACCATTCTAAACGGCTTAATTCCTTAGGAATTATTGCAACATCAGCTTTTTGTAACATAGGTAAGTCAATGATACTATCTCCTGCTACAATTGTTTTTTCATAAGCAATATAGGTCTTTAATCTTTCGACCGCAGTTCCTTTGTTAATTGCAGGTGGGAAAAAATATACTTTTCTTCCTTGAGAAATCACTTCAAACTGACTGGTTGCTTTATACTTATTAACACAATCTGCTGCTTGAGAATCATTGTAACAATGCACATAAACATACATATCATCCACAATTCTGCTTATTTTGTAGTCACCTGTACTATTGAAAATATTATATAAATTATTCATTTCATTTTTTAAAGGCTTAACTAAATCTTGCGATTTAACCATGCCAAATCAATCTCGCCATTTTTTAGGAGGACTCCTCCGTTTGAAACTATTGCATATTGGGGCAGTTGATTGGCATTCCATTCTATTCTCCGATATTGACTTATTGTTCTGGATGTTACGGGTACAAAAGTAGTTATTTTATTGATAATTTCAAGCGAATTATATGTAAATTCTGTCATGAAGCCCTGCTTAATTCCATCTTTTTTTTCAACACAAAAATCATTTGGATGGCTTTTTTTCCATGAAAATAACAATGTATTATCCAAATCACTTACAAATAATATTTTCTTCATTTCATTTATCCTTCATTCAATCAGTATCAATTCTTATCGCTCTAAATTATTTATAACTATGCATCTGCCATCTTTCTAATAAGACCACAACATTTATAATGTTCCATATCAAACATTTCTACCTCTACATTTTTTTCCTTTGCTAATTGCAAAATATGCTGCATCTCTACACTATTCATGTGTTTTCTTGAGACTAATATTTTCCATGGCACTCTCCGAAGCAATACACGAGTTGTTTCTCCAATTCCTGGTTTTATAAGATTAATATCCTGTATTCCAAATACTTTCTGAATCTTATAAACTTCAGCAACACCTGAACTATTTACCAATACATCCTGATTTTCCAGGTTATACTGAAACCGCCTCTCAATCTCGTTTATAAATTCATAAGTTCTGTCCTCTTTTAGAAGTTCTTTGTAGTAAACTGCTCCGTGGAAATCATTTCCACTAATTATGTCTTCTCGAAAAAAAGATCTGCTGATCAAACCAGACACCGTACTATTAAGACAAGAACTAGGAATTAGAATATCCTCATGCGTTCCAGCTAACGGTGTAAGTATTGCAGGGTCTGCCAAAACAGCAATACTACTGTTGACTTCTGGATAATCTTTTAATGCTTCCTTCAATTGTTGAAAGATTGCACCTTTTCCAACCCATCCATCTACAAATTGAATATTTGAAGAACCATGTTCTGATATAATATAATCCATTGCATTTTTATCAATTCCTTTTCCTCTTATAATCGAAATCGAGTAATGCGGGATTTTTATTTTATATTTTGCTTCTAAATACCGTTTTATTAGTATTCCAACTGGTATTCCGGCACGGACAAGTGATACCAATACTACTTTTCCAGATTTTTCTCTATAAATCATTTCCGAAACTCTTGCAACAGCATCAGCAGTTGATTGAGCAAATACCTTTAATGCATGCTCATAGATTTCAACATATTTCTTTGACGGTTTATATTCTATGGGCAACATTTCGCAATAGTGCCTTCCTCTTTGAATTTCCTTTTCACGTTCAAATGTTCCCATAGGTTTTACCATGCCGGTAATATCTTTCAATAGCAGATTAACATCATCTCTGTTAAATGAACTTCTCATTTTTCCTCCCACTGACACACGCTAATATCTTTACATCCTTCTGCTTGCAACGCATTTATAATACTATAAATACCATCTGTTGACTTTAAATCCGAATCCGTTAAAATAATCACCTTATCATACATTTCCAAGTTATAAATATATGTAGTTCGACTACTATCATAAACACTTTTTAGTTCATGTCTCTTGCATAATGGATACCCTTCGATATCAAAAGCCATTATCGGACTTCTTGTTGTTGAATGTGTCTTTATATCTTCACAGTAATTATGTTCTTGCAAATAGGAAGCAAGCTTTATCGCAGGATACATTAATTCTTCTGTTCCAATTACTGCCATCTTTTTGTAACATTTTTTGTCACATATACAGTTAGCAATAGATGCACATAACTCATTCAGCTTTTCAAAGTATTCGTTTGTTTCACACGCTCTTCTAATATTTTTTCCTTGATTAAACTTTTCAATTTTTACTGTATCATTACATTTATCAATTGTTGTGAAATGGTTTGTGGAACAATCATTATATTTATTCAATACATCGACATTATATTCATATGGTATTTTTTTCAGCCAAACACAATCTATCTCCATATTACTTAGTTCGTCAATACGACCATTACTCATACTATTTAAAATCGAAGCAATAGAATATTTTACACTAAGCGCTGGAAATTTCTTTTTTAATTCATTGATTAATTTTACAATTGTATTTCCAGTTGTCACTTCATCCTCAACAAACACAATTCGGTCTACCAAAGACAAATATTTCTCCATTCCTTGCACGTTAAGTTTTTGTTCTGTAGCATGACTATGTGATTCTGTAAAATATATAAAATCAGCTTTATCATTTTCTTCTCGGGTTGTTGTAACAAAACCTATCGTATTATTTAAATTTTCAGCAACACAGCTCGCTATAGCAGTAGCTGTTTCAGAAAAGCCAATTATAAATAATTTTTTCCCTAAATACTTTTTTTCAATTTCACCAGCCAAACACACACACATTTTTATCATTTTTTTTGGATCCGCTGGAATATGTTTTCCCTGACTTGGATTAACATATAAATATGGCCTCTTGCTGTTATGTTCTCTTTTAGCTAAGGAGACTAATTCCTTTATATCATACATATGCTCTGTTCTCATTTCTTAGTTTATTCCGTATATATCTGCTAAAATTAATATTTTAGCAGCCCAATTTCCATGCGTTTTCACTTCATTCATTCGTTCACCAGCACAACTTTTTGATACACCCTTTTCATTATTCTCATCCCACTGTAGAATAGCTTGAGCATCTTCATAATCTTTTTTTGAAACTTTCAATGCATCATTGACAACCGCTATTTGTTTTGGATGTATAACAGTTTTTCCAACAAAACCATTTAATTTATCAAGCGATAACTCTCTTTTTAACCCTGTTTTCCATTCTTCATTATCGCTTGAAAAGAATTCCCATACAGGTCCAGAAACTACATATTCTCTTGCAAAAACAGTTAATATATCCCCAAGCAACTGTGAGATAGGAATAATGTCATATATCATCTGATCATAATGTCTTCTTGCTGCAAACTCATTGCAAAAATCATTGCCGCCAACACGTACATTTAGTACGAATCTTTTCATCTCATCTATTTTTTCTTTTATACCCAATAAAGTTTCTTTTCTGGTAGATAGATCAATCATATTTTTACTTTCCAATATTGGCATCATATAAAAGATTTTTTCTGAATTTTCATTTATTCTTTTTATAAAATCATTGTATTGATCTGCATTTTCTAATTGATACTTAGGAAAAATAAACCCTGTAACAATTCTTTTACATTTCTCCATACGTTCAAACAATCTGTCTAATTGTTTAGGTTCTCTAACACGAATAAATATTTTGGGCATATAAAATTCTTTTTCATATGTTGCATTCATTATTTCGTTTAATGTTTCTATCAGCTGTTTTTCAGCAATCTCCACTGAATCATCTGCAATTGCATCCTCCAAACACAATGCCAGCGAATATAGCTTTTCAAAACGTTCTTCTATAACAGAAGTTGCAATTCCTTTATTAGTAGCTGGGGAATATAATAATGGACCAACTTCATAACATACTCTGTTTAAATTCATATTTTTCTTGTATGATGTTGTTAGAAGCAAAAACAACATACTTCCTTTCTTTTTTTGTTTCGTGGTTTAATACATTCAGATACTGTGACTTTTGATTTTTTCCTGTAGCTTTGACTACTTAACAGGAGTGTATTGCCATCTCTTTTATCTGAATTGTTTATTAGCTGGATGTTGCCGGAGCGTTTGCTCTGAGTACTTATTTCAATCAAGTCTACGATGATAATTGCTGGTGGATACCACGGTATCAGACTTTATGAAAGGGAGGTACAACCTCATGATTTACGTCGGCATTGATATTGCCAAACTTAATCATTTCGCCGCTGCGAGTTCTTCCGACGGCGAGATACTCATTGAGCCGTTCAAATTCACAAATGACTATGATGGCTTCTATCTGCTGCTTTCTAATCTGGCGCCACTTGACCAGAACAGCATCATCATAGGTCTTGAATCAACGGCACACTACGGTGACAACCTTGTTCGTTTTCTTATCAGCAAGGGCTTTAAAGTGTGTGTTCTAAACCCTATTCAGACTTCTTCTATGCGTAAAAATAATGTACGCAAGACCAAGACTGATAAAGTCGACACGTTTGTTATTGCTAAAACCCTTATGATGCAGGACTCCTTACGATTCATGACCCTGAAAGATCTGGATTATATTGAACTCAAAGAGCTCAGCAGATTCCGACAGAAACTGGTGAAGCAGCGTACACGTTTAAAAATACAGCTGACTTCTTATGTGGATCAGGTTTTCCCTGAACTACAGTATTTCTTCAAATCTGGCCTGCATCAGAATTCTGTCTATGCCCTCCTTAAGGAGGCTCCGACACCAGCTGTCATTGCTTCTATGCATATGACCCATCTTGCTCACCTTCTCGAAGTTGCTTCCCACGGCCATTTCGGTAAGGAGAAAGCCAGAGAATTAAGAGTTCTCGCACAGAAGTCTGTCGGTGTCAATGACAGTTCTTTATCTATTCAGATAACTCACACCATTGAACAGATTGAGTTACTGGATAGCCAGTTGTTTCACACAGAGCTTGAAATGGCAAATCTTGTCACCTGCCTGCACTCTGTGATCATGACCATTCCCGGAATTGGTTTCATCAATGGCGGAATGATCCTTGGTGAGATTGGTGATATACACCGTTTCTCAGAACCAAAAAAACTGCTTGCGTTCGCCGGACTGGATCCATCGGTTCATCAGTCTGGTAATTTCCAGGCACAGAGAACAAGAATGTCCAAGAGAGGTTCCAGGGTATTACGCTATGCCCTTATGAATGCAGCTCACAATGTCGTTAAAAACAACGCTACTTTCAAGGCTTATTATGATGCCAAGAGAGCTGAAGGCCGAACCCACTACAATGCCCTTGGACACTGTGCCGGCAAGCTTGTCAGAGTCATCTGGAAGATGCTCACTGACGAAGTCGAATTTAACCTCGAATAAGAGGTCTGTATACCATAATCGATAGATTTTGAAAAAGGGCTTTTAGGGAGCTTTGTTAAAGTTACCCTTTTTTACCCGAAACAGAAAAAATGAATTTCTGGCTAATTTATACTTGACTTTTCATAGCTGGTCTCCTCACTGTGGTCCCATATCAATAATATCCATATTAAATAAAGAAAGAGAAGCCATGAATGGTTTCCCCTTCTAATGAGACACATAATTACATATATCTTCTTGCAAGTTCACCTAATCCTGGATCGTTCGTTCCCTGTCCAATCGCATTAAACTTCCATTCACCATTATGTCTATAAACTTCGCCAAAAATCATCGCTGTCATGCCAGAATAATTATCTGTCAAATTATATTTACACATTTCTTTGTTATTTCTTGTATCAACAAGTCGGATAAACGCATTTTGAATCATTCCAAAATGCTGTCTTCTCTGCACCGCCTGATAAATATTAACTACAATAACAATTCTGTCATATTCCTGTGGAATTCTTGCTAAATCAATTACGATCTGTTCATCATCACCGTCTCCAACTCCAGTAAGGTTATCCCCCATATGCTGTACAGTTCTTGTTCTATGATTCAAATTCCCAAAATAAACCAAATCACCTTTATCTACCAACTTTCCATTTTTCAACATAATAGCAGATGCATCACAATCAATTGCTGCTGCTTTCAATGAAAAGAAACCTCTTGACTGCTGAACCTCATCCCATCCAAGCCCTACGATAATTTTTGATAATCCCGCATTATCTTTAGATAAGCTGACTTTTTGTCCTTTTTGTAAACTAATAGACATGTTTTATCCTCCTGTTATCCATCTTATTCCACATCAATACCATAACTTGCACACAATGCCGCTAAACCACCTTGATATCCACTGCCAATTGCATTAAATTTCCATTCGCTTCCATGCTTATACAATTCGCCAAACACAGCTGCTGTTTCAATGGAAAAATCTTCTCCCAAATCGTATCTGAGAATTTCTTCTCCAGTAATCTCATTGTAGATACGAATAAACGCATTATTAATCTGGCCGAAATTCTGCCTTCTTGTTTCTGCATCATAAATGGTTACTGTAAATGCAATCTTAGTAATATTCGCTGGAATTTTCGATAAATCTACTCTGATTTGTTCATCGTCTCCATCACCAGCTCCTGTAAGATTGTCTCCCATATGAATCACACTTCCTGATGGATGTGATAAATTCCCAAAGAATACAAAATCTGATTGTTGAGAAACCCTGCCTCCTTCTGTAAGCATAAACGCAGATGTGTCAAGGTCAAAATCTCCACCTGTATCAAATTGATTAACGTCCCATCCTAAGCCTACCACTACTTTTGTCAACCCAGGATTCCCCTTAGTAAGACTTACTTTTTGTCCTTTTTGTAAACTAACTGGCATTTTTTACCTCCTTACGCAACATCAATTCCATAATATCCGCATAATGCAGCTAATCCACCCTGGAATCCACTTCCAATTGCATTAAATTTCCATTCTGATCCATGTTTGTACATTTCTCCAACTACAACTGCTGTTTCAATAGAGAAATCTTCACCTAAATCATATCGAATAAGTTCTGTTCCTGTTGCTTCATCCACGATTCTAATAAAAGCATTTGAAACCTGACCAAAATTCTGTCTTCTTGTTTCTGCATCATAGATAGTTACTGTAAATGCGATTTTGCAAATGCTTTCTGGGATTTTGCTTAAATCCACACGAATTTGTTCATCATCTCCATCGCCTTCACCAGTAAGATTATCGCCCATATGAGTTACTGCATTGCTTACATGTTTTAAATTCCCATAAAACACAAATTCTTTTTCTGTTGGACACTTGCCGTCTGCTCCGAGCATAAACGCAGCAGCATCTAAATCGAAATCTGCACCAGAATCAAATGCGTTCACATCCCAACCGAGACCTACCATAACACTTTTTAATCCTGGATTCCCTTTTGTCAAATCAACTTTTTGTCCTTTTGAAAGATTAATAGGCATATTAAATATCCTCCCTTAAATTTTAAATATTTTTAAGTGGCTCTCCACTTTTAATCAGTTATGAATTATTTTTTTGCTGGTGGCATATGATACATTTTATTAAACTCTTGTTTAATATTTTCTAATCGTGCCTGATCTTCAATTCGTTTCTTGCGTGCATTTTCCTGGATTGCTTTTGTTTCATCGATACCATTTACAATAGTTCTCCAAGTTGTTTCAAGCGTTTCGATTTGAATTGAACTTCCAGAAGCCATCTGTGCAGTTCTTTTTGATACTTCAACAGTATTCTGTGCATTTTTGATTAACATTTCATTAGTCTTTTGGTCTAACGCAGACATAGCCTCAGCTTGAATTCTTTGACGCTTAAGCATAATTGCTTGAGCTAAAGCCTGTTTAAATACTGGTAATGTTACAATAAACGCTGAATTAATCTTACGAACCAAATTCATATTGCTGAATTCCATGGTTTTAATCATTGGAATGGATTGCATCGCAACATTCTCTGCAGTTCTAAGGTCTTGTGTTCTCTGTTCCATCATCATTAATGCCTGATTCAAACTTGTTAATTCAAATTGAATTGAATTATCACCTGTTGTTTCCATGTCGGTTTGTCTTTGAGCAATATATGCTTCGATTTCATGGCATGCCTGTTCTCCTGCCAAAATATATTTGACAAGTTCATGATAAAAATTTACGTTTGCATCAAACATTTGATCCAATTTTCTGTTAGATTGTTTAATTTCAGATTCATACTGTTTTAACTGAACATAAATTTTATCTACCTGCTCACCCATTGTGTGATATTTAGCCAAAATCTTATCTAACTGTTTTTTTAATCCGCCAAATAATTTTCCGAAAAGTCCTGGATTTTCCTTGATTTCATTGATATCAAATTGATCCATTATCTTTGCTAATGCTGTAAGCATAGTACTTGTATCGTCTAACTGAGACATATTCATACTATTCAGTACCACGTCAGACGCTTTTGAAATTTCTTCAGCCACTTCTGCTCCAAAAGAAACAATTGTTTCTAAATTATGTACTTCAATAGTGCTTACAATACGATCAACTTCATCTGAATTAACCAATTCTTGATTCATACGTTGTCTATCTGCCACAATATCATATGACTTTACAACTTCAATTTCATTTTTTGTTTCTACTGCTGATGTTGTAGACATTGCATGTTGCGATGTTTTACTAAAATCTAATGCCATATTTATCCTCTCCTTAAAAATTTTTCACGCCAACTCAAGCGTGTATTATTTAATGAAACTCCCTCCAAATTCGGTACTGTTAATTCATATTTGTATTCACCGATTTGATGTTCTTCCATTATTATTGAATTAAAATATTTCTCTATAGTTTGATATCCTGTTGGAACAAAAAACAAAATATCAAATCCCATAAGATTTAAAAAAGCCATGATAATTGAATCTTCCAAACTTATTGTCTTTTCCGTCGTACTAATATAAACAATCTTTGGATTTTTTTTCGTGAAATCAAATTTTTGCATCATACGAAGTATTTCTTTTGGCAAATTCAAGATAGTAGAAACAATCGTATATTCTGTTCCATTTTCATGTGTACCTTTAATCGTTCTTTGATCTATTAAAATTTGCAGTTTTTCTAAGATCATATCTTGTACATCTTCCCTTAAATACCCATATAAAAACTTAGGATGGTGTTTAATCTTTTCTTTTTGAATTCTTCCATTTCTATAAAATTCGGTCACCAGCGATTTTATAGGATTCGCATCCAGCGAATCTACAAACGGACATTTTTTAATTAGGAGAGTATCCTCCGTTAACAATTCCCTTACAGAATTCCAATAGTTCTGAACCATTCCATCTTTTACACCACATATTTTAGAAAAAATAACCGGAATACTTACCACACCATCCGTAACACTAAAATTCGGACGGTATTTTAACTCTTGATCCCATAAAATTCTTATTTCCTCATACATGGTTTGAAGACATATAGAATTTGCCTTTGAATATTGTTGATTTCTATATATTCCGGACTCATGATACATCAATGTATCCAATTCTCTTTCCGCATGAAATGCAGCGGTTCCAATTCTTACCTGAGTATTTTGTGACGGAAACTCTGTCATTGCCAATGATTCCATATGATTAATCTCATACAAAAATCTGTCATTTAAAATACATTTCTCGTTCAGATTTGGATTTAAGATTAATACATCCACTGGAAGTTTAGATAAAAACTTCAAAAACAAAACTTCGTTATCATTCTTACAGGCTCCCATATGTATAAAGCAACTTATTTCCGGTGATTTCCAATTTGAAAACAACTGCACCTGATATCTGTTCAACCAGCACAGAATATACAATGCTTTATTTGTCAGCTTATTTAGTGTACATCCTGCCTCTTTCCCCGCTTCCAATATTACATCTACAAATGCCTTATTAAGTGCTCTCTGCAATTCTGCATTGTATGTATAACGTATATTACTGGATAAATCCCTAATCATCTGATCCTGTTTTGTGTAAGTATTTCTCTTAATCTGATTCACTTCTTCAGGAGTAACGGATGGAATTTCTCCATTTACTACAACTACTTTTCTTTTTCCTGAAACAAGTGCCTGATGGAACTGATATAATTCATTTGCATACGTAAGTTTATCTTCAACACCATTAATTCTGCAAAAACAGTTATAATACAAGTTTCTATCATTCCCTCTGTTTAAAACCGGTTCTAAAAAATCGTCCAAACCTTTTCCCTTAATCCAGGCATTTGTACAATTTATATACTTTGGTAATGTACCGTAAAGTAACTGATTGTTAAACTCCTCTTGTATTTCTGCACGAACAGCTTTTAATGAATAATTCTGCGGAAATCTCATTAGATTCTCTAAATCATAAACTTCTGACAATTTCGATTCTTTATCTTCTTTCAGATACGCTTGATCACCTTTATATTGAAGAAGTATTACATCGCAGCCAGCATTCGAAAGAATAGAAATAAGCATTAATTCATAATGACTTATTTCTCCTTCATATAAAATCTTTGGAACACAATTGTTTCCCAGCTGATTGATAATCCTCTCGAACTTGTAATAAAGCCAGCACATATATTTTATATATGCATTTTTCAGCATATTTTCAGTTTTTCCAACCTTTTGCATATCCATTAACGAATGATAAATAGATGTAGCTACCACATTCCTTTGGTATTCATTCATTCTTGGAAGCCATTTACCAAGACTTTGTGTAATAAAGTTCAGATTTAACTGAAATGTCATTCCCATTATTTCCTGATAATATGACAGATTTTTTTGATCCGGATTTGGTATTTTCCCTTCAATAACAACTCCTGATTTACGTGCTACTTCATAATATTTTTTTATAAAAGAACCGATTTTATCCGAGTATCCATTAATTCGATAAAAATATACTCCTTGTTCTTTTCTTGCATGAAGTTCAACAAAATAATCTTCTAACTCTTCAATCTTTTTGTGCTTGAACATTTTTTCTCACACCTTTAATATCGTTTCATTTTATATTTGTTCATAATATAACCTAAACCAGAACCTACAAGGCCTCCAATTATATGCGTAAGATTCGCAACATTATCCTCGATAAAAATTCCACTATAAACTTCTTCTCCAATATATATAACTGCTACCAATATAAAAGTGAGCGGAATTTTTCCTTCTGTAATACTTGTAAATGAGGATAACAAAATAAAAGCAAACACTACTCCACTGGATCCCAGTAACTGAACCTTTGGAAAGAATACGAATTCAACAATACCTGTTACAAATGCCGTACATAAAATCACAAATAAAATATTTGAAGAACCATACTTTTCTTCCAACAATGGCCCAACTACAAGAATCAACATTATATTTCCTAAAAAATGATCCCATCCGGCATGTCCCACGACATGTCCAAAAAATCTTACATAAGTCAGCGGACTCACTAATGAAGATCTATACACCGAAAAAAGATTATTTGTAGTACTTCCGTTTGTAATAATATCCAAAAGAAGTACTACAAAACAAACAATTGTGAAACTTAATATAACTGGTGCATTAAATGATAATTTTAATTTTTTTGTATTCATCTACATCACCATTACCTTTTCTATATAAACTATTTTTTTGTAAATACCTTTCTCAGCAAATCTACAGGAATCATTGTTGCTGCCAATGCCACAACTACCATCCAACCTGTTGCATTAAATGGTACACAACTGAACATATTTCCAATTAACTGACACAAACCTACTGGAACAATTGCTGCATTTACAATCAAAAACTGCACAAAAATAATAGTAAAGAAAACCTTTAAAAATCCCGTATTTTCATTTAATCCTTTAAAAATACCAAATCCATCATCACGAACATTAAATCCGTTAAATAATGCGCTTACAATAAAAAGTACAAAGTAAGCTGTAAGTTTTTCTTTTTCATCAGCAAAGAAAGTATCAAAGATCGGCATCTTTAAAAATACGAAACTCAAAACGGTTAACCATGTACCCATAATTCCAATCTGAGTCATCATTTTCTTACTAACAATGCTTTCATCTCTTCTTCGAGGTTTTTCTTTCATATATTTTTCAAGAGCAGGCTCATTACCAAGCATGATTGCACCCAATCCGTCCATTACAAGATTGACAAATAACAAATGAGTAACTTTTAATGGTTCTTTCACTCCAAAGAATGGTGCTAAAGCACTTACTACAACCGCAGCCACATTAATTACCAATTGGAATTTACAGAATTTCAAAATATTATGATAAATAGTACGTCCATACCAAATAGCATCCTTAATAGATTTAAAATTGTCATCAAGTACTACGATTTCTCCAGCCTCTTTAGCAGCTTCTGTTCCACTACCCATAGCAAAACCAACATCTGCACGTTTCAATGCAGGCGAATCGTTAACACCATCTCCAGTCATACCTACTACAAGATTCATTTCCTGACAAATTCTAACCATTCTTGATTTATCAGTAGGTAATGCTCTTGCGATTACTTTAATATCTCTAATGACACTTTTCACTTCATCATCAGACATTTCGTTCAACTGAGCAGACGTTAATGCTTTATCCTGAGAACTTCTTATCAAGCCCGCATCTCGTGCAATTGACATAGCTGTTTCTAATCTGTCTCCTGTGATCATTACAACCTGGATTCCTGCTTCATGAACTTCTTTTATTGCTTCTTTCGCCTCTGGTCTTACATCATCACGAATTGCTACTAAACCAATCAGAACGACATCTTCATTAATCTTATTCTCTACTAATGATTTTTCAGAATATCCAAATGCCAAAACTCGCATAGCTCTTGATGCCAGTTCATTGATTTTTTTATTCAGCGCTTCCAAGTCCAAATTAGTTACTTCCCCATTTGCATTCAAAGCTTTTGAGGCAACTGTCAAGAATTTCTCTGGTGCACCTTTATAAAACGTTTTTCCTAATGTTTTAATTTCTGCCTGACTGAACTTGTTTGCTGAGTTAAATCCCTGATGTGCATTTACAACTAACTCCTTGTTTGTAGTCAGTAGCGTATAAACATCCTCGCCAATAAACTTCATTAAAGCCTGATCTGTGGCATTGCCACCGATAACTCTATGCTCTCCATCAAACATAGACGCAGTATTTTTACCAATTGCGTAATCTAACAGATTTTTAACTTTTCCATGATTCTTTAATTCTGCTAATTCGATTGTGTTTCCATCTGCTGTAAAGAATTCAACGACTTCAAGCATACCTTTTGTAATAGTTCCTGTTTTATCGCTAAATAAAATATTTAATGAACCCGCTGTTTCAATACCTTCTGCTTTTCTTACAAGTACATTATGATCCAGCATTTTACTTGTATTTTGCATTAATACCAGCGAAATCATTAATGGCAAACCTTCAGGAACTGCACATACAATAATTACTATTGCCAACGACACAGCTTCAACAAGATCCTTAAGAATCGTTGATGCACCTAATCCTAAATAAGCACCTACACCTCCGGCATTAATAACAAAAAATGCCATATACATAATTGCAATCACTACTGCGCCAATGTACCCAAAAGTCGAAATCTGATCAGCAAGTTTACTAAGTTTTACTTTTAATGGTGAATCCGGCTCATCCTCCTGCATCTCTTCAGCCATTTTACCCATCATTGTTTTTAATCCGACTTTTCTTACATCAAGAATACCTTCTCCGTCAAATACAACTGCTCCTCTGAACAAAGAATATTTATCAACAAATGTATCTCCTGTAATTTCATCCGGAAGTTCAACACCATCGTTAGCCGCAATTTTTTTACACTCTTCTGCTTCACCATTTAATGCTGAGTTATCAACTCTCAAATCACCGTCTACTAAAATTCCATCCGCTGGAATTTTATCTCCAGATTGCATAAGAATTTTATCTCCAACAACAACGTCATCTACTTCAATCACAGTCACGATACCATTTCGGTAAACTTTACAGGTATCTTTCTTGGTACTATCTTTCAATTCTCTATATTTAGAATCACTTGCTACACTTGTCTTAGCTGATACAAATGCGACAATAATTACAGCAACAATTGTTCCAATTGGTTCATAAATTTCTGCATAACCCACAAAAAACATCCCAATCATAATTGCTGCAATCACAAGCAAAATCTTAATCATTGGATCTCCAAAAGTTTCTTTAAATGCTTCCCAAAATGTTGTAGGCTCCGAATCTGGAATAGCATTATCCCCATATTTTTCTCTCGACAATCGTACTTCTTCGTCTGTTAATCCACTGTACTTCATACATACTCTCCTCTTTTTTATAGTACTTTTATTACTTAATCCACATAATCTGCTAATCCTAACCCATTACACAGAATTGCGTTATATAACAATTATCAAAAGGTGTACCTTTTGATAAAACTGTATATGGAAATATAGATTATCTTAGTTCTTCAGATTACCTATATAAAAACCTGTAAAATCCTTGAATTTTCGACTTTACTATAGTAAAATCTAGTTATGTAGACGGCTATCAAAAGGTACACCTTTTGATAGCTGAATCATTTTTACCCACCTTTACTAATCCTATATTCACGTAGCTTTCTATAAAAAGTAGCTTCACTCATATTGCATAATTTCAGCACTTCTTCAAAGGGAATCTTCTTCTTTTCCCAATCTTTCACCAGCTTACCAAAGTTATCTGGAACCGGAATTTCAGGTCTTCCGAATCGAACACCTTTTGCTTTTGCAGCTGCAATCCCCTGTTCCTGTCTCTTTTTAATGTTTTCCCTCTCGCTTTGTGCAACAAACGATAAAATCTGCAACACAAGATCTGCAATAAAAGTTCCCATTAAATCCTTTCCCTGCCTTGTATCAAGCAGCGGCATATCCAACACACATATATCTGATCCGATTTCTTTGGTAATAACACGCCACTGATTCTGTATTTCTTCATAGTTACGCCCTAATCGGTCAATGCTCAAAACATATAGCAAATCTCCAGACTTCAATTTCTTCACCAACTTTTTATACTGTGGTCTGTCAAAACTTTTACCGGATTGCTTGTCCATAAATATGTTATTCTCCGGTACTCCTGCCTCAGCAAGTGCAATCATTTGTCGTTCCTCATTCTGATCTGTACTTGACACTCTCACATATCCATAAATTTTATTTTTATCACTCATACCTTACCTCCATTTTCTTTTGAACAAAAAAAGCCAAACAACTTTAGTCTACTGCAATGACTTTGGTTGTCTGGCTTATTCCTTTTACCTACTATAATCTCTTTTCTTTTTCGCTGTTTTCTGCTTCTGTTCCGTTCTTTGCACGCCCTTCACTTTTTTACGATAATCATATTCCTTTAGAAAATCATCGTACACACTCATTCGGTAACGAACAGATTTCAATTGTCCTTCGTTATATCCCATACGAACTTTATATTTTTCAAACTCCTCCATTGTGTTGTCCGTTGGTGGTGGAAGCAGATGTGCTCTGTCTTTCATCGGAATCTTTGCATAGTCAATCGGTTTCTCCTTCTTTTCTTCCGTCAGTCCCTGCCATTCCCTATGGAAGTCTTGAAACGCTCCACCATAGAACACAGACTCATCATTTTCCGGAATATTTTCTCTTTCCATAAATTCATCAAATGCTTGATACACGGACTTATCTTCTGTCGGCTGTTCTTCCCAATCAAAATAATCATCCACAGTAAGTTTCGATTCTTCTATCTCCCTTTCTGTTCTCTGATATTCCAGTCGCATTCGCTCTTTTTCCTGTAGATACTGTTCAATCCCTTCTACCGTAAAGCGTTTTCCAAGCTTACTGCCACGCACTGCTTTCGTTTTACCAGCTTTGTTCAGGTCATAAGGGAGTCCATAGCTGATGGTCTTTCCCTTTAAGCGGATATCCATTCCATAAATAAGTCCCAGCATTTCCACCACGTCCTGCACGGTTTTAGTACACCCATAATTCATTACCAGACGGACATAGGTTTTAATTTCATCCTTAAACGATAACTTCCCACGCTTCTTCATCTGATGTTCTGCAAACGTGATTTCCTCTCGGTCTTTGTTCGGGCTGTAGAAAGAATCACGGACAGAATTAGTAAGCCCATATTCCATACACTGTTCCCCAAAATACTTTGACATCTCCACCAATTCCTTCGGATCTCTGCGAAAGGAAGTTCCATCTTTCTGATTGCAGTTGCTTACCAGAAAATGAGCATGAATATGGTCAGTATCCGTATGCACCGCAAACAGCACTTCATATCCTTTGCTCCAGAAAAATTCCTGCGCAAACTGCTCTGCCATCTTATAAGCTTCTCTGTAACTCAGTTTATTGCTGTCTTCCGGATGAATGGAAATAGATACTTTCTGTGCCAAAATCTCTTTCGGCTTGTATCTGGAATATTTCTTCTGATGCATTTTTCTTGTAATGATCAGACTGTTGGCAAAATTGTCACGATTACAGCCAAAAGCATTGTAAAGCTCGTTACTGGTCTTTTCGATTCCGGCTTCAATCTGTTCTTTTCGTTTTCCCAGAATATAATCCGCAGCACTTTTTAATTGTGCAATGGATTTGCAGGGATTGTATTTTACATTCACATTTCCATATACTTCTGCCATCACGCCACCTTCTCTAACAATTCTAATACTCGGTCTTCCACATCTTTATACGATTTTTCCATATCTCGAAAAGCTTCTTCGGTTGCAAATCCAAGATAGGAATTGATATATCGTGCAATCTGATTGATGTTGACACCCTGCTTTTTCAGTTCATAAGCCACATCTTTCATCGTCTCCATAAATTCCTTTAGCGTCACTCCATCCACCTGTTCCCTCCTATTCACACGGAGTAAATACTCAATAAAATCGGAAGAATTTTTATATCCGCTTTCTTCCATCTGCTTGTGAAATTCTCGTCTGGTGCTGCCAGTAACACGAGAATAGATCACCTCATCCTTTGTTCGAAATCCCATATAACACCTTCTTTCACTCAACTAAAAAAGCCACACAATTCTGTTTCAGAACTGCATGACTTCTTCTATCTGCTAATTTTATTCTGTTGTATTCTTCGGCTACATCTGTTTCCTAAAATGAAGCCATGGATACGTTTGCAGAAATTGTCTTTTAAAGCAATGCTGCACAATCCTCAGTCGAAACAGCCATTGTACTGCATTTATTGAAAACTCTGCTATCACCTCTTATCGCATCTATTCCAATCTGTATCCACTTGCCATCATTTCAAGTCTATCTCTGTATCCGTTCAGGAAGATATGCTATCTTCCTGTCGGGGCTGTCCTTCGTAAGCAGTGCACATCATCCCCCTTTTCTCTGTCTGTCGAAAAAGCCTCTCCTGACAGACGAAATATGCTTTTCGCTCCACGCTCAAAACATATTTCCCACATCGGTTTCTCGGCTAAATCCACGTATCTGTTCCTTACGATGTGGTGGGGATGATATAGGCAGGTAGTACCTCTGGCTTGCCACATCGTCAAAAAAAATGGAACTTCCTCTTACGTGACACTTCCATTTTCTTCTCCGCTTCGTCTGCACCATCGGTTCTACCTGCTTAAGGGGCTTCTCCCCCCTAAGAACCCCCGACCGAGCAATCTCATCCCATTCACAAGGGTGGGATGAGATTTTCAGTCTTTCCCGCAACCGCTCCACCAAAAGTGTAGCCACTATCCTCCGAATGAATAATCAAGAAATTCATTCTCTTCCGGTTCGTTCGTCTCCATTTTCGTGGATGGTTGCTCTGGCTGGGCAGTCACTGTGGAAACAGCAGCGATCGGATATGGATAAACCATTCCATTTCCTTGCTGTGTTCCAATCAGCCCTGCCATCAGCATACTCTGCTGCATCTGGTACATTCCTGCAAGTGCCGGAAGATTCGCAAGAACTTTTTGCTCCACCATCTGCACCATTCGTTCTGCAAAGGCATCTTCTTTCTCCCTTGTCTCAAAATAGGAATCTACCTTTCTTTTCAAGTGCCTTTCATAGTAATCGTTGATTGCTATAATGACGAAGGCATTTAAGGACTTAAAATCTTCTTCCACTTCTTTGGAATGAAGATATTCCCAAGCCTTTTTTGCTTCTTCATTTTGAAAGTTAAAACGGATGTTATGATTTTTTCTTTCCATCTACGCCACCTACTTTCTCTGGTTCTGATGACGGAGCAGCATATAGCAGTAATACTCATATCCTTTCGCATTGGCTCTGATGTCGTGATTAAAAATAGTTCGTTCCGGATTATATTTTCCAAACTGATCCACCAGTCTTGCACCGCCACCCATAAAATACACTCGCATCAAATCTTCATTAAATTCATGGTCTCGGAGTTTTTGCATAATCAGTTCCGTATATTCCGTTGCCCCCTGCTTCATCAATTTTTCATACTTCTCTGGCAAATCAGTTTCTCCCGTGCGAAGAAAACTTTCCACCACCTCTGCCATCAAACAATCGCCAGTATTATCCTGAACCAGATTGTGGATTTTCTGATAGCACTGAAACACGCCCAGCTTTTCTGTCCAGGATTTACTCTCCATCGGTCTTCCGTTATTCAGATACATCAGATTCATTGTTCCATTTCCAATATCCGCAAGAAGTGTGATTCCTTTAAACTCTTTCAGATTCTCTGCAACTGCGGAATAGCATTGTGGCATGACCGTACAGCCAACAAATTCCAAGCGATACAGCCTGTTCTTATATCTGACCTCCACCATTCGGTTACGCATCAGATATTTACGAAAATCCGCTTTCTGTGCCTGTACCCATTTTAGAGGAAGTCCTACGGCAAGGTGTATCCTCGCCGTATTTACAGTATCTTTCACTCCTCTTGCTTCCAACTCTTTGGCAATAGCAGCCAGTGTCAGAATATAATTATCTTCATCTGACTTTTTATCTGCCACAAAGCCTTTGTGTCCCTCTCCAATCACATAAAACTTTCCCTCATATTCCAGATAATCCCTGCTAAGAACCGGTTCAGAATCATATTTTACCAATGCCGTCTTAAAACATCTTCTGGCTGTTTTCATATTTCCATAACCATTGTCTACACCAATGATCATTGCTCCATTTACGTTATAATCTCTGATTTTTTCTGTCATATCGCACATCCTCCTCTTAATGAAATCTACAAACTATATCTTCTAAAATAAATTCTTCGGCGATTACTCTCGCCTGTTCTCTTATTCTCCACATCTCCATGGTAGAATCCGGATTCTTTGGTTTATGCTTTTTCAAGTAAGCATGTACCATCGTATCCAATACTTCCCTTGCTTCTTCGTTGACTTCTGCAGCCTTTAGTCGCAGTTCCCCATCCATATGAAGTTCCAGATATCGCATCGAATATTTTTCTTCCATAAAACGCATCCAGATAGTCCCATATTTTCCTACCATCACATTCTCCTCTGACTTCACCACAAGATTTGGATAGAAAATTCCGTCTACTTCTGTGTAAGTTCCGCCTATTTGTTCAAAAATTGATGATTCTTTCTTCATCGTCAGTTCCTCCTATCGTTCTCTTCCTGTTTTCTTTAATTTCTGCTGCACAGATAGCTTTGTCTGCACCATCTGTTTCTCATGCCACTCTTTTACCAGCGTTTCAATAAGTTCCACCTTTTGTCTCGGCGTAAAATCCTTTGGAAAATAATCTGCAAGGGTATCGGCACGAATCTTAATCTGCTCCCTCTGATTTGGTTTCTCTTGTTCCAAAATGAAATACATTGCATTCATATCAAGAGTTCCCGCCTGACTCATTCGCTTCATTCTGTTTGCCTGTGATAAAGATGGAGTACACTGTTCCAAATCCATCACCGCATGAAGTTCGTATTGTTCTTCTTCGGTCAGATACGAAAGTTCCACTCCGATGGTAAATGCAATTCGCCCAGCATCCACCATATCCAGAATCTTCGGAATCAGATTTGTAAGTCTTATATACCTTGCAATCTGATTTCTGCTTTCTCCCACTTCCTTTGCCAGTCGTTCATCTGCACGAAGAAAATATTTTCCTTCTGCAATTTCTTCTTTCTCTAACTTTGTCCCAAGTTGAGACGAGGTCAGATCATTACGCTTCCCCTGTGCCTTCATAGCTTCCAGCTTCATCTTGTAGGCATAAGCCTTTTCACTGGGTTTGATATTTTCACGTTGCAGGTTGCTATCAATCATTGCTATCACCGCATCTGCATCATCCAGTTCACGAACAATCACAGGTACTTCTTCAATTCCAGCCCAAGCACAGGCTGCCTTTCTTCTATGACCTGCGATTATCTCATACCCATCCCCATAAGGATTACTTCTTACAATCAGCGGAACAAACACTCCTTTATCCTCGATACTTCGCATCAGTTCAAAGAGCTGAATGTCTTGCTCCACCTTGAACGGATGACCTTTAAAGTCGTGCAATTCGCTGATTTTGACGTTTCCCGTTTGTAAACCATACTCGTCTGTCCCAAAGGAACACATTGCTTTTGTCTTCTCCACTTTCTGCCTCCTTTTCATTTTTAGAGGTATCATCTGGGAGTGCTGGCAGTGCTTTAAACGTAAAAAACCGCCTGCTCTCCACACAAAAATGTAGAAAACAAGCGGTTTTCGCTTCGTTTTAATATTTAATTGTTGACTATAAGTTTCTGATATATGAACAACTTAACTTTGTGTCCACTCATACCAGTTCCATAACTACCGAGACTTTAATTTCATTAAAAATCTCTTTTTTTCGTCCAAAATTGGCTTGTCCAGAAAACTTGAAAACCCTCGAAAAGTGCGTAAACTCAAGGATTTTTACTATTTCACCCTTTGGAGCAATGTGACGCATTCCACATGTGTGGAATGTCCGAACATATCGCAGCACCGCACCTTCTCCACCTGGTAGCCCCGCTCGCCCAGATACTTCACATCTCTCGCTAATGTGGCGGAATCGCAGCTTACATACACAACCCGCTTCGGCCCCATTTTTACAATGGTATCCAGACAGACGGTATCACAGCCCTTCCGCGGCGGATCTACCACGATCACATCTGCATATACCTGATTTTTCTCATACTGCTCCGGCAGTACCTCCTCTGCCTTTCCCACAAAAAAGGTCACATTGTCCATTCCGTTTAGGCCGGCATTGGCGCGGGCATCCTCGATCGCCTGAGGCACAATTTCCACACCATAAACCTGTTTTGCCTTCTGGGCCAGAAACAGGGAAATCGTTCCGATTCCGCAGTACAGATCCCATACTGTTTCATTTCCGGTCAGACCCGCGTATTCCAGAGCCGTGCTGTACAGCTTCTCTGTCTGCACGGGATTTACCTGATAAAAGGACAGAGGAGAGATTCTGTATTTTACATTTCCGATATAGTCTGTAATATATCCGGGGCCATAGAGATTTACAATCCGGCTGCCCATAATCACGTTTGTCTTTTCCCTGTTGATGCTGACAGAAATGCTGGTTACCGCTGTTCCGTTTCCAAACAGCCCTCGCAGCCGCTCTGTAAGCACCTCTGCCCCTGTCAAAGCCTTTGCCTCTCCGTTCAGCACCAGGCACACCATCATTTCTCCGGTCCGGAAGCCTTTCCGGATCAAAACATGGCGAACCAGTCCCCGGTGATTTTCCTCGTCATAGGGCTCAATATGATACTGCTCCATATGTTCGCGGATACACTGGAGAATTGCGCTGTTTTCCTTTACTCCCAGAAGGCAGTCCTCTGTCTCTATAATCGAATGTGTTCTTCCGGCATAAAATCCGGTAATAATCCGGCCGTCCCGGCTTTTCCCGAAGGGGAACTGTGCCTTGTTGCGGTAACGCCAGGGCTCCTCCATTCCCATAATCGGATAAACAGAGATCTCGCCTGATTTTCCGTCTTCTGATTTGCCGTCTTCTGGTTTCCACGGTACATTTGTGAATTCATTTTCTTCTGTCCTCAGGCTTCCGTCCTCATTTCTGAAAATAAGATTTTCCAGTCCTCCGATTCTTCGCAGATTGCTGCAGACCTTATTTTCTTTAAAGCGCAGCTGTTCCTGATAATCCATGGCCTGAATCTGACATCCGCCACACTGGCGGGCTACCGGACAAAGAGGGGCTGTTCTCTTGTCAGAAGGCTCCAGAACCTGCATCAGACGGGCAAATCCGTAGGATTTTTTCACCTTCATTGCCTTGGCTTCCACCCGATCTCCAATGACAGCATCTTTAATAAACCAGGTAAAACCATCTGTTTTCCCGATTCCTTCCCCGCTGTCACTCATATCTTCAATAGTTGTCTGAAATACATCGTTTTTCTTCCAATCCATAGCTTCTCCCTGTCTTTATATGAATTTCTTAACATTTGCTCCCAAAAAAGTTATAATTTCTTCCCAAATTTTGGAAATACTTTAGAAACTTCTCAAACTTTAGACACATTTATTCGGTATGATATAACCATGATGCAGGACGGAACAGAACGACACCTTAGGATCTGCATCATAATAATGAACAACGAAGGTTCGTTATTCGCTTATATAAAAGGCCTGGCGGCAAACAGCGCGCAACCGTTGCCGGGTCGCCCAACAACAAGCCGTTTCGCCGTTGTGATTCCCCTTTCCGCGGCTGAGACGTTTACATATAAACCATACAACATACGTATACCTCCTGAAGAGGGCTGCCAGAAGTTCCGGATACCGGACTTTCTGGCAGCCCTCTTCAATGCATCTCTTTATCGGCCTCTTCCGCCTTCTCCGTCTGAGGTTTTTCTGATATTGGTTTCCAGCAGGCGGTTATATCCCAGCCAGCCCTGATTGTCTCCCGCATTCTGCAGCACCTCAATCATGGTTTCCATCTTGGCATCTGCATTATCTGCAAAATTCAAGGCCATCGCCTCCAGAATCGCCGGCTTTTTCGGAGAACCGTATTCCAGTTCTCCATGATGAGCCAGGATACAGTGCTTCAATTCCGAAGCAAGCCTGGGCGGAAAACCGGGAATCTCCCGGATGTGATCACTGACCATCTCTGTGCCAATAATAATATGACCAAGCAGCTGACCGTCATCTGTGTAATCATTTTCCGGGAAGGTGGACAGCTCCTTTGTCTTTCCGATATCATGGAATAAAGCCGCTGTCAAAAGCAGATCCCGGTTGAGCATAGGATAGGTTTCTGCAAAATAACTGCACATCTTTGCCACACTCAGCGTATGCTCCAGAAGTCCTCCCACAAAGCCGTGATGAACGCTCTTTGCCGCGCTGTGGAACCGGAATGCCTTTGCAAAATCCGGATCTCCAAAATAGCTCTCCAGCAGCTTCCGCAGATAGGGATTCTTCACTGATGCCACAATTCCCAGAAGCTCTGTGTACATTTTCCCGATGTCCTTGGAAGAAACCGGAAGATAATCTGCCGGAATATACTCTCCCTCGTCCGCCTTGCGAATCCGCTTAACATTCAGCTGATTAGAGCCCATAAACATCGTAACGTCTGCATCTACGCACACATAATCCATAGCTTCAAAATTGCCGATTCCCGGAGAACCCAGATCCCAGATCTTGGCATCTACTGTGCCTGTCTTGTCCTGAAGAATCAGATTTCCGTATTCCTTTCCTGCCTTTGTCAGCGCAATCTGTTTGTTTTTGCAAAGATAAACCTCCGAAATGCGCATTCCTTCCCTTAAGCTGTCAAGATATTTCATAATTGTCCTCTTTCTATATTCTATCGTTTCCTGTTGTTTCTGCCGTTACGGGCAGATCCGTCCGCGGGAGCCCTGTGACCTTTATCTTGCCCCTACGGTTACCTGGAATTCCAGCTGCGTAAATTCTTCTCTGCCATTGCGGGCCACAGTCACATGAACCACCTGTCCGCATTCCAGATTTTCTACAATTCCCTGAAATTCCTTCATGGTTGTCGTGTCATGGCCATCTATCCGGGTAATCACATCTCCATTTTGAATTCCTGCACTGTAGGCCGGACTGTCAACCACAGCGCGGGTGACATAAATTCCCCTTGGACGCCCGCTCTCTGCCAGAGCCTCTGATACCGGCTGGCCTACAATTCCAAAATACGGAGCTCCCCGGCCATTGGTCAGCTTCTCCAGAATTCCCTTATAATCAGAAATTCCCATAATCGCAGCTGCCTTCTGCTCTTTTGCCCCGTCCTCCTCTGTCTGAGGCTCCAGAGCCCATCCTACCATTTCTCCTGCTGTATTAAACAGAAAGGTTCCGCTGCGGGTATCAGTCATAATATCTGCATATACCAGACGGCAATGCTGATCTGTCACCGGAACATTTTTCTGAACATAAGAAACCGTACCGTAGTCTAAGGAATGAACCATTCCTGCCGGTCCTCCTGCCGCAATCAGCAGTTCGCCTTCCTTGAGCATATAGGAATTGCCCAGCGGAAGAACCTGGATAGAGTCTAAAACCGACGGTTCTATTGATTCTGTTGAAACGCTGACAATCGCCAGACCTGCAACACTGTCCTTCTGCTTCATCTTTCCGTCTGCATCGCTGACGCCGGGAAAGGAAACCTTGATAGAATCCGCCTGTTCCACAGCCGCTTCCGGCGTTAAAACAAGAAGCTCCTGCCCTGTTTTTGCAATAACAGCGCCTGCATAAAGACCTGAGGTCTCTACAGGATTATCAAACCAGTCGGTATTCTGCTGCACAGAATGAACCACAGCAATCCCTTTGTCCACCTTCTGGGCCTGAACCCTCATGCTTCCTATAATAGAATTTAAATCCTCTATCGTATAATGATAATTTTCAATGACAGACTGTACCTGGTCCTCAATCGGCTCACTTTCTGTCACAGGCTCTGTCTGTACTGTCTCTGCGGCAGATGGGTCCGCAGGCTCATCCTTGGGAATTGAAATCGGAGGCTCCGTAGCCGGCTCCTCTCCAAAAACGCGGTCTGCCATCGGTACAGTTACAGCAAAGCTCACTGCCGCCACGGCGCCAAATACGGCAGCTGCCAGAACAAGAACAACGCCCCGTTCTGCCATCTGCCGTCTGGTCCTTGCCGGACGAACCACTTTTTCACTGATAAACCGACGGTTTTCCCTCTTTTCCTGTTCCTTTCCCGGATCACGTATTTCAGGCATCTTAAACCTCCTTACTTCGCGTCCTCCCTTTTCGCCAGATTTCCCGCTTCTGACGTTTTCCCGTTTTACCTAATTAGTTCCATTATACGTTTGTTAAGGCAAATGTGCAAGAAAAAGTTCACTGTACCGGGAAATCGTGTTATAATCGTAAAGGAACCAAGGCCTCCGGCCAGATCCAATCAAGAAATCAGGAATGAGGAAGTATATGAATCAAAAAGCATTAAAAACCCTGGAATACCATAAGATAATCAGCCAGCTTACCGAGTATGCCGGTTCGGCTCCCGGAAAGCTGTTATGTAAAAATCTGATGCCTGCCACAGACTATGAAGCCATTGTTCAGGCTCAGACCGAAACTACCGATGCTGTCTCCCGGATCCGTTTAAAGGGCAGTCTGTCCTTTTCCGGTGTCCGTGATATCCGCGACTCTCTGAAACGTCTGGAAATCGGCAGCGCCCTCAGCATTCCCGAGCTTTTATCTGTCAGCTCCCTTCTGACAGCTGCAGCCCGGGCCAGAGCCTATGGCCGCCACGAAGAATCTGAGGAATTTCCCGATGACTCCCTGGACGGTATGTTTCGGGCGCTGGAGCCCTTAACCCCTGTCAACACAGAGATTAAGCGGTGTATTCTCTCTGAGGATGAGGTAAGCGACGACGCCAGCCCGGGACTCCGCCAGGTCCGCCGTTCCATGCGGGGAATCAATGACCGGATTCACACTCAGTTAAACAGCATTCTCAACTCCAGCCGCACCTACCTGCAGGATGCAGTGATTACCATGCGGGACGGAAGGTACTGTCTTCCGGTTAAATCCGAATACAAAAGCCAGGTCAACGGTATGGTTCATGATCAGTCTGCCACAGGATCCACACTTTTTATTGAGCCTATGGCAGTGATCCAGTTAAATAACGAACTGCGTACCCTGGAAATCCAGGAGCAGAAAGAGATTGAGGCGGTGCTGGCCTCTCTGACCAACGAACTGGCTCCTTATACCGAGGTGCTGGCTCTGGATCTGGAGCTTCTTACACAGCTCGATTTTATTTTTGCAAAGGCAGCACTTTCCCGCCATTACAAATGCAGTCAGCCCCGCTTCAACACCCAGGGACGAATCCACATCAAGGACGGCCGTCATCCCCTTCTGGATCCGCAGAAGGTGGTGCCCATTACCCTGTGGCTGGGAAATGATTTCGATCAGCTGATTGTAACAGGCCCCAACACCGGCGGTAAAACGGTTTCCTTAAAAACAGTGGGTCTGTTCACCCTTATGGGACAGGCAGGTCTTCATATTCCGGCCTTCGACGGCTCCGAGCTGTCTGTTTTTGAAGAGGTATTTGCAGATATCGGCGATGAACAGAGCATCGAGCAGAGCCTCAGTACCTTCTCCGCCCATATGACAAATATTGTCCATATTCTGGGGAAGGCAGACAGCCGCTCGCTCTGCCTGTTTGATGAGCTTTGTGCCGGTACGGATCCCACGGAAGGCGCCGCGCTTGCCATTGCCATTCTGACCTTCCTGCACAATATGAAGTGCCGGACCATGGCTACCACCCATTACAGCGAGCTGAAGGTCTACGCACTCAGCACCTCCGGAGTAGAAAATGCCTGCTGTGAATTTGATGTTGCCACCCTGCGTCCCACCTACCGGCTTCTCATTGGAATTCCGGGAAAGAGCAACGCGTTTGCCATTTCCAAAAAGCTGGGACTGCCGGACTATATTATCGATGATGCAAAAACACACCTGGAAGCAGAGGACGAAACCTTTGAGGATATTATCAGTCATCTGGAGGAAAGCCGGGTTACCATCGAAAAGGAGCGGGAGGAAATTCAAAGCTATAAGGCCGAGATTGCCCGCCTGAAATCCAGTCTGGAGAAAAAGGAAGAGCGCTTCGACGAGCGTCGGGACAAGATTATCCGTTCTGCCAATGAGGAAGCCCAGCGCATTCTCCGGGAGGCCAAGGAGACCGCTGATCGTACCATCAAAAACATCAATAAGCTGGCCTCTTCCTCCGGTGTTGATACCAAAGCGCTGGAACAGGAACGCACCAGGCTCCGTGACAATCTGAAGAAGGTAGACAGCAAGCTTTCCCTCAGACAGGAAAGCAAGCCCCACAAGGCCATCAACCCCAAGAGTCTGCGGTTAGGCGATGGCGTCCGGGTTCTGTCCATGAATTTAAAAGGCACAGTCAGCTCTCTTCCGGATGCCCAGGGCAACCTGTTTGTACAGATGGGAATTCTCCGTTCACGGGTCAACTTAAACGATCTGGAGCTTCTTCCCGACAATTCTGTCAGCGGACCCGGTCTGGAAAACCGCCGGAAAGGCACTTCAAGCAGCGGAATCAAGATTTCCAAATCTGCTTCTGTCTCTCCGGAAATCAACCTGCTGGGACTGACTGTAGATGAGGCGATTCCGCAGCTGGATAAATACCTGGATGATGCCTATATTGCCCATCTTCCTCAGGTCCGGGTGGTTCACGGAAAAGGAACCGGAGCGCTTCGCGCCGGTATCCACAAGCATTTACGGAAGGTGAAAATTGTAAAAGAATTCCACCTTGGCGAATTTGGAGAAGGCGATGCAGGCGTTACGATTGTCGTTTTTAAATAACTGCTGAAAACTGTATATTAAGCAAATAGAAATTCAGAAATTTTCTGAATACGGAACATGGAGGGTCACAACAAATGGCTGAAAAACAGCGGATTTTAATCGTAGATGACGATGAGAATATTGCAGAGCTGATCTCTCTTTATCTTATGA